>Ga0307479_10004612_pt1 | contig 12618 bp, 12 predicted proteins | sample atmos_gasesECM4C_FD_203743 | JGI IMG/M metagenome (GOLD analysis project Ga0307479, IMG submission 203743) | Hardwood forest soil microbial communities from Morgan-Monroe State Forest, Indiana, United States - atmos_gasesECM4C_515 | ecosystem: Environmental > Terrestrial > Soil > Temperate...
ATATATATGACCCCGTCCTTTACCAGTGGCTGCGCTTCTTCCCCGAGAGTGTCGGACATGCTGTAGGACCAGGCGGGCACCAGACGCTTCACGGTCTGCCGATCGATCTGCGTGAGCGGGCTGTATCGCTGCTGGCTGTAGCCCATTCCATACGTCAGAACGTCACCTGTCGTTGCTGCATCGTTCTTCAGATCTTCGGTGCTTTGCGCGAGCACAGCGAACGGCAATGCGGCGCTGAGTAGCACTCCCAACAATGTCGATTTCGTCATGAGTGTTTTCCCCTGTTTTCATTGCGAATCAATTGGACTCGCCTTTTATACGTAGGCAATCGTCGCGCCGATGAAAGCATTTATCTTTAGGATTCTTGCGTTGAGTTATGATTCATGCGGTTGATCCGATCGGCGAACCCTCGAAGACGATTACGATACGGCAGCAGAACCGCGTGCCAGTGTCTCGGTGGAAATTCGCGAGGCGTTCAGATCGAGGGGAGAGGAATGGGAACGCTGCGCCTGCGCTTCGTTCCGCTAGTTCTGCTGCGGCTGACGATTGCCGGTGCCCTCGTGCTTGGCCGCACGATCGCGAATGCCGCGGATTCCACCAGCGGAACCCAAAAGCAGGGGGACATCGACACGCGGGAACGGCACTTGCAGGTAGGTCACGAGTCTTGGACCTTCAAGGACGGCGCTCCCCCGGACGTCGCGTGTTTGGCACAGACCCATGACGGGTTCCTTTGGCTGTGTGCCCCCAACGGGTTGCTTAGGTTCGATGGAACGCGATTCGAACCTTTCAGATCTCCGTTTGGCGATCGGCTCCTCTCGAACGACGTGTACTCCTTGTTCGTACCGCCGTCTGGCGGCCTCTGGGTCGGCTACGTGTTAGGAGGCTTCAGCTTCCTGGATAACGGGCGAGTCACCAATTATGCGAGCGAGACTGGAAGTGTTTATGGTTTTGCCCCGGATCGGGATGGAATTGTATGGGCCGGCGCATCGAGTGGTCTGTGGAGATTCGATCATTCGAGCTGGCAGCATATAGGGGTTGAGTGGAACGGTCCGGCCGAAGCCGTTAGGCAGGTTGGATTTGATTCACACGGGATACTGTGGGCGTTGGTGGGCAGTGTGGACGCCCCGAAGGACCTGATCTACCTTATGCCGGGGATCAGACGATTCAAAACAGCCAGGAGAAATTTAACAGTCGAGGGGTTCACATGGGACGCCGATCGAGTCGTCCTGACCGAGCTTGCAGCCTCGCCGATGTCAGACTCCGGTGAGAGTTCTGATGAGAGGCCGCTTGTCTACCCGGTGCTGACAAAAGCCTCTCAATTTATTGATCGAAATAACAGCCTTTGGATCTCACCCCCGGATAAGCCCGTCGTGATGCGTCTTCCCACTGAGAGCCTGCATAATTCCTTCAACAAGGTCTCGCCAGGCGGTTCTGAGTCCTATGACATCAACCCTTTTGAGAACGCGGTGCTGGTCGATCGCGAAGGAAATATCTGGTTTGGAGACACCAAGGGTATACACCGATTCTTCTACACCCCGTTGATCAGACAGGAATTCCCGAAAGAAGCGTCGGAGAGTGGGGATTTCGGCGTGGTTACTGATGACAATGGGGCGGTATGGATCAGCTCTAGCTCCGGCGGCACCGGCGACAAGGCGAATCTTTATTATGTCTCGGGCGGCAAAGCCGACCGTCGTGCCCCGCAGGTGACATCGAACTTCGCCTACCGCGCCCCTGACAAGACGTTCTGGTTCTCCGGGGTACGTTGCCTTTGGCATCTTGTCGGACACGATTTCGTTCGCGTGGATCTTCCCGCAGAAATTGCGAACCAGTCTAATTTCCTACAGACGATTACCAGGGATCAACAAGGAGGAATGTGGGTCTCCTTCGGCCGTCACGGTTTATACCGGTTAGCCAATGGCAGTTGGACACCTTACGGTGGCCGCGACGACCTCCCAAAGACAGGGCCCACGATGATTGTTGCGTTCACCGATAGCGTTGGCCGCGTGTGGTTCGGCTACGCGCAGAGCCAGCTGGCGGTTTTGGATGGCGATCGGGTCCGTCGATTCGGTCCGAGCGACGGTCTTGAAGTGGGGAACATCCTGGCGATTTACGGACGAGGATCGGAGATTTGGATCGGAGGTGAACTTGGGCTGGAGAAATTTGACGACGAGCGTTTCCATAGTATCGCGGCTGTGGATGACGAATTGCTGCACGGAATCTCTGGAATCGTGGAAACACCCGACGGGGATCTATGGCTCAACGGGATTTCCGGGATCTTCCACATCCGTAAGGTGGAAATTTCCGAGGCCTTGAAGGATCCAACCCATCGGGTTAAGGGCGAGCACCTCGGTAGGCGCGAGGGACTTCCAGGGGTTGCCAACCAGTTGCGTCCATTGCTAACTGCCGTAGAGGGCACCGATGGGCGACTTTGGTTCGCCTTGCGCAATGGAGTCGTGTGGCTCGATCCGTCAGCTTACTCACAAATACAGGCAGTGCCGCCTCCGATCACCATCCAGTCGGTTACCGCCGACGACAAAAGCTACGCGCCGGCCTCTCGTATTTCTTTACCGGCGCACACGTCGAGCGTGCAGATCAGCTACAGTGCGGTGAGCCTGTCCGATCCTGAGGCCATTCGATTCCGATACAAGCTACGAGAAGCAGACAAGGACTGGCACCAAGTCGCGGCCTCCGGTCCGGTCACCTATCGCAACCTTCCGCCCGGGTCTTATCATTTCAACGTTGGGGCTTCCGACATCAACGGACTGTGGTCAGACAAAGTTGCCACTGCGGAGTTCACGATACTGCCGGCTTTCTACCAGACCCTATGGTTCCGTTCGCTATGCGTGATCCTCTTTTTGGTGGCGCTTGCAGGGCTGTATCAGCTTCGGCTGCGGCAGTTGGCACGACAATACGGCGTGCGTCTGGAAGAGCGGGTGAGCGAGAGGACACGCATCGCGCGGGAGTTGCACGATACGCTGCTGCAGAGTTTTCATGGATTGTTGCTGCGGTTTCAGACGGCATCTGAACTGTTCCCGACGCGTCCGGCCGAAGCGAAACGAGCACTCGATAGCGCCATCGATCAGGCCGCGCAAGCGATCACCGAGGGGCGGGATGCGGTACAGGGATTGCGCTCGTCGACGGTGGTGACCAACGACCTCGCGCTGGCGATAAATGCATGGGGGGAAGAACTCGTGGGCGGCGGAACGAACCCGGATGCTGCCGGGTTTCATGTGGGGGTGGAGGGCACGCCGCGCACCCTGCATCCGATCGTGCGCGACGAAATCTACCGGATCGCGTGCGAGGCGCTGCGCAATGCGTTCAAGCACGCCGGCGCGACCCAGATCGAAGTCGAACTTCGCTATGACGAGCACCAGCTGCGACTGCGGGTCCGGGATGATGGCAAGGGCATCGACCCGCGGTTCCTGACCGGAGAGGGACGCGCTGGACACTTCGGACTGCATGGCATGCGGGAGCGCGCCAATCTGATGGGCGGTAAGCTCACCGTCTGGAGCGCGCTGGAATCGGGTGCGGAAGTCGAGCTGAGCGTTCCCGCCGACCGCGCTTACGCGAGCTCTGCCTCAACCTGGCGTTCCTGGTTCGCCAGGAAATTCACCCGGGAAAGCGTGCGGAGCGAGCCATGAGCGGCAACGCCGGCCCGATCCGGATTCTTACGGTCGATGATCATCCGCTGGTCCGCCAGGGAATCGCCGGGCTCGTCGCGATCCAATCAGATATGACCCTGGTCGGGGAAGCCGCGAACGGACGGGAGGCGATCCATCAGTTCCGTGTTCACCATCCGGATGTGACGTTGATGGATTTACAGATGCCCGAGATGAGTGGACTGGATGCGATCATCGCGATCCGAGGTGAGTTTGCCGAGGCACGCATCGTCGTGCTGACCACCTACGCTGGTGATGTGCAGGTTCTGCGTGCGCTCAAGGCGGGCGCCCGCGCGTACCTGTTGAAAAGCACGTTGCACAAGGAGCTCGTGGAAACCATTCGTGGCGTCCACGCCGGTAAGAAGTCGCTCTCCCCCGAAGTCTCGTTCCAGCTCGCCGAGCATGCCACCGACGATGCGCTGACCCCGGCGGAGATCCGTGTCTTGCGGCTGATCGCCGAGGGCAATGCCAACAAGGAAATTGCTGCGCTGCTTTCCGTCAGCGAAGAAACCGTCAAGGGGCAAGTCCGCAACATCCTGTCCAAACTGGGGGCAAAGGACCGGACCCACGCCGCCATGATCGGGCTGAAGCGCGGGATCATCGAGTTCTAGTTCGCTCGAAAGAGCTTCCGAAGTCGCCCTTTTGAGGCTTGCCGTTGCCGGCGACGAGGCCGTAACGTCGACGAGCCATGCGTCGACTATTCTCCACTTTCGCCGACGGTTCGCCTGGCGCCGGACTTTTGCTGATGCGCTTGGCGGCCGGTACCGACCTCGTGCTCCATGCAGTCATGGCGCTGGTGGGTGGACCGCCGATGGGATCCGCGCTATTGCATGCGTCCGCGGCCGGTCTCGGAATACTGCTGCTCGCAGGTTTATGGACGCCGATTGCCGCAGCGCTCGCGGCGTTCCACGCGCTGTGGCAAGTCTTCTCGTCCGGACATCCGTGGCATTGGATCATGATGGCAACTCTGTGTGCCGCTCTGGCACTGATCGGACCGGGCGCCTGGTCGCTCGATGCCCGCCTTTTCGGGTGGAAGCGCCTCGAGATTCCGGATCGAAAGAGGCAACCCCCGCCCCCCTTGTGAGGCCGTCCTCTTGCCCTCAAAGGGGTACCACCAGGCTCTGAAGAGTCCGCCGGTCGACCCGAAATGGCCGGTACACGACACCGTTCGGAGCTTTCGGCTTTTGGCAGATGGTTCCACAGTGCGTACTCGTACGACGGGAGCCAAATGCCATGAAGCGCGACCGAGGCAGTTTGGATTGGGATGGCGCCAGGACAAGCTCGATACGGTTTCTCGAGTTCCGGCTTGATCCCGCCAACCAGTGCCTTTGGCGTCGGACAGATTCCGAGAAGGAGGCGCGCGTTGCGCTCACACCGAAGGCGTTCGACGTGCTGCGATACCTGGTGGAGCATGCCGGACAGCTGGTGACGCAGGATGAGCTGCTCGATGCGCTGTGGCCCGGGAGTTACGTTCAGCCGGAGGTGCTGAAACACCAGGTGCTGAAGCTGCGCAAGGCCCTCGACGATGACCCCAGGTATCCGCGTTGCATCGAGACGGTGCCGCGCCGCGGCTATCGGTTCATCGCATCGACCAACGGCGAGGTCCCGCCGGCTCCGACTGTGGAGGTGGGGTCGGCAGAGGTCTACCTGGTGGGAAGGGACGAAGCGTTTAGCGAACTGCACGACGGTCTGACCAGAGCGTCTCAGGGTCAAAGCCAGATCGTCTTCGTGACTGGAGAGCCCGGCATCGGCAAGACGGCGCTGCTGGACGAATTCCACCGCCGGGCCATTGCCGAAGTGCCCGGCCTTCGATTTGCCCGCGGACAGTGCGTGGAGGGATACGGGGGCCAGGAAGCCTACTACCCGCTACTGGAGGCGCTCGGTCAGCTGTGCCGCGGTCCGGCGGGCGACGAAGTCGTCAAGATCCTTGCGGCCCAGGCGCCCACTTGGCTCGTGCAGTTTCCGGCGCTGTTGAAAGGCGAGTTGCGCCAAGCCTTGGAGCGGGAGATCCAGGGAAGCACGCGCGAGCGCATGCTGCGCGAAATAGCCGAGGCCCTTGAATCGATCACAGCGCAGCGCGCGCTTCTGATCGTCCTCGAAGACCTGCAGTGGGTCGACCACGCGACGGTCGATGTGCTGTCGGTGCTGGCGCGGCGCCGTTCGGCTGCGCGTCTGATGCTGGTCGGCAGCTCCTCCACTTGCGATTCGGCGCGGGTCGACTATTCGTTGACGGGGCTCAAGAGCGACCTGCTGGTCCATCGCCTGTGCCGCGAGGTTGTGCTGGGCCCCCTCTCCGAGACGGACGTCGCCCAGTTTATCGGGCTCGGCCCGACTGAGCGCAATCCCTCATCGGAGCTTGCCAGGCTGATTCACCGGCATTGCGGAGGCAACCCCCTGTTCATGGTGGCCACGCTCGAACACATGAGCAGCCGCGGACTGGTCTCGCAGGAAGCCAGAGGATGGCGGCTGGCCGCGCCGCCCGATCGGATCGAGTTGGGAGTGCCCGACGGTTTGCGAAGGCTGATCGAGGCGCGCATCGAGCGGTTGAGCGCGGACGAACGCAAGGTGCTCGAGGCGGCGAGCGTGGCCGGCGCCGCGTTTGTTGCAACGATTACCGCTGCTGCGGCGAACCTGGATTCAGAGTATTTCGAGGACCTGTGCGATGGGCTGTCGCGCCGGAAGCTAATCGTCCGTGCCGCCGGCGTACATCGATTCCCGGACGGCAGTGCCTCGGCACGCTACGAATTCCTGCATGCCATTTACCGTGAAGTTCTGTACGGGTGCCAGCCGCCCGGCCGCCGGGCCAGGCTGCACGCGCGCATCGGCCACCTTCTGGAGGATCTGTATGGCGCGAACTCCGGCGAAATCGCGGCCGAGCTCGCGCACCATTTCGAGCTTGGCCTGGATTGGGCTGGCGCGGCGACTTATCTGCAACGGGTTGCGGACACGGCCAGCAGCCGGCAAGTGCGGCGCGAAGCGACCGCTGTTTTGCGGCACGCCCTCGAACTGACGCGTCGACTGCCTGAGGTGCAACGGGCCGCGCTCGAGACCGGGATTCTGGAGAAGCTCGCCGCGATCGATGTCGCGTCTCTCGAAATGAGTGCGTTGGAGATTCAGGACGTGCGTGGCTCCCGGCGCGAGCCGGATCGCCCCGAGAGATCCAGAGTTGCGCCAACACTCAGCAGCGCCGGGAACCCTCGACCAGTGGCTAACCTCATTTTGACCAATAAAGGACCAGACGCTCACGACTCCAAAGGCGAAGCCGCCTAGCCTTACTCCATCGCCGGTCATGCTTTCGACGCGACGCCGGGTCAAGCAGTCCGACAGGGCGCTCACGGGTGGAGGTCAGAAATGAACACTGTAGCCAACTACCGCTTCGGGCGCATTTGTCTGCACGTCGCAGCCTTGGTCGTCGATCGCCAATTCAAATGGCATCTCGCGGGAATCAGGCGCGAATTGCAATGAAGGCGAGAAACCTCCTGGATCCGCAGGTCAACCTGGCCGACGATCAGGAAGTCGTCGAGTTGCCAGTCGGTAGCTGGTTATCGGCGCGGCGGCGCGGCTATACGCACCACGGGATCTACGTTGGAGGTGGCCGAGTTGCGCACTATGCCGGGCTATCACGCGGATGGCGTCGCGGGCCGGTCGAGATCGTGTCGCTCGCGGAGTTTTCCCTCGGAGAGAGGCTATGGGTGAAGTCGACGCCGACCGCCCGCTATGTTGGCCAAGCAGCAGCTCAACGGGCGTTGTCCCGCCTGGGAGAGAACGACTATCGCATTCTGACCAACAATTGCGAGCACTTCTGCGCGTGGTGCCTCGACGGCGAGAGTCGAAGCCGACAAGTCGAAGGATGGCTCCAATGGCCCAGTTCGATTGGGCGGCTGATCAGCGCCCGGTTTGGGCATGTGTCCACGCAACCGAGGACCGCTTAGGAGATCCACCAGCGAGTATGCAGGCGACCATCCACTCTGGGACACCGAAATGCCAAAGATGAATCGTTATCGGCTGGCTGCAGCCCTGTGCCTGGCTCTGACCGGCACGGTCAGTGCTGCCGAGGAACGAGGGCAAGACAGCTTCTCGGCTAAAGCCGCCCCGCAAATATTCTCTCGTGATGCGCAGCGAGCCCTGATTTGCCAAACGGTCACCGATTGGGCCGCCTATCAGGTCACCAAGCTTATTGAGGACGACGCGCGGGAGAACCAGGCTATCAGCCCAGAAGGCATGCAGATTCTGCGTCAGATTCGCTTGACCGAAAGTCTTGCCTCCGTCGCATTCGAGACGCTGGCGCCGCAGGCCGACCACGATTCGATGTACAAGGCTGCCGTGAGCAAAATGCAGGCTTACCTGAAGGAGGATCATGACGGCGCCGACGCGAACACCAAGCAACTGGTGCCAGTGTGCCAGCGGACCTACACCCAGATGGCTGCTTCCGGAGCACTGTCGCAGCAGCAGGTGGAGCTGGCCAAGGACGCGAGCCGGGAATCGGTCGCCAAGCTTACACAGGAGTTGCGAGGCGCCACCACCCGGAAGTGACGTTTGGTGCCCGCACTGATCGCCCGCATCAGTCTTCAGGTACTACCCTGTGCGTCAATGAGCAACGGGGAATGCACTCGCCAGAAGGGAGTGGATGCCATTCCACGAAATCTGAACGCCGATGCAGAATAGGATGAACGCCGAAAGGCGCAGCAACACCGCCATCCCGGTCGAGCCGAGCTTCTTCATGATCGGCTCCGCATAGCGATAGCACACGTAGATCGAGACGGCGATCAGGAAAACGCCCGCGACGTGCGCGAGCGCCGTCACGATTAAAGAGCGGACGCCCGGCTCCGGATTGGCACCCAGCGTGACCGCCACCGAGATCGAGCCCGGCCCAACCGTCAAGGGCATCGTCAGCGGATAGAACGCCCGCTGGCGCAGTGCGTCAGTGCCCGGCGTGGCGGCCGAGGATCTGGAGTCGACGGCGGGCGAATCCGGCTTGTTCAGCATCGACCAACCGATGGCACAAACCACGATGCCGCCGCCGACCTGGACAGCGGGAACGGAGATGCCGAAGAAGTCCAGCACGTAAGCTCCGGCGAGAGTCGAGATGGCCAGCAGGAAAAAGCTGTTGATCGCGACCGCCTTTGCCATCGGAACCCGTTGCTCCGGTGCAAGGCCCGCGGTCATCGCGAGGTAAAGCGGTGCGCCGCCGAGCGGATCGACGATGGGAAACAGCGCGGCAATGGCGAGCAGTGCAACTTCGATGAAGTGACGCATGTAGAAGACGGCGCTCGGTCAACGATCTTTTCGAGTCTAAGGCCGAACAGGGCGTCTCGGACTTCGCGTTCCCCTCAGAGAACTGTGGTCACGACACCAGTTTCAGCGCGACATTCCAAAGACGCTCGGCGTTCGACGGGTCGATGGCATACGGGGCAACTCCCCCGCTGAAGTCTGTGGGGCGTCGGAAGACAACTGCCGCCTCGTTGCAATCCTCGAAGTAGCGGCCGCCGACTCCATCTAGCAACGGCGACGTGGCCAATAGCACAGACGTGGCAGCACCTTGCTGCGGTGTCTTACGCAGTTCGGGCGGCGTTCTTAGACCACCCGTGTGCTTCTGCAGATTGGTGGCGATCGCGCCAGGATTTAGAGCGTTTGCGCAAATTCTCTCTGCGGCCCATCTGCGGCTGGCTTCTACGGCCAGCAGCGCGCATGCCGTCTTTGACTGTCCATATGCCACGAACGGCTCATAGGGCAGGAAGTTGAAATGCAAATCATCAAATATCACGGGTGCTATCAGGTTGCCACTCGAGCTCACCGAGACGATGCGAGCACCTTCGGCAGCCGCCAACGCTTTGTGCAAGCCGACCGTCAGCGCGAAGTGGCCGAGGAAGTTTGTCGCAAACTGCATCTCCCAGCCTTCGGCAGTGCGTTCCAATTCGGGGAGCGCCATGATTCCCGCGTTGTTTACCAAGATATGAAGCGAGCTTTGCCAGTCGGTTAAGAACGCTTTCACCGATGCTATGTTGCTCAGGTCGAGTTGGCCGACCCGAACATTCGGATTGCCAGTCGATGCCCGAATGTTCGCAGCAACTCTTTCTCCGGCATCCAGCCTGCGGACCGCCAATGTGACCTCGGCGCCCACACTTGCCAATGCGCGAGCTGTTTCGATGCCGATACCCGACGAGCCGCCCGTGACGATAGCGCGCTTCCCGGTGAGATCGATCCCCTGGAGAACCTCGTCAACCGTGGAGCTGAAGCCGAAAGGGGTTCTGATACGTTCCATTATGTCCACCGTTATCGAGTGTCGAATATGAAATAGGTATTTCCGCAACAAGCCGCAAACGCCGACAACAAACTTGAAGCAACCGATGTGTGCGCCAGGGATGATGCTGCGCAGCCATTTGGAAAGGGCTTCGCGCCATGAAGAGGATCGGACTCACTCGCACTGCGATTGCGATCGTCATGGGATCAGCTAAAACAGCGTCGACAAGCGTTCCGTGAGCACTGCGAACACGTGGCACCTGGGGGTAGGCTTTGCGGCTGCCACTTTGAGTGTACTTTCCTGGCTGTTCGGTTGGAATGGCTACGTTAGTGCGTTCGCAGTACTTCTTTGCAACCTGTATCTCGTGTCCGTTCTCGTCGAGTCATCTCTCCGAGCAGAGCAGGAGCGCAAGTTCCTGGACGGTGTTCCTCAACCGAAGCCGCCTCGTTTCATGGAATTTCCGTCGCAAGCCTGGACTCTGCTGCAGGTTCAGTTTGTCCTGGTAGTAGCAGTCTTCGGGTTCGCGAATATGTACATCAAGACCGGCGACATCCGGTATCAAGGGGCTCCAACCATCGTCGGGCAGGCCGACCACAAAGCAGATGGTTCATCGTCGCCGAGAACCGAGCCGGCACCAATGCTCGATCGGATCGACGCGCTGTACTACAGTTCAGTCACGTTCAGCACGGTCGGATACGGTGACTTCATCGCGACATCGCGCGCAGCACGCGTGCTGGTGATATGGCAACTTGCAACTGGCATGCTGATGTTACTGGGTGTATTTCCTTTGATCGTCGGACGCATCAGCGATTTCTAGTGAACTGTTGGGTAACGGGCGGGACGCCACCTTCATCCCGCCCGTTTGCCCTGTTTCGCTCGGCTCAGTCCTTCAGAGCGATGTTGACGCCGCTGCCGGCGAGATTGAAGCGCAGGCCGATCTCGGTCGCTGCAACTTTGATAACGACGCCGTTCTGGTTCTGCAGATAAACCGCATTTCCACCGCCGGCGATCGCCGCCCCGGCCGACAGGGCGAAGTAGTTGCCGTTGAAGTCGGACAGCTTGTTCAGATGATAGACATTGCCGCTGGCAGAGTAGCTGCTGGCCCCGACGTCGACGATCGACAAGCCGCTGATGCTGAAGTTGTGCTTGCGGCTCTTGAAAGTCAGTGAGCCGTCGCCCCAGGTATAGCCGATGCCTGCCGCGACCGTCCCGCCGCTGAGCTCCACTGACGCGTCGGCAGGAGTCGAATCCGAGACCGGGGGCGTGGAAGCATCAGCGGCGAAGGCGGGCGGCAGAATGGCCCCGAGCGTAACAATGGCAAGACGTGCAACCCATATGTTCATGCGAATCTCCTATGGAAGAAGGTTGGGTACAAATCGGCAAACGGATCGTGGTTTCGGTGAAAAAGCCAATTTGCAGCAACCTGTCGCGGAGGTCTTGTGCAAGCGTGCGCACATTTCCGCTTTCGTGCGAATCGCTGCTATACCTCGATCCGATCGGCCAGTCCGTTACGGTGATTGTCGGAAAGCCGTGGCGTCTCAGCCTTCAGTCCATCGGGCCACGTTCGCGCCAGGGTCGGACCGATGAGCATCACGAGGATGAAGCGCACTACCAACTGACCGGCAACTCCGTTTTCACCAAGAAAGGACTCTTCGCTCACGACGGCGAGCTCAGCCTTGTCTAACGTGGCTTCATCGCTGATCAGTGTGTGAATGGGCATCCGCCGGTTCACACCCCTAGGACGAGGCCATGCGCAGCCGCCCAGCTCGACGCACCAATTCGCCATTGTGGCCGGCCGCCGCCTGGCTGGCCCTGAAGATCTCGGTCGTGTGCCTGGTGTCGCCCGTTGCCATGGCGGGAACGCACGAGGCGACCCAGTTTTCCGTTCCGGCCGGCTCTCCCGACGAGTACATGCAGGCGGGTGCCGCGTTCGCGCGCGAGCTGGATCCGAGCGTCGAAATCTCCTTCTGGGATTCGCAAATCGGGTCGCTTTCGGTGTCGCGCGTGGAAGGCGACCGCATCAAGTGCATCCTGCGTGCATCGCCCGACATCAGCGATGCCCTGAAGCCGCTGGGCCGCTTCCTGAACGGCCGGCTCGAACCGCAGGCGCAGGCGATGTTTGCGCTGGCCCACGAGGTCGGACACTGCAAGCTGCGTGACGCCTTCCTGAGCCGATCCGACGGCAGTGCCGCCGATGCAAGCGTATTCCCGTGGCTCGCCCAGGAAGCGGCTGCCGACGCGTACGGAATACTTTCGGTCGAACGCCGGCTGGGCACGGGCGTCCCGGTGCGCGAGGCGGTCGTCCTCTCGCGGATGCTCAGTTCCTCCGTGTACCGCGACCCGAACCATGCAACCGGCCACTACGTCTCCGACGCGCTGGCGCTATGCCGGCGGAACCGGACCGACGCCGACGCCGTGCAGTGCGCGGTGACGACCGCCTACTACACGGTCGGGAGCCTCGCCAACGACGAGCAGGGATCGCCGTACTCGGTCGATTCCAAGCCGGAACTGATCGCCGAAATAGGCTATCAGAAGGTGGCTCAGACGATGCGCGTGTACCAGAGCATCGCCCAGTACAAAGCGCAGTTTTCCGGTGCCGATCTGAGCCGATTCGCTTTCAACGAAATCTTCCGGCGCGGCAATTCACGTTACATCACCGCGGTCAGCAGCCAGCACACCGATACCACGCATGGCCTGGCCGACTACTACGGGTTCAAG
>Ga0307479_10004613_pt1 | contig 12617 bp, 12 predicted proteins | sample atmos_gasesECM4C_FD_203743 | JGI IMG/M metagenome (GOLD analysis project Ga0307479, IMG submission 203743) | Hardwood forest soil microbial communities from Morgan-Monroe State Forest, Indiana, United States - atmos_gasesECM4C_515 | ecosystem: Environmental > Terrestrial > Soil > Temperate...
CCGAGACCGACGACGAGGAGGCCGTGCCGCGGCTCGAAGAGCAGTTCCGCTCCGCCGGCGCCCGCCGCGTCCACACCGTGACGGAGGCGGCATGAAGCGCGGCGTGATCTTGCTCCTGCCTATGTTTGCGGCGGCGGCGTGCGGAGATACGACGCTGCTCGACCCGATGGAGCGGCAGCCGAAGTTCAAGGCCTTCTCCGCCAACCCGCAATTCGAGGACGGCCGCGCCATGCGCCCCCCGCCGCCCGGCTCGGTGCCGCGCGAGCGCCTCACGCAGCGGCCCGAGATCGCCTCCGGCAAGGATCGCAGCGGCCAGGAAGTGAAGGAGATTCCCCTCCCCGTCACCTCCGAGCTGATGGCGGCGGGCCGCGCCCGCTTCGAGATCTACTGCGCGGTCTGCCACGGCCTGCTCGGCGACGGCGTCAGCCCGGTGGCCACGCAGATGTCGCTGCGCCCGCCGCCCAATCTGATGACCCTGCGCAACCCCAGCCCGGCGCACGTCTTCCAGGTGATCAGCGAAGGCTTCGGGCTGATGGCGTCGTACGCGCCGCAGCTCGCGCCGCAAGAGCGATGGGCGGTGGTGGCGTACCTCGAGGCGCTGCGTCGCAGCCAGTCGGCGCTCTTGGCCGAGGCGCCGCCCGACATCCAGAAGAAGCTGCGCGAGGAGCCCCTGCCGTGAGCCACGACCGCGCGCCGCTTCCCGACGCCGACCTGCCCCGCATCGAAGGCGGCCGTTCGCTGATCCTTGGCGCCGCGCTGATCGGACTGGCCGGCCTCGGGCTCACGCTCCTGGGCGGCCTCGCGCAGCCCAAGCAAGCGCTGCTCGCCTACCTGGTCGCGTTCGTCTACTGGCTTGGTCTGTGCCTCGGCGCCGTCACGCTGGTGATGGCCAACCACGTCGCGGGCGCGCGCTGGAACATCACCATCCGGCGGCTGGGCGAGAGCATCGGCGCGGTGGCGCCGCTCTATGCGCTGCTCTTCATTCCGCTGGTCCTGGGAGCAAGGCACATCTGGTTCTGGGTCGACCCGCAGCCGCCGCTCTCGCGCGAGATGCTGCAGCTCCTCGAGCACAAGCGCGCGTACCTGAACCTGAACTCCTTCGTCTTCCGCGCCGCCGGCTACTTCTTGATCTGGTCGGGGCTCACCTGGCTCTTGCGCTCCAGCTCGTTGGCGCAGGACGAAAACGGCGACGCCCGCCACACCGTGCGCATGCGCACCTGGTCCGCGCCGGGGCTGCTTCTCTTCGTCTTGACCTTCACCTTCGCTTCCTTAGACTGGCTGATGTCGCTGCAGCCCACCTGGTATTCCACCATCTTCGGCTTGTACGTCTACGCCGGCGCGTTCGTCGCCTCGCTGGCGCTGCAGTGCCTGATCGTCACCGGCCTGCGAGCCTCGGGCGCGCCGCTCGGCCGAGTGATCTCGGTCGATCAGCAGCACAACCTGGGCAAGCTCCTGCTCGCCTTCACCGCCTTCTGGGCGTACATGGCCTTCTCCCAGTACATGCTGATCTGGGCCGGCAACCTGCCCGAAGAGCTGCAGTGGATCATCGTCCGCAGCCGGGGGCCGTGGCGGCCGGTGGGGATTCTCATCCTGCTCGGGCAGTTCCTGGTGCCCTTCTTCCTCCTGCTCTCGCGCGACCTCAAGCGCAGCCCGATTGCGCTGGCGGCGTTGGCGGCCTGGATTCTCGGCATCCACTACGTCGATCTCCTCTGGGTGGTGATGCCCGCCGCCGACCTCGGCCGGCTGGGGCTGCACTGGACCCACCTCACCGCGTTCGTCGGCGTGGGCGGGCTGTCGGTGGCGGCGGCGGTGGCGCTCTTGCGCGGCGGGCGGCCGCTGCCGGTGAAGGATCCCTTCCTCGAAGACTCGCTGAGGTACGTGCAGCCGTGAGGCGTCATCCCTCGAACGCGACCGAGCTTTTGCCGCCGCAGGAGCAGGCGCAGGAAGCCATCGCCTGGAGCAAGGTGCTGGGCGTGGGCATCGGATCGCTGGTGCTGTTCGCGGTGGCCACCTTGATCACCACCCGCATGCTGCACGCGCGCGAGAAGGCGCTGCAGCCGATGGGCCCCGATCCGATTCCGCTGCAGATCGGCCAGGCCGAGGTGGGCATCGTCGACCAGGTGCCCTTCGACGTGACCCGCTCCTTGCAGGCGTACCGCGAGGACCGCATGGCGCGCCTTTCGAATTGGGGCTGGGTCGATCGCAAGGCGGGCCGGGTGCACATGCCCATCGAGGAGGCCATGGAGCGGGTGGTCAAGGAGCACCGCAAATGATGGCCGCGCTCTTGATCGCCGCCGCTGTTTCCGACGCCTCGGTCGACGTGGTGGAGAAGCTGGGCGAGCGGGTCTCGGACGCGGCCTTCATGGACAGCACCGGCAACCGCGTGCGGCTCCTGGAGGTGGCGGCGCGCGGAAGGCCGGTGGTGCTCACGCTGATCTACTTCGACTGTCCCATGCTCTGCAGCCTGGTGCAGAAGGGAATCATCAAGTCACTCAATGAGACGGGATTGCGTCTGGCAGAGGATTACTATGGATTGACGGTATCGTTCTCACCCAAAGATACGATTCCCGAGGCGCGATTGCGCCAGGGCGGGTATCTACAGACTTTGCAAAATGCCCCGGGGGCAAGGCCGGTGGATTGGCCATACTTGACCGGCGGTCCGGATGCGATTCGCTCGTTGGCCGATTCGGTTGGCTTTCACTATCGCTGGGACGCGGAAGCGCAGGTGTTCGAGCACCCCGCGGTGAGCATGGTGCTGGGCCCCGACGGAAAGATCTCGCGCTATCTCTACGGTGTCGAGTTCAGCCCGCGCGACTTGAAGCTGGCCATATTGGAAGCGTCGCAGGGCCGCGTCGGCACCACGCTCGATCGCGCCATCCTGCGCTGCTTCAAATACGACCCCGCCAGCCGCAAGTACCACTTCTACGTCATCGGAGCGCTTCGCCTGGGCGCGGGCGCGTTCGGCGCCGCGCTGATCGTGCTCCTGGGCGTGCTGTGGTGGCGTGAGCTCTCGCGAGCGCGAAGGAAGGAGCCGGCGTGAACGAGCTCTTGCGCCGGCTGCTCTTCCTACCCGAGCAAGCGTCCAGCTTCGCGGCGGACGTCGACCGCCTCCATTACTTCGTCATCATCACCACCTTCATCGCCTCCACCGCGGTGGGACTCACCGCCATCGCTTTCTTCATCCGCTACCACCGCCGCACCGAGGAGCAAACCACCCCGCACATCGAGCCGCCGCTGTGGATGGAGCTGCTCTTCTTCGGAGTGCCGCTCTCTTTCTTCCTGCTCTGGTTCTTCATCGGCTACCGCGAGTTCGTGCGCCAGCAGACGCCGCCCTCCGACGCGATGGACGTCTACGTGATGGGCAAGAAGTGGATGTGGCAGTTCGCCTATCCCGACGGGCCCAATGCCATCAACGTGCTGCGCGTCCCCGCGGGCCGCAACGTGCGGCTCTTGATGACTTCGCGCGACGTCATTCATTCCTTCTATGTCCCCGAGTTCCGCGTCAAGAAGGACGTCTTGCCCGGGCGCTATACCGATCAATGGTTCAATGCAGTCACTCCCGGCCGCTATCAAATCCTCTGCTCGCAATACTGCGGCACCGGCCACTCGCTCATGCGCGGCGAAGTGATCGTGATGAAGCCGCAGGACTACGAGGATTGGCTGGCGGCGCAGAAGCACGGCCTGGTCACCAAGCAAGACGGCGCGCCCACCGGCATGGACGCGGCGCCGCCGCTGGGCAACCTGGTCGCGCAGGGCCGGCGCGTGGCGGCCGACGAGGGCTGCCTCAAGTGCCACTCCACCGACGGCACGCGGCACATCGGGCCTACCTGGCTCGACCTCTATCACCGGCGCGAGAAGCTCAGCGACGGCACCCTCGTCGACGCCGACGAGGCCTACCTGACGCGCTCGATGATGGACCCCGCGCTGGAAGTGGTCGACGGCTTCCAGCCGGTGATGCCCAGCTTCCAGGGAAAGCTCGGCGGCCCCGAAGTGGCCGCGCTGGTCGAATACATCAAGTCACTGCGCAGCGACGCAGTCCAGACCGGACCGTCGGAGGGTCCCGCTTATGCGCCTGTCCGAGTCCGATAGCAGCGCGCTCGCCGGCGCGCAGCGCCATTTGAGCTATCTCGAGGACGGGACCACGGTCATGTCGTGGCTCAATACCCGCGACCACAAGCGCATCGGCGTGATGTTCCTGGCCGCGGTGCTCTTCTTCTTCTTCATCGGCGGCGTCTTCGCGCTGGCGTTGCGGATGAAGCTGCTGCAGCCGGGCCCGTTCCTGATGGACGCGCTCAGCTACAACCGGCTCTTCACCCTGCACGGCGTGGTGATGATCTTCCTCTTCCTCATCCCCGCCATTCCCTCCGCCTTCGGCAACTTCGTCCTGCCGCTGATGATCGGCGCGCGCGACGTGGCCTTTCCCCGATTGAACCTGGCCTCCTTCTATATCTACCTGGCGGGGGCCGCGATTGCGATCTTCGGAATGGTCCACGGCGGCGCCGATACCGGCTGGACTTTCTATACTCCCTATTCCAGCACCACTCCCACGCAGGTATTGCCCATCCTGCTCGGCGCGTTCGTGGTCGGCTTCTCCTCGATCTTGACCGGCTTGAACTTCATCGTCACGGTCCATACCCTGCGCGCACCCGGGCTGAGTTGGATGCGGCTGCCGCTGTTCGTCTGGGGAATCTACGCCACCTCCATCATCCAGATCCTGGCCACGCCCGTCCTCGGCATCACGCTCTTGATCGTGGCCGTCGAGCGCGTGGCCGGATTCGGAATGTTCGACCCCGCCCGCGGCGGCGACCCGGTGCTGTTCCAGCACATGTTCTGGTTCTACTCCCACCCGGCGGTCTACATCATGATCCTGCCGGGCATGGGCGTGATCTCGGAGACGGTCTGCGCCTACTCACGCAAGAATGCATTCGGATACAAAGCCATTGCCCTGAGCTCTCTCGGCATCGCCTTCGTCGGCTTCTTCACCTGGGGCCACCATATGTTCGTGTCCGGCCAGAGCACCTTCAATGCCGGCGCCTTCGGTATCCTTTCCATGATCGTCGGTATCTTCACCGCGGTAAAGGTATTCAACTGGGTAGGGATTCTCTATCGCGGCGCCATCGCCTTCCGCACGCCTTTTGCTTATATCTGCGGCTTTCTCTATTTCCTCGTCTTCGGCGGAATGACTGGCGTCGCCCTGGCCACCACTTCGCTCGACATCCACTGGCACGATACCTATTTCGTCATCGCCCATTTCCATTTCATCATGGTGGGCGCGTCGATGATGGCCTTCCTCGCGGGGCTTCATTACTGGTTCCCCAAGATGTTCGGCAAGACCTATCCCGAAGGCTGGGGCCTGGTCGCGGCGTCGCTGATCATCCTCGGCTTCAATGCGACCTTCATCCCTCAGTTCCTTTTGGGTAACTTTGGAATGCCGCGCCGCTATTACCAGTACCCGGAGCAGTTCCAGGCCTTGAACGTGGCCTCCACCGCCGGCGCGACGCTGCTCGGCTTCGGCCTGTTGATCATCCTCATCTATCTCTTCATCGCCCTGCGCTGGGGCCCGCGCTGCGAAGCCAATCCCTGGGGCTCGAAGGGATTCGAGTGGATGACCGACTCGCCCCCCACCACCCACAACTTCGACGAGATCCCCACCATCACGCAAATGCCGCACGACTACCGCACGCACGAGGCGCCGGGGGTGATCGGTGCCGCATGAGCTGAGCAGCGCGGCCGGCTTCGAGGGCGTGCCCGAGGAATTGATCGGCCATCACTTCTCCTCGCTCGGCCGGCAGACCGAGGCGATGCGTCTGGGCATGTGGCTCTTCCTCGCCACCGAGGTGCTGCTCTTCGCCGGCCTCTTCTGCGGATATGCGGTCTACCGCTTTCAGTTTCCGCTCGCCTTCCAGGAGAGCAGCCGGCACCTCAACATCTCGCTGGGCACCCTGAACACGCTGGTGCTGATCACCTCCAGCTTCACCGTGGCCATGGCCATCCATTACGCGCGCACCGACAAGCCGCGCGCCGCCGCGCTCTGCCTGATCCTCACCATCCTCTTCGCGCTGGGATTCCTCGGCATCAAGGCCGTCGAATACGCCGAGCACTTTCGCGAGCACGCGCTGCCCGGCAAGTACTACGCGGCCGAAGCGGTGAAGGTCCCCGGCGCAGCCATGTTTTATACCATGTATTTTCTCATGACCGGCCTGCACGGCGTCCACGTGATCGCGGGCATGAGCGTGCTGAGCTACATCCTCTGGCGCACGCTGCAAGGCCGCTACTCCTCGCGCTACTCGGTGGGCATCGAGCTGGGCGGCCTCTACTGGCACCTGGTGGACCTGGTCTGGATCTTCCTCTATCCGCTGCTCTACCTCATCTAAGGAGCGTCCGTGGCCGAGAGCGCCCTGCCGGCGAAGGAGCTGCACCAGCCCGAGGAGCACGGCGGGCGGCATTCGGCGGTGCCCTACTTCGTGGTCTGGATTGCACTGCTCGGCTTCACCGCTCTCACCTACTTCACCGGCACCGCCCACCTGGGCCCGTGGGCGCTCGCCATCGCGCTCTGCATCGCGGTGATCAAGTCGGGGATGGTGGCGCTGGTCTTCATGCACCTCAAGGATTCGAGCGGCGCCACGCGGCTGGTGTTCGCCACCTCGCTGGTGTTCATGGCGCTCTTGCTCTTCTTCACCGTGGCCGACGTGGCGACGCGCTTCCGTCTGGCCACGCCCGCCGGATCTCCCTTCGGCACCGAGCGCTCGCAGCCCGCCGGCCTGCTCGAGCACGAACTGCCCGAGGAGGAATAGGCTACGGATGCTTGCCGGCGTCTTCGGCCGCCACGCGGCCGAGGTCGTCGCGGCGGGAGCGGCCATCGGCGTCAGCGCCCGGGCCTGCGCCGAACCGCCTCTCCGCTTCGGCGAAGTCGCGCAGGACTTCCTCTTGCGATCGGTACTCCTGCTTGGGCAGGCACTTGAGGAAGTTGATCACTTCGGCCGGCGCCTCGTTCTCCTCCGCCGTCTGCACCATCGCCTCGCGCGTCGCGGGAAACTCGACCTGCGCGATCTGCGCCGCCGGACTGCGCCTCGGGTCCTCACCGACTCCTCTCGCCATGCAGAGAACGTAAGTCCGCCCGCAGCGGCCGGCCCGAGCGAGCCCTCCACCGGCCCTGCTTCGTCCAGCATCATGCAGAGAATCCAAGCACCCACCCTGGTACCCTTTTCGCCCACCCGGCCCCGGTGCGTAGCTTCCGGACGTGCCCTCGCTCCGCGAGCCACAGCTCCTGCGCTCGGTGCGCGAGGCCGCCTCTCGCGCGCCCAGCATCGAAGACGCGCTGCGGGCGGCGCTGCAGCAGATCTGCGCTGCCACCGGATGGCAGGCGGGTCGGGTCGAGTTCTCCCAGGGCGCCGGCGAGCTCTCCACCCATATCGTCTGGCACCTCGACCGGCCCGATCGGCTGGAGGCGCTGCGGCGCATCGCCGAGCGGCGGCGGCGCTCTCCCGGGAGCGGGCTGGCCGGCCAGGTCCTGCGCGAGGGATCTCCGCAGTGGCGGCCCGGGTCCGAGGAGGGCGCGGCGGCGGTGTTCGCCTTTCCGGCCGTGGCCCACCACCGCACGCTGGCGGCGGTGGAGTTCTTCTCCGGCGCGGCCGACCCGCCCGACGACGCGCTCCTCTCCGGCATCACCCGCGCCTGCGCCGAGCTGGGGCGCATCATCGAGCAGAAGCCCGCCGACCAGGTGCTGCGCAAGGTGGAGCGCGGTTACCGCGACCTCTTCGAGAGCGTGGGGGAGGCGCTCATCGTCATCGAGCCGCGCGCCGGCCTGGTGCTGGACGCCAACCCGCGCGCCAGCGAGGTGTACGGCGTGCCGCGCGAGCGGCTGCTGGGCAGTTCGGCGCACCGCCTCTGGTCCGACGCGGGGGTGGCGCGGGCGGCCATCGCGCGCGGCCGCCGCTTCGAGACGCTGCTGCGCGTCGGCTCGCGCGAGATGGTGCTGGAGGTGAGCGCGAGCAGCGTGCGCTGGCACGGCGAGCAGGCGGTGCTGCTCCTCTCGCGCGAGGTCACGCAACGCATGCGCGTGCTCGACGCGCTGCGGGCCAGCGAAGAGCGCTACCGCGTGCTGTTCGAGAACAACCCGCAGCCGATGTGGGTCGAGGATGCCGAGACCGGCGGCTTCCTCGCCGTCAACGCCGCGGCGGTGCGCCACTATGGCTGGCCGCGCGAGCAGTTCCTGCGCATGACCTCGGCGGATTTGCGCCTGGACCCCAGCGCGGCCGCCGACCAGCGCAACGGCTCGCCGGCGGTGGAGCGCCACCGCACCGCCTCGGGTGAGGCGCACGACCTGGAGCTGTCGGTGCACGAGGTGGTGTTCGAGGGCCGGCACGCGCTCCTGGTGGCGGCCACCGACGTGACTGCGCGGCGCAAGGCGCAGGCGCGGCTGCTGCAGGCGGCGTTCTACGATCCGCTCACCGGCCTGCCCAACCGCGCGCTGCTCAAGGACCGGCTCGAGGTCGCCTTCGCCCGCGCGCAGGGGCGCGAGGCGGCGCGGTTCGCCGTGCTCTTCCTCGATCTCGATCGCTTCAAGCTGGTCAACGACAGCCTCGGCCATCGCGCGGGCGACGAGCTGTTGGTGCAGATCGCGCGCCGGCTGGAGAGCTGCCGCCGCGCCGGCGACACCGTGGCGCGCCTGGGCGGCGACGAGTTCACCCTCCTGGTCGAGGGCGTCAACAACGAGGAGGAAGCCATCGCGGTGGCCGAGCGGGTGCACCGCGCGCTGGCGCCGCCTTTCTTGGTCGAGGGCCACGAGGTGTTCGCCGGCGCCTCGATCGGAATCGCGCTGGGCGGCCCCGGCACCGAGCGGGTCGAGCACCTGTTGCGCGACGCCGACACCGCCATGTACCGCGCCAAGGTGCGCGCCTGCCGGCACGCGGTCTTCGACTCCTCGATGCACGAGCGGGTGATGGCCGCGCTGCGCCTGGAAAACGAGCTGCGCCGCGCGCTGGAGCGGGGCGAGATGCGGGTCCACTACCAGCCGATCGTCGATCTCTCCGCCGGGCGGACGGTGGGCGTCGAGGCCCTGGTGCGCTGGGAGCACCGGGAGCGCGGGCTGGTGCCGCCGGGCGAGTTCATTCCGTTGGCCGAGGAGACGGGGCTGGTGGTGCCGCTCGGGCGCTGGGTCCTGGACGAGGCCTGCCGCGCGCTCTCGGTGCTGCCGGAGCCCCTCACGCTGGCGGTCAACCTCTCCGGGCGCCAGCTCCTGCAGCCCGAGTTCTGCGACCAGCTGCGCGAGACGCTGGCGCGCTGCAAGCTGGACCCGGCCCGCCTGCGGCTGGAGCTGACCGAGAGCCTCTTGATCGGCAACGGCGCGGCGGCGGTGCAGGCGCTGGTGAACCTGCGCGCCACCGGCGTGCGCCTCTGCATCGACGACTTCGGCACCGGCTACTCTTCGTTGAGCTACCTGCACGAGCTGCCCATCGACGCGCTCAAGATCGACCGCAGCTTCATCGCCGCGATGGCCGAAGACGGCCGCAAAACAAAGATTGTACAAACTATACTTCTCTTGGGTAAGGGCCTGGGCATCGAGGTGGTGGCCGAGGGCGTGGAGACGCCCGACCAGGTCGAGCTCTTGCGCCAGCTCGGCTGCGAGCGCGGGCAGGGCTACTTCTTCGCCCGCCCAGCCCCGCTCGAACAACTCAAGCTGTAGCTGCCGCGAATCGCCGGATCCGTTGTATCGTCAGACGTGCGCCGCTTCTTGCTCGTCGCGCTGCTCGCCGCCGGATGTTCCGACGCGCAATGCCGAAGCATGCACGGGGCCCTGGCGGGGCTCTTCTGCGGCGCGCAGGGCGACGACCCGCCGGGTCCCCTCGAGCCGCCGGCGCTCGCCTGCGGCGACTTGACCCAGCGCGCGCCCGCATTCTTCGCGCTGCTCGACGACCCGGCGAAGCCGCTCGATGCGCTGCGCGCGGCGGTGGCCGATCTCGCGCAGGTGCAGTGCTTCGACGCCTCGCGGCCCGCCTGCACCGACGACGCCCAGTGCGACGGCCTCACCTGCGACGACGGGCAGTGCGCCTGCCGGCTGCCGTACAACGCGCTCGGCGAGGTGTTGCGCGCCGCACTGCGCGGGCTCGCCGCCGCCTCGCGCGAGCCGGCCGAGTCGGCCGCGGCGCGATGCCTGTCGGTGACCGACGCCGCGCAGCTGGCGCAGCCCAATCACCTGTGTGAGCTGAAGCGCGCCTGGTCGGTCTTGCGCTCGCAGGATGCGGTGGGGGCCTTCCTCGCCGACCCGCGCCTCTCGCGCACGCTGCAAGAAATCTCCGACTACTCCTCCGGCAAGCTGGACGGGACGGTGCACGACGCCATCGCCGGCACGCTCGGGCGCATGGCCCGGCGCGACGACCTCTGCGATCCGGCCGACATGGCCACCCTGGCCGAGAAGCTGCTCGCGAACCTGACGCCGGATCTGGCGGCGCAGATCTCGCAGACGCTGCTGGCGCTGGTGCAGGATCCGACGCTGCGGCCGTTCTTGCTCGCGCTGGCCTCCGGCGGCAACGCGCAGGGCCGGCAGAGCGTGATCTACCTGGCGCACTACTTCATCACCGAAATTTCCGCGGTCTCGAGCGGCGCGGAAGCGAGCCAGAAGCTGCAGGCCATCCTCGACCAGCTGGTCTACCCCGCGATCCAGAACGACGCGCTCAAGGCGCACATCCAGGCCGTGGCCGACCTGCTGGCGCGCGCCATCTCCGATCAACTGGGCGCCTTCCCGGCGCTGCAGCGGGTGGTGTCGTGCGCGGCCAATCCGGCCATCGACACCGACCCCGACACGGGCAAGACCGGCGAGATCATCGGCGCCGTCTACGACCTGCTCGTCGATCCCCAGGGCGTCGACCTGCCCACCGCCCTCGGCCTCTTCCAGCAGGCGGTGGCGCTCGACCAGGACGGGCAGCTGGTGCGCGCGCTGCACGGCCTGGTGCTGGCGACGGCCTCCGACGCGCAGGCGCTCGATGCCTCGCGCGCCGCGGTGGCCGAGGCGCTGTGCGGGCCGGCGGCCGTGTGCGACGGCGCGTCGTTCGTGCGCGGGATGCTGCCGGCGCTCGCGCTCCTGGTCCAGCACGGAGCGGTGCAGGATCTGCTCACGCTGCTGTCGGATGTGCTCGACGGGTGCGGCAAGTGATCCTGCTCGCTCTGCTCGTGTGTAGCCCGCTCGACCTCTTCGGGTTCACTCCCCGCGGCACCGCCATGGCCGGCGCCCTCACCGCGGAGGGCGGGCTCAACGCCGCGTTCTACAATCCCGCCGCGATGTCGTTTCCCCCGGGGCCGGGCTCGGGGACCATGCTCGGCATCGGGCTCGCCGACAGCGTGCCGGCCTTGCACATCGATCGCGCCTTGCCGCAGAGCACGGTGGCGAGCGCGATGCCGGAAGCCGCCCCGCGCCTGGAGCTGGGAGCGGTGGTTCCCATCCGCGGCATCTTCCATTTCGGCGCGGCGATGTCGTTTCCCACCAACCGGCTCCTGCGGCTGGAGAACCTGGACTCGCAGCGGCCGCAGTTCTTGCTCTACCAGTCCAAGCCGCAGCGGTTCGCAGTTGCGGTCAACGCCTCGGCGCTGATCGGCTCGCGGATTTCGCTCGGCGCGGGGATGGCGATTTCGCAGTCGCAGAGCGGCTTGTATCGCTTCGGGCTGGACGTGCCCGACCGCACCGTGACCGTGCGCGAGGAGCAGGTGGACGCCACCTTCGCGCCGGTGTTCACCGCGGGAGGGGCCGTACAGGTGACCGATTGGATGCGGGTCGCTTTCGTCTGGCGCGGGGCGCAGTCGCAGCACACCGACGTGCCCACCGAGTTCGAGCTGCAGGGGCTGGGGTCGCTGCTGGTGCAGACCGCGGGCACCACCTTGTACTGGCCCAACACGCTCAGCCTCGGCGCGTCGTTCGGCGCCCGCGCGCTGCGGGTGATGGCGCAGGTCGACGTGCAGCTCTGGTCGCAGGCGCCCAGCGAGGAGCTGCAGTTCGCCATCCTGCCCAGCGGCCAGGTGCTCACCGACTCCGGTCTCGCCGACCTGCTCGGCTACAACTCGCCGGCGCGGCGGGCGGGATTCCAGAGCGTGGTGGTGCCGCGGGCGGCGCTGGAGTGGTCGCTGCGCTCGCTCACGCTGCGCGCCGGTCTGGCCTTCAAGCCGGCGATCACGCCCGACCAGTTCGCGCTGACGAGCTACCTGGACAGCCCGACGGTGATCGCCGGCGCGGGGGCGACGGTGGCGGCGGGGCAAGGCCTCTTCATCGACGCCGCCGTCGCCGGCACGCTCCTCTTCGAGCGCCAGATGCACAAGGCCAGCGCGACCAACCCCACCGGCGACGCCTCCTTCGGCGGCTCTCTCTGGACCTTCTCCACAATGCTCCGCTACGAATATTGAGCATTAACGACGGCGCCGGCCTCTTGCGCGCGTGTGACGTGCACCCCCAGTGCATTCCGCGCAGCAGATTTGAAAAGAAGGATCGACCGCGCGGCGGGAGAAAGTTCGAGGCAGCGTGTGGCGCGCGAAAAGGCGGAGGGCGCGCGCGTTCGGCCGGGTACGGTTCGCAAGGCCTCATCTACGAAGCATGCCGCTGACCGCCGAGGCCGCCGCGTGTACCCGGACGG
>Ga0307479_10004614_pt1 | contig 12616 bp, 11 predicted proteins | sample atmos_gasesECM4C_FD_203743 | JGI IMG/M metagenome (GOLD analysis project Ga0307479, IMG submission 203743) | Hardwood forest soil microbial communities from Morgan-Monroe State Forest, Indiana, United States - atmos_gasesECM4C_515 | ecosystem: Environmental > Terrestrial > Soil > Temperate...
GCTGCGAGAGCGGGTCGAGCATCCTTTCTGAGGCATCCTTCCAAAGACGCGGTCCGCGTAGTGTTCTCCCGCTCCTGCCGGTAATCTCTCATCGGGAGGGCCTGAAAACTCAAGGCCCTGGGGGGCAGGATGCCGGGCGGCGGGCACGGGCATACGACGGTCATTCAGCGGGTCCTCGAGCGGCGCGGCCAGAAACGGCCGAGCTCGGACGAGGGGACCACCGCGACCGTTGCGGTCATGGTGCGGGTGCTGCCGCCGCCGAAGGCGCTGCTGGCGTTTCAGGACGCGCCGCTTCGGACGCTCATGGAGCAGCGGGTGCGCCCCGACATGCTGGACTACCAGTCGGCGGCGGACGAGGCCGAGGCACTGCGCCTCTTCGAGGCCGAGTTTCGCCCCGTGGTGCTCACCGACAGTCCCGAGGTCATTCGCCGCATCCGCGCGCGCGCCGGACAGCGCACTCCCTACATCCTCTTCGTCGCGGAGATCGACGATTCCGGCGAGCGCGAGGCGGGACTCGCGGCCGGAGCGGACGACTGCGTCGGGCGGCGCGTGTCGGAGCGCGAGTTCGAGGCGCGCGTCGGCGCGGCCAAGCGCATCGCCGAGCTCGAGGCGGTGCTCAGGATCACGCTCGCCGAGAACCGCAAGCTCTCGGCGACGGACGATCTCACCAAGCTGGCGAGCCGGCGCTTCTTCGGCAAGACCTTTCCCCGCGAGGTCGAGCGCGCGGCGCGCTATGGGCGGGCGCTGTCACTGATCCTGTGCGACATCGACCAATTCAAGAAGATCAACGACACCCTGGGCCATGCCGCGGGCGACGACATCCTCAGGCAGTTCGGGCCGCGCCTTCAGAGCCAGCTCCGTAAGGGCATCGACTGGGTCGCGCGAATCGGTGGCGAGGAGTTCGCCATCGTGCTGCCCGAGACCGCGTACGAGGCGGCGCTTGGGGTCGCGCGCAAGCTCCGTGCCGCGGTCAGCGGCGCGGCCTTCAAGGCGAGCAGCAAGACGTTGCAGGTGACCGCGAGCTTTGGCCTGTGCGGCATGGATAAAGTACCAGTCGGGGAGCCGCGCCTCGCCGAGCGGGTTCTCAAGGTCGCGGACGCCGCCCTCTACCGCAGCAAGAACGACGGACGCAACCGCGTCACCGCGGCGATCCTCAAGGGCGGGGGCGGTTAGGAACGGAGACTTGGGGGCGCGACGCGCCCCGTCTCCTCCGCGAGCGCGCCTCGCGGCCGAGCGCAGGCGCGCCCGGCCGCAAGGGCAGCCGCATCAGTTGTTGCCGACGACCGTGTCCTGGTTCGGATTCGTGGTCCCGGGAAGACCGCGGTCGTCCGTCCACACAGTGTGGACACCGCCCGCCGGGTCGACCGCCACGCCGGTGTAGTCACCGATGAAGCTGCCGGAGAACTGCAGGTACGGATTGGACGACTGCGAGGTTACCCGCGTCTCGCTCGCGAAATTGTCGCTCGAGCTGCTGAAGGCATAATCGAGGCACACCGGCGCGAAATCGGTGTAGTGCACGGGCGACGTCGGCGACGTCGGATAGCCCGGGTCCGTCGTGCTGAGGAAACCGCGTCCGCAGGAGCGGTCGAGTGCGGTCGGCACCGGCGAATAGTCGCGGGTGTAGTAGCCGACCACGATCCGGCCGGCGTTGGCGCCGACCGCGGAGTAGACCTTGTCGGCACCGGAGGTGATCTGCCGCGGGGCCGTCCAGGTCTTGCCGTCGGCGGACGTGATCAGTTTGACCTGGTTGTTGGTCAGACCGGAGAACGACGGCGCACCGCCGGCGGCGCAACCGGCGTTGTTCTGATCGTCCGCCCAGACGATGGCGAGGCCACCGGTGGTGGGATCGATCGCCAGATCCGGGAAGCTGTTGATGCGGAACTGCTCGAAGCTCAAGCGGGCGCGGCCCTGTGCGACGTTCGTCGGATAGCAGTCGGCATCGTCATAGACGCGTCCGACTTCCGCGTTGGTGAAGGTCTTCCCGCCGTCGGTCGAGCGGGCCACCACGGTCTGATCCTTGGTGACGTCGCTCGCCTGGTTACCCTCGTAAGCCACGTAGAGCGTCCCATCCGGCGCGTACGCCGGGGACGAGCCCTGGTCGAAGGGGTGGGCGGCGTCGCTCACGTCGAGCATCTCGCTCCAGGTCTGGCCGTGATCGTGCGATACCGACCCGACAATATGCGAGGAGATGTAGCCCGCGCCGTGCGGCCCCTGGTTGAAATGTGTCCAGGTGACGTACACGTCGCCGCCGGCGCCGGCAGCGATCCACGGCTTGTCGTTGAAGAAATTGTTCGCCGACTCGTAGTGCACCATCACCGGCGAGCCCCAGGTCGCGCCACCGTCGTGGGAGGAGGCTACCGCGACGCCGCTCGGTGTGCGGTTAGCGAAGCTGAAGTCATAGACCAGCGCCAGGAAGTAGAGAGTTCCGTCCCGCCCGAAGGCCAGCACCGGGTCGCCTCCGGCGGCGACGTGGGTGAACGCCCCGCTACCGCCGGTCGCGGCGTCCCAGCCCGGCAGCAGCACATCCGTGAAGCTGTTGCCGCCGTCCATGCTCACGTAGACGAACTCCTGGAAGCCAAAGCGGTAATCGTTGGCCGAAGTGACGACGTTGGCGCTGTTGGTCGGGTTGATGACGATATTCTGCTCGTTCTGCGGCTCACCACATTGCGTGCCGTCGACCAGGACGAACGTCGTATCCCCGACCACCGCGTCGACGTTGCCGCCGGAGAGCGGCGCGTAGAGCGTGTTGGTGGTGAAGGGTGCACGGCGACACAGCGAGAACAGCACCAGACTGTTGGGATCCGGGTGTGCGGCTACGGCCGCTTCGAAGTCATTCGGATAGAACAGCGAATCATCGCGATTCGCCTGAGCCTTGTTCGGGCCGAGCGCCTTGAAGTGATTCTGTGCTTGTGCGGCCTGCGACGCTCCGAGCGCGAGAAACAGCGCCAGGAGCGCAGTCGAAAAACTCTTGCGAGTGTCCATTGCTCTCATCCCCGTGAGTTGTGTTCTTGACGAGCCGCCGAGGGCTCCAGGCCCCGCTTCGTGAGCGGGGAATTTTTTGTAGCGTACCAGATGTGCCGCTCGCGCCGCATGGCAAGAGCGTTAACATAACGTGACACAGGCTGTCATGCGGGAACGTCACGGGAACGCCCGGGCGGAGGTGCGTCGTTGACCGCCGAACGACCGCGGGCGTACGGTCCAGGCCGGGCCTTTGTCTTTTGTGCCGAAGTCTTCAGCGCTCGTAGCGGATGAAAGAGGTGCGGCGGGCGAGGGTGTCGTAGAGCGCACGCCCCTCGGCGTTGAATTCCTGCGTCAGCCAGTAGACCGAGGCCGCCTGCGCCCGGTCAGCCGCCTCGTACACGGCTCGGATCAGCTTACGGCCGAGCCCGCCGCCGCGCGCCTTGGAGTCGACGTAGAGGTCCTCGAGGTAGCAGCTGTCGCGCAGCGACCAGCTCGTCGGATGAAACTGGAAGTGCACGAAGCCGACGAGCGCGCCGCCGCGCTCGGCGACCAGGCCGTGGAGTGGCGCGGACGGATCGATCAGGCGCGCGAACGTGCCCTCGGTCACCTCATCCGGGAGGTGCTGTCGATAGAAGCGCAGGTACCCGGCCCACAGCACGTTCCACTGCGCCCGGTCGCCGGCTTCGAGCGGCCTGATTTCGATCATGATTGCCTCGCGTCGCTCTAGCGATCCAGCTCCGGGTAATGCCGGAAGAGGTCCTCGTTGTTGAAGGGCAGGCGTCGGCCCGAGGCGACGTAGCGCGCGATGCGCGGCCGCTCGAACACCGCTTCGTGCTGCGCGGAGAGCCGCGGGCGTTTGCGCAGCGCCCTCGCGGTCGCCTTCGGGAAGGCATAGCGGAGGCCGGCGATCACCTGCGCCATCGACAGGTCGGCGTAGGTGAGGCGCGCGCCCACCATCCACGGCCGGTGCGCGCGATTCAACTCGAGCACGCGCTCGAAGTAGCCGAGGAATTTCGGCAACCGCACGCGCAGGAAGTACCGGGTGCGCCGCCGGGCCGGACCCTTCTGCTCCTCGTAGGCATAGCCGTCGCCGAGCGGATGGTGCGTATCGAAGATCTCGACGAACAGATCGAGGATGGTGAGCGTGAGCTGGTGGGTCCAGAGCCTGCCACGCTCGTCCCGCGGCGCGAGGGCGAGCCGCCCGCCGAGGTAGAGGAGGATGTTCGGCGTCTGCGCGATCAGCTGCCGTCCGGCCTTGAGGATCGGGACCGCAAAAGGCGGGCGGGGAACGCCGCGCGCCTCGAGGAGCCTCAAAATGGCCGGTACGCCCCCGCCTCTTGCGGCAGTTTGTGCACCCACGTCGACGTAGCGCGCGCCGCCCTCCTCGAGCGCGAGACGGATGAACTCGCCGCGCCCCTCAATGCCGGGCCAGTAATAAAGCTGGTAGTTCATGCGCCGATCGACCCCCGGGAAGGTGGTAGCTTACTACCCATGACCAAGTTACAAGCGTCGATCAGGCCGTTGTCATCAGGCGATCACGCAGCCTGGCTGCCGCTCTGGCGCGGCTATCAGTCCTTCTACAAGGTCGACATCCCCGCCGAGGTGTCGGAAGTGACCTGGCGGCGGCTCAACGATCCGGCCGAGCCGATGGCGGGCGCGCTGGCGTGGTCGGACGGCAGAGCGGTCGGTCTCGTGCATCACGTCCGCCACCGCTCCTGCTGGACGACGGCCGACTACTGTTATCTGCAGGATCTCTACGTCGCGCCGGAACTGCGCGGGACGGGTGTCGGGCGTCAGCTGATCGAGTACGTGTACGCCTCGGCGCGCGAGCAGGGCCTGAATCGCGTGTACTGGCTCACTCACGAGACTAACCTCGAGGCCATGCGGCTCTACGATCGCATCGCCGACCGCTCGGGATTCGTCCAATACCGCCGCCTCCTGCAGCGATAGCCGAGGCGGAGGTGGGTTTGACAGACCCTCGGAGCGCTGCCTAGACTCGGAAAGCGTTTACTTTCGCACCAGTGCGCCGGGACCGCCGCGCGACAGGAGACCCCGCGGACCGGCAGGAGAGAGTCGAGCGTGGTGACGATCAAAGACGTCGCCCGAGTAGCCAGGGTCTCGATTGCCACCGTATCCCGAGCGCTCAATAACAAGGGTACCGTGCGGCCGGAGATCCGCGAGCGCGTGCAACGCGCCGCGCGCAAGCTCCGTTATACACCGCACAGTGGAGCCCGGAGTCTGATCGTCGGCCGTACCCACACGGTCGCCCTGTTGCTGCCCGACCTCCACGGGGAGTACTTCTCGGAGCTGATTCGGGGCGTGGATCGCGCGGCCCGCAGACGCGGCTTGCACCTGCTGGTCTCGAGCTCGCACGGCAACTCGAGCGAGGCCGCGAGCGCCGTGCAGGCGCTGAACGGGCGCATCGACGGATTGCTGGCGATGGTTCCCGGCGAGGAAGCCGGGTTTCTCAAGGAGGCCGTGCCTCATACGTTGCCGACGGTGCTGCTGAACAGCCGCACCAACACCGCCGGCTACCCGTCTTTGCTGGTTGACGACTTCGGCGGAGCGCGGGCGATGACGAGCCACCTCCTCGGACGGGGCTACCGGCGCATCGCTCACATCCGCGGGGCCGAGGGTAACTTTCAGGCCGAGGAGCGCCTGCGCGGTTACCGCGCAGCGCTCAAGGGAAGCGGCGCGGCGCCGCCCGTGGTGTTCGGGGGCGATTTCACCGAAGAAGGCGGTTACCGCGCGGGGCGGGTCGTCACGGGTCAATCCGAGCGCCCCGAAGCGGTCTTTGCCGCCAATGACATGATGGCGGTGGGCTGTCTGGTCGCGCTGCGCGAGGCGCACATCCGAGTGCCCGAGGACATGGCGCTCACCGGCTTCGACGACATTCCGCTTGCGCGCTTCGTGAGTCCGCCGCTCACCACCGTGCGCGCCGACATCGCGGCGCTCGGCCTGCGCGCATTGGAGCGGCTCGCGGGACTGATCGAGGCGAAAGCCTCGGGCGATGCGCAGCTCGCCGAGCGGCTGCCCGTCCAGATCGTCGTGCGTGGCTCGTGCGGGGCCGCACCGAGTGCGGGGGAGCGCGCGGTCGGACTGCCCCGCTGAGCTACCGCAGCGGGTTCCACTGGCGCATCATGCGCAACGATGCCCACACCCGGCTCGGTCTCGAGCGCGCGGGATTTGAGCGCGGCTGGCAGCAGAGCGCTCGCGAGGTTTCAGGATAGGCGCGCGGGTTCGCGGCGCGCCCCGCGCTGGCTCGGCTTTGCTCTCCTCGCGCTGAGCGCAGCGGGGTGTGGCTCTTCGCCCTCGTCCCATCGCTCGGTGACGGTGTGGGCGATGGGGGCCGAAGGGGAAGTGATCGCGCGCCTGCTGCCGGAGTTCACCCGGCTGCACCCGGACATCGAGGTCCGGCTGCAACAACTTCCCTGGAGCGCCGCCCATCAGAAGCTGCTGACGGCGTTCGTGGGCGATGCGACGCCGGACCTCTGCCAGCTCGGGAACTCTTGGATCCCGGAGTTCGCGGCGCTCGAGGCGCTCGCGCCGCTCGAGCCGCGAGTCGCGGAATCTCAGGTGGTGCAGGCGCAGGACTACTTCCCGGGGATCTGGGCCACGAACCTGATAGGGGACCGGCTCTACGGGATCCCCTGGTATGTCGACACCCGGCTCCTGTTCTATCGACGCGACCTGCTGGCACGGGCGGGCTTCGACCACCCACCCCGCACCTGGAGCGAATGGGCGCAGATGCTGGCGGCGATCAAGGCGCTGGTCGGGCCGGAGCGCTACAGCGTGCTGCTCCCCCTGAATGAGTTCGAGCCGCTGCTGGTACTGGCGCTCGAGCAGCCCGAGCCGCTGCTGCGCGACGATGGGCGCTTCGGTAATTTTGAGAGCGCCGGATTTCGCCGCGCGCTCGGGTTCTATCGCGACATGTTCGAGCGCGGCTGGGCACCCGCTGTGGCCAACACACAAATCTCGAATGTCTGGGATGAGTTCGGGCGTGGCTACTACTCCTTCTACATCTCCGGTCCCTGGAACATCGCGGAATTCAAGCGCCGGCTTCCGCCCGAGGAGCAGGGAAGCTGGATGACGGCGCCGATGCCCGGCCCCGACGGTCCCGGCGCATCGCTCGCCGGAGGCTCGAGCCTGGTGATATTCCGGCGCTCGGCCCACAAGCAGGAGGCCTGGCAGCTGCTCGAGTTCCTGTCATCACCGGCGGTGCAACAACGCTTCTACGACTTGACGGGCGATCTGCCGCCGCGCCGCAGTACCTGGCTCGCGCCGCAGCTCGCCGACAATGTCTACGCTCACGCGTTTCGCGAGCAGCTGGAGCGCCTGAAGCCGGCGCCACGGCTGCCGGAGCTCGAGCGCATCGTGAACGAGATGCGCCTCGTGGCCGAGCGCGTAGTGCGCGGCGACCTGTCCCTCAAGGAAGGGCCGGTGGAGCTCGACCGAACGGTCGACGGCATTCTCGCCAAGCGGCGCTGGATGCTGGCGCGCGCGGCGGCAGCTCCATGAGAACGGGACTCGCAGGCTGGCTGTTCGCGGCGCCGGCACTCCTCATCATCAGTGTGTTCTTCTTCCTGCCGGTGCTCGCGGCCCTCGCCGTGAGCCTCACCGACTTCGACCTGTATGCGCTCGCCGACCTGCACAACCTCCGGTTCGTGGGACTCGAGAACTATGCGCATCTGTTGCACTCCCGGGAGTTCTGGAATGCGTTGGCCAACACCAGCTGCTTCGTCGTGGCGGGGGTGCCGCTCTCGCTGGCCGCATCGCTGTTTGCGGCGCTGCTGGTCAACTCCCGCCTGACGCGCTTGCCCGCTCTGTTCCGCACGGCCTTTTTCGCGCCGGTGGTCGCGACCCTGGTGGCAGTCGCGCTGGTATGGCGTTATCTGCTGCACACACGCTACGGCCTCATCAATTGGGCGCTGGCGGGGATCGGCGTGCACCCGATCGACTGGCTCGGCAGTCCCCACTGGGCGATGCCGGCGATCATCCTGTTCGCCGTGTGGAAGAACTTCGGCTACAACATGATCATCTTCGTCGCGGCACTGCAGAGCATTCCGGCGGATCTCTACGAGGCGGCGCGCCTCGACGGCGCCGGTGTCTGGCAGGAATTCACCCGCGTGACGCTGCCGATGCTGCGCCCGACGCTGCTGCTGGTCACCATTCTCACGGTCGCCGGATACTTCCAGCTGTTCGCCGAGCCGTATGTGATGACGGAAGGGGGCCCCCTGCAGAGCACCATGAGCGTGCTCTACCTCATGTACGACGAGGGGTTCAAGTGGTGGAACCTCGGCTCGGCGTCCGCGATCGCCTTCCTTCTCTTTCTCATGGTCCTCGGGATCACCCTGCTGGAAGTGCGGCTCGTGGGCCGGAGGGACGAGCGATGAGCGCGCGAGCCGCCCGCATACTGATTCACGGCGCGCTGATCCTGCTCGCTGCGCTGTCGCTCCTTCCGCTCCTGTGGATGGTGGCGGTCTCGCTCATGCCGGGAGGCGAGGCGAGCACGTTCCCGCCGCCGTTCCTGCCGCGGCATCCGACCGTCGCGAACTATCATCTGCTGTTCGCGCGTCAGGGAGTGGGGCGCTACCTCGCCAACAGTCTCTGGCTCGCCTCGCTCACGACGCTGTTCTCGCTCATGTTCAATTCGCTCGCGGGCTTTGCCTTTGCCAAGCTGCGCTTCGCCGGCCGCGAGGCGCTGTTTCGGACCCTGCTGGCGGCGCTCGTGATCCCGAGCCAGGTGGCCATGCTGCCGCTGTTTCTCATGATGAAATGGCTCGGGTTCGTCAACAGCTACGCAGGTGTGGTGCTGCCGGCCGCGGCCAGCATCTTCGGCGTGTTTCTGGTGCGACAGTACGCGCTGTCGATTCCGGACGAGCTGCTCGAGGCGGCGCGTATCGACGGCGCAGGCGAAGCGCGCATCTTTCTGCGCATCGTGCTGCCGGTGCTGCGGCCGATCCTGGTGACGCTCGCGGTACTTACCTTCCTCGGCAGCTGGAACGACTTCATGTGGCCGCTCATCGTGCTCACGGACCAGAGCATGTACACGTTGCCGGTCGCGCTCGCGTCGCTGTCGCGCGAGCACGTTCAGGACAACGAGCTGAAGATGGCGGGGGCGGTGCTGACCGTTCTGCCCGTGCTGGCGCTGTTCCTCGCGCTGCAGCGCTACTACCTCCGCGGGATCCTCATGGGAAGCGTCAAGGGCTGAAGCTCAGCCCGCGTCGATCGCCTGGCCGTTGCTGGCGATGACCCGGGAATAGTAGTCGGCGCTCGCTTTGAGCGTGCGCCGCTGCGACTGAAAATCGACGTGCACGATGCCGAAACGCTTGGCGTATCCGAGCACCCATTCGAAATTGTCGAACAGCGACCACACGAAGTAGCCCCGCACGTCGACGCCCGCCTCGAGCGCCGCGCGCAACGCCCGGAGGTGTGCACGCAGGTACTCGACCCGCGGCGCATCCTCGAGTCGATCAGCGGCGAGCGGCGGATCATCGAAGGCGGCACCATTCTCGGTAACGTAGAGCGGCAGGTCGCCGTATCGGTCCTTGACCCATCGCAGCGTATCCGTGAGTCCCCGCGGATAGACCTCCCAGTCCATCTCGGTGTAGACGGCTGCCGGCTGAGGCACCGGGGCGGCCCGCATTGGCTCCGCGGCGGCATCGAACTTCGTGACGCTGCGCGTGTAGTAGTTCACCCCAAGGAAGTCGATCGGCTGGCTGATCAGCCGATAGTCGGCATCCGGCCACTCCGGCCAGGCCATGCCGAACATCTCGGCGAGCTCCCTCGGGTAGCGCCCGTGGAATACCGGATCGAGATATTGGCGGTTCATGTAGGCGTTGGCCCGTTCAGCCGCGGCAACGTCTTCGGGCCGGCCGGAAGCGGGATGTTTGGGCTCGATGTTGACGACCAGCCCGATCTGGTGCTTGCCCTCGGAGCGGTACGCCTGAACCGCCGCACCGTGGGCGCGCAGCAGGCGATGACTCACGATCGGCGCTTCGGTGAGGCTCCGATGCCCCGGGGCGAGCGCGCCCTTGAGATAGCCGCCGTCCGCGATCACCCACGGCTCGTTGATGGTCGCCCAGATCTTCACGCGATCATCGAGTTTGCGATAGAGAACGCGGGCGTACTCGGCGAACCACTCGGACGAGTCGGGATTCAGCCAGCCGCCGAGGTCGTAGAGCGCGGCGGGCAGATCCCAGTGGTGGAGCGTCACGACCGGCTCGATCCCGTGGCGCAGCAGCTCATCCGTCAGGCGATCGTAGAAAGCGAGGCCCGCGGGGTTCACGGGCCCGCGGCCCTGCGGCAACACCCGGCTCCAGGACACGCTGAATCGGTAGGCGTTGAGGCCGAGGCTCGCCATGAGCGCGACGTCTTCCCGATAGCGCCGATAGTGGTCACAGGCCACATCTCCGGTGCTGCCATCCCTGACATTTCCCGCAGTGTGCACGAAGCGCTCCCAGATGCTCGGCGCCGCCCCGTCGGCGAGCGGCGAGCCTTCGATCTGGTAAGCGGAGGTCGCACAACCCCACAGGAATCGGTCTGGAAAAGCGATGGGACACCTCGCCAGGGTTATCCGGGAGAATACCCGGACGGTCCGTCGAAGAAAACGTTTTCCCGCGAAGCGCTACCGACCCCGGGATCCCTTTCCGCGTCCGTGCCGCCCACGTGCCGGGTATGATCCCGTGTGGGGACGCATTCCTCGCCGTAGTTCCAAAACCTCGAAAAATGGCGGCCGTAGCACTCGAGAACGTGGTCAAGACTTATGGCGGCGGGCGGGTTGCCGTGGCCGGCGCGACCTTTGCCGCGGACGACGCGGAGCTCGTCGTGCTCCTCGGTCCCTCCGGGTGCGGGAAGTCGACCCTGCTGCGGATCATCGCGGGACTCGAGACGCCCGACGCCGGAACCGTGCGCATCGGCGATCGCATCGTCAACGACCTGGCTCCCAAGGACCGTGACATTGCCATGGTCTTTCAGAGCTACGCGTTGTACCCGCACATGACCGTCGAGGAGAATCTCGGCTTCAGCCTGCGCCTGAGAGGACTACCGCGATCGAAGCGAGCCGCGCGGGTTCGGGAGGTCGCCGAGCATCTGAGTCTCGGCGAGCTGCTCGATCGACTTCCGCGCCAGCTCTCCGGCGGTCAACGTCAGCGTGTCGCGCTCGGACGCGCGCTGGTGCGCGAACCCCAGGTCTTTCTCCTCGATGAGCCGCTGTCCAATCTCGATGCGCGGCTGCGCATGGCGATGCGCACGGAGATTGCGCGACTGCACCGTCGGCTCCGCACCACCATGATCTACGTGACTCACGATCAGGTCGAGGCGATGACGCTCGGACAGAGGATCGTGGTCCTGAACGGCGGCGAGATACAGCAGATCGACACACCCATGAAGGTCTACGAGCGACCCGCCAACCTCTTCGTGGCGGGATTCATCGGCAGTCCGGCCATGAACTTCCTGCGCGGCCGTCTCTCGCATCAGGACGGGCCGCACCTCGACCTCGGATTCTCGCGCGTGGACCTCGGCGAGGCACACGGCTCGATGCTTGCCGCGCGCGAGGGCATCGAGCTCGTCGCGGGGCTCCGTCCCGAGGATTTGCATCTGGCGGCGAACGGAGAAGCCTCGGCGCGAGGGCCGCGGCTCACGGCTCTCATCGAGCTGATCGAGCCGGTCGGCAACGAGACCTTTATAACGGCGCGCCTGCTGCGCAACCTGGAACTGGTTCTGCGCATGCCGCCACGGTCAGTGCCGCAGATCGGTGAGCAGGTGACCTTGACGTTCGCACCCGATCGGCTGCATCTGTTCGACGCGAATACCGGCCGGCGGCTTTAGATTCGTCAGTACGCAAGTTGCTGCGCAGCGTCAGCGACACCCGTGCCGCGCAGACCGCGTGGCGCCGGCGCCACAAAGTCGTCGAAGTTCGTTACCGCTTCTTGACAACCGGAAGTGAAGGAGTAGGCTCGATAAAAGCTTCTGGCAAGCGTTTACATTGCGGGTGAAAACGCTTGCACCGGGTGAGGGGAGCCGGGTGAGTTTCAAAGAAGTTGCGCGCGGGTTACAGGCGTTTGCAGCGACGGCGTCGCGTGTGAAGAACGGGCGACGTCCCGTCACGGGTGGGTCGCGCCGCTGCGCCGGCGACTCTTCGTCTCCTGCTCTTTCATCTTCCATAGCGTCTGATTCCATCCTGTCCGCGCGCCGCAGTTCGCGCGACGCCAGCACACACACGGAGTCTCCATGAGCAAGCAGCGATTTCGGCGTGGCGATCGTTTGTTCGGATCACCGGCACCCGTGAAACGCATGACGGTGGCTGCCGCAGTTGCTGCGGCACTCATGGCGCCATCGGTCGTCATGGCACAGACGGCGGATGCGACTCTGGCCGGCTACGCGGCGCCGGGCGCCACCGTGACTGCACACAACACCGAGACGGGACTCACCCGTCACGCGACCGCCGGCGGCGACGGACGCTTCGTGATCCCGGGCTTACCGCCCGGCGACTACGCCATCGATGCCGGTGCCGGAACCGAGCAGACAGTCACGCTGCAGGTCGCGACCACGACCAGCGTAGACCTGAAGCTCGCCCAGATCACCGTCACCGGCAGCGCCATCCCCGTCCACCAGGAAATCCTGACCTCGGAAGTCGGGCAGGTCGTGTCGCTCC
>Ga0307479_10004616_pt1 | contig 12612 bp, 13 predicted proteins | sample atmos_gasesECM4C_FD_203743 | JGI IMG/M metagenome (GOLD analysis project Ga0307479, IMG submission 203743) | Hardwood forest soil microbial communities from Morgan-Monroe State Forest, Indiana, United States - atmos_gasesECM4C_515 | ecosystem: Environmental > Terrestrial > Soil > Temperate...
GATGGGAGTGTTCGAAGTCGAGAAGGGCAAGATCAAGGCCTGGCGGGACTACTTCGACATGCAAACGTGGGCGAAGCAGATGCCGGGGGCCTAGGGTTCCCGACTCGCGACGAAGTAGGCCCAACGGCGGCTCGCCGTGCCTGCAGGGTCGACGTACCGGGATGCCTTGTCGATCACGCGGAGCTGATCCTCGTACGGCATGCCGGCCAGCACGTTGTCCGCGAAGACGGGTATCTCGAACCACGCCCGGTCCTGCTCAGCGCTTGCGTCATAGCTTCGAATCTCGAAGGTGTCCAAGCGAAGACCCGCATCTGTGATCATCGAGCGGACGATTTCCTCGGACAGCAGAGCAGATCGTCCACGGAATGGCGCGACGTAGTCATAGTCGAGCGTCGCGACGGCTTGCATGTATTCCCAGAGCGAGGGCTTGGCCGGCGACAGCTCTTCTTCGGTGAGCGGCAGAAGGATGAACTGGCGGCCGACACTGAAGGCGAATCTCCCGCCGCGGCGAAGGACGCGCGTCACCGTCTCGAACGCACGCGGCATGTCGAACTGCCAGATCGCCGAGTTGCACACGATCACATCAACGTCTGCGACGTGAGCATCCAGGTCACAGGCATCGGCGCATACCCACCGCACGCGGCGGTCGGTGACGACCTGCTCCGCGACACCGATCATGGCGGGTGAACCGTCGAGCGCGAACACCTCGGACTCGGGTTGGGCGACACTGAGGATCGCTCTTGTCGTAGCGCCGGTCCCACAGGCGAGGTCGACGATCCTCGAGGCCGTTGAGACGCCGGCGAAGGAAACGAGATCCCGGCTCGTCTCGTCGTACATCGGGAAGCGCCGGGTGAACCGTTCGTACATCTCGGCGGTTCGGGAATCGTCCCACGCTAGTCTCATAGAGACAGTGTGCAGTCGTTCGCTCGACGACTTATCAACTCTTGCACCGTCACCTTTTTTTTGATGACGTTCGTCAACCACCAAGGGTGACGATGCACAAAGACCTATGCGCAGGTCGCGACGAGACGGCGGTCGGATCTCGATCACTCAACGCGTCGCGAGCAGAAGCATGATCGCCCCGTAATGGCACAGGCTCGCGCTCACGACCATCACGTGCCACACCTCGTGGTACCCGAATACGGCCGGGTCCGGATCGGGACGATGCGTCAGGAGCACGATCGCTCCGAGGGTGTACAACACTCCGCCGGCCGCGATCAGAGACATCTCGAGCACGTTCAGTTGCGGGACGATCGCCGGAGCGGCGGCCAACGCGAGCCAGCCCAGCACGATGTACATCGCCGCCGTGATCTTCCGCGTGCGCTCCATCCCGATGAGCTTCATGACGATCCCGGACAGGGCCCCCGCCCAAACGCCGGCGAGCAGGACGACGCGCCAAACACCGTGCATCGCGACGAGCGCGATCGGCGTGTACGTCCCGGCGATCAAGGCAAAGATCATCGAGTGATCGAGCCGTCGCATCCGCAGGAGGCCGCGCGGTGACCAGGTGAGACGGTGGTATGCCGCGCTCACCCCGTACAGGCCGGCGAGCGTCAGCGCATAGATCACGCCCGCGACGCGTTCGAGTGCTCCCGCCGCGGCGATCACCAGTGCGATGCCCTGCGGCACCGAGATGTAGAACGCCAGTTGATGCAGGCGCCCTCGGAGTCGTGGCTTGGCGAGCGGGACCGAAACGCTCATGAAAGGACGCTCAGCCTACAGCCCGGACAGGAGCTCCGCGACGATATCGGCGGCCGGCACGCGGCCCGTGACGGCTCCGACGGAGGTTCCGGCATACAGCGGCATCGCCGAGATCCGTCCGTGCACGGCGCGCGTCGGCGGGATCGTGCCGAGACGCGGAAGCGGCACGTCACCGCCGGCCGTTCGCAGCGTCGCGATGGTGTCGTCCTCCGCCGCTTCGGCCTGTTCGATGCACGAGGAGAGCACGCGATGAGGTGCGTCCGGCCAGCCGACGGAGAACGTCTCCGTGAGGGTCGTGTCGTCCGCCGACGACGCGACCAGCGCACTCACGTAGAGCGGGTGCGCGCACGACTCGTTCGCGGCGAGGAAACGCGTGCCGATCCGAACCCCCGTCGCGCCCGCACTGAGCACGCGCGCGACATCTTTTGCCGTGCCGATGCCTCCGGCGGCAACAACGGGGACCGAGACGTCGAGCTGCGCAAGCAACTCCGCAAGCGGCAGCTTCCCTCGAACGTGTCCGCCGGCCTCGGTTCCCTGCGCAACGACGAAGTCGCATCCCGCCGCTACCGCGGCCGCTGCCTCACCGGACGAACCAACCTGCCACGCCGCGAGCGCACCGCCGTCATGCACCATCGAAACGAGTGCTTCGTCCGGATCGCCGTAGAAGAATTCGACGACACGAGCCCGGGACGACGCGATCTTCACCGCGTCGGGGTCGACGAAGGGCATGAGAAAGTTCACCCCGAAGGAAAGACCGTCGGGCATCGCTTCCAGAAGCTCCGGTACGGGAGTGAGCCCCGCCGCGCCGAGCATCCCAAGCCCGCCGGCCTCACACACGGCCGTGGCGAGTGAGACGTCGGAGATGCCGCCGCCCATACCCGCGAGTTGTACAGGGAGCCGGCAACCGACGAGTTCCGCGAAGGTCGTCACGGTCGCGAATACATCCTGAGGGCCTCGGTGATCGTCGTCTGCGGGGCCCCCATTTCTTCGGCGGCGGCCGCGAGCCAATCCGGACGCGCCTTCGCGCAGATCGCCAGCGGATTCGAGATGCCGGAGAACTCCATCGCGAGTCGGGCGAAGTCGACCGCGTAATCCGGCGGACGGATGTCGCGCGAGAGCTCGGCGAGCGCGAACGGATCCGGCGGCGCGACGTCCGTCGGATCGATCCGGACGATCTGCGGCGTCCCCGGCGTCGAACCGCCGCCGTTCATGCCCGGTCCATCGCATAGGATCGCCCCACGCACGGCATCAGCACGGGCGCCCGCGGCCAGCAGCGCAACGTAGGCACCGAGGCCGCGTCCGAGGAGCGTGGCGTCGCCGAGCTCCTGGATCGCCGCATCGACATCGCCCATCAGCAGCTCGGGCGTGTATCCGCCACCGTTCGGCACCGTCGAGTCGCCGTGTCCGGTGAAATCGAGCGCACACACCGGACCGGGCCACGCGCCGAGCTCGGCCGGCAGCGTCGTAGGCGAGCGCAAGCCGAGTCCATGCAATACAAGCAATGGACGCGCAGCGCCACTTTCCTTCAACCGATGGAGCGCGAGCGAAACGCGCCCGTGCGTGAGCGTCTTCATAGGGTGCGGCGGTACCGCCTCACGGCGAGCGGGATGAACACGATGAGCAGCCCGAAGCCCCACGCGAGCGTCTTCCACAGGTATGGCTCAACGGTCCCACCGATCAGAAGTGAGCGCGCGGCCTGACCGGCGACCGACACCGGCTGGTTGTTCGCGAACGCCTGCAGCCATCCCGGCATCGTCGCTACCGGCACGAACAGACCGCTCGCGAAGATGAGCGGGAAGATCCACACGAACCCCGCCGCTTGGACGCTTTCCGGATCGCGCAACGTCAGTCCGACCGTCGCGCCGATCCAGCTCATCGAGTGCCCGAACAGAAGGAGGACGCCGAGCGCGGCCAGTGCCTTGAACGGACCCGTCGAGATCCTGAAACCGATCAAGCTGCCGACGCCGTAGATCAGGAAGAGGACGAAGATGTTCCGCACGAGGTCGGAGAGCGTTCGCCCAGCGAGGACCGCGGAACGAGCCATGGGCAAGCTCCGGAAACGGTCGAGGAGTCCCTTGTTGAGGTCTTCGGCGAGACCGATGCCGCTGTTCATCGCGGCGAAGGCGGTGAGCTGGATGAGGATGCCCGGAAGCAGGTAGTTGATGTACCTCGAACCAGGCGGAAGGGCGGCTTTGAGCGCGCCGCCGAAGACATACGTGAAAAGCAGGACGAACATCACGGGCTGAACGGTCGAGAACACGAGCAACTGCGGGACGCGCATGACGTGGATGAGATTGCGTTTCGTCACCGTGAGCGCGTCGGTGATCGTCCAGCGGAGTCTGTCGGACGGACTCAAAGCGATGACGGCCATGTCACTCTCCTTCTTCTGCGGCGTGTCCGGTCAGTGCCATGAACACATCGTCGAGCGTCGGCGTCCGCACGTCGATGTCGACGATCTGCACGTTCGCCTTGTCCAGTTGACGCACCGCGTTAGCGAGCAGGCCGGCACCGTCCGCGACGGGTGCGCTGATCGTCTGTCCGTGCACGTACGGCTCGCCTTTGATCAGCGGCGCGAGCGCCTTCAGCGCACGTTGCACGTCGACCTTACGTCCGACGTCGAGATCGAGGTGGTCGCCGCCGATCTTGCGCTTGAGTTGGGACGACGTCCCCTCGGCCACGATCCGTCCGTGGTCGACGACGTTGATGCGGTCCGCGAGCTGATCGGCCTCCTCGAGGTATTGCGTCGTCAGGAGAAGGGTCGTCCCTTCTCGGACGAGGCCCCGGATCACTTCCCACAGATCTATGCGGCTCTGGGGGTCGAGTCCCGTCGTCGGTTCGTCGAGGAACAGCACTTGCGGTCTGTTGACAAGACTCGCGGCAAGGTCGAGACGGCGCTGCATACCGCCGGAATACGTCTTTACGGTTCGATTCGCCGCGTCCGAAAGTCCGAACCGGTCGAGAAGCTCCTCGCTCCGGGCTCGCGCTTTCGGTGTGGACATGTGATACAGGCGGCCGACCATCCAGAGGAACTCGGATCCCGTGAGGTTGTCGTCGACCGCGGTGAACTGTCCGGTGAGACCGATCGAAGCGCGAACGACGTCCGGTTCTTTCGTGACGTCATGGCCGAGCACGATGGCACGTCCGCTATCGGGACTGAGCAGCGTCGTGAGGATGCGAACGGCAGTTGTCTTGCCGGCGCCGTTCGGGCCGAGCAGGCCGACGACCGTTCCTTCTTTGACGGTGATGTCGACCCCATCGAGGGCATGGACGTCGCCGAAGTATTTCTTGAGGTTTTCGGCGACGATGGCGTCGCCGCGGGTGCGTCTTGGCATCAGCTGCCCCTAAATCTTTGAAGGCCTCAAACAATCGGATGATGACATCGATAGTTGAAGAAGTCAAGTATAAGCGTTATGCTGTTGTCGTGGCCCCGCGGAAGGAGGAAACAAGATCGGCGTCCGAGCTCCTGCACAACCTCGTCCACCTGATCCGTCGGCAATTCGCCACCGTTGCGCTTGAAGTTGACCTTACCCCGCCGCAGATGGGCGTGCTCATTGCCCTCGACGACGGACTTTCGATGAGTTCGCTCGCGACGATGATGCAGTGCGATGCGTCCAACATCACGTGGATGACGGACAGGCTCGAGGAACGTCATCTCGTCGAACGTCACGCTGATGCCAACGATCGGCGCGTGAAGCGGCTCGTTCTAACCGAGGAGGGACGACGGTTGCGCAAACAGATCGACCGGCGGATCGCCCGCATCCCGAACATCGAACGACTCACGCCGGACGAACAGCTGACGTTCGCGAAACTGCTCGCGCGGGTCCTCGGCGACGTTTAGCTCAGGAACTCGAGCACGAGCTCCGCCACTTCGTGCGGTTTCTCGATGTGCACGAAGTGCCCGGCGTCCTCGAACGCGATCACACGCGCATCCGGAGGAAGGTACGGCTCGAGCTGATCGGGGTGCGTCCCCCACCCCATCTCCTCGGCCTCGAGTCCTAACAGACCGAGCATCGGAACCGACAGCGCGGGCAGAGCGGCCACCGCCCACGAATGACGCCACGGACCGAAGCCGCCGAAACGCAAGCTGGGATCGATCTTCCAGCGCCAGCCGTCGTCGTCCTGCCGCGCACCAACGGTGACGAGGTAGCGCAGCCAATCCATCGACAGACGCGGGTTCATGCGTCCGCGCCGTTGCGCGAGCTCCTCGATCGTCCCGGGCTTTCGCACGGCTTCGTGGATGCGACGACGATGCGCGAGCCAGTCGCCGACCGCGCTCTCCATCATCAGCGTGCGCTCGTGTCCCTGGACATCGAGATGACGGCGCGGCGACGGCATCCCATCGATGTTCACCATGCGCGAGAACCGGTGCGGAGCAACCTCGGCGAGTTGCAGCATCATGCTCCCGCCCTTCGAGTGGGCGATCACGGGCATCGGCTGCTTCGACACCGAGTCGAAGACCGCAACGGCGTCACGGACGTCGGCTTCGAAGGAGTACAGCGGCGCGTGGTCGGAGTCGCCGTGTCCGCGGTGATCCCACGCGACACAGCGCCATCCGGCACCGGCAATGATCGGCGCGAAGACGTCGAACGTGCGCGCGAAGTCGAATCCGCCGTGCACGAGCAACAGCGGCGGCGCGCCTTCGTCGCCCCACTCGTGCACGCGGATGTTGACGCCGAAGGCGTCCACCCATCGTTGGCGGTCGGGCGCCCGCGCGCCGGGATAGTCCGTCATTCCTCTTCGATCTTCACATCTTTCAGGACGACATCGTCGTCCGGACGATCCGTACGATCGCGCGGGGCGCGCGAGATCGCGTCGGCAACGTCCTGGCCCTCGACGACCTCGCCGAAGATCGTGTGCTTGCCCGTCAGGTGCGGCGTCGAAGCGACGGTGATGAAGAACTGCGATCCGTTCGAGTTCGGACCCGAGTTCGCCATCGCGAGGTATCCGGGGCCGTCGAAGGACGGACCGGAGTCGACCTCGTCCTCGAAACGGTAGCCCGGCCCGCCGCGGCCGGTCCCGGTCGGGTCCCCGCCCTGGATCATGAAGTTCGGGATGACGCGGTGGAAGATCGTCCCGGAGTAGATCGATCCGGAGCCGGCCTTGCCGGACGCGTCCGTCCACTGCTTGGATCCCGTCGCGAGGCCGACGAAGTTCTCGACGGTCTTCGGGGCGGAGTCCGGCAGCAGACGGACCTTGATCTCACCGAGCGTTGTCACGAGGGTCGCGTAGGTCGCCATGGCCCACTCCTTCCTTTTCAGCCGTGCTTCTCGAATCTTCCGTGAAGGCGTCACGTTACCCGTTCGATCGCAGCGTCGGGCGCCGGGCGTCTAAGTCTTAGCCAACGCTCCGTCCGTTTTCAGCCCGCTCTCAGGTTTCGGCGCTTTCATGCCCGTGTGTGCGGACAGACGATGGAAGCGAGGAGCGGTCACCCGGCCGGGGTCGCGTCGGACCTGACGGTTACGCGCCCTGCCCTATCCCCCACGGTGGGTCAGCGCGGCCCCGACCAGGTGATCGGTCCTTCGAGTAGACAAGTCACATGTTCTACCTGACCTATCTGCGCCAGGAACTGCGCAGAAGACTCGGCCGGACCATCCTGACGGTCCTCGGGCTCGCGGTCGGCGTCGCACTCGTCGTCGCCGTTACCTCGCTCTCGTCGGGTCTCGACAAAGCCCAGAAGACGGTGCTCGGCCCCCTGGCCGGCGTCGGCACCGACATGACGGTGACGAAGCAGCAGTTCGTCCCCGGTGGGCTCACGACGATCCTCACCGGCGGTCTGCAGACCGACCTCTCGAAGCTCGGGAAGCCCGGACAGAAGTTCTCGACGGACAGCTTCGTCGACACGCAGCCCGCGTTCAACCCGAACGAACCAACCCAAATCTCGCACGTGACCGGCGTGCAGACAACGTCGACCGCGCTCGTCCTGCGTGCGATCCACCAAACGGGAACGATCCCGAAGATCACGGCGACGATCAACGCCGGCGGACAAACGATCACGCAGTCGCAGAAGATCGCGCCGATGACGCCGGCCGAGCAAACGGCGTTCAACAATTGCATGGCCGCCAACCAGCCCACCCCGGCGCCGAGCGGCAGCCAAGCCGGCGGTGGCGGGGGTGGCTTCGATGGGGGCGGCGACGGCGGTGGCGGAAGACGGTTCGCCGCGGCGCAGAAGTGTCTGCCGAGTCGCTTCGCGAACCAGATCTTCACGTTCCGCACCCCACAGCAACGTCTGAGCACCGACGTCAACACACCGACGACTGACATCCAGTCGCGTTCGTTCACGGTCGCGGGGATCGAGCCGAACGCCGATATCGGCATGATCTCCGCGGCACAGGTCACCAAGGGAACGTTCCTGGCTTCAGCCGGCCAGGCAATGCTCTCCGAGAGTTACGCGAGCGCGAACAAGCTCGTGGTCGGCTCAACGATCACGCTCAAGTCGACGAGCTTCAAAGTCGTCGGCATCGTGCAGCCGCCCCTCGGCGGGCAGGCAGCGGATATCTATGTTCCGTTGTCCGATCTGCAAACGGTTTCCGGACAACCGGGTCAGGTCAACATCGTCATGGCGCGCGCCGACACGGCCTCGCAGGTGCCGACGGTTTCGAGCGCCATCTCGAACGCCGTTCCGGCGACGAGCGTTTCGGATGCGAGCGATCTCGCGAAGCAAGTCGCCGGATCGCTCGTCGACTCGGGCAACCTGATCAAGCGGCTCGGACTCGTCCTCGCGATCGTCGGACTCGCCGCGGCGTTCCTCATCGCGATCTTCTTGACGCTGTCGTCGGTCGCGAAGCGGACACGTGAGCTCGGGACGCTGAAAGCCATCGGGTGGGCTCCGCGGCTGGTCGTCCGGCAGATCGTCGGCGAGACCGTGACGCAAGGGGTCCTCGGCGGTGTCATAGGGATAGGTCTCGGCATCGTCGCTGCCGCCGTGCTCGGCGCATTCGCGCCGTCACTGACGGCGCGGCCGGTCGACACCGGAGGACCCGGACGCGGTGGCTTCGCTTTCGGAGCCGGACGGTTTGCCGCGAGTCAGGCAACGCAAGCCGTCCGCCTCACGGCGCCCATAAGCCCGACGTGGCTTGTGATCGCGGGTGTCCTCGCCGTCGTCGGCGGACTCGTCGCCGGCCTGATCGGTGCCATGCGCGCCGCACGGCTTCGTCCGGCCGACGCGATGAGGGACGTGGGCTAGGTGCTCTTTGACTTGAAAGACGTCTCGCGGGTTTTTGGGAAAGCGCCGAATGAGGTGCGCGCCGTGGACGGTGTGTCGCTCGACGTCGAACCCGGCGAATTCATCTGTCTGATCGGCCCGTCCGGTTCGGGCAAATCGACGCTCCTACAACTGCTCGGTGGGATGGATCGCCCGACGGACGGTGTCGTGTCCTTCGAAGGACAAGACCTCGGAAAGTTGAGCGACGGCGATCTCGCGAGCTTGAGGCTCAAGACGTTCGGTTTCGTGTTCCAGCAGTTCAACCTCATTCCGACGCTGAACGGCGCTCAAAACATCGAAGCCGCGCTCGCGCCGACAGGCATCAAGAGCGAGGACCGCAAACGCGTCGCGCAGGAACGGCTGGAAGAAGTCGGACTCGGCGACCGCGGCAGTCACCTTCCGTCGCAACTCTCCGGCGGCGAGCAGCAGCGCGTCGCGATCGCGCGATCACTCGCGAACGATCCGCGCGTGATCCTCGCGGACGAACCAACGGGGAACCTCGACACGAAGACCGGCAAAGAAGTGATCGAGCTCCTCGAATGGCTATGCGGCGAACACGGCGCCACGCTTGTCGTCGCGACACACGACCGCGCGCTCGCGCGTGCTTCGTCCCGCGTGGTGCAGATCGAAGACGGCCATACAAAGGCGGTCCGCGCTCGATAGATTTACCCCGTCATGCGCGTTGTCGTCGTGGGGGCGGGAGTTTCCGGCTTGGGTGCAGCCCTTCTGCTTGCGCGCGAAGGCCACGATGTCGTCTTGCTCGAGCGGGACGCGACGCCGCTTCCGAACGATCCGGACGAAGCCTTCCATTGGGAACGGCGCGGCGCACCGCAGGTCCGTCATTCGCACGCGTTCCTCGCTCGCGGACGTAACCTCCTCCGCGACCGCCTGTCGGACGTACGCGACGCACTCTTGGCGGCCGGCGTCACGGAGGTCGGCTGGGCCGAGATGATCCCCGACACGATCGTCGATCCGTCGCCGAAGCCGGGGGACGAGGACCTCGTGATGCTCGCGTGCCGGCGGACGACATTCGAGTGGGTGTTGCGAAAGGTCGCCCTCGAAGCGCACGGCGTCGACGTGCGCGACGGCGTCGGCGTCACGGGCTTGCTGTTCGACGGCGCGCGCGTCATTGGGATCCGAACGGACGGCGGCGACGAACGCGCGGACATCGTTATCGACGCAACAGGTCGTCCGTCACGGCTCATCGCGATGCTGTCCGATGCCGGCTTTGAAATCGCGGAAGAGAAAAGCGACACGGGGATCGTGTATCTGTCGCGCTTCTACCGGCTGCGCGACAACGTCCCGAACCCGATGCCGTTCAACGGCGCCGACCTTGGGTACCTCAAATATGCGGTGTTCCGCGGCGACAACGCGACGTTCTCGATCACGCTCGCGCACGCAACCGATGACGAGGACCTTCGCCTGCTCCGCGACCGCGCACGCTTCGATGCCGCCGTCATGCTCGTCGAGATGCTCCGTGAGTGGGCGGACCCGGCCGTGTCCGAGCCCATCAGCGATCTGCATTACATGGGCGGACTGATCAACCGGGTCCGGCACTTCGTCCGGGACGGAGCACCGGTCGTCACCGGCTTGTTCGCCGTCGGCGATTCATCGGTGTGCACCAACCCGCTGTACGGACGCGGCTGCTCGCTCGGCCTCGTCCACGGCGCATTGCTCACCGACGCATCGCGAGAGCACGGCGATGACCTGAGGGCTCTGGCGCTCGCCTTCGACGAAGCAACGAAGCGTGAGCTCGTCCCGTGGTACGAAGCGTCCGTCGGGCAGGACAGCGTCAACTCGAAAGTCGCCCACGGCGAGAAACTCTCGGACGTGGACGAATACATCCGTTCGGTGATCAGGAACGGGATCTTCCCGGCCGCGAGCACCGACGCCGATGTATCGCGCGCTTGGACGCGATCGTTCAACCTGCTCACGCCGCCGTACGCGCTGCTCACCGACCAGTCGGTGATGCCGCGCATCCTCGAGGCTTGGAACGAGCGCGACAAGCGGGAGCCACAACCGCTCGCGGGTCCGGACCGGGAAACGTTCCTTCAAGCGATCCATTCATAAGGAGAACCGATGCGTGCAGCCGTGATGCGTGGAGCGGGGAATCTCGTCGTCGACGACGTGCCGGACCCGAAGCCCGGTCCCGGACAGATCCTCGTCCGGACGATCGCGTGTGGGATCTGTGGAAGCGATCTCCATTTCCTTCGTTACGCGAACGAGATGGTGGAACTCGCCGAGGAACTCGGCCCCCTCGGCTCCCCCGGTCGGCTCGATCTCAAACGCGACATCGTCATGGGACACGAGTTCTCCGCCGAGGTGCTCGAGTTCGGCAAGGACACGCAAGGCACCGTCGCCGTCGGAGACTCGGTCGTCTCGATCCCCGCGATGCTCACCGGTTCGTCCGATCCGGACAACATGATCGAGCCGATCGGCGCGTACTCGAACACCTACGGCGGCGGCTATGCCGAGTACATGCTCCTGTCGGCGCCGCTGGCACTGAATATCCCCGACGGCTGCGATCCCCGTCACGCGGCGCTCACCGAGCCGATGGCCGTCGGATTGCACGCGGTGAACCGTTCGGGGATCAAAGCCGGCGAAGCGGCCGTCGTGCTGGGGGCCGGTCCCGTCGGTCTCGCCGTGATCTCGGCGCTGCGGAGGCTGGGGGCCGAGCCGATCGTCGCCGCCGACTTCTCGCCCGGACGACGCGCGCTTGCGAAAACGATCGGGGCTCACGAAGCGGTCGATCCCCGCGAAGAGCCGGCGATCGAAGCGTGGCGCCGGATCGACGGTGTGAAGCCGCTCGTGATCTACGAAGCCGTCGGCGTCCCGGGGATGCTCGATCAAGCGATGCGAGCCGCGCCGCGCGGAGGTCGCGTGCTCGTCGTCGGTGCCTGCATGGAGAACGATACGGTGCGTCCGCTCATCGGCGTCGGGAAGGAGCTCGAGATCCGGTTCTCGTTGGCGTACGACCCGTTCGAGTTCGCATCGACGCTCAATGCGATCGCGTCGGGCGAGATCGACGTGCGTCCGCTGATCACCGATGAGGTCGGCATCGCGGGCGTCCCGCAAGCGTTCGAGGACCTCGGCAGGCCGGACGAACACTGCAAGATCCTCGTGGAGCCGGAGCTCGGTTAAGCCGGAAGCGGGAAGATCGACGGCAGCGCGCTCGCGTCTTCGATAGCGGACGTCCAGGCTCTGTCGTCGAGTGGCTCGAAGTTCTCAGCCGCCGTGATCGCTTCGTGCAGCAAGTTCAAGTCGCCCGGCGTGCAGAACGCGTGCACGCCGGGAACCGAAAGCGTGAAGGACACGCCGCGCGCGATGTCTTGCGGCTCGCTCAAGGGCTCGTACCACGTCGTCGCGAAGCGCTCACCGTCGTCCCACGGCTTGTGAGCTGCGGCTTTGATCGCCATCACGCCGACGTCGCGCGCCGCGCAGAGCTCGAGCAGCGCCTCGGCGTCGCGACGGTAGTTCGCGTCCGACCACATCCGCGCGTTCACCGGGAACATCACGGTGTCGAGATCGAACCGCTTCAACGCTTCCAGGTGCGCGGCTGGTGCACCGTCGTTGTGTCCGGTGACACCGGCGAAGGTGACGATGCCCTCGTCGCGCGCCTTGAGGATCTCCTCCGCGGCTTGCGTCCGGTCCTCGAGGACGTCGAGGTCCGTCACGGCGTGCATCTGATAGAGATCGAGGTGATCCGTCCC
>Ga0307479_10004617_pt1 | contig 12610 bp, 12 predicted proteins | sample atmos_gasesECM4C_FD_203743 | JGI IMG/M metagenome (GOLD analysis project Ga0307479, IMG submission 203743) | Hardwood forest soil microbial communities from Morgan-Monroe State Forest, Indiana, United States - atmos_gasesECM4C_515 | ecosystem: Environmental > Terrestrial > Soil > Temperate...
AAATCGGCTGGGGCTTGCGTGTCGAACAGCCTCTTCGATCCTGCCAAGACTTTCTTTGCCCTCGGGATCCGCTTTTCTACCGCAGTATAGGTGGTCACAAAAGCGGCGGCGACCTCATCGATGCCAAATCCGCAAAGGATATTAAGAATGAGCATCACCTGAGCGTCCTCAGCTAGCCGAGGGTGACAGCAGGAGAACATCATTCGGAGCTCGTCATCCTTAATGGCGGTATCGGTAAACATTTCTTCCACGATCGGAGCAAGAGTCCATTCGCTTTGCAACCACCTCGTTAATTCCGGTTCGTACGTCCGTACGGTCTTCTCGCGACGCATCATGTCGAGCGCGCGGTTTCTAGCAGCAGCCATGAGCCAGGCTGGCGGGTTTTCGGGCACTCCGCGGAACGACCAAACCTCCAGCGCTCGACAGAAGGCGTCTTGTACAACGTCTTCTGCGAGCGCCAGATTGTGGACGCCGAAGATACGCGTCAGCACCGCAACCATGCGGCCGGCCTGATGCCGGAAAAGATGGTCCGTGAGTTCCATTTACATGTTTATAACTTGGATCGGCCGAACTTCGACCGAACCACCAACTTCCAGAATCGGACAGGTCTTCGAGAGTTCCACTGCGTGCTGCAAGTCTCGAGCCTGGATCAACGAAAAGCCGCCGACGACGTCCTTGGCCTCGGCAAATGGACCATCGGTTACGGTTTTCTGTTTGCCCTTGACCACCGTGCCAGAGTGCTCCAGCGGATGCCCGATGTCCTTCAAATGTCCCTTTTCGCCAAGGTCCTTGAACCAGGCCCGCCATTTCTCCATGGTCTTCTGCATTTGCTCGGGTGATGCGTTCGTGTCTCGACCGCGATACAAGAATGTAAAGTCGCTCACTGTGTTTCCTCCAAGATGTGTTTGTACTTCCACTCTAATGACGGCTGGGGGGCGCCAAACCGGACATCTTTTTTTACCTAAAGCGCACCTCTTTTTGCTGGTTTCACCGCGCACACATTCTCATTCCCGCTCTTACGATGCCGACGCCGACGCTCCAGGTCTTGATGAAAGTGACCCCTCATACAGAGAGAGATCTTCATTGATGCCCACGAGTTTAAACACCTGCCCACCTGGAGCCTGGAAATAAAGGTGCGGATCGGGCACCTCGAGCTTCTTGACGCCGAAGGCGAGAATTTTCTGTTTCATTTCCTCGGTGTTATCGGTCTTGAGTTCCAGGTAGATTGCCTTCAAAAAGTCGGTCTCATCCAGGGCGGCGCTCTGGTAGACAAAGCAGAAGTGGACGTCCTCCAGTTGAAAGCGGTCCACTTCATCGCTGTTTACTCTGACTTTGCAGCCCAGGACATCGCAATAAAATCTACGAATCCTGTCCTGTTCGGATCGCGCGGCAAAAACCGCCGTATGATTTCCAAAAATTACCTTTGCCATAATCATTTCCTCATAGAGTAACGTTCTCAGTCGTGGTCCGAAAATCTCTCTCATTCCGTACTTGGGTTGCCGCTCTTTCTGGGTCAGTCGAGGGCGGCCCCGGCAGTCGCGTTCACAACTGTCCCGGTCAGCATGCGTGCGCGATCGGAGGCAATGAGAACTGCCGCATTCGCGGTGTCCTGGACAGTCGCAGGCACCTTGAAAAAGTTGAAGTTTGCAATTCGTGCTATAGCTTCCCCCTGTGTGATGTTCATTTTGCTTGCCGCAACCTCCGTCGAGTCCTGAATGGTGCGACTGTCGACGTTGGCGGTGGTACGAACGCACACAACTCTCACACCAGCTAAACTCCATTCCACGGCCAGATTTTCCATCAGAGTCTCAATCGCTCCAAATGCCGCACCAATCGCGCTTGCACCTGGGACATGCCCGCGGGCAGGGCTGCCTGTCAGGAAAATGATCACGCCCGAGCGCTGTTTGATCATGTGGCGAGCACCTGCACGGGCGCTAATAAAGTGTGCCTTCACGACCGTGTTCACAGGAACCATAAACTCTTCAATCGGCAATTCCACCGCGTTCTTCCCGTTCCCATACTCCTTGGCGAGGGGCCCAGTGGCATTAAAGACGATGTCAATCTTTCCCGTCTGCTTCACGATGCCGTCGAGGTATTTATTGACGACCGTGTCGTCCAGCGCGTCGATCACCGCCGCATGAGCCTTGCCGCCAGCGGCAGTGATTTGCTTCGCGACTTCTTCCACATTCGATTTGGTCCGGCCGGCCAGAAAGACCTCCGCGCCCTCGGCCGCGAACTCCCTAGCGACCGCGGACCCAATCGATCCTCCAGCCCCAAATACGACCGCGTGCTTTCCCTCGAGAATCGACGATTTGCTCATTATAGATTTCGTTATCGTTGTCATTGCCTCGCTCCTGTCCGGATATTGTTGTTTCACTTTCGCTGCTAGGACGTCCGGCTGTGATTGCGCCGGACATCTTTTTGCTTAGAGCGCGGGCTTGACGGGCAGGAATGGACCCGTTGCATGAAAAGGACCAGGGCGTACCGAGGAAGGTCCACGTGGAGTGTTATCTACATTTCTTCGCCAGCAGACATCGACGCCCGATCGACGGTGGCAGCTGGTTTCGTTGCGCCAGGCAGGATAGGGCGTGCGCGATTACCGGAACTCAGCCATGTCGAGCCACCCAGATCTGACGTCCGTACAGCGCAAGATTGAGAACGCATACGACTACTCCCGCAACCGTCAGAGCGGTTGTGGAGATGTCGGGATAGACAAACTTGTCCATATAGTGGAGCAGAAATCCTCCCTGGTACGGTTGCACATCAGCCTTGGCTTCGAACCAGTCCTCAAGCACAGTTAAAGGACACGGCCACGGAAGCAGTTCCGTAAGAATTCCCCAGACAAGTGAAGCGATGTGTAGCCAGCGAAGGGCCGGGCGAGAACGAGTCAGCAGGGCTCCGAAGACCACCCAAAGAATGAACAGCGCATGCAGCAAGAGGACGAAAATCGCGAGCGCAGAATAGAGACCCGAGGCTGCCTGCATTCCTAGAATTTACCGCACCGGCAGTTCGTAATCCGTCTTGTACTACGACACGTTCATGGGCTGATGGGACCCGGAATACTATGGTTACCAAATGGCTGCCCGCAAAGTCATTCACGTGGACATGGATGCCTTTTACGCGTCCGTCGAGCAGCGCGATGATCCGCAGCTACTCGGAAAGCCTGTGATCGTCGCCTGGAAGGGCAATCGCTCGGTTTTGTGTGCAGCCTCTTATGAAGCGCGCGCTTTTGGCTTGCGCTCGGCCATGCCGGCGGTGCGCGCGCAACGGCTATGCCCTGACGGAGTCTTTGTTACTCCAGATTCCCTGCGTTACCGAGCCGTATCCAAAACGCCCACGCTGAGCGAGAATACGTTACTCAGTTCGTTCAGAGGATGGAGAAGTTCTCGCCACGTATTTGGTTCGGGAACGATGGCCGCGATAGGGACACCTAACTCGCGCAGCCGCGGCGGGCAGTCCGACCGAGAGCCGCTACGAACTCTTCCGCGAGCAAACGCCTTCCGCCGCTTGCGCCAAAGCGCGCATATCCACTCCTGTAGGGAAGATGACAATGTCGAGCCGGCCTTCTCGCAATGCTGAAATGAACTTCAAGTCGTCGGTATGGTCGTCTGTCGCAACTTCGCGGGTCGCCGGAGCGACGACCGGCTGGCCTCCGTGGTTGGCGATGAGCAGGGCGATTTCACGCGCTCGGCGGCTTTCGAGTGTCAACACTCGCAGGCCACGGAAGCGAGAAGGAGAATTTGGATCCTCTGCCATTCCATGAGACTAAACCAAATTGGCTGGCACTGCTGCCAACGACGTTGTGAAACTGCTTCGGCAATCGGTGTCATCCGTGAGTGCGGATCAGTTCTCACTACCAGCCCAACTCTTGGTGAAGGAGCGATAGCAAAAGATTCCGGCGCGTTCCACCGAAAGCGAGTTCCACGTGGTGCGCCATACGCTGCCCAACTGGAGCAGTGCGAAAGTCGCCACAAGAAACGCTGCAGAGAAAAGGAACAGCCCCAGGGTGTACTGTCCCGTGTGGTCTTTAACGGCGCCCAGGATGGACGGTAGAACAAAGCCGCCGAGTCCCCCAGCGGCTCCCACGACTCCGGTGAGCACGCCTACGCGCTGGGAGAAGCGTTGGGGGACGAGTTGGAAGACGGCTCCGTTGCCCATTCCCAGCATAGCCATGGTCACGAACAGCAGCACCACAACTACGGGAAGCGAGGGCAGAGTGCCGACGCCGGCAAGACAACACGCAGTCCCAGAAAGCAACATCAGCAAGAGGCGATAACCACCAATCTTGTCCGCTAGCCATCCTCCCACCGGACGGAGGAAACTACCGGCTACCACAACGAAGGTGGTGAAGTCTCCGGCTTTTACCTTCGGCAGCAGGTATTGGTCGTGAAAGAAGATGGTGAGAAAACTGGCGAAACCGACGAAGCCTCCGAAAGTGCAGCTGTAGAAGAAGCAGAACCAACCAGTGTCGGGCTCGCGTATCACCGCCGCGTAATCCCGCCAGCGGGGTTTCGCCGCGACGCTGAGCGGGTTATTCTTCGCCATCCAGCCGAACAAAACCAGAACGACTAAAACTGGCAGCGTGGCCAGAGCGAAGGTCGTTGACCACCCGAAAGCCTGCGCCAAACGCGGTGCGAAGAGCGTGGCGAGCAGAGTGCCGGAGTTGCCCGCGCCGGCGATCCCCATAGCTAATCCCTGGCGCTCTGGCGGATACCAGCTTCCGGCAAGCGGCAGGGCGACAGCGAAGCTCGCTCCCGCGATGCCCAGCAGAACTCCGACGGCGTAGAAATCATGGAGATGCCTCGCAAAGCGCCAACCCAGCAGCAGAGGCAGCAGCGTGAGCCCAAGGCCCACTATTCCCGCTCGCCGCCCGCCCAGCAGGTCGCCCAGCACGCCCATGATTGGGCGAAACAGCGCGCCGCCTAGCAGCGGCACTGCCACCATGAGGCCTTTCTGCGCAGCTGTCAGTTTCAGATCCTCGTTCAGGAACGGGGCCAACGGTCCCAGCAGCACCCAAACCATGAAACTCACGTCGAAATAGAGGAGGCACGCGATGAGAGTAGGCAAATGACCGGAACTCAAGAAACTGTCTGGAGTCCGCGCGACGATTTCCGCTGTATCAGGTTGATTCATTGGGAACTGCTCCTCGGGTGGGATCGCCAAAGTGACTGTCTTCCCGGCCGCGTTTTTCCGCGTTGTTCTCCGGACTTTTCAGACCTTTCGATGCGTACCGCGCTTTGCTTGTAGTTGGGTTCGCGAGAAATAGGGTCGAAGGCGCTCTGCGTGACCTGATTCGCATTGGTTTCGACAAAATGAAACGGCACAAAGACCTGGCCGGGCGCAACAATCTCAGTGACTCGGAGTTCCAAGCCGCGGATACATCCGCGGCGTGAAACGACGTCCACACGATCGTGGGGGCGAAGCTTCAGCTTGAGCGCATCTTTTGGATTCATTTCCAGCCAGGCGTTCGGCGCCATTCTTTCGAGAATCGGGACTTGACCGGTCTTGGTGCGCGTGTGCCAGTGCTCGACCGTGCGGCCGGTGTTGAGAACGAGGGGGAATTCGCGGTTCGGTTGTTCCGGGAACGGTTCCCACTCGACACAAAAAAGCCTGGCTCGGCCGTCCTCGGTTTGAAAACGGCCGTCCGAGTAAAGACGGCTGGTGGCGACTTCCTGCATGCCCCGGCGGAACGGCCATTGGATTCCGCCGTGTTGCTCGATGAGTTCGTAGCTCAGGCCGGAGTAATCGCAGAATCTGCCGGCGGAAACTTTCTTCCACTCGTCGAACGCGTTCTGGGGTGTGCTCCAGCCGGGGAAGAGTTCGTCATAGCATCCCAGTTTCCTCGCCACGCTCAGGAATATTTCAAAATCGGGTTTGGCTTCGCCCGGTGGATTCACGGCGCGATTGACTTTGCTGACGCGCCTCTCCGAGTTGGTGTAGGTCCCTTCCTTCTCTCCCCAGATCGCAGCAGGCAGGACCAAGTGCGCGAGCTCCGAGGTGGGCGTGGGGTGGAAGCCATCCTGCACCACCAGAAAGTCCAGGCTCTCCAGACTCTGGCGCAGCACATCCAGGTTAGGGAAAGAAACGATGGGATTAGTGGCGATTACCCAGAGCGCGCGAATCTTTCTCTTGACCGCGGCCTCGATGATGTCGGGATAGGCCAGTCCGCGGGCAGCTGGAATCCGCTCTTGCGGAATGCCCCACAATTCGGCAAGTTCCTTTCGGTCATCGGCGTTTTCGAATTTCCGGTATCCGGGCATGCTGGACGCGAATCCTGATTCGCGCGTGCCCATCGCGTTGCACTGGCCGGTGATCGAGAAAGGAGAGGCTCCCGCGCGTCCGATGTTGCCCGTGATCAGAGCTAGATTGTTGATGGCATTGACGGTCTCCGTACCTTTGGTGCTGTGATTCACGCCCATCGTCCAGCCGATGAATGCGGCCTTGGCGTTGCCATAGAGGAAGGCAACCTTGAGGATCAAGTCCTGTTCAAGTCCGGTGATTTCGGAAACGTACCGGGGCGTATATTTCCGGACGGACTGTTCTAGTTCCTCGAATCCCGTGGTGTGGCGGGCGATGTACTCCCGGTCAATCAGTCCCGCTTGGATCAAGGCGTGAATCATACCGTTGATCAGGGCGATGTCGGATCGGGGCTTAACCGGCAGGAAGACGTCCGCCATCATCGCCGTCTTTGTAACCCGGGGATCGGCGACGACCAGGGTTTTGTGCGGGTTGGCTTCGAGATGCTGACAGAGGATGGGGTGATTCTCGGCGATGTTCGCGCCGATTAGGAAGATGACATCTGCCTTTTGCAGGTCTTCGTATGCGCCCGGGGGACCGTCGCTGCCGAACGACCGCTTGTATCCGGAGACGGCGGTGGACATGCACAGCGTCGTGTTGCCGTCGTAATTGCTGGTTCCAAAGCCAAGTTGCACCAGCTTGCCCAGGGTGTAAAACTCCTCGGTGACAAGCTGACCGGTGCTGATGACGCCGAGCGCTTCCGGACCGTGCTTGGCTTGAACCGCGAGGAAGTTTTCGGCCATGGCATCGAGCGCCTCGTCCCAGCTGACGCGTGAGAGTTCACCGTTTTGGTGGAGCAGCGGATACTTCGCGCGATTGGGCGCTTCGAGTGTGTAATGCTCGGCAAGTCCTTTGGGGCAGAGCGTTCCAGAGTTGACCGGATGCGTGGGGTTCCCACGCACGGCGACGGCGCGGCCCTCTTTGACGCCGACAAACATCCCGCAGCCAACCGAGCAATAGCCGCAGGTAGTGGCCACCCAGTTGTCCGGGATTTTTCGTGCGGACGTATAGCCAGTGGTCTCATCGGTTGCGTATGCGTACTTCTCCGAGAGAATGTCGAGGCCGAGATTGCGCTTTAGGCTCACGCCGCTTGTTCCGCGGCAAGGTAGGGAGCGGCCATGTTCTTCGGCACAACGCTCACAAAGAATAAATAGCGGCTGAGAATTTCGCCGGCCAGCGCCAAGGCGAAGGCGACGAAAGTCAGTGGTCGTCCTTGAGAGAAGAGGGGAAGGAGTGCTCCGCCTGCTACGAGCAGCCCTGCCCGCGTGAGGAACCGTGTTGCCAGTGCGGTCGAGAGCAAACGGGCGGTCGACTGCAGTTCGTTTGATTCCGAAGCAGTCATCCAGAGAAATTTTGTCGCCTGGTTCAGCAGCTGCGCCGAGGCTGCGATCACCGATCCAATCATCAGCGGTCGGCCGCTGACAACGCCGCAAGATCCGGCAAACAGCAATCCGAGCAGAGCCCCGGTCAGGAGGAAGTCGGCGGGCGTGTGACGGCTGTTCCAAGCCGGGCGAGCGGGAACGCGATAGATCCACGCGCTCGCGGTGACTCCCGCAATTCCCAATACAGTCGTCAAGGCTCCGAGTGTGGAGCCGCCCGGGAGTTGCAACGTTAGCAAGCCGGCATAGATGCCAGCCGCTGCCGAAAAGCAAGTAAACAGGAGAACTTCGCGGCTCAGCCACGACCGCTTCCACATCTTCAGGGCACGGTAAGCGTGGACGGGGCGCCCGAGGTGCAGTGTCGAAGCGCCAAGTGCCAGACCTCCAATCAACAAAGCGAGGAGCGCGGCGGTAGTGAGCGCGGTCGATGTCCCGAATACCTGCAAGAGCCAAAGTGTCGCGAAGGTGCCGACGGAAAGCTGAGTCAGAACCGTCATTGCTACCAAAGGCCAATGGGCCGCTTCCGTACGGATGCGATAGATGTCCGACCTTCGGGTATCGGGCGGAAGGTTGCTCGGCAGAGTGATGCGCGTGGTGGAAATACTGTCGTCAGCGGATGGAAGCCCTGGTGCATTCGCGCTCGCATAGTCGCGCTTCCACTGTTCGCTATTCACGATTTCGATCCGGATCGCCTCTTCTGGACATGCGTATACGCAGGCCGGCTCCCGGCCTTCCGCCAGGCGTCCATGGCACATGTCGCATTTTCCGACGACGCCGCGCTCCGGGTTGTACTGCGGCACGCCGTAGGAGCAATTCCAAGTGCAATACTGGCATCCAATGCAGACATCCGGACTGTGCTGCACGATGCCGGTCGCCGAATCCTTGGTGTAGGCCTCGACCGGGCAGCCGATCAGGCACGAGGGTTCGAGACAGTGATTGCAACCCATAGAAATGTGAAACCGGCGTGTGTTCGGGTACCAACCGCCTTCGACTTCACCGACGCGCCGCCAATTGATCTCCGCGGGATTGCCATTCTGCTCATTGCAAGCCACCACGCAGCACTTGCAACCGATGCACTTTCCCATATTGAAGTGGAAGCGATACTGTTCTCCCACACCGGGGGATCTCGACGGGATTCGTAACGACGAATCTGCGGGCGGGATCTCGGCCGAACCGACGTCTTCCGCCTCAGGAGCCTCCGCCAGGGCGAGCACGCACAAGGCAGTGTCACCCTCGGTTGCTCTTTGTAGTAGAGGCAGTTGCATCAATCGCTCCTGACTTCCGTGTGGTGCTACTTGCAAGGGGTTGGGTTCGCCCGACACAGGAATCGCCGGCCAGCCAAAAAGCTAGGCGGTCGCGTCAGGAGCTGTCGAACCCTGAGGCTCTCCCATTTCTTCATTGGTTGCTGCAGGGAGACTGAGTTCCATCTCGTTGCGCGAGGACTGCGGGTCGGGGCCCAGCTCCATATTTCGGATCAAATCCGCAACCACCTGAGACAGGGTTTCGTCGCAGGGCGCGATTTCCACCAGTTGCTGCCCCGCCGCAGCATGTGGCCCAGTGCGGCCGCCCACATAAATGGCGACCGCTTCCACCGTTTTGTCGCCGATGCGCGTCTTAAGGCCGCGGAATCCGATGTCGGCGGCCTCGTGATTGCCACATCCTGCCGGACATCCCGACCAGTGCATCCTGACTGGAGTTCGATCAGCACCCAGCTTCTTCTCCAGCGCTCTCGCGAGTTTCGCCGCGTGACCCTTGGTGTCAATTTGCGCGAGATTGCAGTAGTCCGTTCCCGTACATGCGACCAGGCAGCGCCGGAACGCGGACGGCGAAGGAGAAAGCTCCTGCAGCAGATCCTCTTCCAGCAAGGCGGGAACCCGCCCTCGCGGAACGTTGGGCAAGATTGCGTTTTGCCCGGTGGTGAGGCGCACTTGACCGTCTCCGTACTCGTCTGCCAGTCGCGCCAGTTCGTCGAGTTGGTCGGGATTGATGCGGCCTTCGGGAGCACAGAGGCCGACCGAACGATACTCTGGACGGTTCTGCCAGGCTACGCCCAGGTGATCGCTGTCATGGATGCCGCGTACATCGCGTCCCGCGGGCTCCAATTCGTGTCCCAGCCTGCGTGCCAGTTCTTCACGCAGACGGGGCAGTCCCCATTCCTCGATCAGGAATGCGAACCGGCACTTGGAGCGTGCGTCCCGGGGACCATGATCGCGGAAGATGCGAATCAGTTCGGCGGCCAGAAGCGCGCCATCAGAGGGCTCCACGAAGACATCGAGCGGGGACGCGATGGTGAATCCTCCGGAGCCCATCTTGCCGCCCACCAGCACGTTGAATCCAGCCCGGTCTCGCCGTAACGCGGGAACCAGAGCCAGATCCTGCGACTCGCTGTGAGTGCAGTTCTCGAGGCATCCCGTAACCACAATATTGAACTTGCGCGGAAGATTCGTGAAGTCGGGATTGCCGTCCGCACTGACGATTATCCGGTCCAGTTCCAGCAACACCAAGGACGCGTCGAACAGCTCGTTGATGGTGAGACCAGCCAGCGGACACCCATTAATATTGCGGACGTTGTCCATCCCCGTTTGCAGGGAGTGCAGATCTACATCGCGCAGCCTTTCCCAGATCTGGGGTACGCTGGGTAACGAGAAGCCGCGCAACTGGATTTGCTGGCGGGTCGTAATATCGAGCACGCAGTCTCCCAGCCGTCGGGACAAATCTGCAATGGCGCGCAGCTGCCGACTGTCGGTGAAACCGTTCGGCATGCGAATGCGCATCATGAAGCGCCCCGGCGTTGGCTTGCGGAAGAACACGCCCACCCACTTGAGTAGATCCTTTTCGGCTGGGGTCAGCGATTCGTAGCCACGAGCAATCAGGCGAGGCAGATCCTCTCTAATACGTAAACCGTCGCCGCCTTTTGCCCCTTTTGCAAGCTCCGCCGCATTCGACCCTGTTCGCACTGGAACTGACCTCGCAGATGAAGCGTGTGGTCAGGAAGCGACGAGGGTTCCTGGTTGGTCCCGAGAAGGGATGAGTAATTGTTAGCACGTGTGCTTAAGCCCCAGAAAGTCAAAAAAACGATGGGACGGATCGCCAGGAGAGTAGCGTTGCCAAGTGTGCGTCAATGCCCGAGAGAGCCCATGACTCGGGTTTGAAGCATGTTTTCTAAATGCTTCTGATCAATTCTTTGCGTTGGTAGCCTGCCCTCGTCACGCCTGAATTCCGTTGTGGGAAGTCTGATGTTCGTCGTTCTCGCTGATCGATTGTATCTCGGTCGGTGTTGACCGAATGCAGCGAAACTTCAAGCGGATGCGAAAAGCGGGTGGGGGGTTGACAGAGAAGTGAATTGACGGAAGTCACCGCCAAAGTGTTCCCTTTCGCATTCAAGGACTGGAGCCCATCCCGGAATTCAAGGCTACGGCCAGCCTGGGAGAGTTCCTGGAGAGCCGGTTCTCACAATCGTTCTAACCTGCGGAGCGGCGTCGACCGGCCGCCCCTCCCTAAGGTGGTTCGTACACTCCGGAGAAATCCAACTGCGTTTCGGTCGAGGTCAGCGGGTACACGGAAAGCTCGCCCTTCATAAGCGGAAACCATCCCGGCATGGTAGCGGCCTCCCATTCCAGCAGCAACCGCGTGCTGGGAATTGAAGTGGCGTCAACGATCTTTTCCTCAATGTTTTTTGCGGAAATATTGATGTCGGTCTTCACACCAATGCCGCCAAAATCGACGTGCAGTTCAGCCGCCACTGTTCGCGCCCGGGAAGCAGCCGCCTTCGTAGCCGACTGGAATACAGTGAGTGCGTTCTGGCTCAACGCATCGCGGACGCGCTCGTAGGGACGGTTCACATAGTCGTAGCTGCGAATCTCGCGTCCTGTACTCATAGTTCCGTCCAGCCGGTCCGCAATCAAACTGGTGATCACGAAAACTGTACCATAGCGCGAGTGCACCGGAGTTCGATTGCGTGCGACGCCCGCTTTCGGGTTCATTGTTGAGCCACTGTTTACTTGGGGCATCGTTTCCGAAAACAATGACAGTGAATTTCGCTGTATTATGGCTACCGCCCGAATTCAATCGCATCAGGCGAGCGCTTGATCGCGGACGCAAGGTCCGCATCGACGCGTGAGGAGGGTCGATGTCTCAGATTGACGTCCCGTTGTTGCCCACGGGCTTTGGACAGACCCGGCGAGCCGACAATTGGTGGGTACAGCCACTGGTTGTGTTTCTTGGTTTGTCGGCCTTCATCGTTTACTCCACGTGGGCCGCTCTGCAGGGGCAGCATTTCAAGTTCGGCCCATATCTTTCACCGTTCTATTCGCCCGAATTATTCGGCCCCTCCCACGAGGGTTGGTTTGGTCCGAACCCAAGGTGGATGCCTGCTTGGGTCACGGGAGCGGTGTTGATTCTGTGGGCGCCGGGCGGATTTCGAGTGACCTGCTACTACTATCGCGGGGCATATTACAAGGCTTTTTGGGCCGATCCGCCTTCCTGCACCGTGGGTGAGCCGCGGAAGACCTATCTTGGCGAACGATCGTTTCCTCTGATCCTGCAAAACGTCCACCGGTATTTTCTATATCTGGCCCTCGTGTTTCTCGTAATTTTGGCGCGGGACGTGTGGGATGGTTTCTGGTTCGACGGCCGGTTCGGCATCGGCGTTGGCACTCTCGTCTTGTTGACGAACCTCGTGCTGCTGACCTCCTACACTCTGGGATGTCACTCCTTTCGTCATGTGGTCGGCGGTTTTCGGGATCGGTTGGCGGGAGTGCCGGCCCGCAAGCGAGTTTACGATTGCGTGAGTTGCCTGAACCAGCGTCACATGCTGTTTGCTTGGTGCAGCCTCTTCTCGGTTGCGTTTTCCGATTTGTATGTGCGGATGTGCTCGATGGGTATCTGGACGGATTGGAGGATCGTCTAGTGAGCGAGTACATCACGCATGAGCA
>Ga0307479_10004618_pt1 | contig 12608 bp, 9 predicted proteins | sample atmos_gasesECM4C_FD_203743 | JGI IMG/M metagenome (GOLD analysis project Ga0307479, IMG submission 203743) | Hardwood forest soil microbial communities from Morgan-Monroe State Forest, Indiana, United States - atmos_gasesECM4C_515 | ecosystem: Environmental > Terrestrial > Soil > Temperate...
AAATCCCAACTTAGGCGATGCGGAAAAGATCGACATCGCGCGGACGATCGGCATTGGCGCAGTCAAATACGCCGACCTCTCGCAATATCGGATGACTGACTACGTTTTTTCCTGGGACAAGATGTTAGCGTTGCAGGGAAACACCGCTCCTTATTTGCAGAACGCTTACGTCCGCATCCGTTCGATCTTCCGCAAAGCGGGCGAAGGCGCCCCGAGGATCGAGAAGTTCGTTGTCCAGGAAGATGCTGAGATAACTTTGGCCAAGCGGCTTTGCCAATTCGCCGAGATTGTTCCGCAAGTGTTGAACGATTTTCGGCCAAACATTCTGGCGAATTATTTGTTCGAGCTCGCGAACAGTTTCCACGCGTTTTACGAGGCGTGCCCGGTCCTGAAATCGGACGAACCGGTGCGCGGCTCGCGCCTCGCGCTGTGCGATCTGGCCGGGCGCGTTTTGCAGCGCGGCCTCGATTTGTTAGGCATCAAAGTGCCGGAGAAAATGTGACACGATAGATTTTCGACAGAATGAACAGAATGGGCAGGATTTGAATTTCAAAACCAGTCCGCTCTGGATCGGCACTCATCCTGTTTATTCTGTAAATTCTGTCTAGGTTTTCTCTTCCAGTGAAGACTGAGCACCCACGTATTCCGACTTGCACCTACCGGTTGCAATTCAACCGGTGGTTCACGTTCGCGCAGGCGCGCGAGATCGTACCGTATTTGCGCTCGCTCGGGATCAGCGACGTTTATGCATCGCCCTATTTCCAAGCCGGCTCAGAGAGTTTGCACGGCTATGACATTATCGATCACAACAAGCTCAACGCGGCGGTCGGTTCGCAGGAGGAATACAACGCCTGGGTGGCGGAGCTGCAGGCGCATGGCATGGGCCAGGTGCTCGATTTCGTGCCGAATCACATGGGGATCGCGGAGTCCGGGAACAAATGGTGGATGGACGTGCTCGAGAACGGCCCGAGCTCAATGTATGCGCCGTATTTCGACATCGATTGGCGCCCGCTAAAATCCGATCTGCGCGACAAAGTATTGTTGCCGATCCTGAGCGATCAATATGGCCGCGTGCTCGAGCGCGGTGAGTTGCAGGTGCGTTTCGAAGAGGGCGCGTTTTATCTTGCGTATCAAAATCAGAAACTGCCGATCGCGCCTGGAACTTATCGTTTTGTGCTGGAGATGGCGCTGGAAAATCTCGCCGAATACAAAGACGAAGGGTTTTACGGCGAGTTCCAAAGTATTTTGACGGCGCTCGAATATTTACCGCGCCGGACGGAAACCGATCCGGAAAAGATCGCCGAGCGCGCGCGAGAAAAGGAAATTGTAAAACGCCGTTTGGAGCGGCGATGTCAGGAAGCGCCCCAGGTTCAGCGCGCGATTGAAAAGGCGTTGGCTCAAATCAACGGCCGGCCCGGTGATCCGCGCAGTTTCGACAGGCTTGATGAGCTGCTCAACGCGCAATCATATCGGCTCGCATTCTGGCGCGTTGCAGCTGAGGAAATTAACTACCGTCGTTTTTTTGACGTGAACGATTTGGCCGCGATTCGGATGGAATTGCCGGAAGTGTTCGACGCCGCGCATCAGCTGGTCTTCGATCTTATCAGGACGGGAGCCGTGACCGGACTGCGAATCGATCATCCCGATGGTTTATATTTACCGAAAGAATACTTGGATGCGCTCCAGCGCCGTTGCGCCAAGGTCCTTGGTATGCCGCTGCCGAAAGATGGGCGCGCGGTTTACATGGTCGCGGAAAAAATTCTGAGCGGCCCGGAAAAGCTGAGATCCGATTGGCCGCTGCACGGAACAACCGGTTACGACTTTGCCAACCAAGCCGCCGGTGTTTTTGTGGATGTTGCGGCCGAAGCTGACATGACCAGGACATTTCATCGTTTTATCGGCCACACGTTGCATTTCGGCCATCTGGTTTACGCTAAGAAACGCCTGGTGATGCGGATCGCGCTGGCGAACGAAGTCGAAGTGTTGGGCAACATGCTCGACCGCTTGTCGGAAAAGAACCGCTGGTTTCGCGATTTCACATTTGAAGCTCTCGCCCGCGCCGTGCGGGAGACGATTGCCTGCTTTCCGGTTTACCGCACTTATCTCGCGCCCGGCCAACCGGTGAGCGACGAAGATCAACAGGTGATCGAGCGGGCAATTGCTTCAGCTAAACGTCGCAATCCCGCGATCGAGGAATCGATTTTCAATTTTCTCCGCGACATCCTGCTGTTTCGCTTTCCGGAAAACTTGAATACGCAGGCGCGCGAGGAACATATGCAGTTCGTCCTCAAATTCCAGCAGTTCACCGGGCCAATCATGGCGAAAGGCCTCGAGGATACGGCGTTCTATATTTACAACCGGCTTGCCGCCCTCAACGAAGTCGGCGGCGAACCGCAACAATTCGGCCTGAGCGTCGACGCGTTTCACCAGCGAAACCTGGATCGACATCTTCACTGGCCGGCGACGTTGCTCGCGACTTCGACTCACGACACCAAGCGAAGCGAAGACGTGCGCGCCCGAATGCTCGCGATCTCGGAAATTCCGGAATTGTGGCGCCGTTCCTTGCCGCGCTGGCGAACGGTGAATCGGCGTTGGAAAAAAAATGTCAACGAATCGGAAGCGCCAGATGCAAACGAGGAATATCTGCTCTACCAGACATTGCTCGGCACCTGGCCGGTCGCGAGCAACGGGAGGCCGGTGGAAAATGTCGACACCGGATATATCGAGCGGATCCAGGCTTACATGACGAAGGCGCTGAATGAAGCCAAGCTAAATACCAGCTGGATCCAACCAAACGAAGAGTGGCTCGCGGCGACACGCGATTTCGTTGCCAAGATTTTGGAGGCGACTCCGAAGAACAAGTTTTTGCCGACTTTTCTTCCAGTCGCGGAAGAGATTGCGCGACTCGGCGCGATCAATTCGCTCGCTCAGGCTTTGCTCAAGCTGACTTCGCCGGGCGTACCCGACATTTATCAAGGCAATGAAGTCTGGAATTACTCGCTGGTCGATCCGGATAATCGCCGTCCGGTCGATTACCAAGCGCGCGCGGAAATGCTCTCGTGTTTATCGAGCAAAACGCCGGAAGGGCTTTTGCAGAATTGGCCGGACGGCCGGATCAAAATGTTTTTGACGCAGGGAGCGCTGCGTTTTCGGAGCGACCATGTCGATCTTTTTCGAAATGGAAATTACTTGCCACTGCGCGCGATCGGAACTTTTGCCGATTGCTGCCTCAGCTTTGCGCGACAATTGGATAGCGACTGGGCAATCGTTATCGTCCCAAGACTTTCATCAAGGATAGGTTTTCCACCAACGGGCGATCGTTGGAAAGGCACGGTGATCGAGTTGCCCGAAAGCATATCGCTCGAGCGCGGTCGCGAGATTTTTACGGGTCGGGAGTTGTCGATTCAGAATCGCCAAATTCGGCTGGCCGACGCGATGTCGATCTTGCCTTTCGCGATCATCACGAATCTGTAGCGGCGGTCTATGACCGCCGCACGAATTAATGCGACGCTCACAGAGCGCCGTTACAAGAAAATTACGGATGGTGCGCGCCTTGAACGAACTTGTCGCTCAGGTCGTCCACCCATTGAGAGAAGTGGCCTAGGTTTTTCGCCAGATCGGCGCCGAAGCTGACAAACGTAATGTGCGGTGATGCCACGATTAACATCACACTGAGCAGCACCAGATTTAGCAGATAAATCACGACCAGCGAAAAAAATGTTCCGTGGTCGCGCAGGTCGCTCTGGTTTTTCGGGATCATCCAACAAGTGAAGGTGAGATGAAACGCCCAGGTCGCGCCGATCACGGCGTAAAGTAACCGGCCGTACGGCTGCATGTTGTAAAGAATGCTGAGTGCCCCATAAACGGCGATCGCAAGAATGCTGTAGAGCGGAAAAAAATATGGCGCGAGCGCGATCCAAAAATTGGTGCGATCCGTGACGACATGGCCGCCCGACCGACCGACGCGAAAACGAGTGACGCGGCCGCCCATTAGCCAAACCCAAACGGCATGCGTGAGCTCGTGTCCGAAGACGTAAAGCAAGAGCGGCCGCGGCAAACCGACAAACGCGATTAACCAGAGCACCGCGCCCAACGAAAAGAACCAGAATTCTTGTCCGGCCCACAAGCGTTGCGCGATCGTCGCGCGCGCGAACACGGTGAAAAATGTTTGGGTCAGAATCGCGCAAATCGGTAGGAGAAAAATGGCGAAAACGAACTTAACCCAGCGCGTTGGAACCATGAACGGGCTCGGCTGCGGCGCGCGCCGCGTCGTCGGGACGACGTAGGGCGGAACTTTCACTCCGCCACGCAACGGCTTGTATCCGCGGGCCATTGATGATCTTCGATTCATTAATTAAGGGAGAATAAAATTTAGATTAACGACTGGATTACGCGGATGATTGTAGCGCAAGCGCATCGTTTCTCGCCACGATTAAGAATTAGAGGAGAGGCAGAGCTTAGGCACGGCCCATATAGGCGCCGGTGCGGGTGTCGATCTTGATCGTCTCGCCTTCTTTGATGAAGAGCGGGACGTTGATTGTCTTGCCGGTCTCGAGTTTGGCCGGCTTGGTTACGTTGCTGGCGGTATCGCCGCGCAAGCCTTCGGCGGACTCGATCACTTTTAGGTTTACCGACGCCGGCATTTCAACTTCGACCGGTTTGCCTTCGGCATAGAGGATTTGGAGGGAAAGATTTTCGACGAGATAATCTTTCGCTTCACCGATCAGATTGTCGTGCAAGGTGATGGTATCGTAGGTTTCCGGGTCCATGAAATGGTAGCCGTTATGATCCTTGTAACTGAACTCGAGCTGTTTTCGTTCGATATCGACCAACTCAACTTTGTCGGTCGACCCAAAGCGAACGTCGGCGCTTTTGCCGGTATTGATGTAGCGAATAATGGCCTGGACAAAGGCGCGTAAATTTCCCGGCGTGCGGTGATGCACTTCGAGGACAATGGCGGCGTTGCCATTGTATTTTATCGCCATTCCCCGGCGAAGATCGTTTGCGGCGGCCATAACAAAAGTTGAAGGTTGATGGTTGAGAGTTGAGGGAAACGGAGCGCGGACTCTACACCCGCTCAGAGCAACTTCAAGCGGGTCAGATCCTGCGAGTCGACGACTCCAACCGGCACTTTGTCGTCATCAACTACGACCAGATCATCGATCCGGTGGGTCTCGAGCAACTTGAGAACTTCGACCGCGAGCTTGTCTTTATGCACCGTCACCGGATTCAACGTCATCAAATCTGCGACCAGGCGTTCGCCCACTTTCGGATCGGACTGAAAATGCCGCGCAAAATCGCCGTGGGTGAAAATACCGAGAAGTTGTCGATCTTCGCCCGCCACCACCGCCGCTCCTGCGCGGACACTGGTCATTGCTTTGAGAACATCGCGCACAGTCGCGGTCGGCGCGACCACCGCCATCGATTCACGCGGCCGCATCACTTGCTGCACGCGCATCAGCAGACTGCGCCCGATTTTTCCGCCCGGATGAAATTTCGCGAAATCCTCTTTGTCGAATCCGCGCGCCTCGAGCAAAACCATCGCAATCGCATCACCCAGCGCGAGCATGGCGGTCGTGCTCGACGTAGGCGCGAGATTTAGCGGACAAGCTTCCTGCTCCACATTTACGTCGAGAACGACGTGGGCGTTCTTGGCGAGGGTGGAATCGGAATCCCCGCACATGGCAATAATTTTCACCTGAAATCGCGCGATCGCCGGCAAAATGCGCACCAGCTCTTCGGTTTCACCGCTCGCGCTCAATGCCAGGATGACATCTCCGTCCGCCACCATTCCGAGATCGCCATGCAACGCGTTCAATGAGTCGAGCACGACCGAGGGCGATCCGGTGCTGGTCAAGGTCGACGCAATCTTGGCGCCGACGTGCCCCGATTTGCCGACGCCGACCACGACCACTTTGCCACGCGCATCGACCGCATCCTTGATCAAGGCGACGGCGCGGGAGAAGTTATCGCCCAGTCGCTGGCGCAATCGTTGCAGTTCGACAATTTCGATGTCGAGAACGCGCCTGGCTTTTTCCAAATAATCCATTTGTCTTGACAATTCTGCGCCGGAGGAGTCTAACCGGCAAGACCCTTAACCGGAGAAACAGTAATGAAGCGGCTCGTGACGTTCGGAATTTTTATCGCCTTCGCGAGCTTGGTTCCTGCGCAGTCGCCGCAAACCCAAAAGAAACCGTCGAAAACGTTCACGGCTCGTGTGAAAAGTCGTCCTTCGCCTCCACCGCCGCCGCTTAAGAAAGAGAACACAGATGGGGTTCTTCCACGCGCTGCCCGTGGCGGTAATCCATTTCAAATGTTGAATCCGAAGGCACCACCGGTATACGGCAAGGCCGAAGACAGCGTAGTCCTCGATCCCGAGACCGGAAAGTGGAAAGGGATCAAGCTGTTCACAATTAATTTTTGATTTTCCTGTTCGATGTTTGATTCCAAACATTGAGCGACTCAACTGATCCACCGCCAGTCGCCGCTTTTTATTGCGCGACTTTTCTCAAGCCGGAGATGCTTCACATCTACCGGCAAATCACCGGACTTCAGCGTGTCCAGCCAATCGTCATCGCTCAAAAGCGTGAGAATCCGGAGAAGTTTCGTTTCGACAAGATCGACATCGTCGGAAAACCATGGACGCATTTTTTGCGGCGTTTCTGGTTTAAGCAGGTCCGGGATAAGTCGTGGCAGATTTCAGAGCGAGAAGTTAGCGCCTTGGGGGGAGTTCTGGATCGAGAGAACGCGCAGCTGCTGCACATTTTCTTTGGACACATCGCTGTTCACCTTATGCCATTGATTCGGGCATGGCCGAAACCAAGCATCGTTTCCTTTCATGGCGCGGACGTTTTGGTGGACATGGAAAAGCCCGCGTATCGCGAGGCGACGAAGCAAATGCTCGACGCCGTCACTCGCGTTTTCGTCCGATCGGCGTCGTTGCAGCGCGCCGTGATCGAGCTTGGCGGCGAGGAAAACAAGATCGACATCGTTCGCACCGGTATTCCGTTGGCTGAATTTCCATTTCGCGAGCGCGAGTTTCCCGCGAATGGCCAATGGCGATTCGTCCAGGCGAGTCGCTTGATCGAAAAGAAAGGCCTGGCCACGACGCTGCACGCCTTCACAACTTTTCTTTCACATTATCCGAACGCGACGTTAACCATCGCCGGCGAAGGACCGATGTTGCGAGAGCTCAAGGAATTGACCCGCAAACTAAAGATCGACAATCGGGTGGCACTTCCAGGTTTCGTGGCGCCGGAGAAATTGCGCGAGATCTATTATGCGTCGCATATTTTTCTGCACCCGAGCGAAACCGGAAGCGACGGAAACCAGGAGGGCATTCCCAATGCAATGTTGGAGGCAATGGCCACCGGCCTTCCCGTTTTCGCCACCGACCACGGCGGAATCCCGGAAGCAATTGAAAACAGCGTCAGCGGAATTTTGGTTCCGGAGCGCGATTATGAGGCGCTCTCCCAAGCCTTACTCAACGCGGTGCAGGATCGAGATCTTCTCACACGACTGGCGCGAAACGGGGCGAACGCGGTGGCGCAGAAATTCGATCAGCAAAACCAAATTCGCCGGCTCGAAGAAATTTATCTCGGACTGATCGGCAGGGTCGGTTGAGGATCGACCGCCTCGCTCCCGATTCGCTCGAAGAACACCGCCAGTTGTTTTCGAATCGCTTGAAAAGAAATTCGCTCGGCCGCCCGCCATTGCGTTTCGACAATCGCGGTTGCACGGACCGCGGTATTCTTGAGTAATTCCAAGACGAGGGTCTTGAGTTGCGCCGTTGTTCGCCCTTCTCCGCAGAAATTGGCAAACGCGAGCCGGTCAATAGCGCCATCGCCACCGACGCAAATTGTGCGGCAGAGGAGCGCGTCGCCCGCCACCTGGCCCGACACGCGGCTGCGATCGAGTTGAAGGACGATTTTGTGTTTTGCGACCTCCCGCAAATAATCGGCGTATGGTTCGAGCTTATCGTGCACGCGCAGTTTTCCCGGAGGAAATTTCAGCTCCGCGAGAAGTTTTTCGCCTTTTCGGCCATCAAGATTGAAAACGGTGACTGGTTCGCCGCTCGCCGCGCAAATGTCTCGTGCGAGGAGAAGCGCCGAGAGGTGGTTGCGCGACGGCACATCCCATTCGCGCGTCCCGATGAAAATTCCTGATTGTCCGTTAGGAGGAACCAAGAAATTCCACCGCTTATCTTCAAGTGGATAAGGCGTTGGAATAAAAGCAACGCTATTGGCGTCGCGTTCGGGTCGAGCGCGACGAAAAATCTCAGCTGCTTCCAGAGTGGTGGCAATGCATCCGTCCGCCTGAGCTACAATTCGCATGAATCGAGCAAGCTTTCGCGGATCGTGCAATTGTTCTGCGATTTGATGGAGCCCGGTCTCTTTTAACGCGACCGCGACGGTTCGTTTCTCCTTCTGACATTCAACCAGGGCGCGTTCGGTCGCCCGAAAATTACCACGGAGTAGTAGAAGAATCGGGCGTTTTTCCTCGATCGCATCGTTTGTTTTCCGGTGAAATGAACCGCGCGTGCAAGCCGCAAAGGCGTGAAGATTGATCGGCGGATGCCCGGTGTCAGTCGGACCGATCGGCTCGTCAAAATATTGCTCGAGATCGCGTCCGCCGGGATTCAGGACGCTTAGCCGAAAACCAGTTGCGTCGGTTGACGCCATTCTATTCGTCGTCAGAGCCGGTTGGCGAAGGCGTCGCGGCTTTCAATAACGCTCCTTCTTCCACTTCATCCATCGGCCCAACCGGAACTGCGCGGCGGATTTCGACCGGCGTCTCCTTCGGCTGCGGTTGGACCGGGATCGCTTTCAAGATCGGTTTTCCGTCATCGGTGCCGCTCGCTTTGTTGTTTTGTTGATTTAGAACTTCAGCGCGCGTCACCTCCGCCGGTCGATTGTCGATCTTTTGGTCACTCTCCTTTTCAGCGACTTCTTCTTCGGGAACTACATCGATTTTCGCAACGGATTTCACCGAGGTATAAGGATCGTTTTCGGCTAAAAGCGTCGGACTTTTGAGGACCACGGGTTTCACTTCACTTAAATCAGCGGCGAGTTGGGCACGGGGGACTGCAGCGGCCGATGCGTCCGCAACCGCAAGCACAGGCCCGCGCGGCTCTCCGTGGATATTGCAGCTCTCGGTTGGCATTTGTGCCGGTGTCGCAATTTCGGTGTAAGTCGTGCGTTTTTGAACCAAGTCTCCGGTTGCGCTTCTGACCGTGTCGTAACATTTGTCAGTCGCGAGCATCCCGGAACGCAAACAAATCTCGACGTCTTTCAAACTGGGCGGGCGTTTGATCTCGCGCGGCGAATAACGCGCGGCCGCTGTGTTCATGATATCGACCCACACCGGCAATGCCAGTTCCCGGCCAAACGCACCGCGATAAATTTTCTGCGGTTTGTCGAACCCGGCCCAGACCGCGCAGGTAAAGTTGCTGTCGTAACCAGCAAAGAGCGCGTCGGTAAAATCGTAGGCCGTGCCGGTTTTTCCCGCGGCCGGAAATTTTCTTAGACCAAATTGTGAGCGCGCTGCCTTTCCTGTTCCGCTCTCGAGCGCATCCACCAGGCACGAATGCACCTCGTAGGCTGTCTCGGGCTTGATCACATTTTGCCGGCCGCTGTCATCCCGTTGCGCATGCCAGACCGTGCCATCCTTTTCTTCGATGCGTTCCAAAATGTGCGTCGCAGTGGGCCGCGAACCGCCATTCGGAAAAATCGCGTAGGTGAGAGCGAGCTCTGCCAATGTGATTTCGCTGCTGCCAAGCAATGTCGCCGGATATGGGCGAAGGCTCGAACGAATTCCCGCCGCTCGACAAAGCTGCAAAACCTCGTCCAGGCCGGCGTCCATTCCGATCCGGACGGTGGCGCCGTTCTTTGATTTCGCCAGCGCCTGCCGCGCTGTCATTGTGCCTTCGTAGCGATTGTCCGCGCTTTCCGGACCCCACTCTCCAAGGATTCCGGTTGTGCCGCCAATCATCACCGCGCGATTATCAAGCGGCGAATCTTCGACTAGCGTTCCGGGAAACATTCCCTGTTCGAACGCGGTCGCGTAAACGAACGGGAGCATCGCCGTGCCGGCGGGACGTTTGGCCTGCAGCGCGCGGTCGTATTGGTTATGCTCAAAATCGCGGCCACCCACCAGGACGAGAATTCCCCCGGTTTCGTTGTCGAGCCCTATGATCGCGCCTTGCAAATATTCCGGCGCGGGTTGGGCCGATGCCGTTCCGTTCGATTTCGCCTGGCGAAAACTCTCCGCGTATTCGGCGTAGGTTTGATGATCGTAACCTGGATGCTGCTCGGCTTTATCGAGATTTCTGTGCAGCGATTCTTCCGCCACTTTTTGCAACTCGCTGTCGATCGTCGTGTGAATGCGGAAGCCTTCGTTCATGGCGCGGTCCCATCCAACCGCGTTGATCACTTGCTGACGGATATAATCGACCGCGTAGTTTTGGCCCTGCGCATTTTGACGATTTCCAATAGCGATTTCTTGAGCCTGGGCGGCGGTGCATTTGGAATTGTCGATGAAACCGAGATCGCGCATGCGCGTTAGTGCGTAATTGCGCGCATCGCGCGAGGCCGCCTTGTCCGCCCAGGGAGAAAGCCGGTTCGGGCTTTTGATTAGACCTGCCAGAGTGGCGCATTCATTCAGCGACAATTCGCGCGCATGTTTGCCGAAATAACCGCGCGCCGCCGCCTCCGCGCCATAAAGACCTCCACCGAAGTAAATTCGGTTGAGGTAAAGCTCCAGAATCTTCTGCTTGCTGAAATTGTCCTCAATCCGGCGCGCGACAAAAATCTCGAGGAGTTTGCGGCGGTACGTTCTTCCTTTGAGCGCAAAACTGTTGCGCGCCAATTGTTGCGTGATCGTGCTCGCGCCCTGGCGCACATGTCCGGCGACAAGATTCTTAAGCGTTGCGCGCAGGATTCCCGAAAGTGCATACCCGTGATGTTGATAGAATTTGGCATCCTCAACTGAGACAACGGCGTTAATCAGATCGCGCGGCAGCTGCTCATACGGGATCGTCTCGCGGTTCTCGACGTAGATTTGTCCGAAGATTTTGTCGTTTCGATCCAGGATCACGCTGGCGGATTCCATTTGTTCAAGCTTGTTCAGATCGAACGTCGCGGCCTGGTTCTTCAAATCGGCCAAATTCATGGAAACTAAAATCGCGAGGCCGCCAATAACGAAAGCCGTCACCGTGATCGGCACATAAAATTCCGGCCGGGTGTACCACGGCGGCCGGAATCGGTAGCCGGGTGGCGGACTCAAATACTGATTGGTAGAGGGATTTCTCAAAGCGGCAGGGGCAGCAACTTAGGTCAGTCAGTTGACGATTCAACGATTTAACGATTTAACGATTTAACGAGTGAGCACTGGCAATCCGGCTCTGATCGATTTGATCCGCGCAAAAATCAAAATGCACGGGCCCCAATCTTTCGCCTGGTTCATGGAGCAGGTGCTTTATCATCCCGAGCACGGCTATTATTCTAGCGGCCGCGCCGCAATTGGCCGACGCGGCGATTATTTCACGAACGTCAGTATCGGTCCGGTTTTTGGAGAATTGCTGGCCGCACAATTCGCCGAGATCTGGGAACGACTCGATAGGATCGATAACTTCTTTATCGTCGAACAAGGTGCGCATGACGGTCAGTTTGCTCGCGACGTTCTGGAATCAACCCAGCGGCGATTTCCCGAATTTTTCTCGGCGTTGCGCTACCAAATCGTCGAGCCGTTTTCCGTTTTGCAAGATCGACAATCGCAAATGCTCCAGCAATTTCGCGATCGCGTGTTATGGAAAAAATCGCTCGATGAACTGGAAGCTTTCGCTGGCATTCATTTTTCCAACGAGCTGCTCGACGCCATGCCGATAAATCTACGCGGCAAGCTTGTCGGCTTGGATGGCGACAAATTCGCGTTTGTAGAAGGACCCGCCGGCGGCCGCCTGAATCAAGCAATGCTTGATTGGCTTAGTTGTCTTTCAAGAAAGTTGCAGCGGGGTCTCGTCGTCGCCATCGATTACGGATTTTCGCGCGCTGAATTTCGGGAGTCAGTGCGAGTGCGCGCAAGACATCGACTTCTCGATTCGCCGTTCGAGGAAATTGGCCAAGCCGACGTCACCGCCCACGTGAATTGGACGTATCTGGCGGAGCACGCTCTTGCCATGGGACTGAGCCTCGCAGGTTTCTGCGATCAGCATCATTTCATCACCGGAATCGTGGCCGAATTTCCGAGATTTTTCGGGGAAGCCGATGCCAAGACCAAACGCCAATTGCAAACGCTTTTGCACCCCGAAATGCTCGGCCGGACCTTTCAAGTCCTTGCCTTGGTGAAAGATGTCGATCTTGCTGTGCCGCTCCGCGGTTTCAAATTCGCCCGTAGCCCTCGCGAGGCGCTCGGCCTTTGAGGTGCGAGCCGCACGGGCAGTTGCAACTCGCGCGATTCCACCTAACTTCCCACTCCCCCAACGGAGAAAATTATGGCGGATGTTGCCAACAAATATCCCGAAAATGCTGCTGGCAAATTCTATGTCGATGAGCAATGCATCGACTGCGATTTGTGCCGCGAAACTGCCCCCGCGAATTTCAAGCGCAACG
>Ga0307479_10004619_pt1 | contig 12607 bp, 5 predicted proteins | sample atmos_gasesECM4C_FD_203743 | JGI IMG/M metagenome (GOLD analysis project Ga0307479, IMG submission 203743) | Hardwood forest soil microbial communities from Morgan-Monroe State Forest, Indiana, United States - atmos_gasesECM4C_515 | ecosystem: Environmental > Terrestrial > Soil > Temperate...
TGTACTCCACATCGGAAAGGGACACGTCCGGGTGGGAGCGCAAGTAAGCCGCGAGATTCTTGCTCGCCTGGTCGAGCGCGGTTGACGTTTTGGCAGAAAGAACGAGTAGAGCTTGCGGTCGCGCGGCGTCTGGCGCCGGCTGCGGTGGCGGCTCCTCGACCAGGACGTGCACATTGGTGCCCCCGGCCCCGAGGGCGGTGACGCCCGCCACGCGAGGCTTGCCGCCTGGCGCCAGCCAACTACTGAGCTTGGCGTTGACGAAAAACGGGCTATTGGGGAAATCTGCCTGAGGGTTGGGGCTCTTGTAATTCAGGCTCGGCGGGATCTGTCGATGTTGGAGGGCGAGCACCGTCTTGATGAGGCTACAAATTCCGGCCGCCTCGCCGGCGTGCCCAATGTTGGATTTGAGCGAACCGATGGCACAAAATTGCTTTTTGGCCGTCGTCGCGCGAAACGCTTCTGTCAGCGCCGCGATTTCGATCGGGTCGCCAATGAGCGTTCCGGTGCCATGCGCCTCTACGTAGGAGACATCCTCGGCGTCGACTCCGGCAATGGCGAGCGCCTCGCTGATGACCCGCGTTTGGCCGGCCACGCTCGGCGCCAAATAGCCGACCTTTTGGGAGCCATCGTTGTTGATCGCGGAGCCGCGAATCACCGCGAGCACCCGATCGCCGTCGCGTCGAGCGTCCTCCACCCTCTTGAGGACGACGCAGCCCACGGCGCTGGCCATCACCGTTCCCGCCGACTGCGCGTCGAACGGACGACAATGTCCGTCGGGCGAGAGGATTTCCCCCTCCTTGTAGAAATAGCCCTTTTGCTCGGGGTAGATGGTGGTGCCTCCCGCGAGCGCCATGTCGCACTCGCCATTGAGGAGGCTCTGGCAGGCCAAGTGAAGGGCGACGAGCGATGACGAGCATGCGGTTTGCACGCTCACGGCGGGGCCTCGCAGATTGAGCTCGTAAGAAACGCGTGTCGCGAGAAAGTTGGTGTCGTTGCCGTTGTGGCGCACGAGCCACGCCCCGACCGATTCCATGATGTGGCGGTTGGCGATGAGGTTGTACATCATGTACTCGCTCGCGCCGGAGCTCCCGAAGACGCCAACGAGACCGGGGAAATTCTCGGCAACGTAGCCGGCGTCTTCGAAAGCCTGCCACGCGCACTCGAGAAAGAATCGATGCTGCGGATCGAACACCGCGGCATCGCGCGGGCTCATTCCAAAGAAGAACGCATCGAATTTGTCGATGTCCTCGAGCCGTCCGCACGCCTTCACATACGACGGCGCGCGCAATCGTTCCGGCAACTCGCCGGCAGCCACGAGCTCCTCGTCGCTGAAAAAATGGATCGATTCCACACCGTCGCGCAGGTTCGTCCAAAACGTCTGAACGTCCGGAGCGCCCGGAAATCGTCCGGCCATTCCGATGATTGCCACCGCCGGCGCAGCTGGGCTGTCTGGGTCGGTCCCCATGAACCTCGGACGATGACATATACCCGACGATCGGACAGGTGGGCACGGTGTTTTCCGGGGATTGCGTAGCTATTTTCCCTGCGGCGCGGGACTTCCGGCGCCTGGGTGACGTGTCGGGCTGAAAACGGGCTGCGGAAAACGCTCGCCAAGAAGAAAACCGCCGGGAGCATCGGTATATTGGGCGGACACTCATGCCTGCAGCTCAGCCGACCGACACGCTCGCGTACGCACTCTCACCTCTGCAGCACGGAATGCTCTTTCACGCTCTGAGCGCGAGAGAGCGGGGAGTCGACATCGAGCAGCTCGAAGGCAAGCTTCACGAGAAAATCGATATCGGTCTCTTTACGCAGGCGTGGGGCGAAATCGCAGCACGCCACGACGTGCTTCGGACCGCCTTTCGATGGGAAGGTCTGGAAGCTCCCCGTCAGGAAGTCGTGCCCGCGGTCTCGACGCCGATCGAGATCTTTGACCTTTCCACCGCCCCTGCGGACGAGCAAGAGGCCAGCATTCGCACTTTTCTGTCGGACGACAGACGTCGCGGTTTCGACTTGCGCGTCGCGCCGCTTTGGCGAGTAACGCTCTTTCGGCTACGCGAAACGGACTTCCGGATGGTGTGGACCTACTCCCATGCCATTCTCGACAGCTGCTACGCCGAGGTGCTGCGCGAAGTGTTCGCGGTCTACGAGTCGGCGGCGCGCGGCGAAAAGGCGTCCTTCGTGGAACGTCGGCCGTACCGCGAACACATCGCGTGGCTGGAAGAAACGCTTCGAGCTCGCGCCCACGAAGCGAAAACCTTCTGGCGCGGGCAGCTGGCCGGATTTGTCACTCCTTCCAACCTCGACGCGGTTCAAGCGTCCCGCACACAATCGGCTCCGGCAGGAGTCCCTTCCGGTCACGACACGGTTCGCTTCCAACTGTCGCGCGAGACACGCGATGCCATTGTGAGCTTTTGCACGACGAACGATCTTCGCGTCTCCGTCTTCGTCGAGGCGGCTTGGGCTCTGGTCCTGAGCGCCTTTTCCGGCGAGAACGACGTAGTCTTCGGGTCGACGCGCGCTTGTCGTCGCTCATCCATTCCCGGCGCAGACGCCATCATCGGGCTTTTCATCAATACCGTACCGGTCCGGGCGAGGATTGCCGAGGACCAGTCTCTCGCCGATTGGCTGCGTGACCTTCGCGCGCAGCAAGTCGCGCTGCGCTCCTTCGAGCATACGCCCTTGGTAGACGTACTGGCCTGCGCCGACGTTCCGCGCGGGGCGCCCTTGTTCGAGACGATCGTCGTCTTCAACGATCGAGACAATGACGCGCGCCTGAAGTCTTTCGGCCAGGGATGGGAGAAGCGCGACTTCGAGCTCCACGACCAAACCAACTTTGCGTTGAACGTCATGGCTTATGCAGAGCCCGAGATCGCGTTCAAGCTCTCGTACGATCGCCAAAAGTTCGAACGGCGGACCGTCGAGCGAATCGCCGGTCTTCTCGGCCTCTTGCTCGAGACCGCAAGCGCGTATTAGGGATTTGCCGCGCCTACCCGAAGAGGACGCGCGCGCCATCTTCGGCACTTTCAACGACACTCAAGCGGACATCCGTGGCCCCGCGTGCGTTCACGAAGCCTTTGAAGCGCAAGTCGATCGTAGCCCGGATGCGATTGCCGTTGTGTTCCGGGATCAATCGCTCACCTACAGCCATCTCGACCGCCGCGCGAATCGAATCGCACGCGAACTCATCGCGCTCGGGGTGGGTCCGGACGTGATGGTCGGAGTGTTCGCGCGGAGGTCGCTGGAGATGGTGGTCGGGCTCCTCGCCATCCTAAAGGCCGGCGGCGCGTATGTACCGATGGACCCGGCCTATCCGCGCGAGCGAATCTCGACGATGCTCGAGGACACGCGCGCTCCGGTCGTCGTTACGCTCGAGGGTCTGCGCGGCTCGCTGCCGCCCACGACGGCCAAGATCGTTCTCCTCGACGTGAATTCCGAGGCGGACGGCACCCGCGTTGGCACCCGCGCGACCGGCGAGAACCTCGCGTACGTGATCTTCACTTCTGGCTCCACCGGCCGGCCGAAGGGAGTGCAAATCGAGCACCGCAACGTCGCCAATTTCTTCGGGGCGATGGATGCATCGCTGGGCACAACTCCCGGAGTGTGGCTCGCCTTGACCAGCATCTCGTTCGACATTTCGGTGCTGGAGCTCTTTTGGACGCTGACGCGCGGCTTCACCGTCGTCTTGCAGGAGGAGGCCGAGCACGCGGCGCGAGCGGGTCGGTCGGGAGCGCGGGCGCGACCCATCGGCTTCAGCCTCTTTTACTTCGCGGCCGACGCAGGCGAAGAGACCGGCAACAAGTACCGGCTCTTGCTCGAGGGTGCGAAGTTCGCGGACGCCCACGGATTCGAAGCCGTCTGGACGCCCGAGCGCCACTTCCATCCCTTCGGCGGCCTTTATCCGAACCCCTCGCTCACCGGAGCCGCCGTTGCGGCCATCACCCAGCGCATTGCGATTCGAGCAGGCAGCGTAGTCTTACCGCTGCACAGTCCGATTCGGTGCGCCGAGGAATGGTCCGTCGTCGACAACCTGTCGAACGGTCGCGTCGGACTCTCGTTCGCGTCGGGTTGGCACGCGAGTGACTTCGCACTGGCGCCTGACAACTTCAAGAATCGACGCGAGCTCATGGCGCGCGGCATCGAAACGGTTCGGGCCCTCTGGCGGGGCGAGACGATTGCGGCCACCAGCGGTGACGGTCGACCGATTCAAGTTCGGATGTATCCGCCCCCCGTGCAACGCGAGCCCCCTATCTGGATTACCGCAAGCGGCAGCCCGGATACTTTCGCGCTGGCCGGCCGCATGGGGGCGCGCATCCTGACCAACTTGCTGGTGATGAAGCCCGAGGAGCTCGTCGCCAACGTCGCGGTCTACCGCAAAGCACACCGGGAAGCCGGACACCCTGGCGCTGGTCACGTCACGCTGATGCTCCACACGTTCGTGGGCGACAACTTGCCCGACGTGCGCGCTGCCGTACGTGAGCCCTTCCTTCAATACCTGCGCACATCGACAGACCTCATCAACAAGGCCCGCTGGGAGCTTACTGCCTTCGCGAAGGGCGACGACCGTAAGGCTCCGCGTTCCGAAGCGACGGCGAATCTAGACGAGCTTTCGACCGAAGAGATGAACGCCATCCTCGGCCATGCGTTCGAGCGCTATTTCACGAGCGCGGGGCTTTTCGGCACACCAGACACGTGCTTGGCCACAGTCGATCGCTTGCGCGATTGGGGCGTCGACGAGATTGCGTGCCTCCTCGACTTCGGTGTGTCAACCGACCGGGTCCTGGCAAGCCTTCCTCAGCTCGACGAGCTGCGCCGGCGGTCCAACGAACAACCGGCTCGCGACGACGACGTGGATTACACGATAGGTGCGCAAATCCGGCGCCATGGCGTAACCCACATGCAGTGCACGCCGTCGCTCCTCAGCATGCTGGTGACCGATGACGACACCTTCTCGGCGCTCGCGAGCCTTCGCACGCTCTTGGTCGGCGGCGAGGCGCTGCCGACGGCACTGGTGGAGCGGCTCCGACCCACGCTGCGCGGCGTGCTCCGCAACATGTACGGTCCGACCGAGACGACCATTTGGTCGACGTCGTCGGTCGTCGGCGCGGCCAATGGCGGGATCACGATCGGCAGCCCCATCGCCAACACCCAAGTGTACATCGTGGACAGCCGGCTCCGGCCGCTTCCCATCGGCGTGCCCGGGGAGCTCCTCATCGGAGGCGCGGGCGTCGTACGAGGATACCTCGCTCGTCCGGATTTGACCGAGCAGCGCTTCATTCCCAACCGGTTTGCAACCACGTATGGGGCCGGGGCCCCATACGACAAACCTGGGACGGCCCCAAACGACAAACCTGGGACCGCCGGCCGCCTCTACCGCACCGGGGACCTGGCGCGGTGGCTGCCCTCGGGAGAACTCGAGTTTCTCGGCCGCAACGATTACCAGGTCAAGCTTCGTGGATATCGGATCGAGCTCGGCGAGATCGAGGCCGTCCTTGCTTCGCATCCGGCCGTGCGCGAGAGCGTCGTCGTAGCAAGGACCGAATCGCCGGGTGACGCCCGTTTGGTCGCTTACGTCGTGCCGAATCGCGACGTCGCACTGGCGTCGACGACAGCCGCGGCGTCGCCGGCGGAATGGGAGACGATCTGGCAGGAGACCTATGCGCAGCAGCCCGCCGGCGACCGCGCATTCAATATCGTCGGATGGAAGAGCAGCTATACGGGCGATGCGATCCCCGAGGCGCAGATGCGAGAATGGGTCGAGTCGACGACCCAGCGCGTGCTGTCGGTCGCAGGAGCCAGCGCCGCGCACCCGCGCGTGCTCGAGATCGGCTGCGGCACGGGGCTTTTGCTCTTTCGCGTTGCTCCCCACTGCGCGCGGTACTTCGGAATCGACTTTTCGGAGGCTGCGTTGGCCCACGTCGAGTCCCAGCTCGAGCCGCTCGGGCTTCGCGACGTGACGGTTGAACGCCATGCCGCCCACGAGCTGGGCACGATCGCTTCGGAGGGCCCATTCGACACCATCGTCGTAAACTCCGTCGTCCAATACTTTCCGGACGTCGATTACCTCGCAAAGGTCATCGAAAGCGCTCTCGCTCTGCTCAGTCCGGGCGGCGCGCTGTTCGTTGGAGACGTTCGAAGTTTGCCGCATCTCGAGGCATTCCACACCTCGATCGAGCTCGCGCGCGCGCCGGGAACGATGAGCACCGCCGAATTGCAGACACGCATTCGCCGGCGAGTCGCCGAGGAAGGCGAGCTTGTCCTCGATCCTCTGTTCTTCGAAGCGATGGCGCGGCGCCTGCCGGAGATTGCCGGCGTGCAAATCGACTTGAAGGCCGGGCGAGCACACAACGAGATGACCCTCTTCCGCTACGACGTGGTCCTCCGCAAGAAGGGACCCGCTCCAGGTTCGTCGAGTGGGTCCCGAACCCACGCACCGCCCGGGGGCGTGATACGACCGGTGGTTGCTCCCGAGCCTTGCTCGCTCCAGGCGCTGCGCGATCTTTTGGGCGATGAGCCGGCATCTCTTTTTGTCGAGGGCATACCGAACGCGCGACTCGTTGGACCGGCAAAGGCATGGGAGCTTCTCGGCGAAGGGCGCGCGGGTGCCACGGTCGACGACTTGCGAGCGATTCTGTCCCGCTCCGAGCCCGCGCTCGACCCCGAGGACATTCGATCGTTGCACCCGGCATACTCCGCGCAGATCTCATTTTCGCGGGGCCGGCTTGGTCGCATGGATGCTCTGCTGCGTCATCTCGCGCTCGTAGAGTCCGGGGCCGTTGCGGCAAGCGAGCCTGCCCCGTTGCAGCCGGTCGCTTCCTATGCGAACCGCCCCGCCCGCAAGACATCGGGCGCCGGCGCCTTGGTCCCGGCGCTGCGAACGTACGCCCGTGAAAAGCTGCCTGAGTACATGGTCCCAGCCGCCATCGTCGTGCTCGACGCGCTGCCGCTGACCCCGAACGGCAAGATCGATCGCCCGGCCCTGCCAGCTCCCGACCATATGCGCCAGGAAACGTCGGCGAAGTACGAGGCACCCACCAGCGACCTCGAGCGCAAGATTGCGCTGGTACTCCAGGAGCTGCTGGCCATTTCCGAGGTCGGCGTAGACGACAACTTCTTCGATCTCGGAGCCAACTCGCTCATGATGGTGCAGGCGAGCGTGCGCCTGCGCGGGGCCATCGGGCAAAATGTGTCGCTCGTGCAGCTGTTCCAGTTTCCCACTGTGCGTTCGCTAGGAGCTGCGCTCGGCAAGACCCAGCCTGACGACCAGCTCGCCAAAGAGGGTCAAGACCGAGCCCAAGCGCGCAAAGACGCCATGCAACGCCGCCGCGAGGCGCGTCAAGGCGCCAGGGCTCGCTAGTTTTATTTGCTCACAAACTTGTCACGCGGCCAAACGCGCGACACGATTGGAGGATTGTGAATCGGCGCCTCGTACATGTCGCTTTCTTTGCCGCGGCGATCGTTTCGTCGTGCAGCCGCCCGCGTGTCGCCCCCGTTGCGGTCGCTGCTCCTGCAACCGATCCGTCGCCGCCCCCGCAGCCGCAACCGGTGACGCCCTTCGCCGCGTGGCTTCGCGCTCGCCTTCCAGCAGGCGGCACTATCGTTGCCGCCGACTCAGGAAAGCTCGCCGTGGAGCATACGGTCGCCGTCGGGGACACGGCGCTGACGGTTGCGAAGGCATACCTCGATCTTACGGACGTCTACCGGGTGAAGGACCTCGCCGCCGAGCTTAACAAGAGGAACCCGGACTTTCGGCCGGGCTCGCAAATCGAGATTCCGCACCTCTTGTCGGAGCCCTACCCGAGCCCCGACGACGGCCGAATGCCGTGGCCGGCGGATCGCGCGGTCAAAGGAGTGTTCATCAGCGGCGCCTTCGCCGGACAATTCTGGCCCGAGACGATCGACAAGGTTGCGACGCATGGGATGAATGCCATCGTCCTCGACGCGAAAGACTACATGGGGCCCGTCAGCTATCCCACCAAGGTACGGCTCGCTCTGGAAATTGGCGCCGCAAACGACCCACCCATCTCTGATTTTGCACGTGCCATTCGCTTCGCGCATGCGCGCGGCGTTCTAATCATTGCGCGAATTCCCTGCTTTCACGACCCATGGGCGGCAAAGCACGCGCCTCGCCTTTCGTTGATGAACAAATCGGGGCGACCGTTCCAGATGGGGTGGACCGATCCCTCGAACGTCGAGGTGCAAGACTACGTCGTAGACTTGGTGAGGGAGGCCGTCGAGCTCGGAGCCGACGAGGTGCAGCTCGATTACGTGCGCTTCCCGGTGCAGGCGCACGGAATCGCCAACGCCGCGATGCCCGCGCCCGACGGCCACCGCTCGCAGGCGATGAAAGCGTTCGTTCACCGCGTGCACGAGGTGACGCAGGCAAAGCATGTCCCCTTGTCGCTCGATCTCTTCGGAGTTACGGCAACCGGCGAACCCTCGGACATCGAGGCGTTGGGGCAAAATTTGAGTGTCCTCGCGAGCGAGGCGGAGGCGGTCAGTCCCATGGTCTATCCGTCGCATTACGCGCCGGGATGGAATGGGTTCGCGGTGCCGGGCGCTCACCCCGAGATCATTGGGATCGGCGCAAAGGCGGCCCTCGAAAAATTGCGGGCCGGCCGCGTCAAGGACGCAATTGTCAGGCCGTGGTTGCAAGCATCTTCGTACAAGACGCCCAACTACGGTCCTCAATACGTCCTCGACGAAATCAAGAGCGCCGAATCGAGCGGCGCCGTCGGGTGGCTCTTCTGGGACCCCGCCAACAGTTACTGGCCCGTGTGGAAAGGCTTGCCCCGGGTGGAGAGGGCCGTGGCACGTTAGTCGCCTTTCAGTCAGTCCCCGCGCGCATGGCGGGCCACGATGTCGAGAAGCGCGCTGCCGTAGCGCCGCGCAAGACCGGGACCGATCCCTGCAATTCGCAGCAACGCCGCTTCGTCCTGCGGCGTCTCGGTGGCCACTCCGAGCAGTGTGCGATCGTGCAAGATGCGAAACGCGGGCAAGCCAGTCTTCTTAGCCTCGGCCTGCCTCCAAGTACGCAGAGCTTCGAACAGCGCTTGCGACCCCGCGGAGGGCTCGGGCCGTGGAGCCTCCCCCGATGCCCCGCCTCGCCGCGCGCTCTCACGCCTTCTCCGCTTGGTGGAACCTCGCTTCCTCCCTGAGTCGGACATCATGAATCTCGGCGCGGCGTCGGCCGATTCGCGATTCGCGCCGCCAGTGAGATACACGCGCTGAAAGGCGATTACCGCCCCGTCCTTGACGAACGAATCATCCTGCAGCCGCGCTACCCCGGCCCGGACCAAGCCCCCGAGGACGTGCTGCAGCGATCGACGGTCTACCTCGGCATCGGCGAAGGCCTCGCGATAAATTTGTCCCACCGTCTGCCCATCGCGTTGGCGAAGAGCTGTCAGGACGCGCGCGGCGGCGTCCCGCTCGATGAGGCTTGGCTCGCGATGGGTCTTGGCGACGCACGCGTCGGGCGCGCAGGCGTCGCATTGTCCACACGGCATGCCGGAATCGTTCTTGTCGCCAAAATGCGCAACGAGCTGCAGCATCCGACACGTGCTCTTCTCGGCGTAACGTCGCACGCGCGCGATTTGCTCGAGGCGATGCGCCACTTGCTTCTCATAGGACAGCGCAAAGCCGGGATCCCCGCGGACAATGAACTCGTCAGGTTCGATGCGGGCCCCGCCGTGCAGCCAAAGCTTTTCGAGGACTCTTTCGAATACTGCCGACGATAAGCCCGCTCTGGTTTCGAGCTCTACGCGGGACACGGGCTCCTCTCCCAGCGTCTCGAAGACCGTTCGGAGCGACCCGACGTCGGGATAATCGCGCTCATGAAAAAACTCGTGCGTTTTGACGTCGACAAACGAATGCAGGAGCACCGCCCGCGACGGCGCTCCATCTCGGCCGGCCCGCCCGATTTCCTGATAGTAGCCCTCGAGCGTCGCAGGCAGCGCCGTGTGAAGGACAGTACGGATGTCGGGCTTGTCGATGCCCATGCCGAACGCAATGGTCGCCACCACGACATCGACCTGACCCTCGGAGAACGCCCGCTGAGCTTCAGCCCTTGCATCGCCCATCATCCCGGCGTGGTACGTGGCCACGCGCATATGTTCGGAAAGAACCTGCGCCAGCGACTCGACCTCACGGCGCGTGGGGGCGTAAACAATGGCGGGGCGCCGCCCTGGAGCGGCGAGCAGAGCCAGCGCGACGTCGGCCCGCTCACCCGGGCTCTTCTCGACTACCTCGACGGCAATGTTCGTGCGGCGGAAGCCGTGGATGAAGCGTGACGCCCGGTCGAGGCGGAGCTGGGTCACGATGTCGTCTTGGACCGTGGGGGTTGCGGTTGCCGTAAGCGCAACGACCGGCGCAGGGCGCAGAATGGGAAGGCGCTCGCCGAGCATTCGGTACTCGGGCCGGAAGTCGTGACCCCACTGCGAGATGCAATGCGCCTCGTCGATGGCAATGAGCGACGGCGTCCTCTTGGCGAGCATCTCCGGGAAGCCGGGAATCCTGAGCCTTTCCGGTGCGATGAAGAGAAAGTCGAGGCGGCCGTCGAGATACGCGCGACACGCCGCGCGCGACGCCTCGCGACTCCTTCCCGAGTGCACGCGGTCGGCGGCGAGGCTGCGGTGCCTCAGCTTCGCCACTTGATCTTCCATGAGCGCGATGAGGGGACTGACGACGAGTGTCGTCCCCCCGCGTGCGAGGCCGGGGAGCTGATAGCAAAGGGACTTGCCCGCCCCCGTAGGCATGACCAGGAGAACGTCGTTCCCTAGGGCTGCAGCGCGGCAAACCTCTTCTTGATAGGGCCGGAACGACGCAAAGCCGAACTTTTCACGCAGCAGGGTGGCGTCGGCGGCTGCGGTCATATCTCCGTTCCCATCGGATACTCATGCGCGGGGTTGCGCGCAATTCTTCCTGTGACTCTGGTGACTCGGTGCTAGCGATCCGCCTGTGGTTTCGGTCTCGTTTGCGTCGGGTACACTCGAGGTACGCGGCTGGCCCGCCGAGCTGGCTGTGCCCCCAGCCTGCGGCTGGGACCCGCGCACCATGTGCCTGCGGGCGCCCGCCGTCGCGTATGCGGACGTGGTACGCGCCCTCGTCGTCTCCAAGACGCCCTACGAAGACACCGCACGACGGTACTTTCCGCTCGAAGCGGGCCCGCGGGTGCATCGCGCCCCGCGCCCCTATCAGACGGAGGCGCTGGCGGCATGGCGGGCTCACCAAGGCCGTGGCGTGGTCGTCTTGCCCACGGGGTCCGGCAAAAGCCACGTTGCGCTGCTGGCCATCGACGACAAGAGGCGCAGTGCGCTGGTCGTCGCTCCCACGCTCGATCTGGTTCGCCAATGGCTCGATCTGCTGGCCACGACGTTCGGCATCCCGGTGGGGCTCGTGGGCGGTGGCGAGCACAATCCGCAGGCGCTAACGGTGACGACCTACGATTCGGCCTTTCTGCACATGGATCACCTAGGGGCACGCTTCGGCCTCGTCGTTTTCGACGAATGCCACCACCTGCCGAGCGCTGCGTACGCTCTTGCCGCCCAGTCCTGCATCGCCCCCTTTCGGCTGGGACTGACCGCGACCCTCGAGCGCGCCGACGGCCGGGACGCGGAGCTCGATCGACTCATCGGGCCCGTAGTCTACCGCAAGGACATCGTCGATCTTTCCGGCCACTATCTGGCCGAGTACGACACCGAGCGCGTGTCGATCGAGCTCTCGTCCCAGGAACGCGCCGAGCACGACGCAGAGCGGGCGATATATCGCCAGTTCGTGCAGCGCCACCGGATACGCATGAGCGACCCCTCCGGTTGGAGCCAGTTCATCATGCTGTCGTCGCAGAGCGCGCAGGGGCGCCGCGCCATGGTCGCCTACCGCCGCCAGCGCGAGATCGCGTTCGCGCCGTCCGCCAAGCTCGAGTACCTCGAGCACCTGCTGGCCCTGCATCGGCGGGACCGGGCGATCCTGTTCACGCAGGACAACGCGACGGCATACGCAATCGCTCGCCGCTTTCTCGTCCCGGTCATCACGCACCAGACGAAAGTGCGCGAGCGAAGCGCAATCCTTGCTGGCTTGACCGACGGGACGTACCGCGCCGTCGCCACGTCCAAGGTGCTCAACGAAGGAGTCGACGTACCCGATGCGAACGTGGCGGTGATTCTCTCGGGCAGCGGCTCGGTTCGCGAGCATGTCCAGCGCCTAGGGCGAGTCCTTCGAAAGAAGGGAGACAAGCGCGCAGTGCTCTACGAACTCGTCACGGAGGCGACGACCGAGACGTACACGAGCGAGCGGCGTCGCGAGCACAGTGCTTACCGCTGATCTCGTCCAGGCGCGCCGCAAGGGCGCCGAGCTTTGCCTGGTCGGTCTCGACGCCGCGCAGCGTATGCGTGCCCATGCGCTGGCAAGCGTGCTCATCGAAGCCGCAAAGCAGCATGTGGGGCGCGAGCGCGCCGAGCTCGTGCTCGCGCTTTCTGCGATCCCGGTCGGACCTCGCGAGCACCGGCTAAAGGACGGACTGGCGAAGCTCATCGAGGATCGTTGCGAGTTCGACACCGCGGAGAGCGCCGATCCGCAGACAATTCGACACGAAGTCTTTGCTCGGGCAAGC
>Ga0307479_10004620_pt1 | contig 12606 bp, 12 predicted proteins | sample atmos_gasesECM4C_FD_203743 | JGI IMG/M metagenome (GOLD analysis project Ga0307479, IMG submission 203743) | Hardwood forest soil microbial communities from Morgan-Monroe State Forest, Indiana, United States - atmos_gasesECM4C_515 | ecosystem: Environmental > Terrestrial > Soil > Temperate...
TCACTGAATTGGCTTCCGCCGATTGAGCGGACTTCGTCCCGAAGAAACTTTCCACAGGGAGGATCGGAAACTAATCGCTTCCGAAAAGGCTGGGGCGCACCTGCGAAGGCAGCACTGCTAGATGACGCCGCGGGCAGCAAAGCTGTTGCAGCCAGCAGGCGGGCAAGTGCGAATTGGGGTTCTGCAGGATCATTTGCTTACAACACTTCCCTTTGATGATTATACCCGCAAAGGACAGGGTAAGAAACACCTTTACGTCCTCCGGATTAGACGAAAGTTGCTAGCCCACAGCCCTTCTGGTTACTCAGGTTACCCACAGTAACCCAGGCGTTAGGAGACGTCGGTTAGCCACAATGCAAAGCGTGGCACAGAACACTCCGGCTTCTCTATAACCGCATCGAAACGCTGATCCGGAGCATCTGCTAAGGTTTAGTGGCCACTTCTCATGACTTCCTCAGAAAAACACCGGTGGAGTGTGATCCTGGCCTTTGGCCTGGTCTACATCTTCTGGGGATCGACATACTTAGGCATCGCGATCGCCGTGGAGCGCATTCCTCCCGCATTGATGTGCGCGACCCGCTTCCTGATCGCGGGCATCGTGATGCTCGCTTACTGCGCGATCCGTGGGCGCAGAATCCTCTATAGCCCGCGCCAGCTTTGGCACATGGCGGTGGTCGGCATTCTGCTCCTGATGGGAGGAAACCTGACACTTTCGTACGCCGAGCGCGTCGTGCCTTCGGGCCTTTCGGCGTTGCTGATCGCGGTGACGCCGCTGTGGTTCCTCGTCCTCGACGCATGGCTGCTGGGCGATCACCGCATCTCAAATCGGGGACTAGCTGGGCTGGGGCTGGGGATCGTGGGCATGGTGGTCCTGTTGTGGCCCAAGCTGACAGCGACCGGTTCGATCGGGCGCCGCGAACTCTGGTTCTCACTCAGCCTGCTGGGCGGCTCGTTCAGCTGGGCGCTGGGCTCGGTTCTCTCAAAGGTCTGGCAATCGAGCGAGGTGGATGCGTTCAGCTCCACCGCCTGGCAGGTGATTTTCGCCGGGGCTGGAAACATGCTCGTCGCCCTATTCAACCGGGACTTCTCCCATGTGGTCTGGACGGCGCGCGGCATCGGCGCGGTACTTTACCTCGTCGTCGGCGGCTCGTGGGTCGGCTACACGTCTTATGTCTACCTGCTGCGGCACGTGCCCAGTTCCAAGGTGTCGACCTACGCGTACGTCAACCCCGTGGTCGCGGTATTTCTGGGATGGCTGGTGCTGCACGAGGCCATCGACCGCTACATCCTGATGGGGAGCGCCGTCGTTGTCGCCTCAGTGATCCTGGTGACCAGCGCGAAGATCACGACCAAGACGGTCGCGGAAGAAATGCCGGCGGTCGAGACGGCGGGAGATTGAAATACCTATGGACAGTGAGCTTCTAGCTCCAAGCTCATAGCAAGACTTTACCCAACACCTGCCCGGCGACAGTCTTTTCCAGCTTCGAATACACTGATTGTGACACTGGTCGCGGAGTCATTCATGGCGAATTGTGCGCGCTGCGGGCGGGAGTTACCGGCCTTCTCTATCGGGGAGGCAAGTAACTTGTGTTCCGAATGCCGACAGGTAGGTGGTCCAGGGAAGCGCGCTGCGTATCGGCCACCTTTCACAGTGGCGCTCGTGGCACTGAACGTACTCATATTCGCCGCAATGGTGGTCACGGGCGTCCCGCTCGTGGAACCACCCACAAATCACCAACTGCTGAAGTGGGGCGCTGATTTTGGTCCGCTTTCGCTCGACGGCCAGCCCTGGCGAATCCTGACCTCCAATTACGTCCATATCGGACTTTTTCACATCTTCTTCAACATGTGGTGTCTGTGGGACCTGGGTCGCATGTCCGAAAGAATCTTCGGTGGGTGGACCTACCTGCTCATCTACACGTCCTGCGGCATTGGAGGTAGCCTCGCCAGCCTTTGGCTACATCCGATGGTGGTCGGGGCGGGCGCCTCCGGCGCCATCTTCGGCTTGGCGGGAGCGCTGATCACGGCGCTCTACCTGGGCAAGCTTCCGTATCCGGGCCAGGCTCTGCGCGGCATGATGAGGAGCTTGCTCACCTTTGCTGGATACAACTTGTTGTTCGGTGCAGCGATCCCCGGCATCGACAACTCGGCCCACGTCGGCGGTCTGGTGATGGGGCTTGCTCTCGGCGCGATCCTGGGACCGCAACTGATGGAACAGCCGGAAAGACGCACAGCTCACGAACGGGTCGTTTTCATCGCGGCGGCGCTGCTTCTGGTCGGAATGGGAACGTTCGTGAAGAGGCAAAACGGCTACGTTGTGGTGTTCGGGGACGCGCGGGATCACTATAAAGGTCAGCTCGACCACGCGATCAACGAACTTCAACACGCCGTCGAGCAAAAACCCAACAGCAAGTTAGCCCTGAGTCTGCTGGCAAGCACATACTTGGAGAAGGAAGACTACCCCCATGCTGAAAGCACATTGAAACGGGTCTTGGAACTCGCACCTTCGGACCCCCTGGCCAAGTACAACCTGGGCATCGTTTATGGGAACACCGGCCGGAACGAGGAGGCGCGCCAGATCTTCACCGATCTCACCCATCGCAATCCGAACAACGATGATGCGTGGACTCTGCTCGGGTCAGCGCTGGATGGATTGGGCCGCGAAGAAGAGGCCGTCCAGGCTTTTCAGAAAGCCATCTCACTCAATCCGAAGAACGCGGCAGCGTATCAGCAACTGGGTCTGACCCAGATGAAGTTGAAGCAGACCGATGCCGCAGTCACCTCTCTGGAGCAAGCCGCTCAGCTGGACCCAACCAGCGCCGAAATTCTAAACAATCTGGCTCAGGCATACACACAGGGTGGCAAGACCAAAGAAGCGGTCGAGGCGTTTCGGAAGGCCGAAGCGCTGAGCAAAACGGCGCCTTAGGCGGGGCTCTGCAACTCGATCCCGAACAACCTACTCCGCCCTCTCGTCCTCCTCCGCATCGTTCACCACATCCACCGCATGCCCACGGATGGCGAAGGTCACTTTCTGATTCTCGTCCGGCTCGAACGCCACGCGCGTGGGCTGCCGCTGCCAACCGGGGGCCGGACATTCCGAGTCGGGATCGTCTTCGCCTCCAGGCTCGCCTAGCGGCTTCTTCAGAATCGGCTTGCGGCGTCCCAGTTGAGCGACGATCGCGAAGAGTTTTTTCCCGTCGTCCGAGATTCCGCAGTACGCGATGTAGTCGCGATACCAGCTGGCTGTCGAGTAGAACGGATCGAACTCCGGCAGATGGATCTGGGAGACTCGCCCGGTCAAGCGATCCACCAGCGATCCACCAGCAACCATCCACCTCGCTCCCACTGCCAGCGTGCAGTCGGACCGGTTTCGTCGGGCAGGGTGTCGTTCAGGCGGAACACACGCCGCACGACGAACCGCCGGTCGGTGACTTCGTGAGGTGCGCCGGTGGTGTACTCCTTGAGACGGGTGTCGACGTACAGACCCCGAATCTCCAAGTCCAGAGGCTTGCTTTCGGCCGGCCCAAAAAGCCATTTCACGGGTGTGCACTCGCCGAAAGTAATGACGTGGGGCTTCGGCGCCGCCGCCGCGGCCGATGCCCACAAAAGCTGACCAAGGAGACCGGCGAATAAGGGGAGATGAAATTTATTGCGCATTTCACCAGCCTTAGCACGGCAAGAAGAGCAGAACTAAGGTCGGTTCCCACAGTGGGACACCTGCCATTCCCGGCAAGGGAACTTCGAAACAATCGATTTTCTGGATGAAATCAAGGCTGGCGAAATGCCTGAACTCCGCTACAATAGCAATCAGCCTGCTTGGACGGGACTGTGGTCGATTCCCAGCACTCCCGGTGCACTATTTTTTCAGTCGTGTCTCTCTATTAATCAATTTATGGGTGAGCTCCTGATCCACCGCCGTGTTCCGCGCATCCTGGTGGTGGATGACAATCCCGACATGGTCGAGTTGATGCGAGAGCTGCTCCTCAGCCGCGGCTATGACGTGATTGCCGTGCGCGACGCGGCCCAAGCGGAATCCGAAGTTCACCGTCATCCTCCCGACCTGATCCTTTCCGATGTGGTGATGCCGGGCCGGTCGGGCTACGAGCTGTGCCGGCAAATGAAGGAAGATGCGGCCACCCGGCTCATCCCTTTTCTGTTGATCACCGGGCTCAGCGATCGCGAAGACAAAGTAAAGGGCATCGAGGCAGGTGCCGACGATTTCCTGAACAAGCCTATCTTCCCGGCCGAGCTGTTCGCGCGGGTTAAATCTTTGCTGAAGTTGAAAGAGTTCACCGATGAACTCGAGACCGCTGAATCCGTCTTGTGCACGCTCGGGCTGAGTGTAGAAGCGCGCGACCCCTACACAGAGGGCCACTGCGAAAGGTTGTCCAAGCGCGCTGCGGCTCTCGGGCGGCATCTGGGGCTGGACGAAGATTCAATCGTGGCGCTGCGCCGCGGTGGATACCTGCACGACCTGGGCAAGATCGCCGTGCCGGATGAAGTACTGAAGAAGGGTTCCGACCTCACTCCCGCCGAGTGGGAGATCATGAAGAAGCATCCGGTGACGGGGGAGAACATCTGCAAGCCGCTGAAGTCACTGCGCCGGGTGCTGCCGATTATTCGCTTCCATCACGAGCACTCCGACGGCACAGGCTATCCTGACGGTTTGCACAAAGGCGAGATCCCGCTGCTGGCGCGCATCCTGCAGGTGGTCGACGTTTACGATGCCTTGCGCACGGCGCGTCCCTATAAACCGGCGCTCACCCACGAGCAATCCGCGCTCACCATGCGAATCGAAGCACAAAGCGGCCTGTGGGACGAAGACTTGGTGGCCGAGTTCTTCGCCATGTTGGCCAAGCGGCAAGTCGCGTAGTAGGCTTACACGCATCCCATACGATCGCTTTGCGCCTGCCTGTCTGGTGGGAAGGCATCGCAACAAGTGATCTTTGTTTCGGGTTTATAAGAATCGAGATTTCTTTGACAACGACCTACAGCATCGTGATCCCGGCGTATAACGAGGGGGCGCGCATCCGCGCCACGCTGGAGCGCGTACTCGCGCATATGCAGCGCCACGGGTGGGACGCGGAAGTCCTGGTCGTGAATGACGGCTCCACCGACGACACGGTGCAGATCGTCCAGAGCTTTGCCGCCCAGCACCCTGCCCTGCGGCTGCTCGAAAATCCCGGAAATCGCGGCAAGGGGTACAGCGTGCGCAACGGCGTGCTGCACGCCAGCGGGGAAGTCGTCCTCTTTACCGACGCAGACTTGTCTTCCCCGATTGAGGAGGCGGACAAGCTGTTTGCCGCGCTGACCGCGGGGGCTGACGTGGCCATAGGGTCCCGCTGGTTACGGATCGAACTGCAGACGCAGCGGCAGCCGCTTCATCGTCAGTTGTTCGGTCGCATTTTCAACCTGGCGCTGCGCGTGATCCTCGGCCTTCGCTACCGCGATACGCAGTGCGGGTTCAAGGCATTCACCCGGCGCGCGGCGCAGTCGATTTTTCCACTGCAGCACATCGAGCGCTGGGGCTTCGATCCCGAGATCCTGTACCTGGCGCGCAAGTTTGGCTACAGCGTACAGGAAGTTCCGGTGCATTGGGCTCATCGGGAAGGCACTCGGATTAACCCGCTCCGCGACGGCATCTGCATGTTCTTCGAAATGCTGAGAATCCGCTGGTACTCCATCACGGGAAGGTACGAGCCGGGCTCACCCTCGACGGTCAGCAGCCTATGACGCCTCCTTGAGGAGAGGGCGCAGCGGCAGGGCGCTTACACCGGTGCCTTTCCGGTAGGTCAAGGTCAGCGTCGTCGAGCAATTTTCACAAAGCCAGAAAAACTCCACGCCGGTGGAATGCTTGTGCAGAGCCGGGTCGAACCCCAGCAGCGGCTCCCTGTCTTCAATCGCCTCCCGCTCAAATCGGAAAAGCTTGCCCGAATGCAGGTAGAGAAAACGAACCGAACAGGCAGGATTCGCGCACTTCGAAATCATTGCAGCCTCCTGGCTGTGGAGATGTGGGTTTGTAGCGGACGAGTGAGCGGATAAATTCAGTTTACACCCACTGAGACGCGCGGGGGCCCTGCAAAAAAAGGGCGCCCCACGATCAACTCGCTGCGCTAAACTTGCCGGCTCTGAAAGGAACACCGATGCCGCCCACACTCGCAAACGGCAAGATCTGCTACCTTGAGATGCCCGCCACAGATGTCGCCCGCTCGGCCGAGTTCTATCGTCAGGTATTTGGCTGGAACGTTCGGAAACGGGGCGATGGCAGCACTGCCTTCGACGACGCCACCGGTGAAGTCAGCGGCGCTTGGGTGCTCGGGCGTCCGCCCGCCACCAAGCCCGGTCTTCTCTTCTACGTGATGGTGGACAGCGTGGCCAAAACTCTGGACAAGATCGTCGCCAACGGGGGCATAAGCGTGCAACCAATCGGGGCTGACGCACCGGAGATCACGGCGCGATTCAGCGACCCGGCGGGAAACGTGATCGGGCTTTATCAGCAACCTTCGTGACCGCGCACGCAACACCCGAATCGCCTGCGGCAAAGGACTCAGGCCGACTTCTCCTGTGCGCCCGTTCGGGTGCGAGCGGTGGACAACTCCCGCACTGCCTGCGCAACTTTCTGCCCCATCTCCGTCGTACTCAACGATGCCTGGCCCGGTCGGGCCAAGTCCCGCGTACGATGGCCAGCAGCCAGAACGGCCTGCACGGCCGATTCGACGCAAGCCGCCTCCCGCTCCAGGTGGAACGAGTGCCGCAACAACATCGCGCCCGAGAGAATCGCGCCCAGCGGATTGGCGATCCCTTTCCCCGCGATGTCCGGGGCTGAGCCGTGCACAGGTTCGTACAGCCCCACCGGACCGCCGATGCTTGCGGAGGGCAGCATGCCCAGCCCGCCGACTACGCCCCCCGCCTGGTCCGAGAGAATGTCCCCAAACATGTTTTCGGTGAGGATGACGTCGAACTCCGCGGGTCGCAGCACTAGCAACATCGCAGCAGAGTCGACATACTGATGCGTTAGTTTCACGTCGGGATAGTCAGCGGCGACGCGGGTTACGACTTCACGCCACAGGCGGGAGCACTCGAGCACGTTGGCCTTATCGACCGACAGCACCTGATGGCGCCGTCCGCGGGCCAGGTCAAAGGCCACGCGCGCGATTCTCTCAATTTCTGCCTCGCCGTAACGCATGGTGTTCAGCGCCTGCCGAGAACCGGGCTCCCCTTCGATCGTCCGTGGCTGCCCGAAATACAAGCCGCCCAGCAACTCGCGCACGATCAGCACGTCGGTGCCCTTCACGACCTCAGCCCGCAGCGGAGAACCTTCAAGCAGCGCGGTGAAACAAACCGCCGGACGCAGGTTCGCGTACGCACCGAGTTCCCGGCGCAGCCGTAGCAGGCCCGCTTCCGGACGCAGATGGCCCGGGTTCTTGTCGAAGGCAGGAGACCCAACCGCTCCCAGCAACACGGCTCCCGAACTCAAGCACGCCTGCAACGTGTCCGCCGGCAGAGGGTCGTTGCTCGCAGCCAGCGCCGCGCCGCCAATATTCTTACGAGTCAATTTGAGGTCGTGCCCGAATGTGGAGGAAACAGTCTCCAGCACTCGCACGGCCTCTCCGGTCACTTCCGGTCCGATGCCGTCGCCGGCAACGATGGTCAGGTTCAGCAGCACAGGATCCCCTCGCGCACCAAGTCGAGAATTCTACAGAAAAATGTGGCATCGAGGGCCCAGCGGCTCTTAATATCCCAGTCGCTGTTTTCTGCGGTGGCATCGCTATACGTAGCCTGGAAGTCAGTTAGCGAAGATGCGGGGGATCTTGATGGACAGACGCACGTTTCTCAAAGCAGGCGCGACGGCAGCGATTGGCGCTCTCGCCAGTTCCCGGTTGGCGTTTGGTGCCGACGCGGAACTTGTGCTCTCGCCCGGCGAGCCGGGCGCCGTCATCAACCCGCAGATCTACGGACATTTCATCGAGCATCTCGGCGGCGTCATCTACGACGGCGTGTGGGTGGGCCGGAACTCTTCCATTCCAAACGTGGACGGAATCCGCAAGCAATTCGTCGACGACATGAAGCGGATCGGCGCCTCCAATCTCCGGTGGCCCGGCGGTTGTTTTGCCGACGGTTACCACTGGCGCGACGGGATCGGCAAAGCTTCGGCGCGGCCCCGCACTTACAACTTCTGGCAGCGCCGCATGCCCGCCGGACTCGACGCAACCGAGACTAACCAGTTCGGTATTCACGAATTCATGCGATTGTGCCGCCTCATCGGAGCCGAGCCCTACGTCGCCGCTAACGTCGGCTCCGGGACGCCCGCGGAATTCCACGATTGGGTGTCCTACTGCAACGCGCCCGCCGGCACGGTCAGCCTGGCCGACGAGCGCGCCGCTAACGGCGAAAAGCAGCCGTTCGGTATTCGCTACTGGGGAGTGGGCAACGAATCCTGGGGCTGCGGCGGAACCATGCGGCCTGAGGAATACGCCACCCAGTACCGCAAGTATGTCACCCAGTTCCCCAACTATACCCAGCCCTTCCTGGTGGCCACCGGTCCGCGCGGGCATTCCGCTGATGGCGATATCGGCTGGACCACAGGATTTTTCGAGGCCATGCGCGGCTTTACTCCGCCCGACGGCTTCTCGATTCACTTCTACACCGACTTGCGGCCCACCACCGTCAAGGCTGGCGACTTCAGGGCGAATGAGTGGTACGAGGTGCTTCTGCGGGGCGTGCGCCTGGACAAGGTGATCGAAGACCACTGGAAGGAGATGGAAAAATTCGACGCAGCCCACCGCACCAAGCTTGTGATCGACGAGTGGGGCGTGTGGTATGCACCCGGCTCCGAGATCACCCCGGCCTACATCCTGAGCGAGACCATCACCCTGCGTGACGCTGTGCACACCGGCATGACGTTCGACATCTTCAACCGGCACGCCGCCAAGATCGAGATGGCAAACGTGGCTCAGACGGTCAATTGCATCCATTCGCTGTTTCTGGCGCAGGGCGCTAATTTCGTGCTCACTCCCGTCTACCACGTGTTCGATATGTATCGAGCCCACATGGGAGCGCGGCAGGTGCCGTTGAACAATCCGGTCCCGAGCTTGGACGTGCCCGTGCTGTCCGGTCAGGCGAAGTTGCCCGGGCTGTCGGCCTCGGCGTCGATCCGCGACCGGCGCCTGGCGGTGACGTTTACGAATCCATCGCTGGATGCGGCTCTGTCTGTGCGCCTTAAGCTCGGCGACGGAGCCCGAGCCGCCGAGGCGCGCGCGACCGTTCTCACTCACCAGGACATGCGTGCCACCAACACCTTTGCGGACCCCGACCAGGTGAAGCTGGCTTCGCATCCGGTAAAAGTTGGCGCCGACGCCGTTGAGTTGATTGTGCCGAAGCAGGCCATCGTACTGGTGGAATGCGAGACTAGCTGAAGCCGGAGACTTTTCACGCGCTGACTCGCACTCAGTTCGTTGGCGAAGGCACCCGCTGATTGTAGAAATGACAGCCCACAAAGGAACAAGGCAGCGGCCGCGTAGCTTGCGAAGGATTCCGGGGCTGCCAGGATCGCGAGCTTGTTCACGATCCGGGAAGAGTTCACCAGATAGGCGTGGATCAGCGCGGAAAAACGACAGCGCGGCCCCGGCCAGCATTCATCCCGCCGCTCGAAGGAATCGCCGGTCGAGCATATGGGCGAGCGCCGCGCCCCAGATCATCGAGACCAGGAGCGAGCCCTGGCTCAAAGCGATCAGTCCGTAGAGCGCGAGTCCTTCGTCCGAACTTCGGGTACCACTCAATCTGACGGATGCAATTTGCCGCAGACGGCAGATATCGGGGGGTTGGCCAGCCATCTCGCCGGGCAGGCGCCAGGATAAGGTTCCCAGCCCTTATGCCTTGACTCTAGCCTTGGCAGCCTCTGCGGGTGTACGATGCTGCTGCCTTTTTAAGAAAGCGGGCCAGTCAACGGCTTTATCGTTCGCGATCCTGTTCGGTGAGCCCGGGGTTCGACGCTTATCTGGGGGCTGTGCTGTACCCACGAGCACCTCCGCACTCCGCGTTGCGTTCCCGGCAAGCACGAGGAGGAGCTGTGTTACTCGGTCGCCAAGGTGTCGCCCTACCGGTTCACATCCACCCTTCGCCTTCCTGCATCCCAGTGACGCCGTTGCGATTCCGTTGTGCCGCGTCCGCAACCCGCGGCGCGCTACTACGTCACGGCGTAGAGGAGGGAAGCTTATGAAATTTTCCGACACGATTGACCTGTTGCTAAAAAACAAGGAAAAGAGGCATGTGCTGTCGGTCACACCCGACCAGTCCGTCTAAGAGGCCATCGAGAAGATGGCCGAAGAGGGCGTGGGAGCTTTGCTGGTCATCTCGCACGGCGATCTGGTGGGCATTCTGTCCGAGCGCGACTACGCGCGCAAAGTGGTCCTCAAGGGACGTTCCTCGAAAGAGACTCTCGTCCGGCAAATCATGACCAGCCCGGTTGTATTCGTGACCCGCCAACACACCGTCGACGAGTGCATGGCCATCATGACCCAGCAGCATTTCCGCCACCTTCCCGTGGTGAAGGACGGCGAGGTGTTAGGGGTGATTTCCATTGGTGACTTGGTCAAGTGGATGATCTCCGGCCAGGCGCAGGTGATTGAGGAGCTGGAAGGCTACATCGCGGGGCGGTACCCGCGTTAGGAGATTGCTATGAAGAAGACTTTTACGATTGGAATCGGAGGCGCGGCCGGTCAGGGAGTCGCGACCCCGGGCGACATCTTTGCTAAGATCTTCAGCCGCCGCGGTCTGCACCTCAACGCCTACAACGCGTATCAGTCGATCATTCGCGGCGGCCACACCTTTCTCACGATCCGCACCGGTCCGGAAAAGGTCACCAACATGGGCGACCGCATCGACCTGCTGATCCCGCTGAACCAGGATGCGATGGATCGCCACCTGGGACTGCTCACCGGCGGGGCGGCCTGCATTTACAACGCCGACACGATCAAGCCAGGTGCCGCCGCGGAGGGCGTAGCGCTCTGCCCGCTTCCGGTCTCGAAGTTGGCCGACATCACTCGCAACAAAGTCGCACAGAACACGCTTGCCGTGGGTGCAGGTCTCAGCATGATGGGAATCGGTTTCCAGACGCTGGAGCAAGTCCTCAACGAGCAATTCCAGAAGAAGGGGGACGCCGTCGTGTCGGAGAACGTCGGGATCGCAAAGGCGGGCTACGAGCACGCAACTGCGAATTTCAAGTCCTTCGCCTGGCCCCTTCCCCGGACAGAAAACTGCTACGCCGTGCTCAGCGGCAACATCGCCATGGCCATGGGTGGTGCCGCCGCAGGGGTGAAATTCTACTGTGCTTACCCCATGAGCCCCTCGACTGGCGTCCTGCATTGGATGGCGAGCCACGCGCGCAAGGCCGGCATCATGGTCCGCCAGGTGGAAGACGAGATCGGCGTCGTGAATATGGCGATCGGTGCCGCGCACGCCGGTGTGCGCTCGATGTGCGCCACCTCTGGCGGCGGATTCGCCCTGATGAGCGAAGGTCTCGGCCTATCGGCGATGATGGAAACTCCGGTGGTGGTCATTGACTGCCAGCGGGCCGGACCGTCCACCGGCGTCCCCACCAAGACCGAGCAGGGCGATCTCTGGCAAATGCTGGGCGCTGCTTTCGGCGACTATCCCCGCGCGATCGCTGCCCCGCTCCATATTGGCGACTGTTTCAAAATCATCCCCGAGATGTTCAACATTGCGGACCGGTTTCAGTGTCCGGGCATCGTTCTTTGCGATCTGCTGCTGTCGGAGGGCCGACTCAGCGTGGACCCGAAGGATCTGGATTTCGCCCCGGTGGTTGATCGCGGGGAGTTGATCACCACGGCTCCGGCTGACTCCGGATCGAACGGTGAAGGCGCCTACAAGAGGTATAAATTCACTGAAAGCGGTATCTCGCCGCGCGCCGTTCCGGGCGTTCCCGGTCACACCCACACTGCAGCCAGCGACGAACACGATGAAGACGGCGTCCTGATCAGTGACGAGTTCACGAACCCAACCAAGCGCCGAGCGATGATGGAAAAACGCATGCGAAAGGTAGCCGGCATCGAGGCCGCCGTGGCGCCGCCTGCCTTGTCGGGCCCACCCGATGCCGACGTCACCTTGATCGGCTGGGGATCCACCCACGGAGTGATCGCGGAAGCCTGCGAAATCCTCAACGAGCAGGGCATCTCTGCCAATCACCTCCAGATCCGCTGGCTGGTACCCCTGCACGGTGAAGCGATTCTCAACATCCTGAAGAACGCCCGGCACACGATCATGGTCGAGAACAACTACAGCGGCCAGTTCGCTCGCTACCTGCGCAGCGAAACCAGCTTTGTGCCGAACGGGCACATCCGGAAATATGACGGCGAACCTTTCATGCCGCACCACATTGTCGAGGCGGTGAAGGAACAACTGGGCGGCAAGATCAACTTGTCCGTCCCCGCACACGAAATCCTGGTCTAAGGAGAAAGAAAGATGGCGACGGTTTTAGCAGATACCAAGCACCTGGCAATGGCCGACTTCAAAGGCAAGGTCGATCCCGACTGGTGTCCGGGATGCGGCGATTTTGGCGTGCTGGCCGCGGTCCAGAAGGCCCTGGTC
>Ga0307479_10004621_pt1 | contig 12605 bp, 11 predicted proteins | sample atmos_gasesECM4C_FD_203743 | JGI IMG/M metagenome (GOLD analysis project Ga0307479, IMG submission 203743) | Hardwood forest soil microbial communities from Morgan-Monroe State Forest, Indiana, United States - atmos_gasesECM4C_515 | ecosystem: Environmental > Terrestrial > Soil > Temperate...
GGACGGGTTAGAGACCCGTCCCTACACGAGCTCAGGTTGTCTTACTTGTGCAGTGCCGCAAAGCTCTCATCCAGAATCCGTCCCGCTTCATCCACATCGGCTTTCGAAATGTTCAGCGGCGGCGACATACGAATCACGTTGCCGTAAAATCCACCTTTCCCTACCAGCAAACCGCGCTTCCGGGCTTCTTCCATCAGCGCGTTTGTACTGGTCGAGGGTTTCTTGGTCGCGCGGTCTTCCACCAGTTCGAGCGCCTGCATCAATCCCATGCCGCGCACATCGCCAATGATCGCGTGCTTCGCTTGCAACTCTTCCAGCTTCTTCCGGAAATAGTCACCCACCACCGCCGCATTCGTCCGCAGATCGTCTTCCTCGATGATGTCAATCACGGCGTTCGCGGTGACGCTGGTTACAGGATTGCCCCCGAAAGTCGAAATCGTCAGACCCTGGAAAGAATCCGCGATCTCGGGCTTGGCGACGGTCAGCCCGATGGGCACGCCGTTGCCCAAACCCTTGGCCGCAGTGATCATGTCCGGCTCAACTTCCCAGTGCTCGATGCCGAACCACTTGCGGCCGGTGCGTCCCCAGGCGGTTTGCACTTCGTCGGAGATGAAATCGCCACCGTATTGCTTCACGATGCTGAACGCCATCTTGAAATATTCTTTCGGCGGAGTGATGAAACCGCCCACGCCCTGAATCGGCTCCGCCAGGAAAGCGGCAATCCGCCCCGAAGTTGAGAATTGAATTACGTTCTCAATATCTTTTACGCAGGCCACTTCGCAAGACGGATACGTCAACCCCAACGGACAGCGATAGCAATACGGATTCATGGCATGCACGATGCCGACTTCAATCGTCCCCTTCCGCCAGGTGTTCATGCCGGTGAGTCCGCGGGTGAGCGACGAGCGGCCGCTATAGCCATGCCGCAGCGCAACTACTTCAAAGTTCCCGGTGTGCATGCGCGCCACCTGGATCGCGGTTTCATTGGCCTCCGTGCCGCTGTTGGTGAAGTAAGACTTCTTCAGCGCTCCCGGCGTAATCTGCGCCAATTTCTCCGCGAGATTGACCATTGGTTCGTTGGGAAAACAGGTTGAAACATGCTGCATACGGTCGATTTGCGCCTTGGTCTCGGCTATGACGCGCGGATTGCAGTGGCCCACGCTGATGGTGACAATGCCGCCGAAGAAGTCGAGATACTTTTTGCCCTCCACATCCCACACATGCTGCATGAGCGCGCGGTCCATGGGCAGCGGATCGGAGTAGTAAGTTGTCACCGAAGGAAAGATGTATTCCTTCTGCTTGCGATTGATTTCTTCGCGGGTCAGGCGCAACTTTTCAGCGGGAATAAAAGTGGTGCTCATAGGCTGAAGGCCTCATTGAGGTTGTAGATTCGAATTGAGACCCACCATCATAAACCACTGGCCTGCTTGGTCGGGCGAGGCTTTGTCTCCGGCATCGGGACGGCGCGGGCCCCATTGCGAAACTGCTCCAACGCCTCGAAAATCTGCGGACCGTACAGCGCGGCCTTGTGCTCGCCGAATCCCGAAATACGCAGCAACTCGGCTATCGACGCTGGCCGCTTGCGACAGAGCTCCTCCAGCGACGAATCATGCATCACTACAAACGCAGGAACGCCCTGCTCCTTCGCCGCCGCCCGCCGCCACACGCGCAAATACTCACGCAGCTCGGGATCCACCGCCTCCGCAGCCGCGCCCTTGGGATCCGGCTGTTGGGAGGAAGCCGCCAAGGCCGCGGGACGACTCAGCTTCACGGGCTCTGCCCGGACCGACTTTACCAGCCACTCTGAGTCGCATCCGCAGAAATCGCAGGCGCCACAGGTCTCCCACTTCGGACTCTCCCCAAAATGCAGACAAATCTGGCGATGCCGGCAGCCCTTTGAATCGACGAAGCCCCGGATAGCGTGGTAGCGCTGCCAGGCCCGCTCTTTCTCGGCCGGATCGATGATCTGATCAGCAAAGTATGCCAGCAACGCCACATCCCGCTTCTGCCAGAGCAGAATGCAGTCGGCTGGTTGCCCATCCCGACCCGCACGTCCCGCTTCCTGGTAATACTGCTCGATGGATTTGGGCAGCGCCAGATGCACCACCGCGCGCACTGACGCCTTGTTGATACCCAGTCCAAACGCGATCGTTCCCACCAGCACCCGAACTTCGTCCGACATCCAGCGTTCCTGATTGTTCCTTCTCTCCGCCGCCTCCATCTTGCCGTGATAACCGATCGCGGAAATCTGCTCATCCTCGAGAAAATCTACTGTTTCTTTGACCTTGGCGATGGTCGGCGAATAAACGATCACGCTGCTGTTCTGGTAGTTGCGCAGGGCACGAAGGAGCAGGCTCTGCTGCTCGCCTCCCACGCACTCCTTCGCCAGATATCGCAGATTCGACCGGTGGAAGCTGGCAATATATTTGTGCGGATCGCGCAGTTGCAGTTGGTGAAGAATGTCGTGCCGCACGCGCCGGGTCGCGCTGGCCGTAAAAGCCGCGATGGGACGATCGGGGAAATGCGCGCGCAGCCGGCTCAACTGGCGGTATTCCGGACGGAACTCGTGGCCCCACTCCGAGATGCAGTGCGCCTCGTCAATGGCGAAGAATGCGATCGGTACGCGCTGCAACCAATCAATGGTGTCGGCCCGGGCCAGCCGCTCCGGAGAAAGATAGAGCAGACGGAACTCGCCCTCAGACGCCTTACGAACGACCTGGGCCTGCTTGTCGTTGGGCAGAGAGCTGTTCAGCACCGCCGCGGGGATTCCCATCTGCGCCAGTTGCGCTGCCTGGTCCTGCATCAAGGCAATCAAGGGTGAGACCACGACCGCGGTTCGTCCCAGCATCACCGCCGGAAGTTGGTAGCAAAGCGATTTTCCGCCCCCGGTCGGCATGACTACACAGTTATCTTTTCCGTTGAGCAGGCTGCGTACGATGCTCTCCTGCAACGGACGGAACGAGTCGTATCCCCAGTACCGCCGCAGCGTGCCCAGAAGGTCAGTTTCCGAAGTTGTGATTGCCGGAGTCATATTAGCGGACATCATCTTCACCCAGTATAGGTGGTACACGGCCGCAAAAGTTTTCTCGCTCGGCTTTGGTCCCAAAGTGGGATCAGAGCATCTTGTCTTCCTGAGTGGACTAGCTGGTTCGCGTCGCGAAGCAGCTGCGGAGTCGAAGGACCTCTATTAACAATCAACAGTTGGCAGCTTTGTTCTTCTGAATCGCCACCGTGAGAGTTTCGCCCACGAAAATGAAAGCATTGCTCAAGCCCATTCGTTTGCGAACGGGCTTGCTCCTCTCAGCATGACAGATCATAGCCTTTCACCAAAAGCTATAATCGCCATTGATGAAGTCTTTCTTTCGCCTGGTACTGCTGACGCTGGTCTTGCTGGTGGTGGCGCTGGTGTCAGCGCTTACTGCCATGCGTCTGGCCATCCACGGCCATGAAGTAGCGGTTCCGGATCTGGTGGGCCAGAGTCCTGCTGCAGCCCGGATGATCGCTCAACAAAACGGATTGGAACTCAGCGTCGAGCGCCAGTATTACAGCCCTACCGTGCCCGAAGGAAAAATCCTCTCCCAACTGCCGCCCGCTGGAAGCCAGGTGCGGCGTGGATGGCAGGTCCGCGTCGCCGAAAGCCTGGGACCGCAGAGGGTTGAGATACCGAACCTGCTGGGCCAGAGCGAGCGCGTTGCCAACATCAACATCCGCCGCCGCGGTTTGGACGTGGGCTCAATCGCGCAAATGCGATTGCCCGATGCTGCTGAGGGGCAGGTCCTGGCCCAGGCCCCGCCGCCCAACGCCAGCGGCGTCTCCGCTCCGAAAATCAGCTTGCTGCTCGCCGTACCTCCGCAACCTCAAGCGCTGGTCATGCCCAGCTTTGTGGGACAACCGCTGGGCAGCGTCACGCTGGTATTGCAGGATGACGGACTGCGTCTGGGAACCGTGACTCCCGCACCGTCCCCCGAAAACGCAGCGCCTACGGCGCCCCAGCCGCCGACTTCGGCCCCGTCGCCCGCCAGCATCGTGATAGCGCAAAGCCCCGCCGCGGGAGAAAGAGTGATGGTTGGGGCCGCAGTGAACTTCGAGGTTCGGTAGCGCCGGGCCAAATCTCAGTGTCTTTGGGAGCCAATTGCCATGGCTTGGTTTAATCCGTGTTGATCCGCCAGAATCCGTAGCTAGCCGTTTTGCAGGATAGCCACGAAGAACCCGTCGCTAGGATGCACTCCTGGAATCGTCCTGACAAACCGTCCGCTCAGAAGCGAATTGATGTCATTCCATGCCAACTCGCCTTCGGACCGGAGTCGCTCCAATTCCGTTCTGCAGTCCCGTGCACGGAATGAAGTTTCAGCAGCTAGGGCTTCTTCAACGACTTCCTCATTTTCCTCCCGCTCCAGCGAACATGTGGAGTAGAGCAGTCTTCCTTCTGGGGCGACCAGTTGCATTGCCGCACGCAGAATTGCGACCTGACGCACCTGTAAGGCAGCAAGGTCTTCCGGTTTCAATCGCCACTTGATCTCAGGATTGTGTGCCAGGGTGCCGGTGCCTGAGCAGGGCACATCTGCTAGGACACGATCAAAGCGCGCGGTCGATGCAAACTCGGATACGCTCGAATTGATCACTTCCACATTCTTTGCGGGGACCAGTTTTCGCAACAGGCGCGCCCGGTGCGGGTGCAACTCCAGGGCGACGATGCTGGCCTCAGGATTTCGCTCTGCCAGCACACGGGTTTTCCCGCCCGGCGCAGCGCAGCAGTCCAGGATGCTAGTTCCCCTGCCCACCAGCACTCCAACTAACTGCGAGGCTTCATCCTGAACCGTGATTCGTCCCTCACTGAACCCCCGGGTTCCGCTGACATTCCCGGCCAGGACCCGCCGAGCGGATCTCAACAACCGGCCCGGACCAAGATCGACGCCGTTCTGCTTCAGTTCCGCCTGCAGCGCGGGATCAGGAATGCGAACCGCGGCGTCAGGCGCACGCTGATCGTAGCTGCTGATCTGCCGTGCGACCTCTAGACCAAACTCACGCACCCATCGCTCGACCAGCCACAACGGATGGGCCAATTTCTTTGATATCTCTGCTGCGTTTTGTGGCGCGGGACTCGAAGACGAGTCCAACATTTGCCCGCGTGAGTCCGGATTTTGGGTTGGCGAGTCCAGATTTTGGGTGGAGCAGCGCTTTAGCGCTGCATTTGAAGACTCGTTTTCAGTGGGGGCTTTAGCCGCGGCGGTACTTGCCAGCTTGCGCAGCACGGCATTGGCAAACGGCACAGCCGAGCCCTTGCGTGCACGCTTCACCATTTCGACGCTCTCATGCACTGCGGCACGTCCCGGCACACGATCTAGAAACATCAACTGATAAGCACCCAGGCGCAATGCGGCGAGCACTTCAATGTCCAGTTTGTCCACTCTTTTGGAGGAAACGCTGCCGATTTCCTGATCCAAACGCGAGCGCCAGCGCAGCACTCCCATCACGAGTTCAGTCGCCAGACCATGATCTGAAGGCGAAAGCCTTGCATATTGGCTCGAGTGCAGGAGCTCGGACGCGTAAGAAGCTTGTTGGTCGATGCGGAGCAGGATGTCGAACGCGGCAGCACGGGCAGGAGAAATGGACATGATTCTAGAAACCAGTTACTAGTTGCTCGTTCTCAGTTGTCAGTTGCCAAGCTTTTCGCCCAAGCGCGGTTGATAGCCGTGGATGAAGTCAGACGCTGGCATTCTTTTTTTTCCTTCTATCTGCACCTCAAGCAGTTGCAGCGCGCTTCCACTGCCGCACCCCACCAGAAGATTGTCAGCGACCTCGATTTCGCCCTCGCGCAGTGCTCGCTCCACCGGCAGTGCGGCCCAGATATGCAGATTCTTTCCGCGAAAGCAAGTGTATGTGCCCGGCCAGGGCTGGAAGCCACGCAGGCGATTCCAGAGTTCGCGAGCCGTGAGATGGAAGTCAATGCGTCCGTCTTCTTTGGTCAGGACGGGAGCGAGAGTTGCGTGGGCGTGGTCCTGTGGTTGCGCATGAATGGTGCCGGACTGCAGTCCGCGAAGAGTTTCAATCATGAGGCCGGCCCCGATCTCCGCCATTCGTGGCGCCAGCGTTACCGCGGTATCTTGCGGCGAAACCGGGAGTTCTTTTTGTAACAAGATGTCTCCGGTATCGAGCCCAGGGTCGATCCGCATGGTGGTGACGCCGGTAGTGCTTTCGCCTCGAGCGATGGCCCACTGGATGGGCGCAGCACCGCGGTACTTGGGCAGCAACGATCCATGGAGATTCAAGTTGCCCAGCGGCGGCAGATCGATCATCCACTGTGGAATGATGCGTCCGTACCCGACAACGACAATCGCGTCCGGCTTGATGCCGCCCAGTTGCGCACGAAATTCGTCATTGTTCTTGATTTTCTCCGGCTGGACGATCTGCAATCCCAGTTGCAAGCCTCGTTGCTTCACCGGCGAGACCGCTAGCTCCATGTGCCGGCCCCGGGGCCGGTCGGGTTGGGTCACAACCAGGCGCACCTCGAAGCCAGCCTCCACCAGCTTTTCCAGAGTCGGGACAGCAAAGGCCGGCGTTCCACAAAAGACGAGCGTTGGAAAATCAGGCATCAGACCTCAGACCTCGGACGTGAGACCACGCAGTCAGGAGCTGACGTCCGAGGTCTGACTCCTGACGCCCGTCCTTCCTACCACTCTCCCGCCTTCATCAGTTTGCGGATCTTTCGCTTCATGAAGTCGCGCTTGAGGGCGCTGATGTGGCTGATGTACAGCTTGCCATTTAGATGATCGGTTTCGTGCAGAAAGGCACGGGCCAACAGATCCTCACCAGTTTTCTCGAACCACTTTCCGGTAAGATCCTGGGCCCGGACGGTCACCTTTCGCGCCCGCGCCACCGGCTCGCGAAAGTCGGGGATGCTCAGGCAGCCCTCGTTCTGCGTATGCCGGCCCTCGGTGCGGATAATTTCGGGATTAACAATCACCAGCTTGGCATTCGGGTCTTCCTTGAAGGTGACATCGATGACCGCCAGGCGCTTCGAAATCCCGATCTGCGGCGCCGCCAGTCCGACTCCGTGTGCCGCGTACATCGACTCGAACATATCATCGACCAGTTTTTTCAGGTCGCCGTCAAAAACCGTGACCGGCGCGGCGGGTTTTTCCAAAACCGGATTTCCAAACTTCACGATGGGATAGATCATGCAGGTTCAGTCGTCTGTCGTCGGTCTTCAGTCCTCAGTAATTTTTTAACTGCTCGATATATCCCTTGAAGTTCCTCAGAGTTTCGGCCATGGAATCGCCGCCAAATTTTTCCAGAGCGCAGCGCGCCAAAGTCAACGCCACCATGGCCTCTGCTGCAACCCCCGCGGCCGGCACCACGCAAACATCGGAGCGTTCATAAGCGGCCTTGACCGGCTCGCGACTGGCGAAGTCTACCGATTGCAAGGGACGCCGCAAAGTGGAGATGGGCTTCAGATATCCGCGGACCACGATGTCTTCGCCATTCGACACTCCACCCTCAATCCCTCCGGCATTATTCCTGCTCCGGGTAAAACCGGTGAAGCCAGCCGACGCGCCATATCCTATCTCATCATGAACCGCCGAACCCGCCGACGCTGCCGCAGTTACTCCCGCCCCGATCTCTACCGCTTTCACCGCTTGCAGGGACATGACCGCGCCAGCCAGCAGACCGTCGAGGCGCTCATCCCACTGCGCATATGTGCCCAGCCCGGGTGGAACTCCATGCGCCACCACTTCGAAGATGCCGCCGACGGAATCTCCCGTCCTGAGAACCTTGTCTACTTCTTCCTTCATCTGTCGCTCGGCATCGGGGTCCGCACAATTTAAGAGGACTTCGTTGAGTTCGGAGAGGCCGCGAATTTGTTCCCAGGAGACGCCGTTTCTCAAAGATGCTCCGCCCACCGCGACCACGTGGCTGAAAACTTCGATTCCGAGCTGGCGTAGAAACAACTTGGCCAGACCGCCCATCGCCACCCGCGCCGCCGATTCGCGAGCCGAAGCACGTTCCAGAACATAACGGGCCTCGGAAAAATTGTATTTCAACGCCCCTGCCAGATCGGCGTGCCCGGGACGCGGCGATGCCACCCGCTTATGTTTCGCGGGATCTCCCTCCGCAACGGGAAGCGATTCCTGCCAGTTCTTCCAGTCTTTGTTCTCCAGCAAAATAGCGATAGGCGATCCGATTGTGGCGCCGTTACGCACGCCCGAAAGAATGTGGACCTGGTCGGTCTCGATCTTCATCCGTCCACCGCGACCATAGCCCTGCTGCCGGCGCCACAGTTCGCGATTCAGGAACGTCTGATCCACGGCCAATCCCGCCGGAAGACCTGAAAGAAATGCAACCAGGCTCTCACCATGAGACTCTCCCGCGGTAAAGTAACGAAGCATCGTTTTGGAATTGTATCTGATGTAAAGCGCAAACCTGCCACGAGGATCGTTAGGAACAGGCTGATAACTGGGAACTAAAAACCGGGAACTGGCTGTTTACTTCGTTCCGTTGGGATAAACCAGAATCTTGCTCGCCTCACCCGTCTTCAACCGCGCCATGGCCTTGGAGAAATCCTTCATCGCGATGCGATCCGTGATGACGGGATGAAGGTCCAATTTTCCCGCTTTCAAAAGCGCGGTCATCTGGTACCAGGTCTGGTACATGCGCCGACCACTGATGCCCTGCACCGTAATTCCTTTGAAAATAATGTCCTCAGAAAAATTCAATGAAATTGGCTTCGAAGTCAGACCGAGTAGCGAAATGCGTCCGCCACGACGCACGATGTCGAACGCTGTCCGTATGGCGCTGGGATGGCCTGCCATCTCAAGCACCACATCCGCTCCCAGACCGCCGGTCTGCTCCATCACGATCGCCCGCACATCTTCCTTCGATGGGTCGAGTGCGAAGTCCGCTTTCATGTCCTTGGCGATCTGCCGCCGGTGCTGGTTGACCTCGATGGCAAAAATCGTAGTCGCGCCCACCGCCCGCGCCACCGCAATCGAGAACAGTCCAATTGGTCCGCAACCGGTGATTGCAACCGTCTTGGCCGCAATCTCGCCCGCCAGAACACTGTGCACTGCGTTTCCCAGCGGGTCCAGAATCGACGCATACTCCTGCGGAATGGCGGGATCGAGCTTCCAGGTATTCGACTCTGGAATCACAACATACTCGGCGAACGCCCCGTCGGCATCCACGCCGATGATTTTTACGTTCTGGCAGATATGAGCTTCGCCGGTGCGGCACTGCAGACACTTGCCGCAAGCCACATGCATCTCAGCGGACACGAAGTCACCCTCTTTGACGCTGGTAACTTCGTCGCCGAAAGCCGCAACTTCGCCGCAAAACTCGTGTCCGGGAATCAGCGGCGGATGAATCCGGTTCTGCGCCCAGCGGTCCCACTCATAGATATGCAGGTCCGTGCCGCAGATGGATGCAACTTTTACCTTGACCAGCACATCGTTCCGGCCAAAGCCTGGGATTTTGACCTCGCGGATCTCCGCTCCTGGCGCGGCTTCCGGCTTGACCACTGCCAGCATCGTTTTCGACATTAACTCCAACCTATGAGTGCGAAATGACGATCCAAACTCTTAATTCTAGCACCGCGCTGCCCCAGTGCTCCCGCTCAGGAGGAGCCAAGGGGCGACGTGCCTGTTAGATCACGCCAACCTGGTTGGTCATGCCGTAAGGTGCCGCGGAAGCCGGTGCCAATTGGATCTCGATTCCGCCCAAGCGCTTGGCGATGAGGTTGTAGATCCACGCCCCGATGGCGCCAAACACGAATCCGATTGCGCCATAGAGAAAGGGCGCCATGATGCCGAAGGCAAGCATCACGGCTCCCCCGATGGCGCCGTTGCTTTGTTGCGACGCCATACCGGCTAGCCCGCCGATGAGGGCAATGGGAATGAAGAGCAGCGCCATGCACCCATACAGGACCCCTAACATCTTGGCGCAGGAAAGAACACCCACTGAACTGATACGTTGCATCACGCCTCCCTTGATCTCAGTGATTTTGATTTAAGTTCCCCAACCACCCCCGCCCGGCGTCTCAATCCGAATCCGTTCTCCTTTGCTCAACCGGACATTGAATTTTCCCGGCAACTCTTCCACTGCCCCATCCAGTCGGATAACGCAAGTCTTGCCCGGCATACCTTGCTGGCCGCCGTTCAGTCCCCAGGGCCTGCGCAGGCGTCGGTCGGCCAACAGCGTGACCTCAGCATCGGTCAGCACCTCAATGTCGCGTACGATCCCATCTCCGCCGCGATGCTTACCGCCACCGCCACTTCCGCGCCGCAGTGAATATTGGCGGACGCGCATCGGATAGGAATATTCCAGCGCTTCCGCGGGCGTGTTCAGCGAGTTCGTCATGTGAGTGTGTACCCCTGAAACCCCGGGCTTCATAGGACGAGCGCCCATCCCACCCGCGATGGTTTCGTAATACGCGAACGGATCCCCGGTGCGCGGATCAACTCCTCCGATGGTGACATTGTTCATGGTCCCCGAGGCCGCTGCTGGAATCTGGTCCGGGATGGCCTGCGCCAAAGCCCGCAGCAAGACATCGACGATGCGTTGAGACGTTTCCACATTCCCTCCCGCCACCGCGGCTGGAGGCCGTGCGTTCACTACCGTTCCCGATGGCGCGATCACTCGGATCGGACGCATCAGCCCGGACGTCGCAGGCACATCCTCCGCCAGCAAGCATCGGAAGACATAAAAACAGGCTGAGTAGGTAATCGCCTCCACCGCGTTGATACTTCCTTCTACCTGCGGATCGGTGCCCGTGAAATCCAGGGTGACCAAGTGGCTGGCAGGTTGTGTGGAGACGGGTCTTCGACCCGTCCGAACCGGGTCGGAGACCCGGTTCCACATGTTCCCAGCAAACTTCACCGCTACCGAAATCTTCACAGGCCGCTCGCCGATTCCATCGCCATCCATAAAGTCTTCAGCCCGATACGTTCCCCTGGGCACATGCGCTACAAACGCACGCATCATTTGCTCCGAATACTCCAGTAAATCCTTTGCAGCTCTTTTCGCCCGCTGCAGCCCGTACCGCTCGCAGACTTCATGTAGCCGCTCCGCCCCAGTGTGGCAAGCCGCAATCTGCGCGCCCAGATCGCCTTCGCGCTCATCCGGCGTGCGGACATTGTTCAGCAGCAACGCCAGAACATCTGCCTCCATCTTCCCGCCGCGCATGATTCGCACCGGCGGAATGCGCAACCCTTCCTGATAGATTTCGCGGCACAGTCCCATCGATCCGGGATAGGTCCCGCCCACATCGGCATGATGGGCCCTCGAAGCTACGTAGAAGTCCGGTCGGCCACCACTTTTTCGAGCCCTGAGCCCACGCCCAGCGCGAGCGTCCTCGCCGGCTGTCGCGAGGGCATCCTTCCCTCGCTGTTTGTGCCCTATGTAGACCGGCGCCACCAGCGTAATGTCCGGCAGATGCGTCCCCCCACGAAACGGGTCATTGAGCATGATCACGTCCCCAGGCCCGGGCTCGCAGCTCTCGATGGCCGCTCGTACCGACATTGGCATAGAACCTAGATGCACAGGCATGTGATCGCCCATGGCAATGACTTCGCCGCCTGAATCGAAGATGGCGCAGGAGTAGTCGCGCCGCTCCTTGATGTTGGGCGAAAACGCAGTGCGGCGCAGGGCCGCTCCCATCTCCTCGGCAATGGAGTGGTAGATGTTTTTAAAGATTTCCAGTTCGATGGGATCGCGTCGCATAGCCGGAGACATTGTCGCTGAGCGGCGAGCGCTGCATCGTCGCAGCGCACGCCTGCCAGTGTACGCCAACATTCAGGCGAACCATCACTTCGTGCCGTCACCGGCTGAACAGCGTTTTTCTGGTGTTCTTCTGGATGCTACAGTGAGGAAAACTGGATTTCGCTAAATTGTGGTTGTTCCGAAGGCGCGGTCGTGCTAGAAACGCCAGTGGGGCAAAATCATCTCCCCGCCGTTCGCAGATCCTTGGAAATTGAGATGAGTCCACGAACCCGCGCCACCGCCAAGTCAGCAACCGCCGACGTGCTGATTCCGGAAAAACTCTACTTCCGCATCGGAGAAGTTTCGCGCCTGTGCCACCTGCCCGCTTATGTGCTGCGCTTCTGGGAAACCGAGTTTCCCCAGCTCAAGCCGGTAAAAAGCAGCACCGGCCAGCGCATGTATCGCCGCAAAGACGTCGAAAGCGTGTTGCGCATCAAGCGACTGCTTTATGAAGAAGGATTCACCATCCCCGGCGCGCGCCAGCACCTGCGGGCCGAGGTCAAGACCGACAAGAAACAGGACCCGTTGCCCTTCCCGGCACGTCCGGCGTCCGATCTTAAATACATCCGCCAGGGACTGCGCGACATCCTCGGCATGCTCTCCGCCCGGCGCTAGGCGCGGCTGAACTGTTAACCACGGCTAGCGGGTGAAATTGCCAGAGAAGGTGTCGCGCCCCATCCTCCCACCTCAGGTTGATCATCTCGACCTCATTACGATCGCGATTAAGCCTGACTTGTGCGCTGCCCTGCGCATTGCCGCGATCTGATCCCGTAATTCGCATACTGAATTCCCGGTTGCCATCGGTGCGCTCTACCACTCCATAAAACGTAACCCGGAAGTTCCCGCTGCCG
>Ga0307479_10004622_pt1 | contig 12604 bp, 14 predicted proteins | sample atmos_gasesECM4C_FD_203743 | JGI IMG/M metagenome (GOLD analysis project Ga0307479, IMG submission 203743) | Hardwood forest soil microbial communities from Morgan-Monroe State Forest, Indiana, United States - atmos_gasesECM4C_515 | ecosystem: Environmental > Terrestrial > Soil > Temperate...
CGATCAACCCCCACGTGTCCACCGCGTCTCCTTCTCACCGGTTGCTTGTGGACTGGTGCGAACGTATGACGAGCCTCGTCGAACTGAGTGTTCGGGTCGCATGATCGCAGAGCACTCCCACGATCCTCCGATCTTCTACTCACTACCCCTCCTCCCGCTTCGTATCTAGCCTGACCTCCAGTCGGCTCCCGGCTGCACACACACGTGTGCGCCGGATTACCCCATTTCGCTGGAGGAAGGTCGTGAGATTTCAAAAGCTCTTCCGTGATCTTCGCGGAGGCAGTTTGTCGCTGTCGTTTGTCTCGCTGCTCTTTACCGCAATCGCTGGAGCGCAGGGTGCTGCGCCCGAAACCGCACCGCCGCTGTTTCCCGGTGGCGCTCTCATCTCCTACAACTCGGTGTTCACCACGCGAGGTCTGGTCCCGCAATCGAGCGCCATTCCCGCGACGGCACGCCCTACATTTTCACACGAGGGAGAGTTCAACTTTACGTGGGGGTTCCACCGCGATCTCGATTTGACGGTCCTCGTACCTGTAGTCACGAATCACTTTCAAATGCCAGGCACTCCGAGCGTAGGAGGAACGTCCATTGGCGATGCGATGATGCTCGTGAAGTACCGCTTCTATCGTAGGGATTCGCAACGAGGCACGACGCAAGCATCCGTTACGGGAGGACTCAAGGTTCCCACAGGGCGGACAGATTTGAGAACCTCCGGCGGAACGCCGCTGCCAGCCAGTTTGCAGCCCGGTTCCGGCTCGACCGATCTCTTCGTCGCGGCGAATTGGACTTATACGGGACTCTTCAACCTGAAGCGACTTGTAGCGGATGAGGACGTCCATTCGTTTGTGCGCTCGCAGGGCACGCAGGCGACTCGGCTCGGCGACGGCATCGAATCCCGCTTCTGGCTGTCGTACCGACCATACGAGTCGAAGAATGTGTCACGCGAATGGTTCATCGGGCCTGACCTGACGTGGCTGCACTCTCAGGACGACCGGATTCACGGGGTCACGCAAAGCGGGAGCGGCGGCGATGATTTGCTTCTCGGCGCGACGACGTATGTCGGACTGCGCCCCGGAATGCACCTGTGGCTCGGAATGGATTGGGGTGTGGCTCACTCCACGGGGCCATTGTTCATGCCCGTGCGCCGTCACATCAGTTTTGGGATTACCCAGCAGTTTCGTCTACATCTCTAGGAAGGAGGAACGATGAACAGAAGAAACCTTGCTCTGCTGCTCCTGCTCGGTTGCATATTTGTGCCGCAAATGCAGGCGCAAATCAAGCATGTCGAGATGCGTGTCGAAGGCATGACATGAAACTTTTGAGCATACGGTGTGAAACAACACCTACAACGCCAGTCTGGCGTTGCGAATGTCGATGTCAGTTTGATTGACGGAAAAGTCGAAATCGTCCCCAAGGAAGACGGAAAGATCGACCCCACCCAACTTTTAAGGGCGACCTACGACAGTGGTGTCAGCGTTGCGGAATTGGACATGATCGCACGGGGCAAGATCGTGAAGGACTCTGCGGGTGGTCTTGCTCTTCAGGTGACACCAAGTCAGTCGTTCGTGATTGCCCCAAACGAATTGTCGAATGAGCTTCAGCAGTTGGCGGATTCGGCAACGTTCGTCACGATTCGTGGGCAGTTATACAAGAAACCGGAAGGAAAGAGGAAACCAGACACTTCGGCTTCGCTGAAACTAGGGATTCTCGAAGTGCAGAAGAAGGAATAGATGAACAGAAAACGCTTGTTACTCTTGAGCGTTGCTGCAGTCGGACTCGCTGGTTGCAAAGCGCAGTCGGCGAGTCCGGTTCGTCCAACACAGCCCGCCGTCGCAATAGGCGAAATTGGTTCGCGCCTTCCTGATTTCTCGGTGAAGGACTTGCAAGGGCATCTGCTTTCCTCGGCTGATCTGAAGGGAAAAGTCGTGCTTGTCGATTTCTGGGCGACATGGTGCCAGCCGTGCAAGAAGGAGATGCCGGGATATCAGCGGCTCCTGGATCGCTATGGCGCTCGCGGATTTGTGGTCATCGGATTCAAATTCGAGACCATGCCGGACATGGAAGACCCCGTTCAGTTCGCAAGGAAAATCGGGGTTCAGTACCCGCTGACAATCGCCACTGAGGATCTAAAGCAGAAATTTGGCGGAATTGAAGGGTTACCCACGACGATGCTATATGGGCGCGATGGCATACTTCGGATGAAAGTCGTGGGTTTTGAATACACAGACAACATCGAGCAGGCGTTGAAGCCGCTTCTCTGAAGTCCGACGTTGCTTTCGGTTCGCAAGACCGTGTCCAAACCCGACCTCCATAGTTCAGCCTTTTAGAGTGACAGAAATTGTCCGTCACACCTCCGTGAACTTTTCCCCAGCCGCGATCAGAGTTCTAAAATCGTCCTCTAGCCTCCACCATCCTTTCAAGGGCTCACATGCTTTTTGCGTGCCGCCAGCGTCAAACAGCAACTCCACCGACCTTCTCCAAGGCCTACTGGCTGGTTCGGCCCCCGCGGGCGGGTGCCTTGAATCCCTCCCATTCCAGCGGCGTGAATGAGTCTCCGAGCAAGCTCTCCAGCAGGCCGATGTAAAGATCTTCTCCGTTCGAGCTGTTCGTCATGATGAGCATGCCGGCTTTCGCCTGGTCGAAGCAGACGACATAGTGACGCCAGCCCGCATCGTGCCCTTCCTTGAAGAATGCCTTGCCGTAGGGTGTCCAATAAAGTCCCCAGCCAAGCCCGTAGCTGAGATGAATCGCACGGTTGGCAGTGGTGGTTTCGCTGGAAAGGGAGGGGAACTCGTGCCTGGACACAATCTGAACCTGAGGTTCCAGCATCGTCTCTTGTTCAGGCGCTCTTCTTCTTGAGAGGCACGATAGGTCGCTCGGGCTGCGTGGGCTTCTGATGCTCACTCGGATGGAATGAAAGGCAAGACGGGCAGAAGGTTTCGGCACACAGTTCGCAGCGTTCGGCGTGAACTGAGCAAAGCGACGTGCCGCAGTCGTAGCAGAGGGTTCTTGCCGGGTGGCCACAGGCTGTGCCCAGCTGATCGTGTACCCCGCGTGCCTCAATCACACCGCAAAACAGATAGTCCATGCGCACGACAATATATCATTCCGCGCCCTTCCATGGAGGCTCGTCGATGCCGCAACAAGTAAATTCTATGATTGCGTGCTATACCATACCGGGTATCGTACAATAGCGCTATTGCGAGGGATTTCCAGTGAGCCACGCCACGGAACATAAGGCGGAACATAAGAAAGAGCTGCTCTTGCGGGCCAAACGTATCCAGGGGCAAGTGGAAGCCCTGGTGCGCGCCCTCAGCGACGAGCGCGATGGTTCCGAAGTGTTGCAGTTGATGAGCGCCGCCCGCGGCGCCATGAACAGCCTGATGGCCGAACTTCTGGAAGGCCACATGCGAAGCCATGTCCTCAACGGCAAGCAGAAACTTACTTCCAAGCAAGTGACTGCGGCCGATGAGGTCATCAGCATGGTGAAGTCATATCTGAAGTGATCGCTCTGAATTTACAAAAAAGCATCGAATGGGCGCTGCCCCGTTAGCCGAAAACGGCCGGCAACACATGAAACGGCCGGCAACACACGGGGGACTCGCCCCGTTCAACAAGACATCGCTCGGGTGTGCGGAACGAATACTTCTTAGGTATGACCGCTCGCTGAACTCCATTGTTACCAGTGGACGAGAACCTCCGTCAGCTTCCAATGTCGCGCGGCCCTGTACTTTCGTTGTTTTTAGTTCCCGCTTTGGTATAAATTCATGTAACGCACGAAATGGGAATCAGCCGGTCAATCTCGAAAAAGATCGCGCTTGTCTGCATGTTGCTGACCTTCTGGTCGGTGATTGCGGTCGTTGCGCATCAACATTCGAGTACGACCGAGGCGGCAACCTGTTCGATCTGCGTTGCCGCTCATTCCGCTTCCCCGAAAATCAATGCCAATCCGCTCAAGGCAACCTTCATTGCCGTATCCACGATCAAGGCACAACCAGTCTCTGCCAAGCAGCGCCTGATAATCTTCGCTCTTACTGTTCGACCGCCTCCCAGCGTCTAAAGATCACCATACCTTCGAGTCCAGGCCCGGTTCGTGTTTCGTGAACCGAGTCTTTGATCTTTTAGACACGCAATCTTTCGGAGGAATCATGCTGGCGTTCTATAACAGGCCGCTGCTCGCGGTTTCGACAGTTATTTTTTGCCTGGCAGTCGGTCTCACTGCCTATGCGCAATCAGGCGGAAATTCGACATCGGTCACGGGAACGGTCCTGGATCCCTCAGGCGCTGTGATTCCCGATGCAACCGTAGAGATCCATAACCCGGTCAGCCAATTTGCCCGGTCTACGACGACCGACAGCAAGGGCAATTTCACCATTCCCAACGTCCCGTTCAACCCATACCACATGAGCATTACAGCGGCGGGCTTCGCTCCCTATTCGCAGGATATCGACGTGCGCTCGCTGGTTCCTCTGAATGTGAAGGCCAACCTGAAGGTAACGGCGTCGTCTGAAGTGGTGACAGTGGAAAGCGGTACCGACCTGATCGAGAACGATCCCACCTTTCACACCGATGTGGACAAGGCGATCGTCGACCGGCTTCCGCTGGAGAGTGCGTCCTCCTCGCTGAGTTCTGCCGTGACCTTAGCCACTCCGGGAGTAGCCGCCGATTCGAACGGCTTCTTTCACGGCATGGGCGATCACGCGGAGAACTCGTTTTCGCTCGACGGCCAACCCATCACCGACCAGCAAAGCAAGACCTTCTCCAACCAGGTCCCGTTGGATGCGGTGCAGTCGATTGAAGTCATCTCGGGAGCTCCACCGGCCGAGTACGGTGAGAAAGCCAGCCTCGTTATCAACCTCACGACTCGCTCCGGACAGGGCGTGAAGCAGCCCACTGGAGACATCACCGCTTCCTACGGATCCTTCGGAACCGCCAATGTGGGCGTGAACTTCGCCTATGGAGGCGACAAGTGGGGCAACTTCATCTCGGCCAATGGGCTCAATAGCGGCCGTTTCCTCGATCCGCCCGAGTTTGCTGTCATGCATGCCAAGGGCAACGAAGAAAACCTTTTCGATCGCGTCGACTACCAGATCTCTACGGGCGATTCTGTCCACCTCAACTTCGGATATACCCGCTCCTGGTTCCAGAACCCGAACTCGTTTGACGCGCAGAATGCCACAGCATGGAAGGGCTTGGTCGACCCCACCTTCACCACCGGCGTCGGTCCCGACGGCCGCCCCGTCGGTCCGTCGGACCAGCGCGCTCAGATCAAGACATTCAACATCGCACCCTCCTGGACCCGCTTGATGAGTGCGAGCACGGTGCTCACTCTCGGTGGCTTTGTGCGGAGGGATCAGTACAACTACTACCCCAGCGATAACCCCTTCGCCGACCTTCAGCCGGATCTTCAATCGCAGACCGTGGGTCAGGATCGCAAGCTCACCAACGGTGGGGCTCGCGCCATCCTGTCTTATGTGAAAGGCATCCATAACGTGAAGGCCGGCGTCGTTTACCAACAGACTTTCCTTGACGAGCACGACACCCTCGGCATCGTTGACCCGACGTTCAATGACCCGGCGAGTACCAGTTACAACCCCGTGCTTGCCCCCTACGATCTGACCCGCGGCGGGCACCTCTTTGTCTTCGACGGGCATACCGATGTCAAGCTGCTCAGTTTGTATGTGCAGGATGCAATCACCAAGGGAAACTGGGCGCTGAATGTCGGGCTGCGCGGCGATTTCTACAACGGGTTGAGCACTCACAAAGAAGCGCAGCCTCGGATCGGCATTGCCTACAACATCAAACGCAGCAATACCGTTCTGCGCGCCTCCTACGCGCGAGTCCTGGAAACACCCTTCAACGAGAACCTCGTGCTCTCGAGCACCGGTTGCGCCAACCAGGTTTTAAGTCCGCTCCTGGGCTGCAATGGCGTCGGAGTCACGCCGTTTCTGCCGGGCTGGCGGAATGAGTTCCATGTCGGCTTCCAACAGGCCTTCGGCAAGTACGTGGTATTTTCGGGCGAATACATCTGGAAGTACACCCACAACGGATACGACTTCAGTATCTTGGGCTCGACTCCGATTACCTTCCCCATCGAGTGGCACAACTCCAAGATTCCCGGATACGCGGGTCGGGTCAGCGTGCCGAATTTCCACGGCTTCTCGGCATTGATGGTTTTTTCCAGCGTAGCTTCGCGATTCTTCCAGCCTCAGCTCGGCGGCGCCGGTGCCACGCCATCCGCAGCCGGCGGCGTATTCCGCATTGATCACGACGAGAAGTTCAACCAGACCACGCACATCCAGTACCAGCCCTGGCAGCGCGGACCCTGGCTCGGATTCAACTGGCGCTACGATGGCGGCCTGGTCGCTGGCCCTGTTCCCTGCGCGGGCGGCGATTGCAACAACGGGCCCAACGGAACCAACACACTCGTCGACGTGTCTGGTCTCAGCCCCGATCAGCAGTTCCAGGCCGGACTGTTTTGCGGCGCGGTTCGTGCGACTCCACCCAGCGCCACTAATCCTTTGGGCACTCCCATCAGCGCGAACGGTCTCTGTCCTGGAAACCTGTACGGATCGACACTCGTCTCGATCACAAAACCCGGCACCAACAACGCCGATCACAACCCCAACCGTATCGCCTCGCGGCACCTGTTCGACATTGCTGTGGGCCACGACAATCTGTTCCACGCGGACAAGTACAAAGTGAGCTTGCAATTCACAGCAGTCAATATTGCCAACAAGTACGCCGTCTACAATTTCATCTCCACCTTCAGCGGAACGCACTATGTGACACCGCGGACCCTGACAGCACAATTGGGTTTCCACTTCTAGGCGCCATCGCGTAAGAGGGCGTGTTTCGGATCGCGTTCGCGGCTAATATCTTTGTGCTATAGGACTGCATTAGAAGGCCGTGGCTGCGCTTTTGCGAGGTGAGATAAGCTGGCGGTCGTCCGCACACCCGAACGTGCGCCTGAGGGCTTCTAGTCGCAATTACAGGGCATCCTGGGTGACAGCAGGACCCTGTTTGGCGGCCAGTAAGGTTGCGCTGGAATCCAAAAACGGCTGTAACTATAAGAGATAGTTTGTAAGCTTTTGATCCTGTTCGCTCCGGTAGAGACAGCCGCCCCTGGCTGCGGCATCGCGAACGCCACTCAATCGCACAGAACGTTTGCCGAGGACGGCATGGCGGACTCTGCGCCTTCGCGATTTGCGATGTGTTGCAGGGCGGGATAGATTTTTTGGTAGGTGCGGTAGGCCTGGTCCAGGGTCGCGGCGTCCCTGGGATTGGGCTCAATCTGTTTGGCGACGCGGACCGCGGCATCGCACGCATCTTCGACGGAGTGCCAGTTGCCAGCCCCCACGCCGGCCAGGATCGCGGCGCCATAGGCTGCGCCTTCTTCGACCGCCAGCACTTCAACCGCGTGCCCGTAAACGTCCGCCTGGATCTGGCGCCATAGGGGAGAGCGGGCGCCGCCTCCGCCCAGACGAACGCGATCAATTGGGACGCTCAGCTCGTGGAAAATCGAGAACGTGTCGCGCAGGCTGAAGGCGACTCCTTCCAGGATGGCGCGAATGATGTGGGAACGGGTGTGCGCGGCGGAGAGGCCGATGAGAGCGGCGCGGGCATGGGGATCGCAGTGGGGCGTGCGTTCGCCCATCAGATAGGGCGCCCAGAGAACGCCGTCGGACGCGGGCGGGGCACTGGCGGCTTCGTGGGCAAGCTGGTCGTAGGGATCGCCGTGCGACTGGGCGAGGACGCCGAAGCGGTCGCGGAACCAGCGCAAGGAGAGACCCGCGGCCTGGGTCACGCCCATGACGTGCCATCGTCCTGGCACGGCGTGACAGAAGGTATGAATTCTTCCCTTGGGATCGAGCGCCGGACGATCGGTGGCGCCAAAGACCACGCCGGAGGTTCCAATGGTGGCGCTCACGGTTCCGGGGCGGACGATTCCCATACCGACAGCGCCGGCGGCCTGGTCGCCGGCGCCGACCACGACGGGGGTTCCGGCGCGGAGGCCGGTGGCTTGGGCTCCGCGCGCGGAGACGCGGCCGCAGACTTCGGGCGACTCGAGCAACGTCGGAAGGAGTTGCGGATCGATGCCGGTGGCACGCAAGACTTCGGCAGACCAGCGTCGGTGGGCGACATCGAGAAGCAATGTGCCCGAGGCATCCGCCATATCGATGGCGCGTTCACCGGTGAGTTGGAAGCGGACAAAATCCTTGGGCAACAGCAGGTGAGCGATGCGTTCCCAGTTGTGCGGCTCGTTTTCGCGCACCCAAAGAAGTTTGGTGAGGGTGAAATTCGTGAGCGGCGCATTGCAGGTGAGATCGATGAGGCGGTTGGCGCCGAACTGCGCAGTGAGTTCCCGGACCTGGGATTCGGTGCGTTGATCGCACCAGATGAGTGCGGGGCGGATCACTTCATCGTGGCGGTCGAGGAGGACAGCGCCATGCATCTGCCCGGAGAATCCGATGCAGGCAATCTGATCGTGGGCGGCCGTGGCAGGCGCGAGGACGCGCCGGACCGCTAAGGTGCAGGCTCGCCACCAGTCGCTCGGATCCTGCTCCGCCCATCCGAGCTGTGGGGAAGCGAAGGCAGCGTGCTCCTCCGATGCAGATGCCAGCACTCGGCCCTGCTCGTCGATGAGGAGAGCGCGAGTGCCGCTGGTGCCGACATCGATGCCGAGGAACTGGATAATCTCCTCCTGTTTGCGTGCATTTTAAATCACTAACTTTATGATGAACTCGCGTGAGCCAGCTTGGAGCATTCCCTCGTCAACGGCCTCTGGATGGGTCTTGCGAGCTTGCAGAGTCCACGTCGACGAATAGCTTCTGCCCGGCCAGCCCGGGCGGATAGCAGTTTCCATCGCGCGCGTAGTTCGCCTGGCACCCTGCTGCCACGTCGCGACGCTTGGGCGACTGGGCGAACTGCCATACCTCCGCGAACCCCACACCGCTCTGTGACGGAGATGGAGTGTGGCTCGGAAATGTGCAGCCCGGAGAAGGCGGGCAGGCATCGTTTGTGACCCAGTATGCGATTTTCCTCGCGCCCGCATTCTGGCGAATGTCCTCCGCGGTAATTACGGTGATCCCGTTTCCCTCGGGCGCGGCAATTCCGGAGCAATAGATTCCTGCGCGAAATCCGCCGGCGTTGATGGCATCGACCCAGGCGTAGAGGTAAGCCTTCTGCTCGGGGAGCATGCGCCCGCCTTCCTCCTGGTCAAGAAAAATGAGAGTGCCCTCGGGGAATCCATCGCGGCGCGCGGAAGCAATCGCGCTGGTGGCATCCGATCGGCCGAGTGTGGAGACGTCATTTGATTTGCGGAGTTCTTTATCCAGACGGCCGTTGAATAGCACCAGGAATCCGAATCCAGCATCGTTGACGAGTTTGCGCTTGCCTGCCCACGTATTATTGGTCGCTCCCGGCGGCAGGTTCAGCCAGTAGCCTGCGAACGAGAACGTGTGCCGCAGGATTCGCAGGTTGGCATCGCCGGGATAATCGTTACGGTCGAATCCGAGGTATGCAGCATAAGAGCTCGTTTCGCCGGCCTGGGTGTTTGCCTTCCATCCACTCATCGGCAGCAGATCACACATGGCAATTGCGTACACGATGAGCACAAGACTCAGGAGGGCTTTCAAATTCATTTCCGGGAGCCCTTCACAGGAGCTCTGCGCGCTTCAGAATCTTGCGCGCCAGTCCGGTGAGAGGAAGGGAAGCAAGTCGCGAACGGGCGATCCAGTGGCCGGTTCCTTCCTTGGGCGTGGAGACCTCCATGACTTTCACCTGATAATCCGTGACTGTGATTGAGTGGCGCAGCGAGAGCAAGGGCTTGGCGCGGGAAGGAGCAGGGAATTCCGGCAGTTCCCACATTCCGGGCATCAGCGATTCTTTTTGATCGCGGCGCACCAGGAGGACGTGCCCGTCTCGTCGCGCCAGCCCAAAGTAGATTTTGCGCTTTCGTTGTCGAGGTGTCACGGGTTTGGTTTCCAATGCCCCACGCGCAGCGCAGAATCCCGACATTGGACAGAGCAGGCATTGCGGCTGCCGGGGCAGGCAGATGGTCGCGCCAAGCTCCATCATCGCCTGGTTGAAATCGCCGGGGCGGGCCGAGTCCAGAAGGTTGCTTGCGGTGCTCCAGGTCTGTTCCCGAGTCAACCTTGTCCCGCTCATTCTCTCGAGAACGCGTTCCACGTTTCCGTCGACCACGGCGACGGACTCATCGTAAGCGATGCTGGCGATCGCCGCTGCAGTGTATCGACCGATGCCTGGGAGCTGGCGCAATCCTTGACTATCCGATGGAAACTCTCCCCGATACTCCTTGATGACGAGCTTTGCCGCCGCGTGCAGCATGCGCGCGCGCCGGTAATAACCAAGTCCGCTCCAGGCGGCCAACACGGAGGATTCGCGCGCGGCTGCGAGCTTGTTCACAGTAGGAAATTTCTTCAGGAAACGGCAATAGTGCTCGAGAACCGCGGCAACGCGCGTTTGCTGCAGCATGATTTCGGAAACCCATACCCGATAGGGATCCCGGTCCTCACGCCAAGGGAGCTTGCGCGCGTGCTGGTCGTACCAGGCGAGCAAGGAACGGGCGAAGCCATCGGCCTTCGCGGCCTGGAGAAGTTGCGATTCGGCGATTGCTTTCAAGCTGGAGGCCCGCTCTCTCGTTCTTTCGTCAGAAAATTGTCGGGTATACTGGCGGCCCAAATTCGCCCGTCCATACGAGACGAGGGCACCTCGACCCCATCAAGCCAAAACCGGGCTTGATGGGGACGCGGGCGACTAGGCCTACGTTGGGCTTCCCACGATCGAATGCGCGATGGCGACCCAGCCACGCTTTTGTTGTTGCCAGACGGTCATCCTTCGCTGAGGCTCTCCGCTTAGCGCGTGTCCTCCCGCGGTTCCTCGTAACACGATGGTATAGGTCACGACGAAGGTATCGCGGTTCATTTCGGCCACCAGATCGCCAATGGAAAATTCCTGCAACTGGAATTGCTCAAGATGTTGGAGCGCATCCGCGCGCTCGTAGCGTCCCTTGGGCGTGACGTAAACGAAATTCGAAGCAATATGAGAATCCAGATCCTTCCAGTTCTGCTTCTGGACATCCTGCCAGAAGGCACGCTCGAAACCCTCGCCTCCAGTGGCGTCGTTGATTGCCTTGGCTGGGTGTTCGGCGTAGACCGCGCATCCCGAGAGGCTCACTAAAGCTGCGAAGAGGGCACAAAGGATGGCATGGCGGAGCATGTTGCCGATTCTAACCCAAGAGGTGACCATTCCAATCGGATCAGGAATGGTCCTTGCGGGTTATGTTGGAGATACGCTTTCTGTTGACCCTCGCCAGAAACGTACGAATAATAAAGGGCATACCAAGGCTGCGTATAGATTCCTAGCCTTGGCCTCCCAGACGAGGGCGTCTGGGCCTACGCGATTCGCGAGACGCGTTCGCGCTTGCAATTGAGGAGTGTCATGAGCGAGTTTAATCGCCGTATGGAGGAGACCTCGGCCCGCGTGAACCGAACGGTTTCGAACGCCGCTGAGCGTCTGGAAAAAGAGGGCGCCGATCTGATCGCCTATCTCAACCGGGAAGTGGTTCCGGCGGTGCGCAACCAGTCGTCCAAGGCGCTGCGCATCGCGGCCGAAAAATTGCGAAGCTTCGCCGACATCATGGATCAGAGCAAAACCACCGACGAGACGAAGAAACCATAACGTGCGTTCTCGCATACTTCCAGGCATCGGGCTCTTCTCCGTGGCATTGCTGACCGGTTGCGCAAGCCATAAGCAGGCGCGCGTCGAAGTCCCGCCGCCTCCGGCCGCACCGTCAACCATTCCATCCGCGCCCAGTGACCGCAAGAAGCCACCAGCGACGTCGCCTAGCAATTCTCCGGAAGAGACCACGAGGACCAAAGAGGAACCGGCTCTCACGATTCCTGCGGATGCCGTGCCGCTTTCGACGGAGACAGGCCTAGCCAGTTGGTATGGGGCCCCCTACCACAATCGGCGTGGCTCGAACGGTGAGCTCTACAACATGAATGCGATGACGGCCGCTCATCGCACCTTGCCATTGGGTTCGATTGTGCGCGTCACGAATGTCAAGACAGGGCAGGCCGCCCTTGTGAGAATCACGGATCGGGGGCCGTTTGTGGAGGGCCGCATCCTGGATGTCTCCTATGCGGCGGCAAAGCAACTGGATATCTGGCAGCCGGGTGTGGCCCGAGTCAAGCTGGAGGTCATGCAGACGCCCACCACGCCAGCCGAGGGAGGCCGCTGGGCGGTGCAAATCGGTTCTTTCGAAAAAGAGAAGGATGCCTCGGAAATGGCTCAGCACCTGGCGCGACGCTACCGCACCGCCAAGGTTGCCGAAATCGCGAGCCCGGTGGGCACCTGGTGGGTACGAGTTCGGGTCCTGAACGACGACCGCCAGCGCGCCGAAGCGTTGATGCATGAGACCGAGACGAAGCAAGGATCGGTGTACCTGGTGAGACTGGATTGATGGGGAGTAGCTGATAGCTTGTGGCTGATAGCTGAGAACCGAGAACTGAGAACCGAGAACTGAGAACCGAGAACTGAGAACCGAGAACTGAGAACCGAGAACTGATTCCCTATGGCC
>Ga0307479_10004623_pt1 | contig 12604 bp, 12 predicted proteins | sample atmos_gasesECM4C_FD_203743 | JGI IMG/M metagenome (GOLD analysis project Ga0307479, IMG submission 203743) | Hardwood forest soil microbial communities from Morgan-Monroe State Forest, Indiana, United States - atmos_gasesECM4C_515 | ecosystem: Environmental > Terrestrial > Soil > Temperate...
TGGCCGCCTGCATCGTCAATCTCAGCTTCGACATGCAGAAGGTCGTCGCCGTCCAGTCGCAGCCCGGCGTCTCCAGCGTGTCGCAGAGCCAGCTGGTCAATCTCTCCGACTACCAGGAGATCAACGACCACAAGAGCAGCATCAAGAGCCTCGATCTCGACTCGGCCGACGTGGTCGTCGCCAGCCTCAACGCGGACAACAAGGCCACCACCGTGACCGGCACCCTCAAGCTGCGCAAGAGCCTGAGCGACCCGCCCGCCAACGACGTGCTGGTGGGCTCGCTCACCAACTTCAGCCTCGCGGTCAATTCGAAGGTGAACCTGCCCGGCTCGCCCGCGCTGGACGCGTTCCTCCTGCAGCAGCTGCAGACGGCCGGGTCGTTCTACGTCATCGTCGACGGCAACATCGACCAGGCTCCGGCCGACCTGGTGCTCAACGTCACGCTGCACGCCAGCCTGGGCTACGACACCGGGCTCTTCTAGCGGCTGGGCAGGCGAGCAGCCTGCCGCGCTTTTCTCGCGAGCAATAGCTTTGCCTGCGTGGCGATCCTGCAGGCGTTGATCAGCTACCTCGCGCGCTCCGCGAGCACGGTCTTGAACGCGATTTTCGGCTGGGCGGTCGTGGCGCTCTTTGGCCAGCGCTCGCCGCGCGAGCAGACGGTGCTCTCGGTGCTGGTGGCGTCGGCGGCGGCGTGGCCGCTGCTCTTGCTCGGCATCGTCTTTCCCAAGCTGGCGCTCTTCGTCGTCGCTTTCGTTCCGCTGGCCAGGTCGGTGCCCAGCCTGTGGCTGCGGATCCTGTGGATCGCGCTGGCCGCGCTGGTTCCCGTCGTCATCGGAATCGTGGTGGCGGCGCTCGGGTCGCGCGAGCAGCTGCCGGAGCCGTGGTGGCAACGACTCCTGCGCGGCTTTCCCATCACGCTGGCGCTGGCGCTCGCCTTCCTCTTGATGATGCTGGTGGCGCCGGTGCTGCGCATCGTCGCTCTCGCGCGGCGGCGCGAGGTGGTCCGGGTGCCGTCGTTGATGGATCGCAAGGTCACCGCCGAGACCATGTCGGCGCTGGCCGACAGCCTGGGCGCGCACGGCATCCGGCTGCGGCCTGCCGATGCGCCCTGGCACCTGATCGCGCCCTCGAGGATCATGCTCCGGATCGGCGGAGCGGCCTTTGCCAGCATGGCCAACGAGCGCGTCGAGTTCCGCGCCTGCCCGGAGCTGCAGGTCGCGGTGCTGGCCAACGAGACCATCCTGGTGGGCCTGCCCGACGCGGTGGCGCGCGCGCACGCGCTCTGCGCCGAGGTCTTCGGGCCGCGTCCGGTGATCCAGACCTTCGATCCCGAGGCTCGCGCGCTCGAGGGACGCATCAAGCGGCTGTGGTCGATCTACCTGGAGAACCCCGCGGCGCACGAGCGCTCGAAGGTGCTGCGCGGGCGACTCGACGACATCGCCGCCGCGCTGGCCGCGCTGAACCTGCCCTGGGACGAGTGGCAGATCGTCTTCCGCCTCGCGCTGCAGTTCGACCGCGCGCTGCGCGGCGACGGGCCGCTCCTGGCCAACCCGCACTTGAAGGAGGAGCCGATGGCCGAGTCGGAGAAGCTGGAGCTGCCGGGGCCGCGCAACATGACGCGGCTGCCGGAGGAGCGCGTGGCGGTGCCGGTCTCCGTCGAGGGCATGTCGAACCGCGAGCTGGTCGGGCACGTGGTCGAGACCGCGTCGCTGCTCGCCAAGAAGGAGATCGAGCTGGCCAAGCTGGAGCTGCGCCGGGACCTCAAGGCCGAGGCGGCCATGGTCAAGGGCCTGGGCGCGGCCGGGCTCTGCGCCATCTGGGCCGTCTCGCTGATGCTGGTGGCCGGCGCGCTGGCGCTGGGCACGGTGGTCGCGCAGTGGGCCGCTGCGCTCATCGTGGCCGGCGGGGTGCTGCTGGCCGGGACGCTTCTGGGAGTGATCGGTTGGGGCAAGCGGGTCCGTGCGCCGCTGGAGTCGACGCGTCGCACTCTCAAGGAGGACGTGCTGTGGGCCAAGGAACGGCTGGCGTAGACGCAACCCAGAAGAGCCCGCGCGAGATCGAGCGGGAGCTCGCGTTCCTGCGCACGCGATTGGACCGCTCGCTGGCGGAGCTGGATCGGCGCCGGCACGAGCTCACCAATGTGAAGCTGCAGGCGCGCCGGCATCCGCTGGCGTTCGCGGGGGCGGGAGGGGCGCTCTTGCTCATCGCCGGCGGAGTCGGATTCGCCATCTGGCGCGCGGCGCGCAAACCTTCGCTGCCGACGCCCGAGCTGCTGCGCCGCGAGCACCCGGCGTTGCAGAAGATCCTCGCCGCGGTGGGGACCACCATCGCGGTGGGCCTGACGCGCAAGCTCCTCGCGCGCGCCTGGACTGATACTACATATACAATCCACCGTTGACGCGCAGTACCTCGCCGGTCACGAAGGCGGCGCGGTCGGAGGCGAGGAAGGCAATGGCCTCGGCCACCTCGCGCGCGGTCCCGGCGCGTCCCAGCGCGGCGCCTTCCACCATCATCTTCTTGCCCTGCTCCGGCACCGCGCGGGTCATGTCGGTCTCGATGAAGCCGGGGCTGACGGCGTTGACGCGCACGTTGCGGCTGCCCATCTCGCGCGCCAGCGACTTGGTGAGGCCGATGATGCCCGCCTTGGCCATCGAGTACGCGGTCTGTCCGGCATTGCCCTGCTCGCCCACCACGCTGGTGAGGTTGACGATGCTGCCCCAGCGCTGCTTCATCATCGGCCGGCAGGCGGCCTTGCTGAGGTAGAAGGCGCTGGCGAGATCGACCTCCAGCGTGCGCCGCAGGTCGTCGGGCTTGTAGCGCAAGATCAGGCCGTCGATGGAGATGCCGGCGTTGTTCACCAGCACGTGCAGTCCGCCCAGCTGGGCGACGGTGTCCTCGACCGCCTTGGCGCACGCCTCGGGATCGGCCACGTCGAACTTGAGCAGCAGCACCGCCGGCGCGCCGGCCTTCTCGCACTCCGCCTTTGCTTCCGCGGCCGCGGCGTCGTTGCCGGCGTAGGCGATGGCGACTTTCGCGCCGCCCTCGGCGAGCCGCACCGCGGCCGCGCGCCCGATGCCGCGCGACCCGCCGGTCACCAGCGCCACCTTGCCCTCGAAGTCCTTGTGCATGGCGCGGGCTCATAGCAGAAATGGCGCCGCATGCGCATTGGCGTCATCGGACTTGGTGCGATTGGCGGCGTGGTCGCGCAGCGCCTGCGGGAGCGGAGCGGAAACCTCGAGGTGGCGGCGGGCCGCAAGGATCGCCTGCCCTCCGCGACCTACGACTTCATCCTCCTCTGCACGCGCACTGCGGATCTGGAGACTGCGCTGGAACCGGCCGCGCCGCTGCTCGCCGCGGACGGCGCGGTGGTCTGCCTGCAGAACGGCCTGCCCGAGGAGCGCGCGGCGCGCATCGTGGGAGCGGAGCGGGTGCTCGGCGCGGTGATCGGCTGGTCGGCCTCGCGCGGCGGCGAAGTCACCGGCCGGGGGAAGTTCATCGTGGGCGGGACCTCGCCGCGGCGGCACGAAGCGGCCGAGCTGCTCTGGCAGGTCTTTCCCGTGCGCGAGACCGACAACCTGGCCGGCGCGCGCTGGAGCAAGCTGGCCTTGAACTGCGCCATGTCCACGCTGGGCGCCATCAGCGGGCTGCGGCTCGGCGAGCTTGCGGCGCGGCGTCACGTCCGCGCGCTGGCCTTGAAGGTCATGGCCGAGGTCGCCGACGTCGCGCGCGAGAAGGGAGTGCGGATGGAGCCGGTGTCCGGAATCCGGCCCGACGTCCTCTTGTCGCTGCCCTTGCCGCTGCAACACGCGGCGCTCTGGCTGGCGGTGCGCGGGCGGACCCGGCAGCGCACCGGCATGCTCGATCTCCTCGAGGCGGGCCGGCCCGCCGGCGTCGAGGACCTCAACGCGCTCGTCGACCGGCCGTTGAATCGCAAGCTGGTCGCGCTGGTACGCGAGATCGAGCAGGGGCGCCGCGGCATCGCGCCGCAAAATCTTCAGGAGGCGTCGCGTTGACACTCCATCCCCGCGCGGATAACTTCCGCCGCCCTGACGATGGACTATCTCGCGCCATACGTGCCGGTCCTCGTCCTGCTGGTCATCGCGGGCGCGCTCTGCGTGGCCATCGCCATCCTCGCCAGCGTGCTGGGGCCCAAGCGCATCACGCTGATCAAGGAGAGCGCGTTCGAGTGCGGCTCTCCTTCCACCGGCGACCCGCACGCGCGCCACTCGGTCAAGTTCTACATGGTGGCGCTGCTCTTCATCGTCTTCGACATCGAGAGCGTGTTCATCTACCCCTGGGGCGCGCTGTTGCGCGACTTCAACGGCGAGGGCCTGGGCTGGTTCGCGTATCTGGAAATGCTCTCCTTCATGGTCACGCTCGCGCTCGGGCTGCTCTACGTGTGGCGCAAGGGCGCGCTGGAGTGGAAGACGTGAGCCGCCTTCCCGTCCTCTATCCGGAGGGCCACGTCCCCGAGTCGCCGCGCGTGGGCGGTGAGGACAAGAGTGTCCCGGTGCTGCTCTCGCGCCTCGACGAGTCGCTGGGCTGGTTCGAGAAGGCGCTCTCGGGCACGCTGGGCTGGGCGCGCAAGAACTCCATCTTCCAATATCCGTTCGTCACCGCCTGCTGCGGCATGGAGTACATGAGCGCGATGGCGGGGCGCTACGACATCGCGCGCTTCGGCGCGGAGTTCCCGCGCTTCACGCCGCGGCAAGCCGACTTGCTCATGATCGTCGGCACCATCAACGTCAAGCAGACGCCGGTGCTTCGCCGCGTCTACGATCAGATGTGCGAGCCGAAGTGGGTGATGGCCTTCGGCGTCTGCGCCAGCTCGGGCGGGTTCTACGACAACTACGCCACCGTGCAGGGCGCCGACCGCGTGATTCCCGTCGACGTCTACGTGCCTGGCTGCCCGCCGCGGCCCGAGCAGGTGCTGGATGGGCTCAAGATCCTGCAAGAGAAGATCCAGTCGCAGCGCCATCGCGCCGCCACCGTCGAGAAGGCGAAGGACGTCGGCTGACCATGGCCCAGGCGCTCATCGATCGGGTCCGCGAGAAGTTCGCCGCCGCCAAGGGCTCGTCGCACCGGGGCGACGAGGTGGTCACCGTCGAGCGCGGCGATCTGGTCGCGGTGATTGCGTTCCTGCGCAATGACTCCGCGTGTGACATGAAGTTGCTCCGGCAGATTGCGGCCGTCGATCTGCTCACCTTCGCGGGCGAGACTACCGGCGGCGGATCGCTCGCCTCCATCGAGGCGCCGGCCTACGCCACGGCGCATAAGCCGCAGGTCGAGCCGCGTTACTACGTGAGTTACAATCTCTATTCCATTACCAAGAAGCAATCGCTGCGCGTGCGCGTGGATTTGCGCAGCGATGACTTGAAATTGCCGTCGATTGCTTCTCTGTACAAGACCGCCGATTGGTGGGAGCGCTACGTCTACGACATGTTCGGTGTGGTGTTCGAAGGCCACCCGGATCTGCGCCGGCTGTTGATGTATCCCGAATTCGTCGGCCACCCGTTGCGCAAGGACTATCCGGTGCGCAAGCGCCAGCCGCTGGTGCCCGAGCTGGATTTTCCCGACCTGGTGCGCGGCCCCGGCCCGGGTCCGGGTGGCGCCGGCGTTCCCATGAGCCAGACGCACGTCGGCCGCAAGAACGTGGACCCGAATACGTATGACTGACTCTCTCGCCGTCGAGTCGGAGCTGCCGACTTCGCTGATGACGGTCAACCTGGGGCCCTCGCACCCGGCCATGCACGGCACCGTCCGGCTGACGGTGACGCTCGACGGCGAGACCATCATCGAGGCGATTCCCGAGATCGGCTTCCTTCATCGCGGATTCTCCAAGAGCTCGGAGCAATCCACCTGGCACCAGGTTTTGCCTTATACCGATCGGCTCAATTACGTTTCGCCGATCTTGAATAACGTCGGATATATCCTCGGCGTCGAGAAGCTGATCGGAATCAAGGATACCGAGCGCAGCCAATACTTGCGGGTCTTGATGGGCGAAATCTCGCGCATCACCGATCACCTCACCTGCGTCGGCGCCATCGGTCTCGAGCTGGGGGCATTCACCGTCTTCCTCTACGCCATGGAGGCGCGCGAGCTGCTCTGGGACCGCATCGCCGAATTGACCGGCGCGCGGGTGACCACCTCCTGGACCCGGGTGGGCGGCGTGGCCACCGACATGCCGCCGGGCTGGGAGCAGAAGCTGCGCGATTGCCTCCCGCGGGTCCTGGAATTGACCGACGAGATCGACCAGCTGTTGACGCGCAACCGCATCTTCATCGATCGCACGCGCGACATCGGCATCATCTCCGCCGAGGACGCGGTCGACTTCGGCTTCACCGGCCCGTGCCTGCGCGCCTGTGGCGTCAACTATGACGTGAGAAAAGCGCATCCTTACCTGGTCTATGATCGAATGGACTTCACCGTGCCGCTGGGCGAGCGCGGCGATACCTACGATAGATACGTATTGCGATTGCAGGAGATCAAGCAATCGTACCGCATCGTCTTGCAGTGCCTGGAGCAGATGCCGCCGGGCCCCATCATCATCGACGACTGGCGCTATGCATTGCCGCCCAAGAAAGACGTCTTCGGCTCCATCGAAGGAGTGATGGCGCATTTCAAGTTGATCATGGAGGGAATCCAGGTCCCGGCCGGCGAAGTCTATGTCTATACCGAAGGCGCCAACGGCGAGCTGGGCTTCCATCTCGTCAGCAACGGCAAAGGAAAGCCTTACGCCATTCAAGTGCGCGGGCCGGGATTGCCGATACTCTCGGCGCTGCCTCATCTCATCAAGGGCCACGCCGTCGCCGATCTGATCCCCATCTTCGATTCCATCAACATGATCGGCGGCGAGGTGGAACAGTAATGCCCAAGGTCTTCGTCGATGGCGTCGAGGTCGAGGCCGACGCGCGCGACAACCTCATCGAGGCCGCCCGCCGCATCGGCGTGCACATTCCCTACTTCTGCTATCACCCGCGGCTCTCGGTCGCCGGCCAGTGCCGCATGTGCCTGGTGGAGACCAGCGACGCGCCGGGCCGCCTGCTCCCCGGCTGCCAGGTCAAGGTCAAAGAGGGGATGAAGATCGTCACCAACTCCCCCGCGGTCAAGGAGAACCAGCGCGGGTGCATGGAATTCCATCTGGTGAATCATCCGGTCGACTGCGCCATCTGCGATCAGTCGGGAGAATGCAAGTTACAAGATTATTACATGGATTATGATCACCAGCCCTCGCGCATCCGGGTGAACAAGCTCAACAAGCCCAAGCGCGAGGTCTTCGGGCCGCTGGTGGTCTACGACGCCGAGCGCTGCATCATGTGCACCCGCTGCGTGCGCTTCATGGACGAAATCGCCCAGGAGCCGCAGCTGGCGGTGGTGGACCGCGGCTCGCACTCGTTGATCGCCACCTTTCCCGGCCAGCCGCTGGACAGCAACTACTCCGGCAATACCGTCGACATCTGCCCCGTCGGCGCGCTGTTGAACCGCGACTTCCGCTTTCAATCGCGCGTCTGGTTCGTGGACAAGAGCCCCACCGTCTGCACCGGCTGCAGCAACGGCTGCAATGTCTATGCGGAGAGCCGCGGCAATCTCATCTATCGATTGCTCCCGCGCCGCAACGAAGAGGTCAATCAAGTCTGGATGTGCGACGAGGGCCGGCTCACCTATCACGCGAGCAATGAAAAGCGCGTGGAGTGGGGCGAGGTGCAGAAAGCCATCGAGCTGCTCAAGCCGCTCACCGGCAAGCCTGGCATCGCCGTCGCCATCTCCGCGCAGTGCACCAACGAGGAAGCCACCTCCGCGTTCCTGCTCGGCGCGGAGCTCGGCGCCTCCCGCTACTTCCTCTGCGGCAAGCCGCCCGGCAAGCACGACGACTTCCTCGTGCGCGGCGACAAGAATCCCAACACCCGCGGCGTGCAGCTCGCGGCGCAGGCCTTCGGCGTCACGCTCGAGGAAGCGGCGGCCATCGACGGCAGCGTCAAGGCGCTGGTCGCGTTCCGCACCGACGGGCTTACGAAGCTGCCCAAGCCTCCCGAAGTCTTCGTCGCCATCTCGCAGAACGAATTCGAGGCCAGCGTCGTGCTGCCCTGCGAGAGCGTCTACGAGCAGGACGGCTCGCTGGTGAACTGGTACGGCCGCCTGCAAAGGACGTGGGATTCCGTTCCCGCCCCTCGCGGCGACGCCGCGCCCGCGTGGCGGTGGGCCGAGCGCATCCTCACCGGGCTGGGCGCGACCAACGGTCCCCAGAGCGCGGCCGACGCCTTCGAGGCGCTCGCGCAGCGGCTGCCCGACTTGCAGGGCTTGCGCTTCGAGCAGATCCCCGACGACGGCATCGTGCTCAAGAACCAGCTTCCCTCCGAATGGCCAGCCCGGGCGCCGCGACCATGAGCACCCCCGCCGCGCGGCTCGCCTCCGAAGACTTCGGCCCGGCCACCAGCCGCAAGCCGGAGTTCCGCGCCTGGCTGATCACCACGCTGATCGGATGGGCCGCGTTCATCGCGTTCCTGTTCTTCTTCTCCTGGATCCTGGTCCAGCTCGGCCGGATCCCGGTGGTGGGAAACATCGTCGCGCTCATCTTGATATTGGTGATGATCACCGCCACGCTCCTCACCATGGCCGACCGCAAGTGGTCGGCCCTGATGCAGGACCGCGTGGGCCCCAACCGCGCGCGCTTCGCCATCATCCCCGGCCTGCGCGACAAGCCGCTCAAGGGCATTCCGCACATCGTCGCCGACGTGCTCAAGATGCTCTTCAAGGAAGACTTCATCCCCGAGGGCGCGCTGCACAACCGCATCCTCTTCAACCTCGCCCCGCTGCTCGCGTTCGCGCCCGCGTTCATGCTCTTCGCGGTGGTGCCGGTCTCGCCCACGCTGCAGGTGGCCAAGGTGGACTGGGGCATCCTCTACGTCTTCGCGCTCGCCTCCATCGCCGTCTTCGGAACCGCGCTGGCGGGCTGGACCTCGAACAACAAGCTGGCGCTCCTCGGCGGCCTGCGCGCCTCGGCGCAGCTGGTCTCGTACGAAGTTACACTTGGTCTAACTGTGGTCGGCACCTTCATCGCCTTCGGCACGCTGCGGCTGGACGGAATGGCGCAGCTGCAAGGAATGGTCGAGCCCTCCATCCGCACCGCCATCGCCACGGCGGACAGCTGGTTCGTCCACGATCAATCCGTGCTCTTCGGCTGGCTCCCCGCCTGGGGGCTGATCTTCCAGCCGCTGGGGATGATCCTCTTCCTGGTCGCCGCGCAGGCCGAGATCAAGCGCGCGCCCTTCGACACGCCCGAAGGCGAGAGCGAGATCATCGGCTACTTCCTCGAGTACTCCGGCCTCAAGAGCGGCTTGTTCCTCATCGCCGAGTATGCCGAGACGGTGGTGGTGGCGGGCATCGTCACCACCGTCTTCCTCGGCGCGTACCACCTGCCGTGGGTCGAGCCCACCGTGGCCCGCGCGCTGGGATTCTCGTCTCTGGAGGTGCTCCAGGTCTTCGCCTTCATCGTCAAGATGCTGGCGGTCATCTGGGTGATGTTCGTCGTGCGCTGGGCGTTCCCGCGCTTCCGCTACGACCAGATCATGCGGCTGGGCTGGAAGATGATGCTGCCCATCTCGCTGGTGAACGTGGCCGTCACCGCCGCCGTCTATCTCTGGGCTGGCCGCGAAGGGATGGCGTGGATGGGAATTGCCGAATGGGCGGGAATCATCTTCTACATCGGGCTGACTCATGGATGATCTGAAGTTCGGCGAGCGGTTCTACCTGCGCGAAGCCATCCAGGGCATGGGCATCCTCGCGCGCCACTTCTGGAAGAACCTGTTCGGCTTTCGCGATCCGAATCCGGAAATCCTCGAGCGCAAGGGCGCGGGCGTGAACATGGTCTCCACCATGAACTATCCCGAGGAGCGCAAGGAGTATCCGCCGGGCTATCGCGGCATGCACCGGCTGGTGCCGCGCGTCGACGGCAAGCCGCGCTGCGTGGCTTGCTACATGTGCGCCACCGCCTGCCCCGCGCAGTGCATCTACATCGAGGCGGGCGAGTACCAGGCCGAGGCCATCGAGAAGTTCCCGGTGCGCTTCGAGATCGACGAGCTGCGCTGCATCGTCTGCGGCTTCTGCGTCGAGGCCTGCCCCAAGGACGCCATCCGCATGGACACCGGCACGCACGCGCCGGCGGTGCTCTCACGGCCGCTGGCGGTGTTCGACAAGGAGGCGCTGCTCAAGGGCCCCGCCGTCGAGTACCCGAGCGACGTGCTCACCTACCGCGTGCCGCTGCGGGTGCTGCCCAAGGATCACTGAAGCATCCCCATCGAGTCGGCGGTGGGGAAGGTGACGAAGTAGCGATCGCCGGTCGAGACGGGCTCGGCCTTCCAGGGGTCGGCGGGGAGATCGCTGTGGCCCGCGTCGGTGATGGCGAGGCCGTCGGGGCCCCAGGAGACGAGGACCGCGTCCACGCTCGCCGGCTGCCCCGCGAGGGTGTTGCGCGTCCCGCCCAGCAGCATGCGGCCGTCGGCGGAGAGGCCGATGGGGTTGATGAGGGTCGGCGGGAGGTGGAGCGACGACTGCTCGCCGGTCGTCCGCATGGCGAACAGCCACGCGTCGTTGTTTCCGTTGACCAGGTTGCCGGCGACGGCCGGAAGGCCGACGACCACCAGCACCGCCGAAAGCGCGTGACTCCACCACATGCCGGAGACCACCCCCAGCGAGAAGCTGCTCGGGAGCGGCAGCGGCGAGGCCGCGCCGTCGGGAACCAGCGAGCCGGGCTGGTAGCGCTGCAGCGCGAAGGTGCCCTCGGTCGCCATCGCCGACCAGACCGCGTCGCCGGCGAAGATCACGCGGCCATCGGCGTCGGCCGGAAGCGCGAGCGTCTGCAGCGCGCCCGAGGGCAGCGGCGCCAGGTCGAGCAGCGCGCCAGTCGGGATCGCGGAAAAAGCCACCACCCACTTCTTCTCCGCCTGCAGCGAGGCGTCCTGCACGACGCGGTCGGCGGGGAGCGTCACCGACTCGGGCCACTCGTCGTTCACGTCGTCGTGAAGGTAGAGCACGTTCGAGATCCATCCCGCCGCGCCTCCCGGCCCGGCCTGCACGCCGTCCATGCGCAGCGGATAGCCGCTCCCGTCGTTCTTGCGGAAGGTCACGGAGCCGAGCAGGTTCTCGTTCAGCTCGACCAGCCCGAAGAGCGTAGGCACGATGGGCCGGTCGGGGTTGGTGATGGCGATGTTCTGCAGTGGCATGCTGCTGCGAATGGAGCGATTGCGGAGCAGCACGCCGTCCGGGGAGAGCAGCACCGTGCCGCCTTGCACCGCCACCAGCGCCTCGCCGGTGGGGATACCCACCACTGCGGTGGGCGAGGGCAGGGCCACGGCGGCGCTCGCGGTGACCGCCGTCCCCGGAGCAAGCGTGTAGATGAGCACGCGGCCGCTCTGCGCGATCACGTAGAGCTGGTCGCCCGCCGCTCCCCAGCCGAGCGCCACGTTCGGCTCGTAGGTGAGCGCCTCGTCCGCGAGGACCTGCGGCGCGCTGCCGGCGGCGTCCCAGGCGACGAAGCCGATGTCCGAGTCGCCGCGCGCGTAGGCGAGCTTGCGCGCGGTCGGGCTGACCACCGGCTGGACGTACTGCAGCGGCACCGCGTCGCTGGGCAGCGCCGGCCCGAAGACCACCGTCGCGTGATCGGGGAGGATGCGGAAGAACCGATCGCTGGTGAAGCCGATCACCTCGCCGCCCTGCACGGCGACGGCGGCAAAGACGACGCTTGCGTCGGTCACCGGAACCACGGTGGTCGAGGGCGGGCAGCTGGAGAGGTCGGCCACCAGCACCGCCCCCTCCCCGGTGGGCGCGGCGAAGAAGGCGCCGTCGGACGTGCCGCCGCCGTGGATGGTGGAGCTGGATTCGGTGCTCAGCTCGGTGAGCGAAATCTTGCAGCCCCGCACCGGATTGCCCTGCGAGTAGTCGAGGTGCAGGAGGCTGGGTGGGGTGCCCGGCAGCCCGTCGGCGTAGGCCCACTGGCTGGTGTCGTTGCCGAAGACCGGGCCGCCGCCCTCTCCGATCGCGACCGGATTGACCACCGACGCGCCGATCTGCGGATCGAGCTCGAAGAGCAGGTCGTGCTGGTCGTCGCGCGCGAAGGCGTGGTTGGACGAGATGGAGAGCGCGCTGATCTGCGCGCTCAGCGGGACGGTGGCGCGCAGCGAGAGTCCTTTGGGATGGCCGAGGCCGTCGTAAGTGACGCCGGCGTCGGCCGCGAGCACACCTTCGCCCTCGGCGGTGGCGACGCGGATCTCCAGCGGCGACTGCAGGGGCAGGTCCTCGGGCATGAGCACCTTGAGTCCGCCGTCGAGCGCGTCGGGAAGGACTACGGCCTGCTTCCCTCCCACGCGGACGCTGGAGGTCAGCGGCGACCCCAGGCTCTTGCCGAGGACGGCCAATATCTCTCCGGCGAACGCGTCGTGCGGCTGTACGTCGCTCACCACCGGCGGCTCGCGCGCCGGCGCCAGTTGCAGGTCGCGGCTACAGGCGGCCGCCAGGAGAAAAAAAATAATTATTTTTTTTCTGACCGGGAGGGCGGGGCTGGGCATCGGGCGATTCTACTGCGGCTTCTCCGAGGCCAGGAGCGCCCGGT
>Ga0307479_10004624_pt1 | contig 12603 bp, 14 predicted proteins | sample atmos_gasesECM4C_FD_203743 | JGI IMG/M metagenome (GOLD analysis project Ga0307479, IMG submission 203743) | Hardwood forest soil microbial communities from Morgan-Monroe State Forest, Indiana, United States - atmos_gasesECM4C_515 | ecosystem: Environmental > Terrestrial > Soil > Temperate...
AGGTTCGTGAGGTTATGGGGATCGCTTTCCAAGAAGCTCGGGGTTTCTGGCGTCACAAGCCATCTTCGATCCTGAAGTTTCACGCGTCCATGTTCGATATTGACCCTGTGAAGCGGCAGGATCTCATCGAGCAGACGATGAAGGATTTGGAATTGTGGGAGTCGCGAGATAAGCTGTTCATGCACCTATCTGGAGGCCAAGCGAAGAGGCTAGAGACTGCAAAGATTCTGGTTCAACGGCCCAAGTTGGCCATTTTCGATGAGCCCACGAGCCAGGTGGACTTGAGGGGGAAGAGGAAGATATGGGACAAGATCAGAGAATTGAGAGATCAAGGCTCGACAATTATCGTCGCGACCAACGAGGTCAGAGAAGCAGAGTATCTTGCTGACAGGGTTACTATTCTTCACAAGGGAACTATGGTCGTCCGCGATTCCATTCCGAAGCTGAAGGACGCGATTGCTGGAGGAGATGTTGTTGAGGTCGGCTTCGAAGACCCCGTACCTGACAAACTTGTCGATGATCTGAAAGATCTAGGAGGGACACTTACCATGTCGCCAGAGGGCGATCAGCTGCGAGCGAATGTCTCGAAAGCGGAAGACTGGGTCCCTCGGATGACCTCAGCAAGCTACAACATGGGAGCGAAAATTTCGACTATTAAGATAACGGAGCCTTCGCTCGACGACGTGTTTCTCCATTTCACCGGCAAGAGCCTCGAGGCGAATCCATGAATCGAGTCCTGACTCTCGCCAGTTTCAACATCAGCATGATCCTAGCTGAAAGGATGGGGCTTGTCCTATCGTGGGCGCTCTTCGCGTTGCAGATCAGCGTATTCGGTTCGTTAATGTCGCATCTTGTTCAATCAAGCAAGGTTCAGGATTACTTTTTCTTCTACGGAGTTGGACTCATGGTCATAACAGTCTTCGACACTGGCGCCTTTGTCGGCCGTCGCTTCGTGGAACGAGCACATGAGGGCGAGCTGCCCTACTATCTTTCGTTGCCAATCTCTCGAAGAGGCTTTCTTGAATCGCAGGCTGTCTACGGTGTCGTAGCTACATTGTTGAGAGCGGGTCCTCCACTAATCGGAGTTCTCGCTTTCACTGGAAAACTGACTCTACTAGGTGCTTTCTTCGCCATGATCTCCCTCACAACGTTGGGGCTGGGAATCTCCGGAATCATGATCTCCTTTTCATTTATCGCGTTCAAGTCCATTGACATCTACAACGCCATCATCGCGGGACTCTCAGCACTCCTGGTAAGATTCAGTACCGTCTTCTATCCACTCATATTCATACCGAGCTTCTACTCTCCCATCGCTGTCTTTAGCCCGTTGACATATGGGTCCGACCTTACCAGATGGGTCTTGGGTTTTGATCCGCACCTTCTCCTCAACCCGGTCCTCGCTGCTGTGGTCGTCGCTGCGATTGCTCTCGGAACTCTATCACTTAGCGCAGGGATCGTAGACAGGATCATTGAGGGAGTGAAGGCTTCTTGAGCGAATTTTCCCGGCTTGTCCATATTGCCCGAACCGATTTTTCATATTTCTTCCGAACCAAATGGTTGATGGCCATACTGATCAGTCTGAACATATCAGACATGCTCGTCACTGGTCTGGTCTACAAAGGACTGGTGAGTTTCGACTACTTCCGATTCCTTGTTCCGGGGATCGTCGTGATGGGATTGTTCTCCGCTGCAACCGACACTGGTCGAAGGATCTGGCTAGCGTTACGCGAAGGCGTAGTTCAATACTACATGACGCTACCTGTCAGGACCTCGGGTCTAGTGGCTGCGTACATCATCTCGGGAGGACTCGGAGGAATAGTTTATTCCGGCATCCTTCTGATAATTGCTTTCGTCGTGGTTCCTCCACAGGGCATTATGAACGCGATCCTATTGCTGCCGTTTCTGTTCATCCTGGCGACTGGCATCGCTGGACTTGCAGCCTTCTTTGCCAGCATCTCGAGAGTGGGTGAGATCTACTGGGTCTACGCGCAAGCACTCCAAGTCTCAATGGTCACGATTAGCACAATTTTCTATCCCGCTTCGACCATCGCTCAGTATTTGCCCTGGCCGATTGTTGTAATAGCTGAGAATAATCCTCTGAGTCTCGCGGCGGGCGCCCTGCGAGATTCAGCATTTGGAGGAAGCGCTCTAAGCACGAGCCTCGTCGGTAACCTACTCGGGGTATCCCTTCCCCTCGCAGCTGTCGGAGCGTTAGCCTACTGGGTTATTCTGAGAACAATCAGGATCAGAGGCAAACCATAGCCTTCGCCACATCTCTTGTATGGCTCACGAGTAGTCCACTGGGACATCAATCACACTGGGTTTATGTGACTCAAGAGCGCTCTCGAGCATGGAGACGAGTTCAGAGGCCCTGGCTGGCCGATATCCCTGAGCGTTAAACGACTTTGCAAGTTGGACGAAGTCAGGGTTGCCGAAGTCTACGCCTGAGGTTCGGCCGAATCGAGCAAGTTGCTTTCTCCTTATCGATCCGTACGCGTTGTCGTGGAACACGACTGCAGTGATTCCGACTCCTAGTCGGACGGCGGTTTCTAGTTCGTGGGCTGTCATTAGGAATCCTCCGTCTCCACACGCCGCGACCACGTTTCGGTTGGGATGGACTAGTTTGGCTGCTATGGCTCCTGGGAGTCCTATGCCCATGCTGGCGTATCCATTGGAGATCAGTACCGTGTTGGGTTCGTAGGTTGGGAATAGTCTTGAGATCCAGAGCTTGTGGTCGCCGACATCGCTCACGAGAATGTCGTCGCGCTTCAGGGCTTCTCGTAGGTCATGGAGAATCCGTTGCGGTTTCAACGGGTAAGAATCATCCTGTGATTTAGCAGCAGCTTCAGCGACGATACTCTCTCTGACATATTTCGCAAAATTTGAAGGCCGAGGCTTTACCTGGCCCGTCAGGATTGAAAGTGTCTGGCCGATGTGGCCGACGAGTTGTATGCTGGGCTGGTAGTTTGTGTCGATTTCTGCACTCGTACTATCAACATGAATTATCGTCTTGTCATTGTGAGGGTTCCAGAATGATGGAGCGTATTCGACGAGGTCGTATCCTACTGCGAGCACTAGGTCTGCGAGTTCGAAGGCTTTGCTCACTAGTTCTTGAGAGGGCAGTCCAATCGCGTAGAGACTGAGAGGATTATCGTCAGGTAGAGCGCCCTTGCCCATGAAGGTATGGGCAACTGGAATCTTTGCCTCCGCCAGAAACTCTCGGAAGGGTCCGGTTGACTGGGCGCGGATGATTCCGTTGCCTGCGAGGATAAGGGGTGTCTTGGACTTGTTGATGAGCTGGGCGGCTTGCTGTATCTGACTAGTTGTGGGACGGGCTTGTTCTGGACCAGCAATCTGAGGGATCGGCGCAGTATGGGCGGCTTCGTCTGCGATATCCTCCGGCACTTCTAGGTGGCATGAGCCTGGCTTCTCTGCTTTGGAGGTTCTGAAAGCCTTCCGTACCGCTTCGGGAATTGTATCGGCTTTGAAAATTCGGGTATTCCATTTCGTAATGGGACGTAGGATATTTACAACGTCAACGTATTGGTGATATTCCTTGTGGAAATGCTCCAGAGCCGCTTGCCCGGTTACGGCGATTAGAGGTGCTCTGTCTACGTTGGCATCTGCGATTCCTGTCGCGAGGTTCGTGGCGCCGGGTCCCAGAGTTGCTACACAGATTCCTGGCCGACCAGTGAGACGGCCGTAGACACCGGCCATGAAGGCAGCTGCCTGCTCGTGGCGGACAGTGATGAGTTTGATCTTCTTCGATTGTCCGAGGGAATCGGTTATCGCGAGGGTTTCTTCGCCAGGAACATGAAAGACGAATTCCGCTTCTTCATTTTCAAGGCATCGGACGATCAGGTCTGATCCTTTCAAGGAATTGCGTTCTCAAGTTCATCGCTGGATGATGTCGTATTTAGGGAGTAAAGTCACGATTAAAATTTCCAGTCTGGGGATCGTCAATGCATTGAACGGTTGGAACTTAATTATGCTTCAAGCTCATCATGAACTGGATTTCCGATGTCTTCCGACGTAGCCCGTCTTCTCTCGAAGAGCGTCGATGAGCTCTACGAGGAATTAGGCCGATCCCTCATCACCCCCGATTATCCTTCTGCTGGGTCTGTCACAACCCAGAATGCGGTACAGAGAGGCAAGTCGTTCATCGCAGGTTCATTGGAGAAGCTGCGAGCCAAGATCTGCGTAGACTGGAGATACTGTAGTAGGAGAAGTGAGTACGGGGATTTTCAATCTCTGGCCTATGCTGTCGCTCCGCTCGTTTCAAGCGTTGTGGGAATTCCTGTATCCACAGTGATGATCGTTGCTATAATTCTGATAAAATCTGGACTGGAGAAACTCTGCAACTGTCCATAGACGCGGCTGAACGACTAGGGAAGGCAACAAGTTTTGAATGATAACAAAAATGGGGTTTAACCTGACTTCCGGCCATGTTCTGGTAGAACCCGTCGAGCGTATGTTTCTCGTTGAGCTAGTTGTTTAGGAGGTGCCTGTTGGTGTTCTTGCCTTCGAGAGAGTTGACCGTGTTCATGACGACCTTGATGGTCGGTCCGATGGCTATCAGTAGGAAGATGAGTGGATACGCCCATGGGATGGTTGCGAAGTAGCTTGCTGTGATTGGCTTGGAGACATTGTAGAGGATTACCAGGGCTATCATCTGGAAGAGCCAGACTAGTACTGGTGTGATGCTGCGGTAGCTCTTGTAGGCGTCTCCGACAGAGTTGGCGAGTTGTGTTCCGAACTTCAGCACTATTGCCGAGACGATTAGTCCGAGTGTGAAGACGACCAGAGCAGCTATAGTGAACGTGGTGGTGGGGATGAGCGCTGTTATGCCTGGGAAGCCCAGGACTGTTGCTTGTATGACGACGAGTACGATGATTCCCGCGAGAAGGCGTATGAGGGGTGGCATTATTGGTCGGAAGTCGTCCATTATGCTTGACTGCTTGGACAATACGACCACTTTTTCCAAAGACAGATGCGCTGTCTGAGAAGTTACCCGTGCCGGAACCCGTCAATTGGGGGTCCATGTTACACTCTGAAGTTTAGCCTCGTCCCTTTAGGGACAAGGTGACAGAGGTCGATAAGGAGTGGCGGAAATGAAGATCTATCTCTCTGACAGCCTGAACGAGAAGTTCCGACGAATAGCGATGAGTGTCTATGGGTATGGCCGCGGGTCCCTCAGCAAAGCTGCTGTGGAGGCGTTCACCAGATGGTGTACAGAATATGACCATTCTCAAACCTCTGGAAATGGAGCGGAGCATTCAGAGACCATCCAAGGTCACACCACGAGTGAAACGGAGTCAGGCATCAATCCGGACGAACGCCAAACCGTGACTCCTGAAGTAAAGAGCCTTGAAGAGGACAAATCATTGAATTCAACTCGCTCCAGCACGTAGTCCACAAGGATTACCAAGACTTCGGGTGCAATGCCAGTAGACCCAAGTTTGAGTTTCGATGATCGACAGGTCTATTCACGCAAGGTAGTACTCGTTCTGACCACGTGTTCAACTCAGTAGCATTAAATCCCGTCAAACCCTTGTTCTTCTTGGAACGGCCTTGTCGAAGGGCCCTGTCGCTGTCATTCTTGCAATAATCATCATTGGATCAATTGCAGGCTACATCTTCTACACAAGCTACGTCCCAGGAACACTGACGCTAACGATCACCGATCCACCCCAGGCGCCACCCGGGAATTCTCAACAGTACGATTCTTCCATTACTCACATCTACGTGAACGTCTCGGGATTCCAAGTTCACATTGCTGGTCAAAGTGATGCCAGTGGCTGGAGTAAGATGCCGATTTCGACGCAGACGGTCGACATGATGACAATCCTGAATGTCTCCAAGGTCCTAGGCACAATGAAATTCTCCTCTGGAAAATATGACTCCTTCAGATTCAATGTGACAGGTGTCACAGTCGATTTTGTGAATACAGTTAGTGCTGCCTACACCGTTCCGAGCGGGTCCTTGAAAGTTCCCATTCCCAATGGAGGCTTCCAAATAACAGCCACAAGTTCGGCTACGGTTCTGTTAACTCTCTCATTCAATGACCACGAGATTCTGGCGATGAATGGTCATCTGACTCCTGTGGCAAAAGCAACCGTCCTCTAAAGTCAACTACCTTTGTGAAGCAGGGCTGGTCTTACAGGATTCGTCCAATTGTTCAGATTAGACGAGCGACCTTTCTCTGTCTGGTATTACTTAGCGAACGAGGGTATGATGTTCTCTGCGAAATCCAATAGTGAGCCCAAGTAGTTTGTGGCGGGAAATGGCGTAACGAAGTACTTGCTGCCTGCCTCGCTGGCGGCTTCGACATGTTTCTCATACTCCTTGCGTTCATACTTTGATTGCGGACCTCTAGGAAAGGGCGCCATATCGGCCATGGAGAGCTTCGTGGTTCGTTGTCGACGGTACGCTTCGTCCAGCACTATTTTGCGAGATTTCGGGTTGTCAATGCCCGGAAAGCCAGGTATCATGCAAATGTCTGCTAATTCTCCTGCCATCCTCAGCATTCGCGGACCTATGCCTGCGAAGAGAAGTGGAGGATGAGGTTTCTGGACAGGCTTCGGGTCTAGGACCGCTCCCTTGGCGTGATAGAATTTCCCGTTGAAGTCAACCTTTTCCTGGGTCCACAGTTTGAGGATCAGGTCTAGTCCTTCGCGTGTCTTGTCGACTCGGATCTTGTTAGAATTCCATTCGCTGTATCCCTCGAATTCTGTCTGCGACCAGCCTGCTCCGACGCCCAGAATCGTGCGGCCGTTTGAAATGAGGTCGAGAGTCGTTACCGTCTTTGCTAGCATTCCGGGCGGGCGGAAGGGGATTGGGGTTACGAGAGTTCCGAGTCGGATCTTCTCTGTCTTCGCGGCAAGATATGTCAGGGCCGTCCACGTCTCAACGGTAGAGTTGCCGCCGCGATCGGGTCCCCACATGTAGTGGTCAGGAAGGACGAATCCCCAATATCCGAGCTGATCGGATTCTACGGCGGCTGTCTCAATCTGTTTCCAGTTGGCGAACGTATTGAGCCCGCCAGCAACAATGAACTTCACAATAGATCGTTTCTGCCTCTGCTTGATGGATTACAAAAAGCTGAAGGGCCTATGCTCGATAGCCCGAGAGCCTGGCTCTCATGTCTCTGTCAACGGCGCTTAAAATCTAGACAAGTTGGTTGTTGTTCAGGCTGAAGGCGGAAGCATATTGCCAACCATGATCCCTAGAGCGAATTTCCTCGGAGTTGTGGCCGGCGCTCTGGCCCTCGTCAGCATCCTGCTGCCTTGGTGGGGAATCGCTGCGACCGGCTTCGGCAGTACTAGCTCCTCCATGTGGGGGTTCTTTGGAGGTCCAGCCCCCAACCCCCAAGTCAATAATTCCTCCAACTTCTCCGACACGATCACTACATACAGCCCTATCATTCTCGCCCTGGTCCTCCTCACAGCTGCGTTGGCGATTGCTGGGAGCTTCACAACACGCTTCAGATTCCTTGCTGGTGGTCTAGTGTCTTCCTTCGCCGCCGTCGTAGGCTACGCGGAACTCATCAGCTATACTGTCTCGAATAACTGTCAAGGTGCTGCCTGCATAACATCACCGACAGGCTCAGAATCAGCATTTGGATTTACTCTCACCTGGGGCTTTCAGCTAGGATTCTACCTCTTCGTCGCAGCCACCATAACAGTCCTAGTAGGGCTCGTCTTTCATCAAACCTTGACGCACCGTGAGGCTAGAGCCGAGGCAAATCCAAAGAAATGACTCTCTGCTGACATCGAGCCTCTACTATCCAACGAATTTTGCGTACCCAAGGTTAGGACATATCTATTAGACCGTGAAACAATATCCTATCCAAGGGTCAACATTTCATGGCCGAGTCTCCTACCGTTGATGGAATAATGAACGCTCTCCGCAACTGCTATGATCCTGAGATCCCTGTGAACATCGTAGACCTCGGACTCATTTACGGAGTTGCAATCGTCGACGACGATGTCAAAGTCCGCATGACCCTAACCACCGTTGGCTGCCCGGCTCACGCGTACCTGATGCACCAAGTCCAGACAGAGATCGAGAAGATCCCTGGAGTCAAAAAGGCCGAAGTAGAAATTGTCTGGGAGCCGCCCTGGACCCCTGACAAGATGAGTCCGGAGGCCAAAAAGCGCTTGGAAGCCGCACAGGAGCCTGTCACGATAGAATTCAATCCGGCGACATTCAAGCCGAGAAAGAAGGGGCACATCGCCAAGAATCCAGACGGGAAGATCGTGTTGATCAACGAGGCCAACTCCCGCTATCTGGGTAGCGACGATATCGCCAACCTCTGGGAGAGGAGCACTGGCGAAAAGACGATCGATGAGATCACAGCCGAGATCGCCAGCGAGAAGAATCTTTCACCTCCAGAAATCCGAGTCCAAGTCTTGGAAAGCATTACCCAACTCATAACAATAGGACTCCTCCAGCCAGAAGAGTCCATCACTCTCCCACTCCACACGTAGCCAGATATCTCCCGATAGTCATCCGTGCGCAGTCTAGATCCTTGCGAATGTACACACAACTGGCAAAATACTACGACGAGATCTACCACTTCAAGAACTACCAGAAAGAAACAGAGAAAATCGAGAACCTAATCCAGCAACAGAAAAGATCTTCCGGCAACCATCTTCTCGATGTTGCATGCGGGACTGGCAATCACATCGCGTATCTAAAACAGCATTACATCGTCGAGGGATTGGACTTCAACCCGGAGATGCTAAAACTAGCTCGCGAGAAACATCCGGATGTAACCTTCCATCGAGGAGACATGACAAGTTTCAAACTCAAGAACCGGTTCGACGTCATTACGTGCCTGTTCAGCGCCATTGGACACGTCAAGACAAAACCTCGAATGAGAAGGGCCGTCCGAAACATGGCGAGTCATCTTCAACCAGGAGGCTTGATGATACTTGAACCGTGGATCACTCCGGCCAATTTCCGAAAGGGCCGGATCGGATGGGACTTTGTTGATAAGCCAAATCTGAAGATCGCCCGTATCAACATAAGCAAGGTTAGGGGACCTATCTCAGCCTTCGAATACCACTACCTTATCGGGACTCCTGGCAAGGTCCAGCATGTTGCTGACAAGGTCTCGCAGGGTCTCTGGACCCACGAAGAGCATCTCGAAGCGTTCCGCGACGCGGGCTTGAAGGTTAGCTTCGACAGCGAGGGTCTAATGGGTCGCGGATTGTATCTCGGGATCAAACCCTAGAGCGCGGTCGCGAGTTTCTACTAATTCTACTCGGCTAAGTAGCGACACTACCGATTCTACTCATCTTAGTATCGACGTTCTCAATGACAACTTTGTATAGCCTAGGGTATCGTTCTACTCCTCTACCAGTCCACAGTTCTTATACCAAAGACAGACGACTCCTAGGGTATGAGCAGTGTGCTAGAGGTAAAGATGATCAACGAAGGCGACGACCTCAGAATCGTTGTGCCAAAGTCTTACTTCCAACGCCTGGGCTTAGAGAGAGGAGAGACTCTCCTCGTAACCGTCGAGGAAGAGCGATCTCGGGCAAAACGGAAGCACGGTAAAGCCCGGGTCCACCGAGTCCACAAGCACAACTAACCAAGATTCCAGAATATCTGAGGGGCCGGAACGCCGCCGCGACAGTATTCGTCTAGCTCTTCGCCTAAGTCCGAAATCGAACCTTAGATCGAAAGAAAGAGCCTGAAACAAGCGATTCGGGAGTCTTCCTACCCGAGAGTGGGTTCGCAGATCAAAGGAGAATTCCCATTTCTACTTCATCGTGATATTTCCCGTCCTCGCCAAGGTAGTTCTCGCGTTTGAGACCCTCCCTCTGAAAGCCGACCTTCTCATACAGTCTTAACGCCCGATGATTCTCCGCAACTACGGTCAATTCGATTCTGTGCACGAGCCGAACCTTCGACAAGGCGATGCCCTCGTTCACTAAGGCGGCACCTAAACCAGCGTTCTGAAAATCCTGGTGGAGATAGATGAAGAGTTCACCTGTCCCTCGAAATCTGGCATTAGTGGCGAGAGATATCTGAAGATGACCGATAACTCGTTGACCGTCCAGCCCTAGGACGATTATCCTATTCTCCAGGTCAGAGGTCATTCGTTCAATTCTCTCACGATTGTACGGAGGCATGCTCCACCTGAGGGATTCCTGTGAAAGACCCGCGTACATTGAAACCAGCCCCTCCTTGTCTGAAGCCTTGTAGGTACGAATCTTGACCCTTCGTCCATCCTTCAATAGAACCGGTTTTCCCTCATCAGGCAATTACTAACCAACCCTCGTTTGAGGTCAGACTTCGATCGTCGCGCCCTTGCTTCCGAGCTCTACCATCGTGAGATCCTTTACGAACAAACGATACAATTCTGGCTGCTCGGTATGGATGGGTATCAGCCGTTTCGGCTTCACCTGAGCGATCGTCTCCCGCAGCTCCGTCGGCATCATGTGGCCTGAGCTGTGGATCTGGTACATTGGTAGTCCGAAGTGGTTAAGCCAATTGGTAAAGCGTTCATGGTCGATCTCCATCTCTTCGTTGAAAGGCTCTGAGCTGCTGTTGATGTATGCGCCCCCTGGACCGGGTTGTATGTCCAAGACTTCGTTCATGTCGTAGGGGCTAGAGGCCAGAATAATTTTCGACTGCATCTCTCGAACGTCTTTCGAAGTCTTTACGGTCGTAGCGCTGAGAATGTCCTTCTCCCAGTTGAAGTAAGTCTTCTTGGATCTCTGATAGACCGCGATGTGCGGATCTCCCGTCACGTTTGGAACGTCAAGGTGTTTGTCGTCGGCGAGAGCTCTGAGAAGATAGGCTTGTTTCATCGAAACGACAAGAAGCCTATCATTCTTCTCAGCAATATCATGGAAGGTTCTCAGGCGGTCAATGTCCGCGGAAGAGAAACTGGTTAGCACTGCTCCTTTTGTCTTCTTGATCACGTGTTCGGATTTTTCAAGCACCTCGGCTTCGGTTCGCAGATCTCCCCTGACTAGGTTGGTGCCCTCGCAGAGAAAGAGTTCGGGCTCTGATCGTTCAGCCGCATCCGAGAAATCCTTTGTCATACTCGATTTTGGTCCGTGGGATCTGAAGTCGCCGCTGTAGGCGATCGTTCCCTTTGAGGTGTGAACCAGGAATGCGTAGGATCCGGGAATGCTGTGGTCTACATGGATCGGTTCGAGCTGGATCCTTCCGAAACTGATGTTGTCGCCGGTTCGGAATGTCTTGAATTCTATTCCTTCAAGGTCGTTTTCGAAGCCTCTCGGACGCATCTCCGAGAGCGTCTTGAGAATCGTTAGAGTGGTCTCGCCGCAGTAGACTGGGATCTTCCTGTTCAAGAGCGATATGCACATTGAGTGATCAATATGCGCGTGGCTGAGAACCACCGCGTCGATAGGTGGATTCTCCTCGTCTCGGTAGAGCCCGTGTATGTCTGGAAGAATTCCGAGCGTGACGAGGCCTTGTCTGTCTCGGGGCGAGAGGAAGGGTTCGGAGAAGAACTGACCTCTGGTTCCTAGACTCATGCCAAAGTCTAGAAGTATGCGTGAGTCGGAGTCTTCGACTAGGAACTTGTTTCCGCCGATCTCTCCGATCCCGCCCAGCAGATCGACTTGAACCATCGGTTCAGCCAGTTCGAGAGTCGATCAGGACTTGGTAATAACCTAGGATCTACGAGGATGATGCTGAACTTGCAAGAAGTAGCGGCCCCCACCCTTCACGTCGCGCTGAATCGTAACTCTGTCGCCTGCCCTTAGACCCTTCGACTTTACAAAGTAGTGCGAGTGTGGCTGGTCAGGCCCTCTACAAACGCAGGGGTATGATTCGATCCTCGCCTTTCTAGGTTGGCCATCGTGGATGAGCTTGAACGTCTCCCCTTCCTCCGGGAAAAATGAGAGCCGGTCCTTCAGAACGAGTACGAAGTTCTTTTGCTCCTCTTCCGACGTTATCTTTTTCGAGTACACGTCCCTCTGAGGCATTCTCGTCCGACGCTCCCTTCACCCGCCGGGGCTTTTTGAAGGCTATCCCTGCAAGTTCTAACAATTCGGACCGGCTCAGATACCTTTTCAAACATCACATTCGACAAGAATCATAATCGAGTCATGTTCTTCCTCTACGACTGGATTGCCGCGGTTGTTGCACTCTTCGCGGGCAATCCTCTCCTCCTCGTATTCCTCCTCGGCATCATTGGGAATGTCTTACCATTCGTCCCAACACCGTCACTTCTATTCATCGTCTTTCTAACCGTAACTCCTGGATCAGGATTCGAGGGGATTGGGATCATCGAAATCGCGTCGATCGCCGCCCTCGGTGCTACCGTCGGAAAGCTTGCAAGCTATGCGCTAGGATACGGCGCTAGGCGTGCTATTGGCAAGCCTGAGAGATTCGATTCTCTCCGAAGATACTTAGGCGGGAGCACATTTCTAGTTGGCGTTGTGTTCGCAGCGTCTCCTCTCGTCGATACTGCGTTCATTCCCCTAGGCATGATCCGGTACAGCCTACCGAAGACACTGCTCTCTCTGTTTACTGGGAAATTCATCTGGATAATTACTGTCCTCTATGTCGCTCGTCAGTCAAGTCAATTGATCCCGCAAACTTTCGGCGGGGACT
>Ga0307479_10004625_pt1 | contig 12603 bp, 13 predicted proteins | sample atmos_gasesECM4C_FD_203743 | JGI IMG/M metagenome (GOLD analysis project Ga0307479, IMG submission 203743) | Hardwood forest soil microbial communities from Morgan-Monroe State Forest, Indiana, United States - atmos_gasesECM4C_515 | ecosystem: Environmental > Terrestrial > Soil > Temperate...
CGAGGAGCAACTCTGCGGCGACAGCCAATCCGCGCTGCAACGGTGATGCGATGGAAGTCACGTAGACCGTTGCGCGGACTAGCGTGAACATGGCCGCGAGGGTCATCGCGACGATCAGAATCGTGGTCAGGGCGGAGGCAAAAATCGTTTTCATGGAAAGTTATGAGTCGCGCCGCTCGTGGCCATGTTCGGGCGGCGTGGTCCTCGCGATAGAAGGATACCGCAAGGCTCCAGAATCCAGAATATAGTTAGACCGGCGCGGCATTCCTTCGGCTTCGCCCAGGACAGGGCTGCGCCACTGCAAAGATCTACCGCAAGCCGGACCAGTCGTCGGCGACGAGGATGGAATCGCTGGGATTGGAGGGATCGTACTTTACGCTGGCGGGCTGGCCCGCGACCAGCTTCTCGAAATGGACTTGGCTCTGCAGTCCCGTTACGTCTTGCGCGGTGTGATAGGTGACGCCGGAGATCGCGTAGCTATAAGAAACAAAATGCCGCGGCCCCAAATTGGTTAAGGAGTGTGCACGCGAACCGAACATTTTTCTATTCGCCGCGTGCCGTTCGGCGGAATGCTCCAGGAGTTCGACTACTTGGCCTTCAGCGATGCGACCAATCTGGTTCAAATGCAAGCGCCGCCGGCGTTCGATTTCTTCGGGGTTCTCCGCGGGGCGAAAAAAGGCATAACCGATCATCGCCAGGGCCGCGACGGCCGTGCCACCCACCACAAGCAGGAGTTTCCAATCAGCGGGCAATGTGTTCAACGAACGGACTCCGTGGTTTCTGTGAACTGAAGTGCGACCTGCTGGAAGCAGCGGTATCTACGTCCCCTATTTGGCCCCGTGTTTCGGTTCGACCCGCCTCGGCCCACTGCCTTAATATTACCGAAGCGGCGTAGGCGCGCAACTAGCCTCGCGGGGCCTGCACCGAATTACGCAACACACCGATTCCGCCGACGCGGACCTCCACGACATCGCCTGGTGTCAGCGGTCCAACCCCCGCGGGCGTCCCCGTAGCGATGATGTCGCCGGGATACAGCGTCATCATGCGAGAAATCCACCGAACCAGAAATACGCAAGGATAAATCATCAAGGAAGTCTGCCCGGACTGGCGAACGGCGCCATTCACGCGAGTTTCCACGGACACGTTAGTGGGATCCAAGTCGGTTTCGATGTGCGGGCCAACGGGGCAAAAGGTGTCGAAGCCTTTTCCGCGAGTGAACTGCACGTCGCTCTTCTGCAAATCGCGCGCGGTCACGTCGTTCAGGCACGAATAACCTAAAACATACTCCAACGGGTCATCCGTGTCTTTCAGGTGCGAACAGCGCCGACCGATGACGATGGCCAACTCGCCCTCGTGTTCCACTTTTTGAGAATAGGGAGTGAGGAGGATGGGCTCTTCCGGGCCGATAATCGCCGAGGGCGGCTTCAAAAACATTAACGGCTCTTTGGGGAGTTCGTTGCCGAGCTCCGCCACGTGCGCCGCATAGTTTCGCCCGATACACACGATTTTCGTTGGCTCGACCGGTGCGACCAGGTGAACGTTTAATGCCTGCCAAACGCGCGAACCTTGCGACCACGATGCCCAGGGCGGGCCTGAAACCTCGCGGATTTGCTCGCCTTCCAGGATGCCGTAAGCGGGCGATGCGGTAGCGGAGGTCTGGCGGGCAACGAAGCGGCAGAATTTCATTCGGGAGTCAGCTCACGTGGCCTTCAGTGCGAAGTGTGCGAGGTGAGCGCCTTCCATATCGCCGTGCCCAGCCACGAAACCGTCGCCAATATCAAATATAGCACCGCGCCGAGCGCGAAGATGTGGGCCGCGCCGTAGCGCACGGCTAATCCATCAAAGCGCATACACAGCACGCGATAGGTTATGGCGAAAATTGTCCAGGAGATCAAACTGGAGGCAAGCAGATGTCCCGGAAAACGCAAGAAACGAAGCACCGGCACCGCCGCAAAGAGCCCCAGAGCTGCGGCGCCTATGAGATTCCGCTCAAACGCCAGGGATTCCAACGCCGGTACGCGGTTCGCGACAAAAACCCAAACGGTGAAGACAATCGACAAGCCCAGCCCGGAATACACCCCGGTGCGTATGGCGGCGTTCTCAAAAACGCCGAGCTTGCCGTAACCTGGAAGTTCCACGCGCACGGACATGAGAGGTCTGGGCTCCCCAAGCGACCGCACATCATTAACCCGGATCTACGAAGAAGGTTGCGTAATATCCGCGGCAACCGGCGCAGAAGGCGCGCTTTCGTTCCCGGCACGGTCAACCGCGGCCACCCGGTACCAATACCGATGGCCAGCCTGCACAGAGGTATCACGGTAGGCCGGAGAGAGCAACAGATCGGGAGTAATAAGTTCGCCGCGGGTTTCCTGTTGCTCACTACGGTAGACGCGATAACCGGCCAGGTCGGTTTCAGGATTGATGGACCAGGACACGTCCACCTCGGATTGCTGTTTTGTAGGGTCCCCGACAATTACTGCCGCCACCAAGCCCTGCGGAACACTCGGGGGATAAACATCCTGCGGGGTCACGATGGCCGAAACAGAGTCGCTCGATTCCACGGGATTGCCGTCGGCCAAGGTGACCGTCCGAACGGTATAAACGTAAGTCTTGCCGAATTGAAAATCCGTGTCTCGGTAGGCAGGAGTACCGGAATGGCCGAGAAGCGCCAGCGGCGATTTCCATTTCGCCTGCGAAAGCTCCTTGGCGGCCGCGTCGGCGGAGGAGGGATCAATTTCACCCTTGTAAATGCGATATTCAGAAATTGCGGCAAGGAGCTCGCCTGCCGCAGTGCGCGCCGGAGGAGTCCAAATCAGATCGATGGCCGTTTCCGTGGGAGTGGCGCGCAGCGTTGTGATGCGCTCCGCCACTGGTAAGAGGCCAACGATGACGGTGTTTGAGGCCGCGGAGGGGCGCCGCCGCGACGCGCGCGTCCGCACTCGATAGGCGAGAACGCGGCCCGGGTAGTTACGCAGCTCATCGGCAGGCACCGTATCAACAATTTGCAAGCGATCGTCGCTGCCATAATTCTCGACCATCGCCCCAGGGATGGTTTGCGCCACCCGAAATGACTTGGCGTCTGGCGAGCCGTCCGCCTTCACTGCGCCGCGAAGGATTTCTACCGCGGGCGGTTCACGAAGCGGGCCGCCACGGATGGTCCTGGAGGGCAGCGTGAAATTCAGCTGCACGCCTTCCCCAGCCTGATGCGCGGTTAAGTCCGTAATCGCCGTCGGGATTTGTGGCGCAGGGGGCTCGGGCTCTCCCGGCGCCCCACAACCGCAAATCGACGCGAGAGAAAGGAACAATGCGGCAATCGACAAGGCTCGCCAGCGAAAGCTCCCTGCGGCGGGCTCCCTCGAATTTCGATTGGCCATTTTCGATTTTCGGAATTTACAGGATGTAGCGGCTCAAATCCTGGTTCTTCACAATTTCCGCCAGTTGCTTGTTCACGTACGCCGCGTCCACCTTGACGTTTTTCTTCTTTAGGTCCGGCGCTTCAAACGAAAGCTCGTCCAGCACTTTTTCCAAAATCGTGTGCAGGCGGCGCGCGCCGATATTTTCCGTCTGCTCATTCACGCTGGTGGCGAATTTCGCGATGCTGTTCACGGCATCTTCGGTGATGTTCAACTTCACGCCTTCGGTTTCCAGCAAGGCCACGTACTGCTTGATCAGCGCGTTCTTTGGCTCGGTGAGGATGCGGACGAAGTCCTCTTCCTTCAACGATTGCAGCTCGACGCGGATAGGCAATCGGCCCTGCAGCTCGGGAATCAGGTCGGATGGCTTGGTCACGTGGAATGCGCCGGCAGCGATAAACAGAATATGGTCGGTGCGAATCATGCCGTAACGCGTGTTTACGGTCGTTCCTTCAATTATGGGCAAAATGTCGCGCTGTACGCCCTCGCGAGAAACGTCTGGTCCGTGGCCGGATTCGCGCCCGGCAACTTTGTCAATTTCATCGATAAAAATGATGCCCATCTGCTCGGCGCGCTCAACGGCGGTGCGGGTCACTTGATCCATGTCCAGCAGCTTGTTTTCTTCTTCCTGGATCAGATACTCGAAAGCGTCAGCCACGCTCATTTTGCGCTTCTTTTTCTGCTGGCCAAAAAATCCCGAGAGCATGTCCTTCAGGTTGACGTCCATCTCCTCCACGCCCTGGTTGGAGATGATTTCAAACGAGGGCATGGCCCGTTCGCGTACTTCGATGTCGACCATGCGTTGATCCAGCTTGCCTTCGCGAAGTTGCGCGCGCAGCTTCTCGCGTGTGCGCTGGCTCTGCTCGCGTTGCTGGGCCGCGTCGGCTTCGCTGGTTCCCGCAGCGGGCGGCGGTGAAGGTGGCAAAAGGAGATCGAGCACGCGCTCCTCGGCGGCCTGCTCGGCGCGGTCCGCAACCTCATCCAGCTTTTCTTCGCGCACCATGTCGATGGACGTCTCCACCAAATCGCGCACCATGGACTCCACGTCGCGCCCCACGTAGCCCACTTCGGTGTACTTGGAGGCTTCTACCTTCACGAACGGGCATCCCGCCAGGCGCGCCAACCTCCGCGCAATTTCCGTCTTGCCGACGCCGGTGGGTCCAATCATCAGAATATTTTTGGGCAGGACATCTTCGGCAATTTCCGGTGGGAGCTTCTGTCGGCGCACGCGGTTGCGCAGCGCCACCGCGACCGCGCGTTTGGCGGCATTCTGGCCCACAATATATTTATCGAGTTCCGCCACGATTTCCCGCGGCGTCATGTCGTCCAGCGCGGGCAGAAGCTCCTGGTCTTCCGCTGGCGGAGCGCCGTTCCCGCTGGGCACATAGACGATTTCTTTTTCCGTTTTACTTGGCATAAATCCTTCAACCCCGGCTTATCCCGCGCGCGTCGAGCGAGACCCCTTGGCCGGTCACCGCTCCATCTTACCTAAGATGCAGAACCCCGCGAGCCAGATTCCGCTGAGGGCCCGAGGTCCCCACTCTTTGTAGTGGCGCAGCATGCGCCGCCAGTCTAGCTCCGGCCTTCGTTTGAGCGAAGCGAGAAATCTCCTAAGCCCTACAACTCCTCCACCGTAAAATTCGCATTCGTGTAAATGCAAATCTCGCTGGCGATGCGCATCGCTTCCATCCCCAAATCCTTCGCCCCTAGCTTGGAGTGCTTCAGCAACGCACGCGCCGCGGCGATCGCGTAGCTCCCGCCGGAGCCAATCGCGCACAAGCCATCATCCGGCTCGATCACGTCGCCGTTGCCGGACAGCAGAAATGTGCTCTTAGTGTCCGCGACGATCAGCAGCGCCTCGAGATGACGCAACGCGCGGTCCTTTCGCCATTCCTTAGCCAGCTCCACGGCGGACTTCTGCAAATTGCCGGAGTGTTCCTGGAGTTTAGCCTCGAAGCGCTCGAACAGGGAAATGGCGTCGGCGGTTGAACCCGCAAATCCCGCCAGCACTTTGTCGCTGTAGAGTCGTCGCGTTTTACGCGCGGTGTGCTTCATCACATGGTCGCCCATGGTCACCTGGCCATCGGCGATGAGCGCCACCTTGTTGTCTTTGCGCACGCACAGCACGGTAGTGGCGTGCATCGGTGCAGTTCCCTGACGAATCGGCATCCAGCCATTATACCGCAGACGCCATTATTGCCAGGAGGCCGAGGATCGAGTCAGGACAGAGAACTTCTAAGGTGCACGCATCAATCGCGGAAAAAAGAACCGTCCGTATGCCTCGGCGGACGATGCTCCGATTGGCCCTGCGGTTCCCGATCCCAACATAATCCACCATCGCCAACAACGCCACCGCCTGCGGCGGGTCTGTCTTGTGCAGTACCGGAGAACTTCCCTTGCGATGAGGATTTGAGGAGGCGTGTCCATGAAGAACGCCAGGAACGCGCTGGGACATAACATAAAATGCTTCGCTGCACTTTTATGCGCAATAAGGTTCCTCTCACCCCTAATGGAAGGCGGGATATCGCGAAAACAAGAGGGGCTGCCACAGGGCAGCCCCTCTTATGCGCATTGCGTTGGTCTTTGGTTGGGTTACGGGCAGATGTTGATGCTCAGTGTGCCGCTCCACGAGCCGGTGAAGTTAGAGCCGCCACCGCCTCTCGGACCGCCAACCAAATAGTGCTTCCACGGTGTATTGGTGTTGTCGACCCCTTCAGGAGTGCCGGCGTGGTCGCCATTGTTCAGTCCGCACGCGGTTTGGTGACCAGCCTTAATCCGAAGGGCGTTGTAGTCGCTGGTAAAGGTTGAATAAGCGGCCGCACTCCATTGCATCTGTATGGAGAGACCAGGTACATTGCTTTCGCTGCTATAGGTACCGCTGAAGTTGACGGGATTCGCGCCGCCCGGCAAACCGCCGCTGGGTACCTGCCAAGCCAAGCCAGTCAAGAAGACCTCGTCATCCCCGGAAATAGGAACGGTCGTCATCCACGTATTGCTAACAGAGTCGAACGTGGTGGAGGTACATGTGGCGCTGGACGAGAAAGTAATCTTGGCGTTCGGAACGGGCAAGGAATAGGACGTACCCCCGGCGGTGAAGGAGATGTTTCCATTTGTGAAGTCTATGGTCACGCCGTTACTGGGCACGTTATTGGCCTTGAAGTGGGCGTTGAACCAAATATAAGTTCCCTCAGGAACGGAGGTCCCGTTGAAGTTAGAAGGATTGTTCGCCGTGGCCAGGCACGGAGGCGGAGGTGGCGGGGAAGACGGGCAAGTCACCGTGCTCGGTGAAAACGTTATCGCTACTGCGCTTTCTGCGTGTCCGTTTACATACAGGGTGGCGAGGCCCGAAGACAGGGAAAAATTGACATTGGTGAAGGGGCCAAGCGGCTTCGTTGCTGTCCCGCTGAAGTCCCCGGCGGCATCGTTGGGAGAAACGACAATGGAATCAGCGATGGTAACCGCAGGGCCGGAACTCGGCGTCAGCGTGAAGCTATACCAAACTCCTCCGGATGGGCTGAGAGCCGTCCCGCCAACAGTGATGGTATAGCTATTACAATTAGCCGAGACGTTTGCTGAGGTTATTTCGTGTGCTGCAGCTGGGCTTGCGAATGTGGTGAGCAATCCGAAGACGACTACGAGGGTACCCAGGCATTTCCGCATCTATCTTCCTTCCTTTTGCATGGAGATTTCCTTCGACTCGGACGGGGACATGCGCACGAGTGGTCTACTGGACGATTGCGCGGCGCTTCGCACAAGCGGGTGTCTACAGCATTTATCCATCGGGATTTTCCGATGCCGGGAAATCTCGATCATGTCACCTACTCAAGTGAGAACACCGCACGCGCCTGAGCTTGCGCGCTCCCTTAGCCGAAAGGGAGCTGGGAAAGCGCCTCGAACGCCCGGGACGCGCCTCATCAACGCAAGCGGCTCACCATCTCTAAGTGTATTGTTTTGAAGATTGCTTCTTCCTTAGTGCGCAGCCTCTTTGCATCCACTCGGGCGCACGTTTTCCACCAATCGATAATTCTTAGCCAACCAGGCAGGATCCGTCGGCAGGGCGGGCCTTCTCTGAGGTTCCTTAACTATAGCTGGGGAATGGCCTTGACCCGAGGTGCAAAGAGAAGGGCCGGATTTTACTCCGGCCCTGGAGAGAAGCGAGCAGGAAAGGCGTCGTGGACTCAGTACTTGCTCCACGTGAACGTGTCCAGCGTCCAGTTGCCAGGTTGCTTCAAGATGTTCGACAGTGACCGATCGTAGTGGATATTGACCGGGTTACCGTTCGCGGTTAACTGGGCGCCGATCACCGATCCGTAGATGGTGCCGTTGCCACTCAGGGTGATGTTGGCGTTCGGCGCATAGATAACTCCCGCTGAACTGCCATTGCCGTGGATGTTGATGCCTCCTGTACCGGAGTAGTTGATCTGGATCAGCGAGGCATTGAACGTGTTGTTCAACAGTCCGTTACCGCCCAGGTCCAAAGGCGTCGCGCCATTCGCTCCCACGATATTGACGATGATCGGTTGGTAGACCGGGGGATTGGTGAGGGTGCCATCGGCGTTCTTGCAAGCACTAATGCCCAGTGAGCCGTTGCCATGCAGCGTGATGCTGTTGATGTAGTAGATCCCAGGGCCACAATTTGGGGCCGTACCCGAGGGATTCAACGTTAGCGCTTTTGCAGTGCTGATATCCCCATAGTTGCCGGGATTGATGTTAGTGCCTGCGCCTGTTTGGTTCAGCGCCGTGGCCTGAGTGCCGTCGCAGGTTCCTGCACTCGCTCCCGTGCATCCCGGATAGTCCGTGACCGGAGGAGTATAGGTTTGTGTCGCACGCAGTTTAATAATCGGCGTGCCACAACCCGTCGTACCCGTTACGCAGCCCGTCACCGCTGTCGTGTTCCCAGACAGGGCGTCCACAGCTCCTGCCGAACAGTTTCCTACGCCTGTGTCTGGACTCGAGAACGTGCCGTTCACTGTCGTATTCGGCGCGGCATTCAGGTTTCCATTCGAACCTAGATTGCCGTCGTACAACTGCGTCACCGGAGACCCGTTGCTTAGCGTCAATGCGCCGGAATCGTAGCTGTCAATGGTGCCTCCGCCATTGAACTGAATGGAGGCACATCCCGTCCCGGTGGCGAATCCAGCGTAGTTGAAGCAAGGGGTTACGTGCAATTCCAGCAAAGCCGACACTTCCACCTCGGAGCTTCGCGCTGCGGAAATGTCTCCGTGGGAAGTAAGTTGCCAAACCTGGCCGGTGAGCGGTTGACCGGTGGCGCTGCCACAAAATTGGAACTGCTTCATGGTCAGAAGTTCCGCAGAAACCGTGTAGTTCACGTTCGTGTTTCCCGCGGCGAGAGTTCCGGCGGTGTTCGTGCTGAAATTGGTCTGCACCGAAGGAACAGGGTAGTTCGCGCTGAGCCCGTTCATGGTGACACCCAGCGCAACCGGACTTCCACCGTAGGTCACTGGGCTGCCGGTCATATTGTATGCGGTGATCGGGTCGCCTATTCCGCCCGCGGGCGTATAGTTGTACATCAAATAATTGGCTGCCGCGTGGAGACCCGCTTCCGCGCCGTAGCGCGATTGGGTCATCAGCCTGTAATTGAGACTTGCCCAAGTCTCCGATTGCGATATGAACATCAGCGAGGCCGCCATAATCGAGAGCACCAGCACAAAGATCATGGCGAAAATCAGCGCTGCGCCTTTTTGGTTTGATCGCTTCATAAACGTTTGCTCCTCTTTCACTACAGTAAGCTCGAGATCCAGCCCGGCATGGGCTGTGCGCGCGTGGGATCGACCTGGTTGGCGGTGACCCACACCTCGAAGACGTTCCGGGGAGAAACGTTCAGCAGCGCTTTCGTTTCCGTTTGAGGCAGATGCGTTACCGGATCAACGTTTTGCGTCTGGACCGTCAGTGTGACTGCCACATCCGTTACCACCCAGCCCGTACCCAGCGGCTGCACCTGGTATCGGAAACACGGCACCTTATTGCCGCTCACGTCATTCGGATTCGGCAGCACGTTCGCTAGCAGGATCGCGGAAGCTGGAGGAGGCGAAGTCTTTGCTCCACCAAAATTTACTTGTTGCCGGTACAGGAATCCGGGACTCGCTTGCGTGCCCTGCACGCAGTTGTATTCGATATAAACGATATTGCCGTCGCCGTTGATGTCCCCGTAGAGCTTCAGAATCTCGCACGTCGAACCAATCCCAGCTCCCGGACCTGGATTGCTAAATCCCACGTAGGTCTGCGGTACCCCGCCGACCGTCACCGAGGTCGGAACACATTGGCCATTGGGGTCGGTTAAAGCACTCGTATCCGGGGGCACCACTCCGGTCGCGAATGCCCCTAAGGCGAATACGGGCGCACCCGCAGGGTGAGAATTTGTAAAAGTAGCGGTCCCTGTATTGGTACTGCCCGCCGTAAGCGTGACCGTCTCCTGGACGCTAGTACCTAGCCCATTCGCGGCATCCACCGTTAGCACTTCACCCGTATATACGTTTGGAACTGCAGTGTTTGCTGGGTAATTGAGAGTAAAGGCTGAGGAGCCGCCAGCTACTGTGCTCGCCAGCGTAATGCCTCCATTCGGAGAACCCAGAGTAATGTGCCCAGCTTGCCCAATCTCTTGCTCCATCAGTTCTGTGGCGCTGCGCACACTCGTATGCATTTCCGTGCGATTGGCGATGGTGCCCTGCGTCTTCATCATCTGCACCATGCCCGCACCTACGATTCCTCCGACGGCCAGGAGGATCGTGAGGGCCACCATCGTTTCCAAAAGACTAAATCCGGTTTGTCGTTTGCACGTCATCGAAATCCTCGCCTTAGAAAGGAAAAGTCTTCAGCGCCGTTACCGTCGATTGTGGGGCCTGGCCATTGCCCACTCCATGGTTGACCTGGACCAGAACGCTAATTTGTTTGAGGTTTGCCGATCCCGCCGGTATGGAGATTTGCCAAACCCGGACGTATTCCCAATTGCTGGTCGTAACCGGGTTCCCGCTAATATCGAGGTAGTCCACGTAACCTGTCGCCGGACTTCCGGGATTCAGGCTTCCGCCGGTCAGGGGAGCGCCGGCAGCGCTGCACCCCGCCAACCCGGTATAGGTCGCACCAGTTCCGGCAACGGCGGGAAATTGTGTAGTGTCCGTGCCGCTTTGGCCGTTGGTACCTCCGTCGCAGAATGCCAGTGCCAGCAGCTGTTCCATTTTGTCCTGGGCGTATTCCGCCGTGCGCGCCGCTAAGTGGCCCTGTGTTTCCGTCGTGGACACGGCCATCACCGCCAAGCCCAATACTCCAGTAGCCACCACCAGTAACATGGCGATGGCAATCATGGTCTCAATCATGGTCATGCCCGCTTGCGACTTGCGGCTTGCCGAGCTAAGCAACAGGTGATTTCGCTTCATTGCTGTCCTCATTGCGCCGACCAGGTTGTTTGCCCAACCGGGCATTGCCACGTCTGAATGGAGCCGGTCGCGGACGCGGTCACGCCCACAACCACGCTTCCGTTTGTCAGATATAGAGCGCCGGAGGCTACCGGGGCGCTCGTGTTGTCGATAGGAATGCCGCGCGAGTTGAACTCAATGCAGGCCGTATTTGCCATCGACGAGCCGCCGTCCGGAGTGTTGGCCGCGCCTGGGTAACAGCTTGCCGCCTGCGAAATGGCCGTCTGGCCCGCGGTTGGTCCTGCTGTCAGGTTTCCGAATCCGTACGCATCGCCTGGCGCAAACTGTAGATTGCCCGCGCCGCTGGGAGCGGGAGCGTTCGTGAACGCTATGCACGTAGTGGAGCTGTCGACGTCCGCAACCCAACACCCCGTGCCACCCGCGCCGCCCGTTTTATTCCACACCTGCATTTGATAGGTATTGTTGGTAAGGTCCGCATAGACTCGCGCACGTGTGAAATTTGAGGCCGCCCTCATCTTGGCCTGCGCCGTAACTCCGTTGAGGTCGCGTAGATCGCCGGTGATACGCAGGTACCTGACCGCCGCCAAATATTCAGGCACCGCGATCGCGGTGAGCACGAAGGAAATGGCGATCACCAGCAACATCTCGAACAGCGAGAACCCTGTCTGGTGTTTTTTAGTCACTGATCTCATGCGCTCCGCCAATTACTGGTTCCGATTTCTGTCGCTTGTGGAAGTGCAGGCGCCCTGCCAATAGAATATTGCTTGTAAGTTTAAGTAAATACTGGACTTAAATAACAACTTGACTAGGCCATTTCTGGGCCCCTCACAGTCATGGGTAGAAAGGTAACAAGTCCGGAACAGTGCAAGAAAGCTTCAGGATTGCGGGATTTGGGCCCATGGCACGCTCGCGGGCAACGCCGGTGGCAATAAATTCCCGTTGAGCAGCGATCAACAGCGAGCTTAGCAACTGGGTGTTGGGTTTCTGGGTGCAGCTGGCGGCGCGCGACTAGGCGGCCCGACATTTCCAAGAATCCGAACGGTCAATAGCTGTCAAACTTGGTGTCCCAGGGTCGCTGCGGGCCGGTGAGCCCGTTTTCCGGGCCCAGCGGTGACATATTGGTTGCCGTCCTACTGACCTGCCCAGGTCGTTTTCCCCTGTGGGCACTGCCAGGTTTGAATGGAGCCAGTGACAGATGCCGTGACTCCCTCGATCACGTTTCCGTTCGTTACGTACAGTGCCCCTGTGGCGAGCGGAGCGCCGTTGTTGTCCACCGGCAGACCGCGTGAATTGAATTCGATGCACGCCGTGTTGTTTATTGTGCTCCCGCCGTCCGGAGCGCTTGCAGCACCCGGATAGCAATTGGCTGCCTGTGCTATGGTCGCCTGCCCAGGCGTGGGACCTGTGGTCAAACCTCCGAACCCATAGGCATCGCCCTGCGCAAGCTGTACAACTGGGCCGGTTGGGGTGCTGTCTGCGTACGTGATGCAGTTCTGCGCAGGGTCTTGATCAGCAACCCAACATCCCGCGCCGCCGCCGTTGCTGGGGGGCGTGCCCGGTTGAATGACAAATACGCAGGTGGGGCAGGGACTGCTGCTCGTGCCGCCGGTTTTGTTCCAGACTTGCAACTGGAAGGTGTTGTTCGCGAGATCCGCGTAGATTCTCGCGTGCGTGAAATTTGCAGCGGCCCGCATCTTGGCCTGCGCGGTGACTCCGTTAATGTCCCGCAGGTCGCCGGAGATCCGCAGATACTTGACGGCCGCCAAATATTCGGGCACTGCTATCGCTGTGAGCAC
>Ga0307479_10004626_pt1 | contig 12599 bp, 5 predicted proteins | sample atmos_gasesECM4C_FD_203743 | JGI IMG/M metagenome (GOLD analysis project Ga0307479, IMG submission 203743) | Hardwood forest soil microbial communities from Morgan-Monroe State Forest, Indiana, United States - atmos_gasesECM4C_515 | ecosystem: Environmental > Terrestrial > Soil > Temperate...
GGCGGTATCGCGACGCCGACAACTTCTACCTGACCCGCTGCAACGCCGACGAGGATAACTGCACCATCTACCACGTCGTCAAGGGCGTGCGGCGAGCGTTTCAGAACCATTCGATCAAGGTCGCGACGAAGACCTGGCATACGCTCAAACTCGACGCCCGCAGCCATCGCTTCGTGGTCTGGTTCGACGGCACCCAGGTGCTGGACGCGACCGACGACACCTTCAGCGCACCCGGGCGGGTCGGCCTGTGGACGAAGGCCGATTCGGTGATCCAGTTCGACGACTTCACCGTCCAGGGGCACTAAGCACGGCGCGGCACGCCAGCTCGGCTGACGATGCGCACGACAGGCCTGCCTGCGCTCCTGCTTGCCGGCCTCGCGCCGGCGCTCCGTGCCGCGGCGCCGCCGGCGCCGCCGGTGCCGCCGCCCGAGGTGACCGCCGGCCGGCTCACCGCCGCGATCGCCCTCGACGGAGCCCTCGCCGAGCCGGCCTGGGCCGCCGCCGGCGTGATCCCCGACCTCACCCAGCAGAGCCCAGCCCCCGGCAGGCCGACTCCCTACCAGACCCGGGTGCGGGTGCTGGCCGACCGGGAGACGCTGTACGTCGGGGTCGAGTGCACGGACCCGCATCCCGACAAGATCGCGGTGCACACTCTGCAACGCGACGCCGACCTGTCGGCCGACGACTACCTCGCCGTCGTCCTCGACACCTTCGGCGACGGGCGCACCGGCTATCTCTTCCGCATCAACGCCGCCGGGGCTCGCCAAGACGGGCTGATCTCCGCTGCCTCGGGCGCCACCTACGACTGGGACGGCGTTTGGGACGCCCGCACCCGCCGCACCGCCGACGGCTGGACGGCGGAGATCGCCATCCCGGCGCGGACGCTGCGCTTCCGGCGCGGCGTCGACCATTGGGGCTTCAACATCGAGCGTTACGTCGCCCGCGACCGGCTCACCCTGCGCTGGGCCGGCACCACCCTCGACGCCTCGCTCGCCGACCTGGCGCGGACGGGACGGCTCACTGGCATCGGCGGGCTGCGCCAGGGCCTCGGCCTGACCGCCTCGCCGTATGGCCTGCTGCGCTACGATCACCAGAGCGCGCCGCCGCCAAGCCGCCATGGCGGCAATGCCGGCTTCGACCTCGGCTACAACCTGACGCCGGGGCTCGGCGGCCTGCTCACGGTCCACACCGACTTCGCCGAGACCGAGGTCGACGCGCAGCAGATCAACCTCACCCGCTTTCCGCTCTTTTTCCCCGAGAAGCGTGCCTTCTTCCTGGAAGGCTCGAACCTCTTCGACTTCGCCACCGGCCTTGGCACCGACTTCCTGCCGTTCTACTCCCGGCGGGTGGGCCTGGTCGGCGGCGCCGTGGTGCCGCTCGACGAGGGCCTGAAGGTGCTGGGCCGCACCGGCCCCTGGTCGCTGGCCGCGTTCGACGTCCAGGCCGGCGGCTCCGCGGCGGCCCCTGCCGCCAATCTCTTCGCCGGCCGCGCCACCTACGACGTGGACGCGCACCTGCGCCTGGGGACACTGGTCACCAGCGGCGACCCGGCCGGCCTGGGCGCCAACACGTTCGGCGGCGTCGACGCGGTGTGGCGCACCTCCACCTTTCGCGGCGACAAGAACCTCCTGTTCAGCGCCTGGGGCGCGAGGAGCGACGGCACGACCCCCGCCGACCGGCCGCCGGCCAGCGGCGCAGACGAGGCGTCCAGCCACGACGGCTGGGGGGTGCGGGCCGAGTACCCGAACGACCTCTTCGACACCTATGCCCAGGTCAACCAGTACGGCGGCGCCCTCGGTCCCGCGCTCGGCTTCCTGCCCCGCCCCGGCACCCGCCAGCTCGCGATCGGCAACGCCTTCCAACCGCGGCCCGCCGAGCAGGGGCCGTTCGGGTGGGCGCGCCAGTTCTTCTTCGAGACCTATCTCACGCGCGTCGACGACCCGGCAGGCAGGCCGGAGAGCTGGCGGCTGTTCACCGCGCCGTTCAACGTCTCGCTGCGCTCCGGCGAGCACCTGGAGATGGACTTCGCGCCCCAGTTCGAGCGACTCGACCAGCCCTTCGAGGTGGCCAAGGGCGTCGTCATCCCTCCCGGCCGGTACCGTTTCGATCGCTACGAGGTCGAGGCGCAGTCCTCGGCGGCGCGGCCCCTGCGGGTCGGTTCGTACCTCTGGTTCGGCGGCTTCTACAGCGGCACGCTCACCCAGTGGATCTGCTTCGTGTATGCGACAGCCTTGGGCGGTCAGCTGCGAGTCGAGCTCAACGGCGAGAACGACTTCGGCCACCTGCCTCAGGGCCGCTTCGTGCAACGGCTGTGGCAGCTCAAGGTCCTCTACGCCTTCACTCCCGACCTCGCGGTCTCCACCTTCACCCAGTACGACTCCGAAGCCCGAGGCGTCGGGCTCAACGCCCGCCTGCGCTGGACGCTCTCTCCCGGGCGCGACCTGTTCGCGGTCTGGGACCGCAACTGGGCGCAGGAGCCGGTGCCGGGCCTCCGCCTCGTCCCGGCCGCCGATCAGCTGGCGCTCAAGCTGCGCTGGACGGCGACATGGTAGGCACGGACGCCGCACCAGAGTCCAGGTGGCCGTTACGGCCCCATCCTCGGATTTCTTCATTGCGAAGCACGCCAGGGAGTCCGTGAGCCAGGCGGTGACGACCGATCGGCATCGGCTGCTGCGCGGCGGCCAGGCGCTCGCCTTGGTGCCCGCGGTCCTGCCGGCCGTCCTTTAAGGGCGCAGCCTCGCGTGCGGCTACCTCGCCGACGACTTCCTGTATCTCCACCGCGCGCAGATCGGCCTCACGGCGCTCCTGCGGCAGGTGACCGTCGCCTCTAATCCGCAGATGATCCGACCCCTCCCGGCGCCGCCATGGCTCCTGGCGGGAAGCTCAGCTGGCGGCGACGGCGAGCTCCGGCCGGTAGGCGGCCGAGAGTTGCTGCTTTCTCTCGGCGACGAGAGGGAACAGCAGGTTGGCGACGTACAGGAGCCCGCGGCGGTGCAAGACCTCGTAGAGGATCTCGTTCACCTCCCGTTGGGAGCGGGGGACGTCGCTGCTCCACCTGTCGGGTTGGATCAGCTCCGCGACGTCCTTGGGCGTCAACGGGTAGAGCGCCCGCCCCTCCCGCCGCTGCTGCTCGATGCGATCGGCCGCGGCCCGACCGAACTTGCGGGCAGTCTCCCGGTAGCTCTTCTCGCGCGCCTTCGCTTCATCCCGGTAGAGCCAGAGGAAAGCCCGCATCTGGACCAGCTCGGAGGTCAGCGACTGTGCACGCTGGACCGCGGACTCCTCGAAGACCGACGGCGCGATCGTATGATGGTTGATGACCTTGCCGGTGACGCTGGTGCGGAGAGCCTGGTCCGCGGCCGTGCCTCCCAGAGGCACCACGAGCGGCACGTAGTACTCGAACTCGATGGTGGCTTTTCCGGCGGTCTCGCGGATATGTCCCATCGCGTATTCCTTGTTCTCGTCGCTGAGGTCGCTGTCGACCACGGCGAGCTCGCACAGCACGTAGTTGGGGGCATCCGCCACCTGCAGCCATGCCGGGAGGATGTAGACCACGGTGTCATAGATCACCTGGAAGTCGCAGAACGGATAGAGGGCCAACATGGTGAAGACCTCGCCCGCTTCCTCGTTGAGCGCTTTCACGACCTGCACCGGGTCCCCGGATGCGAGAGCGGCGACGAATTGCCGCGGGAAGCGCTTGATGACCTCCGCGGCTTCCTTCGCGAGGAGCTGGCCGATGGGGAAATCCACCTGCGGCAGGGTTTCGCCGGCGAGCGCTTTGTCGTAGACGTACTCCATCGAGCCCCAGAAGCCGTTGGCCCCCCTGGCGAGCCAGCTGAAGTCGCCCATACCCAGCGCCAGGACTCCGCCGACGACGCCGTTGAAGTCGCGCAACACCGCCTGCCACGGCCCCTCGGGGGCGAGCCTGAGGAAGGCGAGCCGCATCGAGGCGTCGGTCTCGAGACGCTGCCGGCCGGTCAGCACGCCGAACGAGCTCCGCGTATCGAGGACCCTGCAGAACTGGAGCCAGAGCTCGTAGGCACCGTTCTCGATCGCCGGGACGTCCCACGCGGCGGCCAGGGCGTCCCAGCCGATGGCCAGAGGAAGGGCGGCCGTCGCGGGCCCCTCGTGCAGGACGGTCGAGGCGAGGAGCGCGTTCGACCCCGGACCGGTCATCCCTCCGGCCGCGTTGCGCATCGCCTGCAGGGCGGTATCCGCCGCTTCCCTCGCGGCCCCCAAGGTCCCCGCGGCCACCCGCTCCGAGACCCGCTCGGCGAGCTCCCCGGCCGTCCCGAACGCCCCTCCCGTGGCCTGCACCGCCCGTTCGGCCAGCCGCGCGGTGGCGCCGACCACGGCGTTGACCGCCGCGAGGCCCAGGTTCGGCAACACGACGAACGGCGCCAGCACGGTGTCGTTGACCCGGCGCCAGGTATCCGCGAACCCGCCAGAGTCTGCCGACATCTCACGACCTCCAGTCTCGCGGCACCGCGAACCGCCGCGGCTCGCCCCTCCTCCGTCTCTCAGCGCAGCCGCTTGAGCAGCGGCAGGAACTCCGCCAGGGGGCCGCTGGCGGCCGGGTTGGGGGCTGCCTCGGCGCCAGCCTCGGGCTCCGGCGGCAGCAGCTGCTCGATCAGGCTCAGGATGTCCCAGGCCACCCAGCCCTCGACGATCTGGCCGTGGTCGAAGCGGAGGAAGTCGATGCCGGTGGTGACCGTCTCGCCTTGCGCCGCCGGCAGGCCGAGCAGCTCGCCGCTGTGGCGGCCCCTCCCCGTCCAGCGAGCGGCGACCGTGTCGCCCTCGGCGATCACCTGGTCGACGGTCATGCGGATGTCGCTGAACGCCAGGTGGTAGAAGAGCACCAGCTGGCGCAGCGCATCGGGGCCGCGCACGAAGTCGGTGGTGAGCGGCACCCGCGCGTGCACCTGGCAGTCGGCGGCGATGATCTCGTCGGCGATCGCCAGGTCGCCGCTGTTCCACAGGTCCTCGCGGAAGCGGCGCGCGATCTCCTTGTTGCGGTCGGCGCGGTCGGTGCGCTCCGCCAGCGCCGAGATCTCGGCGAGGTCGTTGCCGCCGCCGGGACTGGCGCCGCCGCCGCCGCCATGACTGCCGCCCTCGCCCTCGCCGGCGCCTTTGCCGCCGCCGCCGGCCGCGCTCATCGGCCGGGTCCTTCGCGAGCCACGATCCCCTTGCCCTCCTCGACCGTCACCGTCTGGTTGGCCGCCACCCGCCCCAACCGCTGCCGGGCGCCGCTCGGCCAGTCCACCTCGAGGTCCGTCGCCTCGGCGTCCTTGCCCAACCCGAAGGTCTGAGTCAGCTCGCTCTGCGAGCAGTACGACGAGCCGCTCCGCACCATGCTCCACTGCCTCCCGCCCGCGCTCACCACGCGCACCACGGCGCCGATGCCGTCCCGGTTCGAGCGCGTGCCGACCGTCCGCACGCGCAGCCAGTGGTTGCGATTGCCGCCGTCGTTGCGGAACAGGTAGGCCGGCCCATGGTTGGTGGTGATCAGCAGGTCGAGGTCGCCGTCGTGGTCGAAGTCGGCATAGGCCGCGCCGCGCGCCACGATCGGCCGGTTGAACTCCGCTCCCATCGCCCCGCCCACCGGCTCGAAGCGGCCGCCCCCCAGGTTGCGGAACAAGAGCGGCGGCTCGCGGTAGGAGACCTTCGGCTGCACCCGCCCGATCTCCTCCTCGATGTGGCCGTTGGCGGCAAAGATGTCGAGCTGCCCGTCCAGGTCGTAGTCGAAGAAGAAGGCGCCGAAGGTCAGCGTCAGCAGGCTCGCCCGCCCCACCGCCGACGCCGGCGCGCGGTCGACGAAGATGCCGTTGCCCTCGTTGTGGTACAGGCCCAGCATCTGGTTGGCGAAGTTGCCGACCAGCAGGTGCGGCCGCCCCGAGCGGTCGTAGTCCGCCGCGTCGACCCCCATCGCGCCGCGCGCCACGCCGTCCTCGCCGAAGGCCACCCCCGCCTCGAGCCCCTCCTCGACGAAGGTGCCGTCGCCCTTGTTGCGGTAGAGCTTGTTGGGCTGCGTGTCGTTGGCCACGAACAGGTCCGGCCAGCCGTCGCCGTTGTAGTCGAGAACCGCGACGCCGAGCGACTTGCTGTTGGGATCGTCGATGCCGGCCTTGTGGCTCACGTCCTCGAACTTGCCGTTGCCGAGGTTGTGGTAGAGCTTAGACGCCGTGCCCTTGTACGACTCCGGCGTGCAGTAGGACTTGGCGACGCCGTCGAGCGAGCACCAGAGGTCCTTGTCGGGGCTCCACTGCACGTAGTTGGCGACGAACAGGTCGAGCTTGCCGTCGCGGTCGTAATCGAGCCAGGCCGCGCTGGTGCCGAAGCTCGCGTTGTGGATGCCCGCCTCGCGCGTCACGTCGCGGAAGTGGCCGCCGCCCTCGTTGTGAAACAGGTGGTCGCCGTCGAGCGCGGTGACGTAGACGTCGTCGCGCCCGTCGTTGTCGTAGTCGCCGACCGCCACTCCCATGGCGTACATCTGGATGTCCAGGCCGCTGCCGGCGGTGGCGTCGCGGAAGGTGCCGTCGTGGTTGTTGAGGTACAGCGCCGGCAGCGAGCGATGGCCGCCGATCGCCGGCGCCCTCTCCTTCCAATCGCGGCCGTTGACGATCAGGATGTCCGCCCAGCCGTCGCCGTCGGCGTCGAAGAAGGCGCACCCCGGTCCCAACGTCTCCGGCAGGTACTTCTGGCCGGTGCGGCCGCTGTTGTGGGTGAAGTGGATGCCCGCCTTCGCGGTCACGTCGCTGAAGTGGATGCCGCCGCTCGCGGCCGCGCCACCCCCGCTTGCGGCGCCAGCGCCGCCCGCGCCACCCGCGCCGCCCGCCGGGGTCTTGTCCGCCGGCGCCTTGGGCACCGCCCGCCCCAGCCACCGCGGCAGCGCGGCGATCGGCGCCAGCGCCGCCGCCAGCACCACCGCCAGCGCCACCCGCCTCCCGTGCCGCAGCCTGCGCCTCGTCATCTTCCTCACTCCGTTCATGGTCGTCACCTCCGCCCGCCGGCCGCATCGGCCGCGCCCGCTGCCGCCGGCCGGTTCCGCCGCGTCCGCTCCACCGCCGCCGGCGCCGCCGCCGGCCGCGCCACCGCCGGCCGCCCGCTCCGCCCCGCCGCCCCGGCCGCCAGCCCCGGCGCCCCACCGGCAGTTGCGCCGGCTCCCATCCCGCCGGTGGCCACGCCGGCCGTACCGCTGGCCACGCCGGCCCTGCCGCTGGTCGTGCGAACGCCCGCCGCCCCGGCCGCCGCCACCGTCGCGCTGGCCGCCGCCGGCCGCGCCGCCGGCGCCCCCGCCCCGCCCGCCCCCGCCGCCGTCAGCGGGATGCTGTCGTGCTCGTGGATCGGCTGCCGCTCGTTGTTGTCCTCGGGGCTCAGCCGCCGCGGCTTGGCGGTGATCGCCTGCGCCGCCTCGTCGGCCTTGAAGCGGCGGAAGAGCGCCGCCTCCCTGGCCGCCTGCTCGCGGTGGCCGAGGGCGCGATGGCAGAGCATCGCGGTGTAGTGCATCTGCACGTCCTCGGGATCGACCATGCACACCCGCTCGAGCACCTTCAGCGCCTCCGCGTAGCGGCGCTCGAGGAACAGCACCCGCGCCTGCTGGTTGAGCGCCACCCGGTCGCGCGGGAACTGCTTCTCCACCTGCGCCAGCGACGCCAGCGCCGCCTCGTAGTCGCCGTCCACCTTCTCGATCATCGCCTTGAAGAACAGCGTCCGCCCCTTCGGGCCGCCGATCGCCAGCGCCTTGGCGACGAACGGCTTGGCGGCGTCGATCTCACCCTCCTGGATCAGCGCCCGCGCCACGTTCAACCAGCCGTCGGCATACTCGGGCTCGGCCTCGGTGACCCGCCGGAAGGCGTACTCGGCGCCCTTCAGATCGCCCTGCAGCAGCAGCCCGATCCCCCAGTCGTTCCAGCGCTCGCGGTCCTTCTTGCGCACCACCGGCCGCCAGTCGGGCTCGCCCGCCGCGGCCGCCTTCGCCGCTCCCCCCGCCACACCCGCTCCGCCCGCCGCGGCCGCCTTCGCCGCTCCGCCCGCCGCACCCGCTCCGCCCGCCGCGGCCGCCTTCGCTGCCGCACCCGCTCCGCCCCCGCTGCCCGCGCCCGCTCCCCCGCCCCCCGCCGCCGCCCCGGTCGCGAGCGGCAGCACCGCCTTCGCCTTGGCCACGACGACGATCGGCAGGTCCGGGATCTCGCCGCGGATCTCGCCCGAGACGTTGGCCGGGATGTTCGCCTTCGCAAAGCTGTACTCCGCGCTGTTGTGGTCCTTGTCGATCAGCCCCGCGGCCTGGCCCGGCTTCGGCTTCCCGGCGTACGAGAACTGCGTGTAGTAGTGCGAGAACTTGCGGTAGTTGAGCCGCGCCTCGAACGTGATCGGTCCCTTCGCCTCCGCCGGGAGGTGCACCCGGTAGTGCGCGACGTCGGCCGCGCCCGGCGGGATCAGCCGCACGTACAGGACGCTCCGCGACTGCCAGGCGTTGCGCTTGTTGACCATGTTGCCGGCACCGTCGAGCTGATACGAGCGGTAGAAATGCGCCCCCTTCTCGACCGGCCCCTTGCCGCCGTCGGTGACCGCGCCGCTCCAGTAGACGACGCGGCCCGTGGCATCCTTCCCCTCCAGCTCCAGCCAGACGTCGAAGGCGTCCACCGTGCCGCCCGGGAAGAAGTGGCCGATGGTGCGCGTCCGCGCCACCACGTCCACCCGCACCGTCGAGCCCGGACGCACCGCCAGGCCGCTACCCGCCGCCTTCCCCGGCGCCGCGGCCACCACGTCGAGCGGCGCCGCCAGCCGCCCCACCTCGCGCAGCACCGCCGGCCCGGCCACCTGCGACTCCTCGCCCACCGCGAACGTCGATGCCAGCTGCGGCCCGGCATCCTGCTGGTCCGCCCGCCGGATCATCTGCGCCCCCGGCCCTGCCTGGTCTTCCGGCGACACGGCGAAGATGTCGACGGTGATGAACCCCGACTTCAAGAACTTCACCGTCGTATCGAGCTGCTCCTGGTCGTGGTTGACGAACGGCAGAGCGGTGTTGGCGCCCGGGAAGCGGTGCGAGTGCACCTTGCCGTTCTTGTTGCCGGGGTCCTGCGAGTCCACCAGCGGCATGTGGCAGCCGGTGCAGTTCTTGAACTCCTTCGGGTAATAGAACGAGCGCGCCCCCTGCCCCGACACGCCGCTCGCCTGCCAGGCGTCGTACTCGTTGAAGCCGCGGAACCAGCGGTAGTTGTTGACCGGCACGTCCAGGTGCACCTTGTGGCAGCCGGAGCAGAACTCGGCGCTGTCCTCCCGCATGAACGGCTTCATGAAGGTCGCCTTGTGCGGCCCCGGGTCGAGATAGGTGAGGAAGTGGTTCGCCCGCCGCAGCACCGGGTTCTGGCTCGACGCCAGCTCGTGCAGCGGCGGATAGGCCACGGTGATGCCGCCGTTGCCCATCGAGCTGTCGACGTGGGTGATGGCGTGGCACGACGTGCAGGCCAGGCCGGCGCGCGCCTCCTTGGTGTCGATCTGCACCTTGATCGGCCGCTCGAACCTGCCGTTGAAGAACACCGCGTGGTCGTGGCAGCCGGCGCACCACTTGCTCGGCTGCGTGCCGATCGTGTCCTGCATGTACTCGATCGACTTGCGGTAGAACTGGTTGTTGAACGACCCGAAATGATGCACCGAGCTGCTCCACATCCGGAAGATGTCCTTGTGGCACTCGCCGCAGGTCTCCGAGGTGGTGAAGAAGTCGGCCGGGATGATGCCGCCGACGTTGGTCTTCGCCGACGACGGGAAGAACGGCGACTTCGGTCCGCCGCCCTCCTGGCTCATCGAGACCGGCGCCATTGTCGGGTTGTGGATGCGCATCGCCGGATCGGGGTGCCCGCGCCGCCAGGCGATCATCACCACCGGCACGACCAGCAGCACCACCGCCGCCAGGGCGCTGGCGCGCTGCAGCCGCCGCCATGCCCCGCCGCGCGCCGCCGCCTGGTGCTGCAGCCAGACGAGCCCCGCCACCACCGCCAGCGCCGCCAGGACGATGTGGGTCCACAGCAGCCAGCGGTGCGGCGTGGTGTTGCCGGCCACTGCCAGCGCGCCGCCGGCCACCGCCGCCGCGACCAGCAGCCAGATCGCCGCCGCGCCCGACGCGGCCGCCGGCACGCCGGCGCTGGCCTGAGCCGCCCCCCCCTCGGGCGCCGCGCGCGCCTCGCGCCGCCACAGGCGCACCAGGAGGACCGTCAGCGCCAGGCCGAGCACCAGGTGCAGCAGGGCGTTGGCCATGTAGAACAGGGTCGGCGATGGGAACGCCGTGATGTAGGCCGTGTTGACCAGCAGAACCAGCCAGCCGGCCGCCGCCAGGGTCTTCCAGCGATTGGTCATGGTCGTGCTCCTCTACAGAAACCGGTGCCGGCAGGCGTCGCCGGCGGACCGCCGGGAGCTCATCTCGCGCCCGGGGCCGCCGGCCGCGCCGGCGCCGTCGTCATACGAATCTACTCGCCTCGCTTGCGCCGCCAGGCGCTGCCGCGAGCCGCCGCCACCCGAAACCGTTTCGCCGCCTCCCGATGCGACTCCGCCGGCAACAGCAACCGCTCCGCCGGCCACCCCGATCAGGGCCGCCGCGCCGCGCTTCCCGGGGGTGCCCTCGCGTTCCTCTTTTTTTCCCGGTGGCGCTGCAGACCTTTGGCCGCCCACGGCCAGCTCGGCTCCGCTGCCCTGCCACCGGCCGGATGCCGCGTCCGCCGCCAGCGGCCGCAGCAGGCGCAGCGCCGGGCGGGTGTTGTAGACCTCCCGCCAGCGGCGGTGCTCCACGTCGTCCGGGAAGTGCTCCGTGGCCGGGTAGGGATACGCCGACATGGCATGGAACGGCAGCGGCTCCACGCTCTGCGGGAAGGCGGTGTTGGGGTCGGCGTCCTTCGCCCAGCCGTCGACGTCGAGCAGGAAGTCGCGCCGCCAGCCGCGCGGCAGCGGCGGCAGGCCGCCGCCCGCGAAGCGCAGCCGCACCTCGTCGCCGGAGCCCAGGATCACCAGCTCGTCGTCCACCCGCGCCAGCAGCGGCAGCACATCGCCGTAGCGCGTGTAGAGGCCGGGGGTCGGGTTCCACGACGACACCGCCATCCAGTGCTGGTAGTCGAACTCCTCCGGCTGCCGCCGCGCCGGGTCGATCACCGGCCGCGAGAAGCCGCGGAAGCGCAGCTCGGCCGCGGTCATGGCCATCTCGTGGAGATGCGCCGGCGGCGGCGCGCTGTCCTCGCCGAGGAAGACCTCGTCCCAGTAGACGCAGAGGTTGGTGACGATGCGCACCTCCCGCGAGGGGCCGAGGAACTTGCCGGTCAGGTCCACGGCGATGGTCTTCGGCTTGCCCGCCGGGATGCCCATGTCGGCCACCGCCGTCTGCCAGCGCCCCGCCGCGTCCTTGACCTCGAGCCGCGGCAGCATCAGCCCCTCCCGGCTCTCCTGCGACGCGGCGCGGAAGGTGCTGCCGTCGGCCCAGTCCACCCACCCGGTCAGATACAGCACCGCGCGGTTGTCGCGCGCCGCGCCGGGGCCGAAGTCGAGCTCGAGCGTGTGCGTCTCGGCCACCCCTGAGAGGGTATGGCGGAAGCCTTCGGCGTAGACCCCGTCGCGCGCCAGCAGCGCCGGCAGCACGTCGCGGCCGTTGCCGTCCACGGCGCGCCGCGGCCGCACCCGCCGCTCGACGCCGAACAGGCGGAACTCCGGGAACGGCGGGCTCTTGAACTTCTCGTTGGTGAACACCGCGACCGCCGCCGGGTGGTCGAGGGCGAGGAGGCGCACGCGGTCGAGGTAGGTGACCTCCCGCAGCTCCTCGGTCATGCGCACCTCGAAGACCGGCCCGGCAGACGCCGCGCCCGGCGATCCGGCTGGCAGGCCGGCAGGCGCCGGTCCCGGGGTCGCGAGGCCCCGGCCTGCCGCCGCGCCCGCGGCCAGCGGCGCCAGGGCTTCGCCCGGGATATACACCCACTCGTCGTGGTCCACCGGGAAGTACTGGCCGTCGCCGGAGCTGGCGCCGAGCGGCGCCACCCCCAGCACGTCGGTGATGAACTCGAAGCGGCGGCCGTTCCAGGCGAAGACCATCGGGCAGGAGCCCGACAGCCGCTGCGCCTCCTTGTAGGCGCGCACCTCGCCGGCGCTCGCCGCCGCCGCCTGGCGCGTCTCGTTCTGGATCAGGCCGTTGGGCCAGGTGATGCGCACCGTGTCGGCCTCCCGGCGGCCGCGCAGGCCGAACAGCAGCGGCGCGCCGCGGTAGAGCTTCTTCTGGTAGACCGAGCCGGCCTTCACCTCGACGCGCGCGCCCAGGGCGAGCTTCGGGTTGCGCACCCCGGTGAGCGCCACCTCGAGCCAGCGCCCGGGCGCCGGGCTGACGTTGCGCAGCAGCGCCAGGCTGCCGTCGGCGCGCACCACCGCCAGGTCCTCGCGCCCGTCGCGGTCGAAGTCCGCCGCCACGACCGCGGCCAGCGCCGCCGGCCTGCCGCCGTACAGCTCGGCCGGAGCCGGCGACGCCGCCTCGAAGCCGCCGCGCTGGCCGGCGCCGGCCACGCGCCAGCGGTAGAGCCCGCCGCCGGTCACCAGGTCAGGCGCCGCCCGGTTGCCGAAGTCCGCCACCGCCA
>Ga0307479_10004627_pt1 | contig 12599 bp, 12 predicted proteins | sample atmos_gasesECM4C_FD_203743 | JGI IMG/M metagenome (GOLD analysis project Ga0307479, IMG submission 203743) | Hardwood forest soil microbial communities from Morgan-Monroe State Forest, Indiana, United States - atmos_gasesECM4C_515 | ecosystem: Environmental > Terrestrial > Soil > Temperate...
AGATGCTTGCCGAGCTTTTCCTGAAGGGCAAAGCTTTCAGTTTGCGCAGTGCCGGTCTTGCCGGCGAAATCTATATTCTCGAGTTTCACGGTTCCGGAAGTGGTGCCATCCGGCTCGTTCACCACCCCCCATAGGGCATTCGTGAGCTGTGTGACCGTATCGTCGGAGAGCGGAAAGGATGACGTCTTAAGGCCCGTGGCATTCTTCAGAAAGTGCGGCTGAATGAGATTGCCCCCACTGGACACGGCAGCAATCATGCGAGCGAGTTGCACCGGGGTTGCGGTGATGGGCCCTTGACCGATGGCAACGGAGATGGTTGAACCTGGCCACCACCTGTGATGGTTTACGCGCTCAGACCATTCCTCTGAGGGGATGAGCCCCGGCTCCTCGCCCGGCAAATCGATTCCCGTGCGCTGGCCGAGACCGAGGCCGAAGGCGTATTTGTCAATCAGATCAATGCCGAGGCGCTGACCGACATTGTAAAAGTAGACGTCGCAAGAAGCGACAAGGGCCCTGTGGAGATCGACCTCGCCGTGGGAGTGGTCGCAATGATACAAGTGGCCATAGAACGTCGCCGAGCCGGGGCAATAGGCCGTGTAGCTCGCGGGGATAGCCTTCGACTCGAGCATGGCCGCAGCCTCAACCACCTTAAATACCGAGCCGGGAGCAAGCTGCGCCTGAATGGCGCGGTTTAGCAAGGGAGTTTGCGGGTCCGTGTTGAGAACCGCCCACTCCTTCGGGGGAATGCGGACCGAAAAGTCATTGGGGTCGAACGTGGGATGGCTCACCATGGCAAGGACTTCGCCATTGCGTGCATCCATGGCAATAAGCGCGCCCGCTTTCCCGGCTAGATCGGTTTCCGCGACGGACTGCAAGTCATAATCAATGGTGAGCTGAATCGGCTTTCCGGAGATGGCCTCTATGTTATCGAGAGGGGCGCCTACAGGCTTCCCCAAGCTATTGACGACGACACGGCGCATTCCATCTGTACCTTCGAGGTCCGCGTTGTATTCCTTCTCCAGGCCCGCTTTGCCAACGAGGTCGCCCGGGCGATAGCGACCGTTGCTCTGCTCAAGCTCCTGCGGGGAAACATCGCCGACGTAGCCGATGGCATTGGCGAGCATTTCGCCATCGGGATAGTGGCGGCGCTGGACCATCATGAGCTCAAGGAGTGGCAGATCGGTGCGGTGCGATTCGACGAAGGCAATATCGGAATCGCTGGCCGCGGGCTTGATGACAACGGGCTGGAATTTGGGTTCGTTCCTGGCGGTGTCGAGCTGCTGCCGCAAATCCGCGGCGGAAATGGCGAGGCCCTCTTCAATCTGCGGGAGACTCTTCTGGACCAGCCTGGGGTCGTCGCGGAGGAGCAAAACGCTGAACGAGGGATAGCTATCCACGAGAACGCGGCCTTCGCGGTCAAGCATCGCTCCACGCGGCGCAATGATGGGGATATAGCGAATTTGGTTGCGCTGGGCGAGGTCAAAAAAATGCGCAGATTGAATCACTTGCAGCTTCCAGAAGCCGACCAGCAGAAGAGCGGTAAGAATCACCGAGACATACGAAATGAGTGAAAGCCTTCCCTGAGGAATTTTGCGGTCGTTCGTGTTCCAAGGCGCCAACGGAACTCCTGCGCGGCGGGTCGTGTCCGGCCCTCATGCGCTTCAGCTCTAAATCCTGGTGGGATTCAATCGGTCTTTACGCTACCACCTGGGGTGCGCAACCCGCAAGGCGCCATGCCCATTCCGTCAACGGGGCGGCCGCCTGCCCGGAGATGGGATGCGGGAAAAGGCTAAGAGGTTCGACGGAGACGGTCGAGGAGTGCGAAGAAGAACACGGCAAAAGCGGCGGTACCAAGAGAGTCGAGCAATAGGCGCACTGTGAAAAATGGCTCGGGATGATTCAGGAGGACGCGCTCGATGGCGGCCAGAACGACCTGATGAAAATGGAACAGGAAGAACACGAGAATAAAGCGGCTGGCGGGATGTTCCGTATCAACCTGCGCGCCAACCGAAGAAGCGAGATAACCCACAAGCGTTTTGGCGATGCCATAAAGACCAATGGGATTTCCGTGGCTGAGAGCGTCTTGAAGAATGCCGATGATTGCTCCCAGAAACATGCCAGAGACAGGATTGCGGCGGCTGACGCCGAAATATATGGTGACGAGCAGCGGCAGGTCGATCAATTCCACCCAGCGGCCATACTTGTGAAGAAACGCCTGGAAGACCAAAGCAAGAAAGCAGACGATCACGACCGCGCCGGAATAGTATCTGTGAACCTCGACGTTGGGTCCGGAGCGCGCCCCCGTGTTGAGCATGGAAGACATTTTAGGGCTGGGGGGCCGGCGGATTTGCCGCGGGCGGGGAACCCGAATGGGATGAAGGAGCGATGGGTTCAGAGTTTTTGGGAGCGGGATTGAGTGGCGCTGTTACGGGGCTCTTCGACGGGACGGCAGTTGCGCTTGCGGGAGCGGCGGGTTCCACTTCGGCGGGGCCCGCTTCGGTTTTTTGAGGCGCCAATTCATCAAGGGAAAGCAGAACCAGGACGTCCTCGAGGCGGTCGAGACGCGCGGCGGGCTCCACATGAATCGTCTGGAAGGGATTTCCCTGAGCGGCGTCGGCCACAGTGCCAACGAGGAGGCCCTTGGGAAATATGCGGTCCTCGCCGGAGGTGAGAATGGCTTCGCCAACACGGACCTTTTCGGTGTTCACGACGTAATCCATGCGCGGCCGGATGTCTCCCGTACCTCTTATGACCCCGTGAGTGCGGGTATCCGAAAAGAGAGCGCCCACGCCGCTGTCCTTATCATTGATGAGCAGAACCTGGGCCGCGGCGGGAAAGATTTCGACGATTTTGCCGACCACGCCATCGGGAGTGATGACGGCCATGTTGCGGCGGACGCGGTCGCGTTCGCCACGATTAATAAACAGGGTGTGCGAGATGGGGTCGGCACTCGCTCCGATGACCTGCGCGGCGAGCATGGGAGCTTCCGGATGAACTTGGCGAAAATCGAGAAGCGCAGAAAGGCGGTGCGCTTCGCCGGCCTCAGTTTCAAGCTGGGCGTTGCGGAGACGCAGCCGGTCGAGTTCCCCGCGGAGGCGCTCGTTTTCCACGCGGGCGTTATGCAATCCCACATAGCCGCTCCAAAATCCGCCGACGCGCGAGAAAACCCAAGCACCGGCGCGCTCGACCGGAGAAATCGCTTCGACGGCCCAATAGCGAATCAGGCGCACGTCGTGCTCGCGCTTGATTTGAAAGGCCAGCAGAAAGATTTGGGCGAGGACAACGCCGGCCAGGAGTCTAAGCGGTTGCCTGCGGGAGAAGATCGCTTGCATGTCAATCTATAGAAACGAGGCGCAGGAGCCGGAAATCGCTGAGCATTTTCCCGGTACCGAGCACCACGGAAGCAAGCGGATCATCGGCGATGGAGACGGGCAAGCCAGTCTCCTCGCGGATGCGCTTATCAAGATTCTTAATGAGGGCACCGCCGCCGGTAAGGACGATTCCGCGGTCGCTGATGTCCGCAGAAAGTTCCGGAGGGGTGCGCTCGAGGGCCACGCGAATGGCGTTGACGATGGTGGAGATACATTCGGACAGGGCTTCGCGGATTTCGCTATCGTCAATAGTGACGGTTCGCGGGACGCCTTCGATTAGGTTGCGCCCTTTCACTTCCAGCGTGAGGGGCTTTTCGAGCGGATACGCCGAGCCGATTTCAATTTTAATTTGTTCGGCGGTGCGCTCGCCGACGAGCAAATTGTATTTGCGCTTGAGGTAGTGGGTGACGGCTTCGTCCATTTCGTTGCCGGCAACGCGGACGGAGCGCGAATACACAATACCACTCATGGAAATGACAGCAATGTCCGTTGTCCCGCCGCCAATATCCACGACCATGTTTCCCGAGGGCTCCTCGATGGGCAGGCCAGCACCGATAGCGGCCGCCATGGCTTGCTCGACGAGATAGACTTCGCTGGCGCGGGCGCGATAGGCCGAATCCTGCACGGCGCGCTTTTCGACGGGCGTGATTTCGCTGGGTACGCCAATGACGATGCGCGGATGAACGAGGACGCGGCGGTTGTGGGCCTTCTGGATAAAATACGTGAGCATTTTTTCGGTGACCTTGAAGTCGGCAATGACGCCATCCTTCATGGGCTTGATGGCCACGACGTTGCCGGGCGTGCGCCCAAGCATCTCCTTGGCTTCGCGGCCGACGGCGACGACTTCGGCGCTGTTTTTGTTGATGGCCACAATGGAAGGCTCGTTGACGACGATGCCCTTCCCGGTTGTATAGACGAGCGTGTTCGCGGTACCGAGATCAATCGCCAGGTCGGAAGAGAACAGGCTGAAGACCGACCGCATGTTATAGCCGTTTTTTGTCACGACTTACTTCCCCCAGTATTTTTGAGAGGCCTGCCGCAGCGGCGCGTGCCTACGGAATCACGACCGTCACACGTTTGATGGCGGTACCGCCCCGGCGGTTTTGTCCCGTAATTACAATTTCGTGGCTGCCGCGGATCATGGGCTGCGTGAAATAACGGAATTTGCCATCGTTCTGAATATCAGCAACACGGTCGCCATTGACAATAAGGGCAGCGCCAGGCTCCGTATGGCCGATCACTTCTATAACATTTCCCTGAATTTCGGTGGAGTCCACTTCAAGGACCATGCCTTGCTCCTTGTCGCGGGCCACGAGCGTGAATTTGAAGGGGTCACTTGCTTCGCTCACGTTGCCTTTGGCATCAATCGCGCGCACTCTCCAAAAATACTCTCCGGGATCGAAGCCGGAAACATCCACGCTGGTATCGGCGGTCTTGCGCTCCACAACGACGCTGTTGAACACGGTCGTTTGGCTGGCCTGAAACACATACGATTTGGCGGTAAGGACGGGCTTCCAGGAGAAGTGAACCGAGTCGTGCTTGGCGTCGTCGAGAATGATGGGCTGCAAATTAAGCGGCCCGACCAATTCGGGAGGCGCGAGCACGTCGGATTTCGTAAAGGGGCCGCCCTTGGGGAAATCGACGCGCTGATGCTGGCCAATGTCCACATGCTGGTCGCCGCGGTTCAATTCAGCGCTACCTTCGGCGACGGTGATCTGCTGTTGCTGGGTCGCCGGGTCCGTGCTGACGGCCGCGCGGCTATTGGCATGCAATGACGCGACCGCATCTCCAAAGGAGACCTCCGCCTTGGAGTTGGGGACGGTCCATGAACCGGTGTGCAGGTCCACCTGTCCGGCGCTGATGTGGACGGCAACCTGCGTGCCGCGATCCTGAGTAATATTATTTTCCTCCACGGTGACAAGCGTATCGCCCTTCACGGTGTAAGTGGTTCCATCGGCAAAAGCAATGCGGGCCATGCCTCGAGAGTCTGTCTGAATCAGATCGCCCTTGTCCAGCGTGATCTGATAATCAGCGTTCTGCCACTGCACGGAATTTGACTTCTTGATTTGCACTCCGCCATCAAGGTTAACGAAGCGCGCCTGCCTTGCGGCACTGTCCGCAACGGCGACGTCATGCGGAGTGACGGCATCGGAAATGTGGCGTATGACGCGGCTCGTGAATCCCGGAGACGCCCAGCAGACGATGGCAAGGACAATGACACTCAAGACTAAGGCGTAGGCCACGATCGTGCGGTATCGCACCGTGTGCCAATAGACCTCCACACGGGAGATCTTAGCCTTTTCAGCGGACGAGTTTCTTGCATCCATCATGGCAATTCGGGCTGATTCCTCAATCTAGCATAGGGATATAGGCCCTACAACACGGCGGGAAAACAGTTGCGCAATCACTACCCCCCAAGGTCCGCGCGACGGGAGTGGCGCGGGCCCACGAGATACGAAGGATCGAGAGGGTAAGTCCACTGGCAGTTCGGGTGAACGAAAGTAATTTTGGAGGTTGACCGAAACGGCTTGATTTAGGGAGACTAGTGATGTTCGAGCACGCGTCGCGCTAGATTGATCAACCCTGCGAGAAGGCAAAGAGCATGAGCGACATCATCGGCGAGCTTCGTCCCCCGTCAAGATTGATGCTGACGCCGGGCCCCTCCTGCATGGACCCGCGCGTGTACCGCGCGCTGGGAGCGCCGCTTGTGGGCCACCTGGATCCGTGGTTCATCCAAATGATGGGTGAGGTGCAGATTTTGCTGCGCCGCGTTTTTCAGACCGAGAACCGCATCACCTTTCCGATATCAGCATCGGGCTCGGGAGGGATCGAATCGGCGGTGGTGAACGTGCTGGAAGAAGGCGACGAATGCATCGTCTGCGTGAATGGAGCATTTTCCGAGCGCATGGCATTGGTGGCGGAGCGCGTCCCGGCAAAAGTGATCCGAGTGGAAGCGCCCTACGGGCGGACGGTGGATCCCGACGATGTGCGCCGCGCGGGCAAGGGCAGGAAAATAAAGTTTGTGGGCCTGGCGCACGGCGAAACTTCCACGGGGGTGCTGCAGCGGCTGGACGGCTATCGGGAAGTGGCCGACGAACTTGGTGCGCTGCTCGTGGTGGATGCGGTGCCGACGCTCGGGGGTATCCCGCTCGATGTGGACCGCCAGCGCGTGGACATCTGCTTCGCGGGTTCGCAGAAAGGGCTGAGCGCGCCGCCGGGCATGGCGCCCATCACGGTGAGTCCGCGTGTGGAGGAGCTGATCCGCCAGCGCAAGCAGCCGGTTCGAAGCTGGTACTTCGATTTGACTCCCGCGATGGATTATTGGGGGAAGGAACGGACGTATCATCACACGCCGCCGATTCCTCTGCTCTATGGCCTGCGCGAGGCGCTGCGCATTGTGCTCGAAGAAGGCTTGGAGGCGCGGTGGGAGCGCCACGCGCACAACCAGCAGTCCCTGATCGCAGGGCTCGAAGCGATGGGCCTCAAGCTGCTGGTGGAAAATCCCGCGGACCGTCTAGTGACCGTGACGGGAGTGAAATTACCGGCGGGAATCGAAGACAAGCAGGTGCGCCAGCAACTGCTCGACGAATTCAACATCGAGATCGCGGGCGGGTTCGGACCGCTCAAGGGGAAGATGTGGCGCGTCGGCCTTATGGGCTATTCGAGCCAGAAGGCCAACGTGCTGCTGTTCCTCGCCGCGCTCGAAAAGGTGCTGCTCGACCAGGGATTTCGCGCGCCTGCAGGCGCGGGAGTGGCAGCGGCCATCCGTAGCTATCAGCAGTCGGCGCAGCCTGTGACCGCAGGCGCCCCGAAGTAGGCGATATCGCGAGGAACCCATGGCCAAAACCGCAACACCGACGATTCCGAACGCAGGCGCAATGAGCGAGTTCATCAGCGCGTTCGATGTGCCGTCGAAGGTGACGGACTGCGTCTACCACTGCCGCTTTTCTCATTGCTGGAACGCCATCGCCACCCGCCACAGCGACACGATGGATTGCAAGTTTTTCGTGGATGGCAAGGGAGTGATTCTCGGGCTGGCGCACCCCGCGTTCGTTGAGTTTCGCTCGCGCGCGGGACGCGACCTAACGGATCGCGAGGCGAGCTACATCGCCGCCGAATATCTGCGCGAACGGCTGGAACAGGAGGACGAGCACCCGCTTTATGACGTTGCGGCAGCCGCCGTCCTGCGCGTCATCGAAAAGCTTGGCATCCGCTAGATGAGCGAGAGAGGCGCCCATATGAGAATTTCCGCGAGGATAGAAACCGCCCGAGCCGCGCGGTGTGAGGAGCGAACGGACTGGAATCCGCGCGCTAGCCGGCGACGAAGTTTTGTGGCGGCCTGGATTGCTTGCGCGGGCCTCTCGATTGCTTCGTGCGCGCTGGCCGGAAATTCCGGAAACACAGCGCAGGGAAAGGCAACATTCCAGGAGCGGTGCTCGGTGTGCCATGGCGCGGATGCCTCCGGCCATACGCCGGTGGCCCAGGCGCTCGGCACCATCCCGGACTATCGGTCGAAAGCGGTCCAAGACCTGACAGATGCGCAGATTCGAACTGTGATTACCGAGGGCAAGGGGAAAATGCCGGCCGCAAAAGGCTTGAGTCAAACGGAAATCGCCAACCTGATCGCTTTTATCCGCAGCCTCGCCAAAAAGTAGTCTCGCGAGAGTAGAAGTATTCGCGTCCGATTAGGCGTCGGAGAGCGACTCGTCGAAGCCGGGGCCATTTTTCCGTTCGCTGGAATTCGCTTCCAGGGCTTTTAACTCTTCCGCTTCGAATATCCCGCCGCAATCGAGACATTCCACGTATCGGCTGTCTTTATCCTGGGCAATTAGGCGGGTGTGCTCGTGTTTGCAGGCGGGGTCGCGCATGGCAGGCATCGCAATAGCAGGCTGCCAACATTATCTCACATTCCCGCGGCAAGTTCTTTCCGACAAATCTTCCGGTTCCAGCCTCGAAGTGTGTCATTCCATGCGAATTCTCGTCGTGGGCTGGTTTGAATTAACCGGCAACAAAGACTTGGCTTTGCGAGCAACGGAAGAGTGATAGCTCAGCGCCAGGATTGTGTAGCAACTTCCTGCATGTTGCCATGCCTGTCGTGGGCTAAGACGAAGGCAGAAGCGTAGCGCCGCAAAACAAAAATCCGCCAGCTTCCCAAACCCAATTTCAACGTCCACCGCGCGAATTTGACATCCATCCGGATCGGTGCAACCATGAATGCATACGTGGCACCGGCTGAATGCCGGTTTGCTGGGGCGTTCGGATGCGGGGACACCAAAATCCCCGGACCGGGCGTCCGGCAACAAACCCCACCCACCCCGGGAGGTGGAATCCTTACGGATTTCGCCTCCCGTTTTTATTTTGGGCTCCCCTTGCGGCGCGCAGCCTGCTTCCCCTCCCGCTTCACGGTCTCGACAAAAATGTCGGCTTCACGCGTAGGCCGCGGGATGCGAAAAGGCCCGCCCACGGCGCGGGCAAATTCGATGGCGCGCGCGAGCGAGATTCGGTGCCCCTGCGAGATATACACGGGCTTCACTCCCGCGCGAGTGCGCAGCGCCGCGCCAATCACTTCTCCTTTATCTTCGAGCGGTGTCCACGCGCCCGCCCGCATGGAAAATTTGCGCGCTTCGCCCACGAGAATGGATTTCGCGCAACCGATGGTTGGCCGGTCAAGCAGGACGCCCAAATGGCAAGCGAGACCGAAGCGGCGCGGGTGCGCGTAGCCGTGGGCATCGCAAAAAATCAGGTCGGGCGCGTGGCGCAGGCGCGCGAAGGCTTTCAAAAGCGCAGGGATTTCGCGGAAGCTGAGCAACCCTGGAACATAGGGGAACGCGACGCGCGACCGGGCCGCCACGCGCTCGATTTCGACCATCTCCGGAAAGCGGAAGACAACGACACCCGCGATAGCCTCCCTGCGGCGAAGGTCGAGCGCGATGTCCGCTCCGGCGACGGCGGCGATTCGCGGCGGGAGCCGGTCTGCGAGTTCCAGCCGCTCGCGCAGCCGCAATTGAATGCGCGCCGCCTCGCGCGGCGTCACATTCCACCGATGCAGCCGCAACGCCTTCATCCCGCCAACGCTAACGGGCGCCCTCGCGGTGTGTCAAGCAACACAACTTCGCGCGCGCGGCAGGTTCCCCGCACGGTGCCGTGGATGGCGATTCTCACGCGTTCTTTTTGAGATCGGCAAGGACGAGCTTGGCGAGTTCCTTGAGCGTCTCGAAGACGCCTTGTCCCGTGAACGCCACGGCTTCGACGAGCGGCTCACCTTTGATTCCCAGCTGCTTCCGCAATTCTTCAACTGGCAGGACGTTGGGCAAGTCACGCTTATTGAGCTGCAGAACGTAGGGGATGGTATCGAAATCGAGGCTGTGGTCCTTCAGATGTTCGCGCAGGTTATCGAGCGTCTCCAGATTGGCGTCCAGGCGCTCTTCTTGGGAATCGGCGACGAAGGCCACGCCGTCCGCGCCCTTCAAAATCAACCTCCGGCTGGCCTCGTAGAACACCTGTCCGGGAACCGTGTAAAGGTGAAAGCGCGTCTTAAATCCGCGCACCGTGCCGAGATCAAGAGGAAGGAAATCGAAGAAGAGCGTGCGGTCGGTTTCCGTGGCGAGCGAAACCATTTTGCCCTTCTGATTCGTGCCCGTGTGCTCGTAGATCCACTGCAAATTCGTAGTCTTCCCGCCGAGGCCGGGACCGTAGTATACGAGCTTGCAGTTAATCTCTCGTGCGGGGAAATTGATAAATGGCACAATGTCCTCAGAAACGCGCAGCTTGTTACTTATAGCATACGCTCGGATTACAGGCCACCGCGCCCTTTGTAGCATGCTTCGCAATCGGCAATGCTCAGGGGCGGGAGGGCGGAAAACGCCGGGAAGCGGCGCGAATCGCCGGCCGTAGCGGGCAAATCTGTGCTATGGGACCTTCCGCGACTACATCCGGCGAGCCCGCGCATGCTCCGCGGGAGCCACAGCCCTACCCTCCACCGACGGCAACCCGAAATATTCGTAGGCGTTATCGAAGGCGATGCGCCGGATCATGTCTCCCACGAGCGGCTCATCATCGGGAAGCAGCCCCGCATCCATATCGGCGCCAACCAGATTGCAAAGCACGCGCCGAAAATATTCGTGCCGCGGGAACGACATGAACGATCGCGAATCCGTCACCATACCCACAAATCTCGAAAGCAGCCCGCAATTCGACAGCGCGTTGATCTGCCATTCCATTCCTTCCTTTTGGTCGAGGAACCACCAGCCAGTGCCGAATTGCATCTTGCCCGCAATACTTCCGTCCTGGAAGCTGCCAATGACAGTGGCGAAGGCATAATTGTCCACGGGATTTACATTGAATAGGACCGTCTTCGGCAGGCGGTTGTCGCGATCGAGCATGTCTAAGAATCGGACGAGCGGCGTCGTCTGCGGCGTGTCTCCCATACAATCGAAGCCCACATCGCGCCCGAGCGCCTTGTACATACGCGTGTTGGCGTTGCGATAGGCGCCCAGGTGGAGCTGCATCACCCAGCCCTTTTCGGCGTTGAGCCGGCCGAAATGCAGCATAAGATAGCTCGCGAATTTCGTCGCGTCGTCGGACGTCACTTCCTTGCCGGCGCGCGCCCGCGCGAATGTGGCTTCCGCCTCGCGGTCAGTGCATGGCTCCGAGTATGCCCGGTCCAAACCGTGATCCGAGCATCGGCCACCCATCGAATGAAAAAATTGATGGCGCTTGGCGAGCGCATCGAGAAAGTCCGAGAGCCGCGCTATATCCACGTTCGCGCTCGCGCCCAGTTTCCCCGTCCACTCGTTAAACGCGGCGGCATCCTCGACGCGCAGCGCGCGGTCGGGACGAAACGTGGGAAACACACGAGTGGCGAAGCCTGAGGCCTGAATTTTCTTGTGATATTCAAGCGAGTCCGCGGGATCATCCGTGGTGCATACGGCGCGCACCCCAAACTTCCGCAAGATTCCCTGCGTCGTCAGCTCGCCGGACGCCAGTTTCGAATTCGCCTGATTCCAAATTTCATCGGCGCTCTTCTCGTCGAGAAGACGCGTGACACCGAAATAGCGCAGCAGCTCGAGATGCGTCCAATGGTAAAGCGGATTGCGCAGCGTGTGTGGAACGGTCCGTGCCCAGGCCATGAATTTTTCGAAGGGGGGCGCGTTGCCGGTGCAATATTTTTCCTCGACGCCGTTGGAGCGCATGGCCCGCCATTTGTAATGGTCGCCTTCCAACCAAATCTCGGCAAGGTTGCCGAAGCGGCGATTCTCGGCGATCTCCTTGGCCGAGAGGTGGGAATGAAAATCGAGTATGGGCTCGTCCGCGGCGTACTTGCGATACAAATGGCGCGCCGCTTCGCTCTGCAACAGAAAATTCTCGTCGCTGAATGACATGCGTCCCCCCCCAACTGGCTTTAGTATACAATCGCGAGCCTCGAAACGCGAAGCCCGCGGCTCCATGCCTGCGGTCCGAATAGACTTCAATAGCACGTCCCGTCGTCCACGAATTTCTCGCTCGCGATGATGGACGCCAGAGAGTGCGCACAACTAAGGACTCTGTTGTTCAAAGGATCGTTATTCATCGTGTCCGGGGGTATATATTCCCTGGCATAGGTGGCCGCAAGGATATTGTCGGTCAGCTGCTGCATGTCGTTGAATTCCGCCGCGAGCAATTTTAAGGCGCTTCGATCCAAGTCCGTGGAGGCCGCCACGGATGCCAGCGAGAGATTTTTGGCGGCTTCGGTACGGCTGTTCGATATCCAGTCCGTGGGCAGCGGGTATCCATTCTGGACATCATTGGCAAGGCCGCTTTGCCACTGCCGGATCGACGTCATCGCCTCAACGCTTGCCCTGAGGAATTCTTTTGAGAATGCGGGTGGTTTGGGCTGGGCCGCCGACGCGCCGGTGGCGGAAGCGGGTGCGGAAGCGGGTATCGTGAGTGCGATCTGATTTCCGTTAAATCGAAGGGTGCCGTTCACGAGCCGCGCGAGGGCATCGATCTCGACAAAAGACCGGCCATTCATCTGAACGACTTTTGCGACGCCCGGTCGGCCGTTTATCACCAGGGTCAGGTTTTCCTCCTTGGCTTGCGAGGACGCGAGCCCAGGCAAAACGAGGACTACCGCCAATATCAGCCAGACACGGAATGCTCTTCTTCGCATGAGCTTGCTCCTTCCAGATGCGCCCAGGAAACACAATAACGACCACAATGAGGAGCGCCATACCCATTCTCTAAGCCGGC
>Ga0307479_10004628_pt1 | contig 12599 bp, 14 predicted proteins | sample atmos_gasesECM4C_FD_203743 | JGI IMG/M metagenome (GOLD analysis project Ga0307479, IMG submission 203743) | Hardwood forest soil microbial communities from Morgan-Monroe State Forest, Indiana, United States - atmos_gasesECM4C_515 | ecosystem: Environmental > Terrestrial > Soil > Temperate...
GCGGCCAGCTGCAACATTCGGGGGAGGAGCAATTACCGAAACTTGAGCCAGGCCAGTCCAACGGGATGTGTGTTGGCTAACCGCGGGCGCTGGGGGCACTACCCAATCCTGGCTCGGCGGCAGTGTTAATTGTGAGTGCCTGGTAGCGGAGAGCGGCATCATGGGTAGAGCCGCGTTAGCGACCATGATGCCGGGCCTTCCAGGCAAGGTGAGTCCCATCTGGGGCGCGCTGATGACAGCATGTTTGCGCTCCGGAGCCACCGCCATTACGGATTTTCGTCCAGCAAAGGACCGTCCTCCTAAGCGCTGGGAAAGGTTCCTCGGACTACTTCCACGCGCCGGGAACGATAGCGGAGACCTGGAATAGCTAACATACGATGCCCGTAGGGTGTCCGAGTGCCGCTGCATTGGCTGAAGTGACGGTTGCTGGGAGAGGGTCCAGACCGCCAAGATCATCAGTGTGTGCCAAAGCATTGATTCCAGAAATGCCCCCCACCCTATGCCGGTGGAGACGAAAACGTCGCTCCAGAAAGGCGCTGGGGTGGTTGTAGTGGGCAGGCGCTGGGCCGAGCGGAACAAGGCGTCGGCAAGATTGCTGAGGAAGACCCGGTGGGCCGGTTCCCAGTGGATCAGCAGTCTGGGGCGATATGCGGCTCTAGGCTGAGCGGTTAAATTCTGCGTCAAATGGGCCCCATCCTCCCAAGCCTGGCTGCTGGCGCGATATTGAGAGAATTGTACTAATCTTTACCCGCATTTCAAACCTGAGAAGTTCGTTTGGCGATATTCTCTATTTGGCCCAAATGGTTCAAATCATGGCCGGCAAACATGCGCACGATGTGGGCGATGGTCTCCTTCCCGCGCTCCTGATGCATTCCGTAGTTCTCCCATAGGCTCTTTGGCACTGAATTGAGCAGTTCGAGGTTGTTTTCTCGTAACACGCGGAAGACCTCGAGGGACTTGCGGGTATCGCGGCCCGAGTAGGCAAAGGTCTTGGCCCAGACATCCTGGTCAAAAGCATGGACGGGGGCTCCATTGCTTCCCATGATCAGGCGCATGCGCCAGCTGCCCACCAGTTCCGCATCCGCCAGGTGAGCCAGGATTTCGGCAATTGACCACTTGTCCGGTGCAGGTCGCGCCGTGAGCTGCTTCTTGTTTAGCGGTTTGATCAGCTTCTCCAGCTTCTTCGCGGTTTCTTTTTGTATGGCGATGGGATCTTTGCCGTTCAAAAGACCGAGGATCCGCTGCGTATATTGTTGCGGCGTTTCTTGCATTGCTTCCTCCATGCCGCCGATTGCGGACAAAAAAAACGCTTCAGGCTCTTAGACGGCCTGAAGCCCGAAAAGTCGAAAAATTGAAAACAAGATGCTTTACTTCTGCAAGGCCACCTTATTCTCAGAGCCTTCAAAGATCTCGGTGAGCACATGCCCGCGCATCTGTTTTGGCTGTTCGATCCCGTATAGGTGCAAGATTGTAGGGGCAATGTCGTAGACGCTTGCCTCAAAACCCATCAGGCGCAGGTCGTGCTTGATTCCGGGTCCCATGGCGAAAAATGAGCCGGGCACGTCGTCGCCGTCGGCGAAGTCATGCTTGGCGATGACCGGGGTGGTTTTTTCGTGGTCTATGTGAGCATGTGGGTTGGTTTCTTCGAACTCACGCAGCGGCTTGATGCCGTGATCAGAGACGATGATCACATAGGTGTTCTCATCCACGTGTTTCAGGATACTGCCTAATACTTTGTCGAAAGCGACGTATTGATCAGGGAATGCATCAGGCCGCACCGCATTGATTTTGGGGTTGTAGCCGGCGTTGTAGGGTGCAATGGGGTACAGCCAGTGGCCGGTGCGGTCTTCGCAGGATTGCACGAACCAGGTGAAATCGGTGGGATGGCTGGTCATCAGGTAGTCGAAAAGCTTAGTCTGTTGCTCACGGATTGTGTCCACCCTCTTTAACCACGCGTCAATCACGTCTGCTTCATGCCCCTTGAGTTGCTCCGCCGAAGGCATACGCTCGCAGTCGATGTAGAAGTCGCCCACATTCTTGAGCAATGCCGTTTTCATGGCAGCGGGATAAACAGCATCGCCACCTTCCACATCTGACAGCTTGGGAGCGCAGAGGACACCGTCTTCGCAATTCTTGCCGCGGGTAAGCATGCCGCTGATCATGTAGCCGTTAACCGGCATTACCGGAAATGTGGCGGGCACGTTGGCCATACCCACTGACACACCGTTTTTGGAAAGAACGGACCAGATCGGCTCTTCCTTGAGCATGTTTGTGTTTGCGGTGATGCCGCCCACGATGAAACCTGTTACCCCATGCTCCTCAGGCTTGGTGCTGGTGAACATCGTCGTATAGACGCGTGGGCAATTGGGTGCCGAAACTGTGCGCAGCTTGCCGTAGGCCCCGTTCTTTATTACCTTGGCCAAATTGGGTAGTTCACCCTTGACGAGCAGGGGGCGAATTACATCCAACTCCATGCCATTAACGCCGACCACCACTACCCGGGGCTTGGGTTTCACAGTGCTCTGAGCCTGTGCAAAGAGCGGCAACGTGACCAAGCAGACAAACAGCGCAACTAGCGGACACCTTATGGGTTCCATCAGATAACCTCACCCGAACGCTGGAATTATGGAATTATACCCCGGAGAATGGTGACCATCGCGGGGATTGTTGTTGAGCATTCAAAAGTTGATAGGCTGTATTTGTCACTTTGGGACCGCAATTGATGCGTTTTACGCTACAGGGAGGTAGGCGTGAAGATACACAGCAGAATTAGCCGCGGCGTGTTGGTCGTATGTGGGATTCTCTTACTGGCAGGTTGCCCCACGCGCACCAGCATCGCCAAGATCAACCAAGATCCCGGCCGATTCATAGGCAAGGAAGTCACGGTTGCGGGACACGTGAGCGGATCGTTTGGGGCATTGGGCACCGGCATCTTCCAAATTGATGACGGAACCGGCAACATGTGGGTCTACAGCCAGAATTATGGTGTACCCAGCAACGGCGCAAAACTGGCCGTCACCGGCCAGATTGAGCAGGGCTTCAATTTTGGGGGGCGCAACTTTGCTGTTATTTTGAAGGAGACCCAACGTCGTCACTGATTCTGTGTCCTGAGTCGAGGCAAAAAGGTCAAACCACAAAGGACGCGAAGGCACACGAAGGAGGGTGCAATAAGAGCTGCGCGGTTCGCAGAGTATGCGAAGTTATCTGCCATGTGGTGCGCTAACTGCTCGAGCTCGCAGCTCGAGCACTCTCGGCTTTCGACGCATACATCTGACGGTCAGCGTTATCCAATACCTCATCCAAGCTTTGGCCGTCAGACCATTCAGCTACTCCAATACTTAGGGTTACCTCAAAGCCGTCTAGGTGGCGGGCCTGATTCCAATCCCGCAGATACGCTTTAGTTCTCTCTACTACCCGAAAGGCGGTGTCGCGTGGGGTATCGGCGAGTATGACCAGAAACTCGTCTCCTCCGTAGCGAACCACCGCGTCCGAGCCGCGCACCGAGTTCTTGAGCAGCCCGGCAATCTCGGAAAGAACCACATCGCCCGTCAAGTGCCCAAACCTGGTGTTCACTTCCTTAAACCGGTCTACGTCAATGAGCATGAAGCTGAGGGGTTTCTGCAGACGGCGAGCGTGGCTGATGAAACGTCCTGCCATGTCTTCCAGGGATCGGCGATTGTAGATTTCGGTTAAGGGATCGGTGAAGGACTGAAGCCGCACCAACTCGTTCTGGATTGTAGTCGAGATCACTTTCTCGCGTAAGTGGCGCAGCTCCAGGCGACGGGTTACCAGGTATGTGTTGAACAGGGCCAGCAATGCAACCAGGCCGAGCACGAGCTGCCGCGATACCGTGATCTCAAAGTGAACGTTATCCTGCTTGAGAAAGGCGGCTGGCAGCACGATCGCGAGTAGCCCCGCTCCCGCCAGCACCCCGGTTAAGGAAACAATGAGCCACAGCTCCCAATCTCTTTTTTCCAATCGTGCAAGCTCGTGGCTCACCTGCGCGAGAATGCTCTCAGATTGGTCCTGCGTTTTCACCAGGTCATCCCTTTTGCCAGCGACCACTCAGAACGCCGGTTAAGAAACCATGCTGAAAAGAATCTGCCATTAGCGTTAAACACTGGCAAACAAAAGGCGTTTCTGTTTTTTTGCGCACAACCGCCTGATAGGATCGTATGTTTGGAAGGGGCGGAGGTGAAAGTTACGAAGGTCATTTCGTCCTCGCCCAAGTTGCTGCCGTCTGGCCAAAATCAGAGTTCCGGGGCCGAGACCACCCCCACGTACTTGTCCGCACCACCGTAATAGAAGAGCCAGCGTTTCGCCTTGCGAACGAGTCCCTCGACGAAAGCGACATGGGGGACCTGCCCAACTTTCTCCCAGTGGCGCTCCGGGGCGAACAACGGTTGCTCGGCACGCGCCAGCACTTTGGTTGGATCGCTCTTATCGAACAACGCCCAGCCGTTCCTCAAATGTGCACTGTTCAGGTAGCACACGGCGTCTGGAGACACCGAGACGCAGGTGTGCTTCCCACGAACATTATCGATAAAATATTAAGGCTGTTTCAAACCCGTCCGATAAACCAGCTCGTCATCAGCGCCGTTATAGATGAGAAAAATGCCGCTGGAAACAATTACCGGGGCGGGACCAGGTTCCACCACCTGAGAATCGAACCATCCGGGGCGGCTGGACAAAATAGGATGGTCAAGCGCCTCGGTCCAATGCAGCAAGTCCTCCGAGTACGCGACTCCCATCTGGCTACCCTGGCCGGCAGCATCGGCCAGGTAGTACATCCAGAACTTCCCGTTGATTTTTTCGGAGAGGGTCGCCCCGGATTTAGTCCAACCCACATTCCACTTGCCTTTGTAGGCCGGCATGATGACACCTTGCCGCTTCCAATGCACTAAATCGTCTGATGTGGCCAGGCAAAGCTGGGCATCCTGGTGTTTGGGACCGACACCATCGACATTGTTGTATCCGGTGTAGGTGAGGTAGTAGGTAACGCCAATTCTGACAATTCTGGGATCCTCCACCGCACCTCCTCTTTCATAGGGTGCCTCGGCGACCATGACAGGCTGCGGTTGCCGCGTGAAATGGACACCGTCGTTGCTGGTGGCGTAACCGAGCGAGGATGTGCCTTTGCGATCCTGGGCACGGTAGAGCATCACGAATGTTCGATCTTTCTTGATGACGGCGGGATTGAAGGTACCTGCGGATTCGAAACCGTCCCAGGGAGACAGCATGGGCTCCCCTGAAAGGCGTGTCCACTTTCCCAATGGTGGAACAAATTGTGTGACTGCGGGAGGGGCGATGGCTGCCGGCAGGAGGAGCGCGACAGGGCAAACCTGGCTCATGCGTGGGATGAAACGTGCTTTTCTCACGTTTATTTCTCAGGGTTCAGTGCTGGACTGTGGGCGTAACCGGGCTCGGCCGAGACCAGCCGTTCGGGTCAATTTCCAGTCAACACCATATCAAACTGGACAGCCAAGACTACAATAACCGTTCGGCATTTTGTGAGGTGAGCCCATATGTTTGGCGCGATCGAGGCGGGTGGGACGAAGTTCGTCTGTGCAATCGGAAGCAAGCCGGAGGACCTGAAAATTACCCAGTTCCCGACTAGCTCGCCCGAAGCTACCACGGCCAACGCCGTCGCTTTTCTGCGGGAAAACTCCCGCAGCGAACTTTGGGCGGTGGGAATAGGTTCGTTCGGACCGGTTGATCTTGATCCGCAATCGGCAACTTTTGGGTACATCACTTCAACTCCAAAGCCAGGATGGCAGAATTTCGACTTTGCCGGCGCCGTCCGACGCGCTTTGAATGTGCCTGTGGGGTTCGACACCGACGTAAACGCAGCCGCCTTGGGAGAAGCCCGCTGGGGAGCCGCGCAAACCCTCTCCGACTTTCTCTATCTCACCGTTGGAACCGGCATCGGGGGAGGAGCCATTGCCAACGGTCGCGTGCTACACGGACTACTGCATCCCGAGATGGGGCATATTCCTATTCCACACGAGCGGCAACGCGACCCGTATCCTGGTTGTTGCCCATTTCATGGAGATTGCCTGGAAGGACTCGCCTCTGGTCCCGCTATGCAGCAGCGGTGGGGGGTGCCTGCTGAGGGTTTGACTGCAGAGCATCCTGCATGGGCTCTTGAGGCGCACTATCTCGCGTTGGGTCTGGCAAGCTGGGTCTGCACCCTGTCGCCTAAACGCATTCTGCTCGGGGGCGGCGTGATGCAGCAGGCTGCCTTGTTTCCCATGATCCGCGCCGAGCTTGCGAGATTGCTGAATGGATATGTTCGAGCAAAGGAATTGGCCGAGCACCTGGACGACTATGTCATTGCACCCAAACTCGGGAACTCTGCCGGGATAGCAGGCGCGCTGGTCTTGGCCGAACAGGCATATCACGGTCAGGCTACCCGGGTTGCTTCGGCCTCCGAACACAAAGTGCATTAGTGAGGTGCGGGAGACGCGGGCGTATGGCAGCCGATGCTTGTTGGAATTCCATCGGCGGAATTACACAGACCAGTTCGCGGCAGCGATTGTGGGCTCGCAGTAGACTCAGGAGACATTATGTCGAGAAGAAATGGAGACAAGTCGCGCTTCAATCGCCTCCGAAAACAGGGGATTGACCGACGCATGCGCCAACGGAAGCTGTTCTCTGCGGACGGCGTCCAGCCGGAGGCCACACTGGCCAACAAACCGAAGGCTCGTCCGAGCGCGCCGCCGGATGAGACCACAACATCTCGTTGATGGATCACGGGACGAACGCAATTCGCGAGCTCGTTGACGGCCTACTTCGGCTTGCTTTCGGCTATTTTTCTTTGCCTACCTGATGCTCCTTTTCACGCGCTACTTCTGAAAAACGAATTGCTGAGAGTCCTCTCATTTCATTGCACTTCTACGGAGACCAAGTCTCCTCCGGTTTTCCCACTGGCTCGGTAATTGATGGAAACCCGGCGGTTCTCCCATGTACACGAAAAAGTGTCGGCCCCAATCACCGTTAGGGACTTGAAATCGGGGGTGCGTAGCTTGAGTGTTTTGCTACCACTCACCACCGTGAGCACGGCTACCGGCGGTTGCGAACAATCGACGCTCACCAGCTTGCCTTTGACAAACTGGATTGCACCTGGAGCCGGCGCTGTGTGTTCTGCTTTTGTAGTGGGCCTCTCGGTCTCGGCTTTCTCCTCGTTCTGCTCAAGCGGTTCTTGCCTGGCGGGCTGCTGACTGCTTTCAGCATCCTTAGCAGCCGTTGCCTTCGAACTGCCAGACGGTGGACGCTGTACAGGGATTCCATACTTCTGCGCGAATTGCATCTCCTGCAATTGGCTGCGCGCGGCAGCCGCCAACTGCGGATTACTACTGTTCTTCACGCGTTCAAATATCTCGCGAGCCGCATCCCATTTCTTACCCGACGCATAAACCACGCCCAGGTTGAAGACATACTGCTCGTTGCGCGGGCTAAGCTGAATGGCCTGCCGGATCGCCTCCAGCGCCGAGTTCATGCCGCCGCCTTCCACGCGCGCCATGGCCAGCATGTTGTAAGCTTCCGCGAACTCCGGGTACCAGTCCAGCACCGCCACCAAATCCTGCATCATGTTGGCAAGTCCACGGATCGGCTCGCCAGTGCTTTGCGCCCTGCGGTATTTTAAAAAGGCAAGATAGTATCGGAGCCAGTGATCGCGCGGGTTCAACTCTGCGGCCTTTGCCAACTCCTCGTCCGCCGAGTCAAACTTTTTGTCCTGGATTTTTGCCCAAGCCAAGACGCGATGCGCGATCTCGTTGTCCGCGGGCTCGGCGGCCAGCGCCTGTAGTTCCTGAAGCCCCTTTTCTCCATGTTCCGGGGTACGGGTCATCACGTCGCCGAGCAGTGCGCGGCCATCTGCGTCGGGGATTTGGGTTACGCTCATTCCAACGTCGTCGGGCCCGACAGGCGTGGGCGACGGAGATAGCTCGGCCCGCGATCCGGGTGATGGCGACCCGACGCGTGACGGCGCGAGAGATTGGAAGTGCTCCTTTATGGTCTTTTCGAGCTGCGCAGGTGACATGCCGAAGGCTTTTGCGAGGGCCTGTTCAAGTGGTATTTTCTGGTTTTGCACCAGGTCGAAATAGGTGCCGATCTCCTGCAGTTTATGCCCGTTGAGCAAGTACTGTATTACGATCCAAGATTCCGCGTAGAAACGGCTGCTGTCTTCCTGACTGCGGGAAGCGTCAGGAACCATGGTGAACAGCTCCGGGAGTGGGAGCCACGCTCCACTAGCGAGGATTTCGGTCAGCGTTTTCGCCGAAAAGCCTGCTAGCCCCGGATCGCCGCCAAGTTCCATGTGTTTGTCGCTTAACCGAAGGGAGGAGAAATATTCTGCGAAACCTTCGTCGAACCAGGGCTGCGTCGGAGGATAGTTACCATCCAGCAGCGCTCGCGCGAAATCGTGGGCAATAGCTCGCCAAGGTTCCTCTTCTGCAACATTCAGGACGATGTAATTTTGGTCTTCTCCTGGCAGAAGGAATCCCGCCCGTGGAGTGGACCCAATCTCGCCGGAACGCACCAGCTGAGCATATTTATCGCGTGTGAGTGCGAGGACTGTAAAGGGCACCGGCACGTTGAGCCGGCGCCTCATCAGCAGGCTGCCAAACACGGCACGCATCTGCTCGAGACGCAGCGTTGCCTCACGGCCCCGCTTTTCCCCCGCGTTGGTAATAATCGAGAAATGCTGGGCGTGGATCTCCGTCCAGGGAGGCTCAGCGGCAAATGCGGGCAGACCAGCGAATACCCTGAAGAGCAGCAGTATGGAGAGAGCAGCAATCGAGATGTGAATGCGGGACATCATTAACGCACTTAGTTACTGCGGTCAGGAAGCACAGTGCTTGGAATCGTAGCCCGGCGGCTCTGCAGCCTGGCGCACCCCCACTGCGCGGCTTCTGCGATCACGGGGTCCTCATCGGTTGTGAGTTTCTTCAGAACCGGAAGGAACTTGCGATCCCCGCTGTTCCCCATTGCAATCGCCGTGTTGCGCCTCAGGCCGGCCAATCTGGTGCGCCGCACGGGCGAGCCGCGAAACGTCTGCCGAAATTGCTCTGCGCTCATTTCCGCCAACCAGTCGAGTGTCGGATTTACCAACTCAGGCCGGGGCTGGAATTCGGGGGTGGCCGTGGCTGGAGCTTTGCGATTCCAGGGACACACATCCTGGCAAATGTCACAGCCAAACACATGACGTCCGATACCCGCCCGCATCTCTTCCGGAATTACCCCTCGCCTTTCTATGGTGAGATACGAAATGCACTTGTTCGAATCGAGTTGGTACGGCGCGATCAAAGCGTTTGTGGGACATGCATCGATGCAGCGCGTGCAGGTGCCGCACCGGTCGGGAGCAGGAAAGTCAGGCTCGAGCTCGAGAGAGGTCAGGATTACTCCCAGAAACAACCAGGACCCGAGCTTCTGATTCAGGATGCAAGTATTCTTGCCGATCCAACCCACCCCCGCATACTTGGCATAGACGCGTTCCACTAAGGGCCCAGTATCCACATAACATCGCGTAATCAGATCGCCACTACCCGCGTGGGGACGGACGCCTCGTCCGTCCAGGCCGAGCGAAGCTCGGCTTTGCTGCCGTGAGTGGTCTGTAGACATTGGCACCTGCTGATCGTAAAACTCACGAAGCCAGTTCTCCACCTGTCGCAACTTCTCCATCACCACTGCGTGGTAATCGCGAATGCTCCAGGCATAGCGCGAAATCCACCCCTGCGTCGAATCCTGCACCTCGGTTGAATAGGGCTGCGCCGTGTTGTAGTTGATGGCGCACACAACCACGCTTCGTGCCCAAGGAGCGGTGTTTTGCAGGGAAGCGCGTTTCAGCTCTCCAAGCTCATTGCGCGCTTCCAAGTAATGCATATCACCGGAATGTCCGGCCGCAATCCATAGCGGGAAGTATTCCAATTCGGCAAAGTCACGCACCGGCGCTATGCCAGCCAGATCAAATCCGGCCTCGGTTGCCGCCCTCTTCACGATCCCTGTGATTTCACCGATTTGCGACAACATAGCTCTCAGCACCGAAAACTATTAAAGCCGAACCCCTACAGCCTGGCCATTAGTTTGTTATCACAGCCCCCTGTGCCCCCCGACACAGCGATTGGTATCTTTCTCCCTGCCCCGGACCCGCGCATTTCAAAGGCCAGGCGGGGCGCGATGATCAACCGTGGTCCGTATTTCAAAATCGAAGCTGTGAAGCCTCCCAGCAGGACGCGCAGCAGCGCATCTACAATTTTAACGAGGTTTCGCGCCCTACACGCCGAAAATGGCCATGGAGCAGGCCCAGCGCTGCCTGTCCTGCGACCACGGCCCTGCAGCAAAGGTGCCCCCTGCACCATGACATCCCTGCGCCCTCTTTCTGCTACGCCAGGAAGACTTCATCTGCGCCGCCCTCAAGTTCGTGGGCAGGTTTTAATAAGGACACCGTCCAGTTCCTACCCCAGATCACAACTCAAATCCTCGTCTCTGTTAGATTGTTCCCGCCATGCAACCCGTGCGCAGCTTCGCCAGCGACAACAACGCCGGAATCCATCCTGAAATTCTCAAAGCCATCGCTTCCGTAAACCAGGGCCACGTGGTCGGCTACGGCGATGACCCCTACACACAATCCGCCATCATAAAATTTCACGAACACTTCGGTCCCGAGATCGAAGTTTTCTTCGTCTTCAACGGCACCGCCGCTAACGTGCTCGGCCTGAAAGCGATCACCCAGTCTTACCACGCCGTGATTTGCGCCGAGTCTGCCCACATCTACACCGACGAGTGCGGAGCCCCGGAAAAATTTACCGGCTGCAAACTCCTGCCCATACCCACGGCGGACGGCAAGTTGACTGTGGAAGCCGCGCAGCACGCCTATCACGGCATGGGAGACCAGCACCACGTTCAGCCGCGCGTGATTTCCATAACCCAGGCCAGCGAGATGGGGACCGTCTATCAGCCTGACGAGATCCGGGCGCTCGCCCAATTCGCGCACCAGCACGACATGTTTCTGCACATGGACGGAGCCCGCATCGCTAATGCTGCGGTGAGCCTTCGCCAGTCGCTCCGCGAAGCTACGCGCGATCTTGACGTGGACGTGCTCTCCTTTGGAGGCACCAAGAACGGCCTGATGGGAGCTGAAGCCGTTATCTTCCTCAACAAAAAACTTATCGAAGAAAATAATGTAAGCCAGAACTTTCTCTATATGCGCAAGCAAGGCATGCAGTTAGCTTCCAAAATGCGCTTTATCGCCGCACAAATGGAAGCTCTGCTCAGTGACGATCTCTGGCTGAAGAACGCCCGCCATTCGAATCGCATGGCCACGCTACTGGAGAAGCAAGTCAGCCAGATTTCCCAAGTCAAGATCGTTTACAAGGTTGAAGCCAACGGAGTGTTTGCGCAAATCCCCAAGCACGTTATTAGCAAGTTGCAGGACCGGTACTTCTTTTACGTCTGGAATGAAGACAAAGGCGTAGTACGCTGGATGTGCTCGTTTGATACTACGGAGAAAGACATCAAAGATTTCACTAAGTTCCTGCGCGAGGTACTCAGTCAATAGTCACCGCGGCCCTTTAGTACTCTTCGTCCAACAACTTCTCCAAAGTGGGCCTGTGCTTCTCCGCTTTCTTCTTCTTGCGGGCGGGCACTACCCGCATGGCGGGAGGCGCTCCAATCCTTTCACGAGCCGCCGCCTTCACTGCCTTAACCGCGCGAAACGGCTTGATTTTGCGTTTGGCCATTGCACCAATGTTGCCACAATTTATTTTCGAACAATGTGTAATAATCGTCACTGTCCGCCGTGACTGGCCCACGATAACGAGCGACGACCAGCGACGATTCTATGGAAGAGCGCGAGTTTTACGACGAACGGCCAGAGAAGAAGCGGGCAACCCTTAACTGCCCGCACTGCCATCAGGCAGCGGAGTACGACATCAACTGGCTAGTCCGCACTAAGAAAAGAAACCTGCCGCCGCGCGCCGACGAGCGTGACCGGGCCCGCTTTGCCAAGGCGCGTTCCTATATGATCCGCAAGGACGACCTCATGGCCTGCAGCAACCTGCGTTGCCGCAAGCGATTTGAAATCTCCGGGGTGCAGTCGGTGGTCTTCACCGAATAGCGCTTTGTGGGTCTATTCCTTTATGCCACCGCCGAATTCTTCGTGCCCTGCATCTGCGTTAGCGCGGAAGCCTGGTCGTAATAGATGCGCTCGGAAATGAGCTTGCCCGAGGCCGCATCGAAGGTGTAAAAAGCGGCCATTTCGATGCGAATTTTATTTCCCAGCGGCTTCACGCCGGCGAACTCGCCTTGTTGTGTGGCGGTCAGCACCACCTCGCGAATGGAGCAGCCGAGCACGTCGTATTCCGATCTAACTTCAATGTGCAAGTCGGGCAGCGCTGTGGCAATGGCGTGATAAAAATTGCGTACCCCTTCGATGCCCGGAAAAGTTGTGCCCAGGGGCACCACGTCGTAATGCGCCCGCTCGTCCTGCACGAACGTGGCGTTTACCCCATTCCAGTCATGGCTGTTTTCCAGGCGGATGTGTTCGGCGACGATGGCACGCTGTTGCTGGATTTGACTGTCCATAACGAGCCTCCCAGCTT
>Ga0307479_10004629_pt1 | contig 12598 bp, 8 predicted proteins | sample atmos_gasesECM4C_FD_203743 | JGI IMG/M metagenome (GOLD analysis project Ga0307479, IMG submission 203743) | Hardwood forest soil microbial communities from Morgan-Monroe State Forest, Indiana, United States - atmos_gasesECM4C_515 | ecosystem: Environmental > Terrestrial > Soil > Temperate...
TCAGGCGGCGAGCCAGGACAGGCCGCCCGCCAGCGCCGCCAGGGTCAGGGTCGAGAGCTCCAGAGCACGCATCGGCAGTACCTCGTGCAGCCGTGCAATTTCAGCGTACCATCGCAGACGATCACCGCCGCCGAACAGCTCGCTGGCCGAGGGACAAGACGCAGTATAGCGGCAGGTCAATCAAACGGCATGGACCCGGACCTCGGGATGGGCCGTCGCGAGCCGCGCGAGATCCTCACGGTCGAGCGCGCCCCGGCATCGAGGGTGAGGCCCTTCGGCGCCGGACAACCCGATTTCGGCGGCCTGGCCACTCCTCACGAACCTCTTCCATGACGGCTGGCTCGAGCGGCCCCGATTCCAGCTCGAGCACTGCGAGCAGGGCGGCAAGCCGATCGTGTTGCGGCGCCGGCATCATAGCTGCCGCGGGGGGGCCGCGAGCGGCGCCGCCGAGACCGCCGGCTCGCCGCGGTCGAGGGCGCGGTGCACGCGCTGCATCAGCGCATAGACCTCGGGGCGGGTGAGCTTGGCGCCGGGCCCCGCCGTCTCGACGCGCGCGAGCGTGGCAGTTGCGAGCTCGACCGGCAGGGCGGTGAAGGCGACCAGGCCGCGCTCGGCGCCGAGGCCCTGCAGGGCGAGCACGTACTCGACGGCGGTGCGCAGGTTGGCGCGCGCCAGGGCCAGCACCTCGGCGTACGGCACGTCGGCGGGTAGGTAGCGGCGCCCCTCGACCGCGTCGGCGGCGGAATCCTTGAGGATGTTGACCAGCTGCAGGCCCTCGCCAAAGGCGCGCGAGCGCTCGCGCAGGGCCGCCGCTCCGGGCGCCAGGCCCGGATAGCCGAGCAGGAACAGCTCGGTCAGCAGCTCGCCGACGATGCCGGCGACGACGTAGCAGTAGGCGTGCAGGTCCGCGAGGTCGCGCAGGCGCAGCTCGCCGCTGTCGTCGGTGCGGGCGACGAAGCCCGCCATGCCGCGGGCGGTGCGCAGCGTATGCTCGCGGGTCAGCTCGACGGCGGCCGGCGCCAGGGCGAAGAAGGCGTCGAGCACCTGCGGCAGCTCGGCCAGCAGGTCGCGGTAGCCGGGCTGGTCGCATGGCACCTCCGCCGCCCAGGCCCGCGCGGTCGCGGCGGTCTCGTCGCGCTCGGGATGGAGCAGCAAGCGCTCGAAGGTCGCGAGCGCGTCGATGCGCTTCGCGCGCGGCCAGCGCGCCGCGTCCTCGAAGGTGTCGGCGACCCGGAACAGGAGGTAGGCGATGGTGACCTGCCGGCGGGTGGGCTCCGGCAGCAGCGGGATCGCCAGCGCGAAGGTGCGGCTGGTGGCGAGCAGCAGCTGCTCGAGATCCGGGCGGACCTCGTCCGCGTAGTCGTCCGCGACAGGCTCCGCGGACCGGAGCGGTAGCTCGGGCGCGCCGTCCACCTGCGAAGAATACCAGCTGGCGCCGGCCGGCCGGCAGACCGCCCGGAGATCGCCGGCACGCTCCCGGCCCGGCCCTGGGCTCAGCCGCGGCCCCGGGCTCAGCCTCAGGCCACCGGCCTGAGCCCTCGGCCGGACCCCAGCTTTGGCCTTGGCCCCGGTCCCGGGCTCGGTTTCAGGCCTCGGCCTCAGCCTCGCGCGGAATCTCGGCCCCAGCCCCAGCCACGACCACGGTGCCGGGGACCGCCTCGCCGCGCAGCGCGGCGGCAAGCAGGCCGGGGATCGTGCCGTTGGCGATCAGCGACGGCACGCCGCGCGCGGCCAGCGCCAGGGCCGTCTCCACCCGGTGCCGCATGCCGCCGGTGACGTCCGTGCCCGCGGCGCCGCCGATGGCGCCGCCCAGCTCGCCGTGCCGCTCGAGGTCGCCCGGCGCGAGGCGCGGCACGGTGTGGCCGGCGGCATCGTAGACGCCGTCCGTCTCGCCCAGCCAGAGCACCCGCCGCACGTGCAGCCCGTGCGCCGGCAGCTCCCGGGTGAGCAGCTCGATCAAGCGCTCGGTCGAGCAGATGGCCACCCCCTGCTCGCGGTCCAGGACCACGTCCCCGTAGAGCACGGGCAGCAGCCGGCGCTCGAGCGCCAGCAGCAAGGGCTCGACTCCCATGCGGAGCGGCCGGCCGCCGGCGGCGACTACCGCGCTCGACGGCGCCAGCGACCACGGGTGGAGCCCGGCAGCGGCGAACGCGGCGCACACCTGCAAGTGCAGGGTGGCGGCCCGCTCCTGGGTGAGCGAAACCCCCGCCAGCTGCGCGTCGCTGCGCAGCCCGCCGGCCAGGCCGTAGCGATGCGCGGCGACGTGCCCGAACGAGCCGCTGCCGTGCGCGACCACCAGGGCCCCCGCCCCCGCCGCCCCCGCCCCCGCCGCCGGTCCCGCGCCGGCCGCCGGCCCCTCTCGCGCCTCTGCCGCTGCCTCGCCGGTCTTACTCGCCGCCGGCGCCGCCGCCGTCGCCCCCGCCGCCGCCGGCCTGGCGACCACGGACGCGATCTCCTTCGCCAGGCGGGCGAGCTGGTCCGGCCGCACCGCGTCGACGGCGGTCTTGTCGGTCAGCAGGCTGCCGCCGAGCTTGACCAGCGTCACCTCGGAGGCGCCGCTCATCGCCGGGCCGGATCAGAAGAGGTGCTCGTCGTCCGCCTCCGGTCCGGCGCCGACCGAGTCCTGGATGACGAAGCCGACCGCCTCCATGCTCTCCAGCCGCTCGGCGACGTCCTCCTCGGAATCCGCGTCGCAGATGACGTGCACGTTGGCGCCGGCGTCCATGGTCGCCCACGCGGCGAGCCCCTCCTGGCGCAGCTCGCGCACCGTGCGCAGCACCGCCACCGTGCCGGGGGCCCAGTAGAAGATGGGCGGCCGCGACGACATGGCGATGAGGTGCAGGTCGACGGCCTCCTCCTCGAGCACCGGGCCGAGCAGCCCGAGGTCGCGCTCGGCGATGGCGCGGCGCACCTTGGCGAGGCGCTCCGGCAGCAGCTCGAGGCGCCGCCCGAAGTAGGGGCTGGTCGGCGCGCGCCGGTGGCCCTCGAGCGACGGTACCGCCTTGGGTCCGATCTCGACCACCGCGATGACGTCCCGCAGGTCCCAGTGCTCGGCGCCGGCGAGCTGCACGGCCTCGCTCCCCTGCTCGTCGCCGCCCGCCGGCCACTCCACGTAGCCGCCGAGCACCGAGCGCGAGGCGGAGCCCGAGCCGCTGATCCGGGCGAGCCGCGAGAGCTCCGCCGACGGCGCGTCGTCCCGCCCGAGAGCGCCGGCCGCCGCCAGGGTGAGGGCGGCGAACCCGGAGGCCGAGGAAGCGAGCCCGCCGGCGGTCGGGAAGGTGTTGCGCGTCGCCACCCGGAAGCGCTCGTCGCGCCCGGCCCACCGCCGCATGCGGTCCAGGTGGAGCTTGATGCGGCGCCGGAAGTCGGTCTCCGGCGCGGTGAACCCGCCTTGCGCCTCGGCCAGCCAGATCTCGTCCTGGTCGCCCTGGATCAGCTCGGCGGTGCACTGCGTGACGCAGCGGTCCAGGGTCATCGAGATCGAGGCGTTGAGCGGCAACGCGCGGTCGAGGTCGCGCGCCCCCCAGTACTTGACGAAGGCGATGTTGGCGGGAGCGGAGATGGTGGTCTTGCTCATGAGGTCTCCCGCGTGAGCCCTGCGGCTCCGAGGTGGACGGGGTGAAAGGGAAAGGGGCGCAGGAAGTCCCAGCCGGCGGCCCGTGCCGGGTCGGCGTGGTAGACCAGCAGCGACCCGGCGCCGGGGCCAGCCAGCGAGCCGGCGCCCGAGATCTTGGCGGCGCCGCCGGCGGCCTCGATGCGGCGCACCAGCGCCCGCACCGGCTCCGGCACCACGCCGAGCGCCTCCAGGCACGCCTGGTGCTCGCGCATGCAGGCCGCCACCCGCTCCGGCCTCTCCTCGGCAAGGCCGAGCTCGCGCCGCAGCGCCTCGGTCGCCGCCGCCATGCGGTCGAAGAGCCGCTCGTGCGCCGCCGGGTCGGCGTCGCGCCGGGCGCGCACCGCCGCCACCACCGCGCCGGTCGGCTCCGGCGGCATGCCGGTGTGGTAGACCCGCAACCGTCCGAGGAGCGGCGACGTCGCGGCCAGGCGCTCCCAGGCGAGCTCGCCGCCCCGCGCGCCGTGCGAGCCTGGCAGGCGCCGCGCCCAGAGCAGGCCGCCGTGCAGGCTGGTGGCCGTGTCCACGCCCGAGGGCAGGCCGTGCTGGCGCCGCTCCGCCTCAAGCGCCAGGCGTTCGATCGCCTCCGCCACGAGACCGGCCCGCCCGCGCCACGCGGCGTAGCCCGCGACCACCGCCACCGCCGCCGCGCCCGAGCTGCCGAAGCCCGCGCCGATCGGCAGCGCGGAGTCGAGGCGCAGGCGGAGCCGCGGCGCGCCGCCGGCCCCGTCCCCCTCGCCGAGCGCCGCGGCGGCCTCGCCGAGCGCCACCTTCACGATGTGGGCGGGATCGTCGCCGCGCAGCTCACGGAAGCTCGCCGGCCCGGGGCTCGCGGCATACGCGACCCAGCGGTCGCGGGCGGCGTGCGCATAGGCGAGCACCTCGTCCCAGGTCGCGGCCGTGCGGTGCCCGAGGCCGGGCAGCTCGATCTCGACCTCCGCCGGATCGGCCCGGCGTCGCAGGCGCGATCGCCCGGGAAGAGTTTCCTTTTCCTTTTCCTCGGGAAGGGGATGCCGCGCCGGGCGGGACCGCCCGCGCGCGCCCGGTTCGCCGCCCTCGTGCGGTCCTGGCAGGGTCGAGAAGCGCGCGCGCAGCCGCAGGTCGATCGCCGCCACCAGCGCCGGGCGCCCGTAGACCACCGCATGCTCGCCCATCAGGATGAGCTTGCCCGGCGTCGACACGGTGACGTCCGGAGGAGCGACGGCGGCGGCCGCCGCCGCACCGGGCGTCGAAACGGATGATTCCCCCACCTGCCTCCAAGCTCGCTCGAAGCTCATTGCCTTCCCGCCGCCTGGCGGCGATCCCGGAGCACGAATCGGCGCTGCGCTCCGTCCTTGCTCTTCCTGGTCGCCTGGTCGTGCAGAGACTCGACCGCCGCGGACCGCGCCCCTCGGTTGCAGGGCACCTCCCGTCCCGGCGGACAGGATGCGCACTTGCCCCCTTTCTCGGCAGCTCGGGCGGCGCTCGCCGCGCCTCCCCGCCGGTGGGCCTCCAACTCCTCGGCCCTATTGTACGAGACGCGGGGCCGACCGGGGCGCCACGGCCCGCAAGGGGCCGAGCGGGTCACGCCGCGGCTGCACGGCGTCCATGCGGAGCGGTAAATATGCAAATTAATCAAACGTTTGCAAGCGCTTGGGCCGCAAGCTAAGCTGGGCCGATCTCAAAGGAGGTCATCGCCATGATGCCTGACACGACCGGTCACAGGAGGGTTGCGAACAGCGTCTCGACGGGCCTGGTCCTCGTCCTTGCGGCGGGGCTGGCCTGCGGCGGAGCCGCGAGCGCCCAGGCGGCGGTCCATACCCGCAAGGAGATCCACCATCTCACCGCGGCCGAGCTCGCCAACTACAAACAAGGCGTGGCCCTGATGAAGACCCGCGCCTTCAACGACCCGACGAGCTGGATCTACCAGGCCAACATGCACGGCTATCCCACCACCAGCTCGATCTGCCCGGTCGTCGGCACGCCGCAGCCCCTCTGGTCGACCTGCCAGCACGGCAGCTTCTTCTTCCTCGCCTGGCACCGCATGTATCTCTACTACTTCGAGCGCATCCTGCAGGCGGCCGTGCGCCAGGCGATCGGCAACCCCGGCTACGTCTTCTCCCTGCCCTTCTGGGACTATGAGAACTCCGCCTACCACGACCTGCCGGCGCCCTTCCGCAGCCCGGCGAACAGCACCAATCCCCTCTATGTCGCGCAGCGGTCGTCCAACTGCAACTCCGGAGCCTTGTGCGTCTCGGCCTCCACCGCCGACGACTCCGCGGCCATGGCCCTGATCCCCTTCTGCAACTGCTCGAGCGGGAGCTGCACCGGCTGCACGAGCGGCATCCCTTCGGCCTTCGGTGGCGGGTTCATACCGGCGCCCAACCACTCGGCGAGCTTCCCGGGCGAGCTGGAGCTCCAGCCCCATGCCGCGGTCCACAACGCCGTCGGCGGCTCCACAGGGTGGATGTCCTACTTCACCTGCGCCGCCCGCGACCCCATCTTCTGGCTCCACCACGCCAACATCGATCGCCTGTGGCAGGTGTGGTTGAACAAGCTCGGCGGGCGCCAGGACCCCATCTCCAACCCGACGTGGGCGACGCAGGTCTTCACCTTCTTCGACGAGAACAAGCGCCAGGTGACGCTGACCGGGTGCAAGATCGTGGACATGGCGTCCCAGCTCAATTACCAATATGAAGGCGTGCCGGTCACCAACATCAAGTACTGCGCGGCGATCGCCCGGGAGGCAGCCCAAGCCCAGGCGGCCCCCTCGGCACCCAAGAGCCTGGCGGCCACCGCCGCCGCCGAGACCCGGCTGGGCAGCGCCCCGGTGCAGGTGAAGGTCGCCCTCCCAGCCGAGGTGAGCAAGCACGTGAGGAGCCTCGCCGCCGCCCCGCTCAAGCCCGGCCGCCTGTGGCTCGCCGTCGAGGGGATCAAGGTCCTCAACCCGGGGGCGGTCTACCAGGTCTACCTGAACCTCCCGGCGGGCCAGAAGCCTGACCCCGCGGGCCCCTACTTCCTGGGGAACGTCTCGCTCTTCACCGACCTCGAGCACTCCGAGGAGGTGACCCGGACCTTCGACCTCTCGTCCAGGGTCAAGGCCCTGGGCAGCAAGGGGGAGGTGCAGCTCACCTTCCTGCGTGAGCAGCTCGGCCAGGCCAAGGCCGCCGCGGCGGCGCCGGCGGAGCCCGCCGAGTTCCTGCGCTTCACCCGGGTGTCGATCCTCGAGCGTTGACGAGGTCTCGACCGCGCCCTCTCCCCGCATTCCCGCCGGAATGCGGGGGAGGGCGGCGCCGGAATGCGGGCGCCGGCCTTCCTGCTTTACCTTTCAGGAGGACCTGGAAATGCCTCGCCGCCGATTCCTTCTGCTCGTCCTCGCCCTCGCGGTGGGACTCACCCCCAACCTGGCCTGCGCGATGAAGACCGACCCAGCCGATCCGGCCGCCGGCGCCCTGGCCGCGAGCCCGGCCGGCGAGACCCGGCTGGGGAGCGCCCAGGTCACCGTCAACCTGCCGGCTCCCTCGGCGGAGCGCCTGTCGGCGGCCACGGCCCGCGGCAAGCACCTCTACCTGGCGGTCGACGGGCTCCAGGTGCTCCATCCTGGAGCGGTCTACCAGGTCTACCTCGACCTTCCGACGGGGAGCGCGCCGGACCCCCAGGGACCCTATTTCGTCGGCAACCTCTCCCTCTACACCGACCCGGGGAGGACCGCCGACATCCGCCGCACCTACGACGTCACCGAGCAGGTCAAGGTCTTGCGCCAGAGAGGGGAGTGGAAGGGACCGGTGCGCGTGACCTTCGTCCAGGAACGGCTGGGCGGGGAGTCCAACGCCGGCGGGCCCGCGGCCTTCCTCCGCTTCACCCAGGTATCGCTCGTCGACCGCTGAGCGCCCGAGGGGGAAGCGGGGAGTGCGGCGGGCTAGTTCGCGCGCAGGGCCAGCGCCGGGTCGATGCGCAGGGCGCGCTGCGCGGGGACGTAGGCGGCGAGCAGCGCGACCGCGGTCATCAGCAGCGCCAGGCCGGCGAAGATCGCGGCGTCGAAGGCGATGACCGCGGAGAGCAGGCTGGCCATGACGCGGGCGAGGGCGAACGCCAGGGGCAGGCCGATGGCCACTCCCGACGCGGCCAGCGCCCAGGCCTGGCCCAAGACCAGCCGGAGCACGTCTCCGCGCTGCCCGCCCAGGGCCAGGCGAATGCCGAGCTCGGTGGTTCGCTGCGCCACCGACTGCGCCAGGATGCCGTACACCCCGACCGCCGCCAGGGCCAGGGCCACCCCGCCGAAGAGCAGCATCAGGACGCCCAGGATGCGCAGCGGAGCGAGTGCGTCCGCGACCTCTCCCGCCATCGTGTGGACGCCCTCCTGCGCCGCGACGTTGGCATCCGCCTCGCGCACGATGCGGCGGATGCCGGACGCGAGCCCGACCGGCGGCAGGGAGGCGCGCACGGCAAAGACCATGGTGCGCCGCGGGCTCTGCAGATACGGTACATAGACGACCGGGCGGGCCGCGCTGTCCCACCAGTTCTGCGTCACGTCGCCGACCACGCCGACGACCGTGACCCAGGGGCCCGCGGCGCCGGGCGCTCCCAGCCTCACCCGCCGCCCCAACGGGTCCGCCGCCGGCCAGAGCTGCCTGGCCATCGCCTTGCTGATCACGACGACGCGGGGCGCGTCGGCTCCGTCCTGGTCGGCAACCGCCCGCCCCGCGAGCAGGGGGATGCGCAGGGCGCGAAAGAAGCCGGGGCTGACGACCTGCAGGTCGGCCGCCGGGGCGTCGCCCGGCAGCAGGAGAGGGCGGCCTTCGATGACCAGCGAGGTGCGCTGGTTGTCGACGTTGCTGGCCGGCAGATTGGTCGCCATGCCGGCCGACTCGACCCCCGGCAGCTGGCTGATCTGCTGCAGCACCCGCTGGTAGAACGACCGCACCTGGGCATCCCCGCCGTATCGCTGCTCGGGCAGGCCGAGCCGCAGGGTCAACACCCCGCCCGGGTCGAGCTTCCCGTAGACGTCCATGAGACGCAGGAAGCCTTTCACCATCAGGCCCGCGCCGATGAGCAGCACCGTGGCGCAGACCACCTGCAGCACGATCAGGCCGCTGCGCAGCCGGCTCCTCCCGCCTCCCGAGGAGCCCCTGCCCGCCGCTTCCTTGAGCGCGCGGTTCAGGTCGTACCGGGAGGTCTGCCAGGCGGCGCCGAGGGCGAAGAGCGCCGCCGCGGCGAAGGTGACCGCCATGGCGAAGCCGACGACGCGCGCGTCCACCCGGATCGAGCTCCAGCCCGCGATCCACCTGGTGTAGTCCGCCGGGATGCTGTCGCGGATGAGGGCCACCGCCGGCGAGGCGCTGGCGAGAGCCAGGAGGCCGGCGAGCAGCGACAGCGGCACCGTCTCGCTCAGGAAGAGCTGGGCGAGACGCCGACGGCTCGCGCCCATGGCGCTGCGGATCGCCAGCTCCTTCTGCCGCCCGAGCAGCCGCGCGAAGAGCAGGTTGAGCACGTTGACGGCGGCCAGCAGCAGCACGAAGAGCGCCGCGGCCTGCAGCGTGAGGAAGAGCGCCGCATCGAACCGGTACTGCTCCTCGCGCAATCGCAGGAGGTCGAGGCCCTTGTCCTGGTGGCTCGACGGGTATTGCCGCGCGAGGCGCGCCGCGAAGCCGCGCAGCTCCATCCGCGCCTGCCCCAGGGAGACGCCGGGACGGAGCCTGCCGAGCACCTCGAAGGCCGGCGTGAGCCGTTCGCCTTCGAGCTCCGCGGTCAGCGCCAGCGGCGTCCACAGCTCGACGGCGGGCGGGTACCTGAAGTCCTCGGGCATGACGCCGACGACGGTGAAGCTCCGGCCATTGAGGCTCACGGTCTTGCCGACCAGGCCGGGATCGCCGCCGAAACGGCGCCGCCAGTAGCCGTGACTCAGGATCGCCACCTGGTCCCGTCCGGGCTGCTCTTCCTCGGCGCTGAAGGCGCGGCCCAGCGCCGGCCGCGAGCCGATGATCGAGAAGAAGGCGGGAGACACGGCGCAAGTGACGACGGGCTCGCCCTCGCCGGCGCCGGTCAGCGCCGAGAAGCCGACGCGGAAGGCGGCAAGGCCCTGGAACGACGACGCCTCGCGCCGCAGGTCGATGAAGTCGGCCGGCGGCATCCTGGTCTCGTTCGGCGCGTGCGGCGCGGCCTGGCGCGCCAGGACCAGCCGGTCGAGGTCCGCGAAGGGATAGGGGCGCAGGAGCAGCGCGTCGACGATGCTGAAGACCGCGGTGTTGGCGCCGATCCCCAGGGTGAGCGTGATCACCGCGATGAGGGTGAACGCCCAATGCCTGGCCAGGGAGCGGAGGCTGATGCGCAAGTCATGGAGCAGCCGTTCCATCAGCCCCTCCCCGAGCGCGGCGCGAGATCTCCTCGGCGCGCCAGCCGGCAGGCCGCACGGGCCGGCTGGCCGGCGATGGCCAGGCGGCATTCCCCGGAGGACTTTCCCCGGAGGGCTCCTCCCTGAGGAGTCCCTGCCGCGGCGCTCATCGCCGTTTACGCGGCGGCCCTGCGCAAGTTTCAGCGGCAGCCGGCGTCGCCCGGCGTTTGGCGGGTGGAGCCCGCGCTCAGGCGGGCAGCGGCTTGGGGCCGGGGGCGCCGCCGCGGCCCAGCTTCTCGTGGGCGCGGGCCAGGTCCTGGGAGGTGAAAGCGGCCATCAACGACAGCTCGCCGGCGAGCACGATGGCGCCCAGGATCTCGGCGAGCCGCAGCGTGGCGTCGCCGCGATGCTCCGGGTCGGGCGTGACCCCGAGCACCGCCAGCGCCTCGCGCTGGGTGTCGAGCGCGGTGCCGCCGCCCACCGTGCCGAGCGGCACGTCCGGCATGAAGATGGACGCGAAGACCGCGTCGTGGCCGCGCGGCTCGATGCAGGTGACGCCGAGCGAGCCCTCGACGACATGCGCCGGGTCCTGGCCGGTGGCGATGAAGAACGCCGCCAGCACGTTGGCGTAGTGGGCGTTGAAGCCGAGCGACCCGGCGGCGATCGAGCCCAGCAGGTTCTTGCGGTACTGCACCTCCACCAGGTCGTGGGCGTTGGTCTTCAGGTTGTGATGGAGGACCGGCGCCTCGAGCAGGATCTCGGCGTAGATGCGCTTGCCGCGCCCCTCCTGGAAATTGATCGCGGCGGGCTTCTTGTCGACGCAGTAGTTGCCCGACAGCCCGATGCACGCCACCCCGGTGGCGGGCTCGATGAGATCGGTGACCACCCGGTCGCAGGCGATGGTCGCCATGTTCATCCCCATGGCGTCGCCGGCGTCGAAGCGGAAGCGCAGGAAGACCGTGGTGCCGAAGGCGAAGGGCCGCACGTCGATCAGCCTCAGGTGGCGGCTGGTCGCCTCGGTGACCCGCCGCACGTCCTCGAAGTGGTCCTGGATCCAGCGCAGGAAGGCCTGGCTCTGGACGATGCCCGAGGTGCGGAACACCGGCGCCCGGGTCATGCCGACGTCCTCGACCCTGACCACGGCGCCGCCGGCCTCGCGGATGGCGGAGCAGCCGCGGTTGGTGCTGGCGACGAGAGCCGCCTCGGTGGTGGCGAGCGGCACGTAGACGTCGCCGTCGATGTAGTTGCCGCGCACCCGCAGCGGACCGCAGATGCCCATCGGGACCTGCGCCACGCCGATGAAGTTCTCGCAGTTGCGGTGCGAGGCGCGGGTCACGTCCAGCGAATGGTGAGCGATGTTGCTGAGTGGCGTGCGGGTCATCTCCTCGAGAGCGCGGCGGCGGATCTCCGCGGCCTCCTCCGGGGCGAGGTCCTTCGGCAGCTCGTGGAAACGGCGCTCGCCCTCGATCAAGGAGCGGACCAGCTCGGCGCGGGTCAGGGGAGCGGCGGCGACGGCGGAATTGGTGGCGTTGGTCATCTCACGACCCTTTGCGGAGCCTGCTGTGACGCAGCTCCGCGACGGTTCTCACCCCCAGGCAGAACATGCAGATACGAAGCTCCAGCACGATCCTTTGCACCTTCTCGACCACCCGCTGCGGCGACTCGGTGGCCGCCTGCAAGAACGGGAAGGCCATCCCTGCCAGGTCCGCGCCCAGGGCCAGCGCCTTGGCGACGTCGAGGCCGTTGCGCAGGCCGCCGCTCGCGATCACCGTCAGGCCGCCGACCGAGCGCACCTCCTGGATCGAGATCGGCGTCGGTATGCCCCAGCCGGCAAACAGCTCCCCGAGGTCGAGGTCGCCGGCGCGCTCGGCCTCGATGCGCGCCCAGCTGGTGCCGCCCACCCCCGCCGTGTCGACGATGCGAATCCCTTGCCCGGCCAGGGCGCGCGCGGTCGCCGCCGAGATGCCGCAGCCGATCTCCTTGGCGATCACCGGCACCGGCAAGGCGCTGGCGATCTCGCCGATCTTCGGCAGCAACCCGGCGAAATTTCGCTGCCCCTCGGGCTGGATGGCCTCCTGCAGCGGGTTGAGGTGCAGCACCAGGGCGTCGGCCCCGATCATCTCCACCGCCTGGCGGCACTCGCCGATGCCGAGCCCGTAGTTGAGCTGCACGGCGCCCAGGTTGGCCAGCAGCACGACCGAAGGTGCGACGTCGCGAACCTTGAAGGTATCAGCTTTCGCCGGATCCTCCAACGCCTTGCGCTGGGAGCCGATGCCGACCGCGATGCCGCAGCGCTCGGCGCCGGCGGCGAGATTGCGGTTGATCAGACCCGCCGCCTCGGTGCCGCCGGTCATCGAGGAGATCAGCAGCGGCGCGGCGAGGCGGCGGCCGAGGAAGTCGACCCCCGGGTCAACGTCGTCGAAGTCGATCTCGGGCAGCGCCGCGTGCTCGAAGTGATACTCGTCGAAGTAGTTGACGCCCAGCTGCATGCGCTGCTCGAGAGCGAGGCGGATGTGCTCCGCCTTGCGGTCGCGGTCGGCCGGAGCGGTGCCGGCGGCCGTTGCCGGCACTGCCGGCGCCGACGGCGCTGCCGTCTCGGCCGCGGCGGGCGTGCCGCTCGGCGTGCCGGGCGCGGCCGGCGCGGGCGCGGCGACCGGCGACGGCGGGGCAGGGCT
>Ga0307479_10004633_pt1 | contig 12596 bp, 8 predicted proteins | sample atmos_gasesECM4C_FD_203743 | JGI IMG/M metagenome (GOLD analysis project Ga0307479, IMG submission 203743) | Hardwood forest soil microbial communities from Morgan-Monroe State Forest, Indiana, United States - atmos_gasesECM4C_515 | ecosystem: Environmental > Terrestrial > Soil > Temperate...
CCCACGTACATCTGTAATTCCAGGTAGACCAATTCTTTTCCGCCGCCGATGCCGCGCGCAATTTGATGCACTCCGGCAGCTTGGCCCGTCTCGACCTTTAGGAACTCCGTTTGCACGGGTTCTTTCGCAACAACGGGCTCGATCGTTTCGGTAATGTTGTCGATCGGGAGATTCAAGCTGTCTGCAACCATGGCTACGGATTCCGGCAAGCCTACATGCTTGATCACGCCTGCGGCCACTTGCGATCGAAACTCCTCTACGCTCATTCCTGCGCCAATTTTCTTCTGCAACGGCAGCCGGCGCTTGGACGCATCGACCACGCGCAGCGCCTTGGCGTGCTCGATTTGCTGCGACACGGCCGACAGGGTCACAACCAGTTTGTCCATGACGAAACCAGGGTTCACCCCAGTTCCGACTAGCGCCACGCCCCAGTCCTTGGCCGTGGCGTCGAGTTTCGCAGCCGCCTCCGGATAGGTGCGATAGGGATACGACAATTCTTCGCAGGTCGACACCACGCACGATTCCGCTTCCAGACAAGCTACCAATTGATCCATTACTTTAGGAAGCGACGACGAGGTCGAGTGGATCACCACGTCGACGGCTTGTTCGAGCACGTCCTTTGCGTCACCTGAAATCTTTATGCCCCACGGGGCATCCGGAGCGCCCACCACTTCTCCCAGATCACGTCCCGCCTTGGCCGGGTCGGTATCAATCGCGCCGCAAATTTCGATGGCGCTTTTTTCGCGCATCAAGCGCGCAATGGAGGCACCAATCGGGCCGACACCATACTGGATGGCGCGAATTTTCTTTTTCACACGTTGCTCCGCTTAGGGTTCGGGCGTGGGTGAGACGCCGGACATTTTGGCTGCAAGAGAAACTCATAAGATAAAGGAAATCACCAGCATAGGCAACGTACAACCGGCCCAACGACATCTGACGATTCAGGGCTTCTCCGCGCGCATGGTGAAAATCGCAAACCTTTGGCTTTTGCTCGCGTGCCTGCTCGTTGGTTTGCCTTGCACAGCTCTAGCGCAACAATCAGAAATGCCCGGGTCGGTTCCCGCCGTGCGATCGGATTTGAATAACGAAGCGGGGGAGACGTCGATGCCGGACCCTCCGCCCGCTCCGGTTCACCATGACACAGAGCGCGGCGAGATCGACTTGGGGCTGGGTTTTAGCTATCTACGATTTCGCTCGTCCCAATTCAACGCCAACACCTTTGGAACGAATACCGACTTTACCTACTTCCTGAATGCCTGGGTGGGTGTGGAAGGCAACATCAGTACAGGTTTCGGCTCGCAAAGTTCGAGCAGCGCGATGGCGAAATCGATCGTGTATGGAGCAGGAATTCGAGTGACTGCGCCGCACGAGCGCTATATTCGTCCTTGGGGCCACTTCCTGGTTGGCGGAATCCACATGTTTCCGCAGACCGCCTTCAGCAACAACGCCTTTGCTACACAACTCGGGGGCGGCGCGGACATCCGGATACGCTATTGGTGGCTGTGGCTGCGCGTGGAAGGCAACTATATCCACTCGCAACTATATACGCAGGGCCAAAACAATTTTCAGGTCGCCAGCAGCATGGTTTACCGCTTTTGAGACGAGCTAAGCCTAGCCCGCCTGCGCGTGCCTAAGCACCCCAGCTTCGAGTTCGCGTTCGGCTTGGAGCCAATCGTCCACGTCATGCCCCGGTTGTTCGCCGCGTTCCAGATAGATTTCGTATGCGCGGCGTCTGATTTCCTCATCACGCGCCAAGTTCCCCACGGAAATCTCCGTGATCTCCGCCTGGGTTGCCTGGGCCTCCATGCTTTCGCTCCTCTTTGCTTTCGATGACATACTCCGACCCCTCTTTCTTGTAATTGGATTGCTGTTGATGGTCGATGCGTATTCTGGATTCGCTGTGCGCCAACCAATGCACTGTCGCCAACCCACGTCTTTTCCTGCCAAATCTGGGGTGCTTCGCCAGTTTGGGGAGCAGTGATTTGCGGAGGGCGACCCTGGCATGAAACAACCGTGCCTTGGCTGCAGATGAAGAAATGCCCATTGTTTCTGCGGTTTCCCGTATCGAACACTCTTGCAGTTGTTGAATCTGAACTACGACACGGAGGTTTGGTCGCAAGCGCTGGATGGCTTTCTTGAGTATGCTTTCTTCTTCGCTCTGGGCGTAACGCCTTTCGGGATTCGGCCGATGGTCGGTAACTTCCTGGCGAGGGCCATCCGCAACAAAATCATCGTTAAAGTCCGTGACACTCTCCAGGGAAGCTCGTTTCTTGCGGAGAATCATCAGAGCCGAGTTGATGGCGATGCGCGTGAGCCAGGTTCCAAAGCTGGACCTGCCGTCAAAGTCCTCTATGTGAACAAATGCTCTGAGCAGTGTGTCTTGAACCGCGTCTTCGGCATCCTCGCAGCTTCTGGTGATTCGCTGCGCGGCACGCAAGAGTCGCTGTCTATAACGCTCGGAAAGCGTGGCGAAGGCCATGGAATGCCCTCTCTGGGCGGCTTGCACGAGGCTGTCGTCGTTCAGTCCGTGAGCGCTGCCCCTCGCGTTAGCTTTTGGTGATGTTTCCGTCCAGGACTGCATGTCTCATGCGGCTCCGTTCTTTGTAACCAGCACCATGCGGAATCGTGCTTGACCCTTCATCATGCGAGCGTAAGCGTCGGCTGCCTTTTCGAGGGGAGCGGTTTCGATCATCGCATGGACATTCTCCAGGACGCTGAAGGCGAGAGTGTCCTCGGTCTCGACCGGCGTTCCGGTCAATGAGCCGTAGACGGAGCGGCCTCCAAAGACGAGCGGGAAGGCATTCAATTGCATCAGGTCACCCGGTACACCTACGACGATGAGCTTGCCGCGCACTGCCAGACCAGAGACAAGGGGTCCCATGGCACTGCCGCTCGGAGCTGTGGCGAGAATCGCTCGGGCGCCGCCCATACGCTGCAGTACCGCTGCGGCGTCATCGACGGCAGTATCGATGTACGCATGCGCACCCAAATCTTTCGCAAGTTTTTCCTTATCGGCCCCACGTCCGATAGCGACAGTACGGAATCCCATGTGGCGCGCAAACTGGACACCAAGATGTCCAAGGCCGCCAATGCCTTGTACCGCGACAAGATCTCCGCCGCGCAAGCCAGCGTTGCGAAGCGCGTTGTAGGTGGTAATCCCCGCGCAAAGGAGCGGGGCGGCCTCGGCCGAATTGAGCTCATCAGGAATCGAAGCGATGCCGCGCGCTTCCGCGATCATCACTTCGGCATATCCTCCGTCCACGGTTACGCCCGAGACGACCGGGTTCTGACAATTCACGGTGTCGCCGCGCCGGCACGGTTCGCACACGCCGTCTTCGCCGGCGATTAGGCCGACACCGACACGTTGACCGATCTTCCATTTCGATACTCCGCTGCCCAGGGCTTCAATGCGGCCCACAACTTCATGGCCGGGAACGCGCGGCAGGGTCAGACCTGGGTAGATGCCCGTGATCGTGGCGGCATCGGTGTGGCAGATTCCGCATGCTTCCACGCGAATACGAACCTGACCGGCTCCGGGGTCGGTAACTGGCCGTTCCACAAGCCGAAGATTGCCCGGTGTAGAGACCTCGACGGCTTTGTACGTAGCTTTCATGTGTGTTTGCCTCTCATGGATGTATGGCTGTCATCTATATTTCTCCGGCCGAACGACGAGCGCATTTCACTGCTATACTCCGACCTCAATCTTTTTCTCTGTCCATCCATTCGCGAATGTACGGAGTGCAGTTCTCAAGCTTCACGCCATCCGCTTCACAGCTCACGAAAAAGTGCATAGCGGCGCGATTCACTACGCTGACGTCTTTCAGATCCAAAACGATGCCGCAAGAGTCCGCTTGCCGTTCAAAAAGTTTGCGCAGCTCGGCTATCGCCTCCGCTTCGATTCGCCCACTGAGGGCGAATACCGTGCATCCGTTCCGCGCCGCAGTCTCAATCCTGAAGGTCATCGGTCGGCCAGAATTCTTAGCCGCGGCTTCCGCGCAGCCTTCCTTCCATCCCAGCACCGATCACCTCACTGCAACTAAGCATCCACTTGGATCTCGTTGAAAACTCAACCCCGAAATGTAAATTGGAGTGACAGAATCTTAGGAAGTGCCAGGATTCTGGGAGTTGAACGGAGCCTTACCGGGCGGTGTGTTTCTGTATTTTGAGCTGTTTGATTTTCAAATCCAGCGTCGACCGCGGGATTCCGAGTCTCGCCGCGGCTCCATTTGGGCCAGCAACTTTTCCGTTGCTTTTCGCAAGAGCCGCTTCGATGAGTTCCTTCTCGTAAGTACGGAGCGTCTTTGTCAGAGGAGCTGATGATTCTCGCCGAGGCGCCTTCTCGCTTGAAAGCCAGGCTTCATCGATCCAGAACGTATCCCCGGTGCAGAGGATTACCGATCTCTCGACAATGTTTTGTAGCTCGCGAATGTTGCCTGGCCAATGATAGGAGTGGCACAGCTTCAGCGTATTTTTGTCGATCTTACTGATTTGCTTTCCGGCCTTCTCCGCATAGCGCCTCACGAAGTACTCCACTAGCATGGGAATGTCTTCCTGTCGGTTGCGGAGAGGCGGCACATGGATGGGGAAGACGTTTAAGCGGTAAAACAGATCGGCGCGGAAGGCTCCCGCAGCGATGGCTGCCGATAAATCGCGGTTGGTAGCAGCAATCACTCGAACGTCGGTTGAAAGCACACGATTGCCTCCTACTCGCTCAAATTGGCGCTCCTGAAGCACTCGAAGCAATGCAATCTGAGTTTCCACGGGAAGGTCCCCGATTTCATCGAGAAAAATAGTGCCGGAATGCGCCACTTCAAAGCGGCCTTGGTGTTGCTGCAAAGCGCCGGTGAAAGCTCCTTTCTCGTGGCCAAACAATTCCGAGGCGATCAGCGAGGAAGGAATTGAGGCGCAATTCACACTAACAAAAGCCTGGCCAGAACGTTGTGAACTCTTATGTATAGCGCGCGCAATCAGTTCCTTCCCGGTGCCAGTTTCGCCGGTAATCAGCACCGTAGAGTCGGCAGGAGCGACTTTTACAATGCTTGAGAGGACGGTTTTCAGCGCGGGAGAGGAGCCCACGATCTCTTCGAACATGAAGGCCTGATCGATTTGCTCTCTGAGGACCACGTTCTCGTCATGAAGGCGCTCTTTCAGCCGCCTGATTTCTTCGAAAGCCTTCTCTAATTCATTCTCGGCGCGCTTGCGCTTGTCAATATCCGTCGCCAAGTAATACCAACGGATAACGCGACCTTCGGCGTCACGCTCCGGACGGCTTCGGTTGTGGAACCAACGCCATACGCCATCGGGTCCACGGCTACGCTGCTCGAAATCAAGTGGTTGCCCAGAATCGATCGAGCGTTTATAGGCATCGATCATGCGAGGAAGGTCATCCGGATGAATGTTGTCGCTGGTGGACCAATTCTTCAATTCCTCAATCGTCATGCCGAAATATTCCAGGATTTGACGGTTGACCAGTTCGATCTCGCCAGCCGCATCCGAGGTAGATACAAACCCGGGGATACTGTCGAGAATCAAGCGAAGACTCTGCTCATTCGATCGAAGGGCATCCTCAGCGCGCTTCCGGTCGTCAATGTCAGTGTTTGTTCCGTACCATTTCACAATTCTTCCCGAATCGTTGCGCAATGGGCTCGCACGGAACAGGAACCAGTGATATTCGCCGTCGAAACGGCGCAGGCGCGCTTCAATCTCACCGGCTTCCCCGGAAGCCAATATGCGTCGCCAATACTCCAGGAGCCGACCCCGGTCCTCGTGTTGAAGTGCAACGGTCCAGCCCCAATTCGAGGCCTCTTCTGCCGAGAGGCCGGCATAATCCAGCCAGCGCCGGTTGAAGAATTCCGCTGAGCCGTCAGGCCGGGCAGACCAAGCCAACGCGGGAATCGTGTCGATAATGGTTCGCAGCCTATTTTCAGAGTTCTTGATTTCGACGAGAGCCTTTTTGAGGACCGACTGTGATCGTTCAAGCTCGATCGCGACCAGCGCAATGTGGCCGGCCGCCTGGATCAACTCCAGATCCCGGCTATTTGGAATCCGCGGCTCCGCATAGGATAAGCAGAAGGTGCCAAGCACCTCGCCGTCCTTGGAAATGAGTGGTTCGGACCAAGCCGCGCAGAACCCGTGGTTTAGGGCGAAATCTCGAGCTTCATCGGGCCATCGCGGGTCGTTTGAAATATCCGGGATAACTACTCGTTGTTTCGTGAACGCGGCCGTGCCGCAAGAACCTCTATTGGGACCAATCGGCCATGGTGTAAGGGCCGCCCTAAATGCGGCTGAAACATTAGGCGCGGCACACGGCGACAGCCACTCGCCATCCATCAAACAGACCATTGAAGCAACAGGAGGGGCGTGAGCATCAATAGAGGCGCACAAATCGTTCAGGACCTCTGAGAGGCTTGCGCCGTTGGCCATCATCTGCAACGTTCGCTTCTCGGCGGCTAACAGGGATTCTGCCTGCGATGAGGTTGTCGTAATCGGTTCTGGTTTGGATGCAGATCCCGGCGGCTGCCCCGCGCCTGCTCCTGCAGTGAATTGTATGTTGTGGTGCGGTTTGAGCCGCGGTTCCGGGGAGCTCATCGCCTTCTCCGTTCTGGGTGCCCGTTTATGACCCGTTGTCATAAACATACCCTTCACCAGCGGCGTATGCCACTAAAGGGTGCGGCGTCATTGGATGATCGAGCTACGATTCTAGATACAACGAGTATCCAAAACGCCAGCGGCATCGCAACAGATGGTTGGTGGCGAGCTCCGCCCTGTACAGAATGACTGCTGCGTCCTCAAAGTCCAGCCGGGGATTGCGTGGGTAAAGCTTGCTCGGGTTGACGATGAACTGACGAAGCTTGGCCGTAGTTTACTCAAACCGATTAGAGAACTGGGAAACTGGGCCGGCCAAAATCGCGAAAGAATTCAGAGCGCAAGAGACAAATACGACGCGCAAAAGCCTAACACCGTGGAAGGCTTTCGCTGATCGCATTTCAAATCGCGTCTGCAAAAGGCCCTCCGCTTGAAAACACCGAGTAACTATCACAGAATTCGTTTTAGCACTCATAAGAAATCCAATCCTATGGCGTAACGGTGATTGTTACCGCCACTTGGTGCGACACCGCCGTTCCATTCATGGACGACGTCCCTGTGACAACAATGTTCGTCGTGCCGGTCGGTGTGCTAGGGACAGGCGGAGGGGCGCTACCGCCCCCGCCTCCACACGACGACAGGGTCAGAACCAGCATGATCGTCAAGGTCCCCAGCATCATGCGGCGCTTGCGGACGCCAGCGCCAGCCCAGACAATCACGAATGCGCCGAAGCTCACCACCGCCAGCAAGGTTTCTGCGCGCCGTGAGAGTGGCGACGTGGGTCGGGTCAAAGCTACCGCTGTTCCGGCCGTGTTGATCACCAATGTCGAAGAAACCGGGGAGGTGCCCGTTGTCACCGTCGCAGGCGTAAAGGTACAGGTGGCAAGCGCTGGAACGTTGTTGCATGCCAGCGAGACTTGCGAGTTAAAACCCGCCATCCCCGAAATTGAGATAGTGATGGTTGCAGATTGACCGGCACGCAGCGTCGCACTGTTCGGCTGTGTGGTCATACCGAAATCGGCCACGCTCAGCGACGTCGCCTGTGCGCTGGAAGCCGCCGAATAGCTGTCGCCGTGATATTTGGCGCTGATGGCGTGAACGCCGCCCGGAATCGAATTGGTGTTCAAGACTGCCTGGCCGGAGCCGTCGAGGCCGGCAGAACCTACGGTCGAACTGCCGTCGGCAATAAAGTCCACGGTTCCGGTCGGCCCAGGAGCCGCTGCCGCCGTGACCACCGCGGTGAGGGTGACAGTCGCGCCGAAGACAGATGTCGCCGCCGAAGGCGTTAGCGTCGTGGTTGTGGGATTCTGAACGTCCTGGGAGTAGGTTACTGTTGCGGGTGCTAAGTTCGCGTCGCCCGAATATGTGATGCTGATCGGGTGCGGACCGGCTGGCCAATCGGTTTTCGATAATGTCGCCTGGCCCGATGCGTTCACCGTGCCGCTGATCAGACTGGTGGTGCCTTCGGCAAAGCTGAAGGTCCCCGAACCCGTTCCGCCAAAAGGACCCGTGAATGTCGCGGTAAGAGTAATCCCTGTGCCGACCAGTGCTGGATTCGCGGACGAAGCTACGTCAATCACTCCCGGCGCCTGCGTCACCGTCTGCGCTAACGTCTTCTTCAGCGGAAGAAAGCCAGCACCGCTGTATTGGGCCGAAATCGAGTGACTGCCGGCCATCAGTCCTAGCTGCAACTGCGCCTGCCCGCTGCTGTCAAGGGGAACGAAACCCAAAGCGGAGCCGGAATCGCTGAACGCGACACTACCTGCGAAGTTCTGCCGGACGGTCGTGGTAAATTTGGCGGTGAACGTCACCGGCTGTTCGTATTGTGATGGATTGGGGCTGGCGGTGAGTGAGCCTGTCACACCCATCGCGTTCAATAGAACCGTGACGGCCGGAGTTTGCGGCGTAGCGACGAGCACGTCTGGTAGCCCATCATTGTTGACGTCGACGACTGTGAACGACCATGGCACAGCGCCGGCGGCGAAGCCCTTGTATGGTTGGAGCGTTCCATCCCCGTTGCCGAGTAACAGGTCAACGCCCGTAAATTGGCCGACAGCGATAACGTCCTGGTGACCATCTCCGTTGAAGTCCGCGGCCGCGACGTGCATTACATTCGTTTCGGTTACATAGGTCTGTGCGGCTAAAAAGTTGTAATTTCCTTGATTCATAAACACGACGACGCCGTTGCCACCTGTGGCAATCACATCAGCGAGTCCATCGCCATTAAGGTCGGCGATTGCGACGGACGTTTCGGAATTGCCTGTGAAGAAATTAAGGGTCGCAGCGGTTGAAAACGACCCGGTGCCCGTTCCTTGGAGGACGGTAACACTAAAGTTCCGCGAATTCCCGACTACCAAGTCAATGTGACCCGTCGTTGTGAGCAGTCCGGCTGCAATGGACTTGGGAGATACCCCAACCTGGAAGGTGGTCGGCGTTCCGAACGACCCATCCCCGTTACCGAGGTAAACCGCAACAACGCTCTGCGTTGTATCGTCACCTTCATCAACGATGGCCAAATCGAGTTTTCCGTCATTGTTGAAATCGGCGACAGCGGCGGTGATCGGCGCCAGCCCTGGGGCAAGCGAGCCCGACGGCGCCGAAGTGAATGTCCCGTCTCCATTACCGAGGAGAATTACCACCGAACCCGGCGTCACCTGATCGCCCTTGCAAACAACGACGATGTCGAGATGTCCGTCATTATTTAGATCCGCGAGTACCACGAATTCTGGATCGGTGCCGACAGAGTAGGTCGCGCCGGGAATGTACTGGTTGTTGCCCTTCCCAGTGAAAATGCTGATGCTGTTCGCTGTCGAATTTGCGACGATTAAATCAGCAATGTTGTCACCGTTCACATCGCCGGCGGCCACCCAGACTGTGCCCGCCCCGGTGGGAATCGATTGAGCGGACGGTGCAAAGGTTCCGTCGCCCATGCCCAACAGCAGACTGACATCAGAATTTCCATTGTCAGCGAGAACGTCAGGTTTGCCATCTCCATTGAAGTCGGCCACTACCAGCGATCGGTCGTTCCCCAGCGGAGTTGCGCCGGCGTTAAACACGGCGGGGGCATTGAAGGTGCCGTCGCCTTTACCAGTGAGAACGACGAGGTCATTCAGGCCTTCCGTGAGTTCGAGCACATCGGGCTTGCCGTCACCGTTTACATCCGCGATGGCTACGGAAATCGGTTTAGCTGCTAACGCGATTGGCGATGACACCAGAAAGGTCCCATCTCCATTACCGAGCAACACGGACGCGCTTGAGCCGCTGGTATTCGCCGTCACTAAGTCGAGCTTGCCGTCTCCATTCAGATCGGCTGCCGCAATCGAAGTTGGTCCGGGAATAAAGGCGGGAATCGTCGAGGTGCGAAAGCCGTTGTGTCCGTCACCCAGCATGACACTTACGGCGGACGTTTCGCACGCCACGGCCATGTCCTGATTGCCGTCATGATTGAAGTCAGCGACCACAATGGAAGCAGGGTTCCCGCAGGTGGGAATCTCCCCGTCATCGGTGAACGTGCCGTTGCCGTTGTTTGTGAACAGTTGGATGGCGCTGTCGTTCAACATGGCAATCGCTACGTCAGGAGCTCTGTCGCCGTTGAAATCTCCTACCGCGATGGAGATTGGAAGCCCATTCTTGGTGGCGTAGGTCACGAAAGAGGAAAACGTACCGTCGCCCTTGCCAAAGGCTACGCCAAAGCTGCTCTGACCAAAAAAAGCCACGTCTAATTTGCCGTCACTGTTAAAGTCCCCCACGGCAACGCCAAGCACAAAGGTGTTTGCTACCGACGTCTGCACCTGTGTGAACGTGCCATCCCCATTGTTCAGCAGCACGCTGAAAGAGCCGTTGGAGTTGACTTCGGCGTTGTTGGCGACGACTACATCAGGCTTGCCGTCACCGTTGAAATCGCCGATCGCGACTGCGGTGGGGTTCGGTCCGGCGGGAAACACGCGCGCGGAAGCAAAGCCGACCTCGGCAACAGCAGGAGTCGACCATGCAAGTGGCACAGACATCAAAAAGACAGAAAGAAAATGTCGCATAACGAACCCCCTCCACACTCACCCGGATCCGGTCTCGCTACCACCGACCCACGGAAGTATTTTGTCAAGCCGACCCGTTCTTTTCACCGCTAAGGGGTGACGGTCACATTCACCTGCATGTTGTGCGTGATCGTCACACCACCAACGTTCGAAGTCATCGTGATCGTGATGGCGCTTGTTCCGGCAGGCGTGACCTGGGGCGGCGGTGTATTCGATGATCCGCTACCCCCACTACCGCCGCACGCGACAAGAATCCCCGCCCAAACAACGCACGCGCTCAGCACCCACACCGATTTGCGTTTATGAGTGGCGGACATTAGCACCAATCCCGCCAGGGCTCCCGCGCCTAAGATGAATAACGCGGAAAACTTCTGAGGACCGCGGCTCGCCGGGTTGGCGAGCGCAGTGGTGGTCCCAGCCGTGGTGATCGTCATCTGCGTCATTGCGCTGCCGTTCGGCACCGGTGTCGCGCTCGCTGGATTAAACGTGCAGGTCGCGTACAGGGGCACACCGGAGCAGGCGAATGCCACTGCGCTGTTGAAGCCACCCAGCGAGGTCACGTTGAAATTGAACGTTGCCGACTGACCGGCGCGAATCGTTGCGCTCAGGTTAGGCGAACTCACACTGAAATCTGCGACGGAAACCGAAACTGCATTCGATGTCGCAGCGGCCGAGTAGCTGTCTCCGCCATAGGCGGCTGTAATGGCGTGGGTGCCGCCCGGTGTTGCCGTGGTAGTCAGCGCGGCCTTGCCAGTTGCGTCGAGGGTCGCTGTTCCAAAGGAGACTCCATCCGCGTTGAAGCTGACGGTTCCCGTCGGCATGGGAGGTCCTTGCGAGGAGATCGACGCAGTGTACGTGATGCTTGCGCCCGCAATGCTTGCGGCAGCCGAGGGTGCCAACGACAGCGTCGTAGGGTTTTGTACGTCCTGCGAGAAGTTCAGCGCGGCGGGCGCGAAATTGCCGTCACCGCTATATGCGAATGCAATGGTGTGGGGACCAACAGCGAGCGAGGTCAGCATGACCTGAACTTGCGAGGACGCGTCCAGCGGCTGCGAAGACAACGTGCTCTGACTCTCTGAGGCCGTCAGCGTGCCTGATGGCCGTCCTCCATAGGGAGACGCAATCGTGGCGCTGATCGTGACGGCGTTTCCCACGAGCGACGGATTCGGCGACGAACTGAGTTGGATAGAAGGCGTGGCCCGGTTCACTACCTGCGCGAACTTCAGCACGCGTGGGGCAAATATGCCGTCGCCGGAATAGGTACCAGTGATGGGATGAGTTGCGACTGCCAAGGCTGTGGTTGTGAACGTAGCGCTCTGTGCGTTGTCCAGCGGCAAGGACGCCAAGTTGGAGACGCCATCGCTAATCGTAAACATGCCGGTCGGTTCGCCCACCCATGGAACCGCCGGCTTGAAGGTTGCGCTGATCGAGACAGGTTGCAGATAAAGGGAGGGATTTGGAGATGCCTTGAAAGTGGCGTGCGTTCCTGCGGTATTCAGAAGCAGTGAAAGCGAAAAATCATAGGCGGCGACGACAGCAAGGTCTGGGATGCCGCCGTTGTTGAACTGCGCTGCGACAATGCCCTGCTCGCCGCCGCCGGCAGCGAACACGAGCGGAGGGCCAAAATTGCCACCACCGTGCCCCGGGAACACATAGGCGGAGGGACCACTCGTAACCGCCAGATCGGCGTTGCCGTCGCCATCGAAGTCGCCGGTTGTGATCTCGTTGAGTGCGGTACCAGTGGAATACTGGGCGACGGTCGTGAACGCGCCCGCCCCGTTGTTGAGCATGACGCTGAGGTAGCTGTGGGTGCCTTGCCCGTTGCCATCTTCCACGACAGCCAAGTCTGGCGAGCCGCTGCCGTCAAAGTCTGCGATTACCAAGTGCAGGCGGGCAGCGGCACCTAACGGCCCGATGAATTGCTGGTTTAAGCTTGAAAATTGACGATTTCCCTGGTTGAAGAAAACGCTGATTGTG
>Ga0307479_10004634_pt1 | contig 12595 bp, 10 predicted proteins | sample atmos_gasesECM4C_FD_203743 | JGI IMG/M metagenome (GOLD analysis project Ga0307479, IMG submission 203743) | Hardwood forest soil microbial communities from Morgan-Monroe State Forest, Indiana, United States - atmos_gasesECM4C_515 | ecosystem: Environmental > Terrestrial > Soil > Temperate...
GTGCCGGTTTCGCCCGTGATCAGCACTGTGGAATCGGTGGGGGCCACTTTCACAATGCCGGAGAGCACGGTTTGCAGCGCTGGTGACGAGCCCACAATGTCCTCAAACATGAATGCCTGATCGATTTGCTCTCTCAGCGCAAGATTTTCGTCACGCATCCTCTCCTCGGCCTGCTTGCGATCCTCGATATCCGTCCCAGTGGCATACCAGCGAATAATCTGCCCCTGGTCGTCGCGAAGAGGATTGTAGCGGACAAGAAACCAGCGATAGTTACCGTCTTTCCCAAGCGCTCGTTGCTCAAGTTCAAACGGCTTACCACGCGCGAGCGCCTCATGGCGTTCCTTGCGCAGCTTTTCCACATCCTCCGGGTGGAAGACCCGTGCTCGCTGGTCTTCTCTCTGCACGTCTTCCAAAGTGAGGCCGGTGTAATCGAGCACCGTCTGATTTGCATAAAGGGGTGTCCCATCCGGGCGCAACACGTAAATATAACTGGCCACGGCGTCGGTCATCCGCCGAAGCTCTATTTCCTCTGCCTTTATTTGCTCAAACGCAGTCTGCAGAGCCGCTCTCGCTTCGTGCTGCTCAGTAACATCCATCGCTGTACCGACTAATTCAATGACATCACCGGAAGCATTCACTACCGGGTGTCCGACCACATGAATGTACTTGGCCGCGCCGTTTGGCAGAAGAACCCTATAGTCGATCTCAAAGTCATTTCTGTCCCGAATGGCCTGCTCGACCACAGGTGTGTAATAACGCGCGTCCTCCGGGTGCAGCCGCCGGACTACCTCCGTGTAAGATGGTGGTGTGGAATCAGGATCGAGGCCGAAGATCCGGTACATCTCTTTTGACCAATAGGAAGCGTTCCAGCCGAACCTCGGGAGCACTTCATGCCCTTGACCGGCCTCACCCTGCGCGTTTTCCATCTGAGGGACCCGCACCGCCCAACTGCCGGTGTGGGTCAATTTCTGTGCTTCCGCCAAATAAGCCTCGCTCCGCCGAAGGGCTTCCGTCCGCTGCTTAATTTCCTCGAAAGCGTTCTCCAACTCGGCTCTGGCCTTCCACTGTTCGGTCACATCCATGACTGTGCCGACGACTTCGTCGCCTGACTCAATCACCGGGTGAGCGATAGAGTGGAGGTGCTTTATCGTTCCGTCTGGAAGCACGATTCGAAAATCTATCTCAGAATCTGCCCACTCCTTCTGCGTGGACGCCATTCTTTTCTTTCTCTGCTCGAACTTTGGTCGATCCTCGGGGTGAACCCTCTCAAAAAAGTCCCATGTGGGGTGAGCCATCTTTTCGGGATCGTAGTCATAAATGCGAAAGACCTCTTGCGACCAGAAGAGAGCGTCGGTACGCACATTCCAAACCCAACTGCCCGTGTGGGTCAATTTCTGCGCCTCCGCCAGATACGCCTCGCTTCGCCGAAGAGCTTGCTCCACACGTTTGCGCTCTGTGATGTCCTCGGACAGCGCCATTATGAATTGCGGTACCCTCTCGGTGCCCGGCACAAGAGAAACGTTGTTGCTCACCCAAATCGAACTGCCGTCCTTGCGCAGATATTTTTTCTCAACCTGAAACTGTCGTCGTTTTCCCTCCAGCAACTCGGTGATGAGCGTCCAGTTGGCTTCGCGGTAGTCCTCATGCGTTACGTCCAGAAAACGAAGTGCACGCAGTTCCTCCTCCGTGTAACCCACCATTGTCTGGTAGACGTGATTGGTGGCTAGAAAGCGGCCGTTCAGGTCCGTCAGCGCAACGCCGATAGCCGAATTCTCAAAGACGGATCTCCACCGCTCCTCGCTTTTCCGAAGGGCTTGCTCGGCCCGCTTGCGATCTTCGATCTCAATAGCGGTTCCATACCATCTGACGAGCTTTCCAGTTTCATCGCGCAGCGGTACATTGCGAATAAACCACCAGCAATATTCTCCATCTGCTCGCCGAACCCGCGCTTCACTCTCCATGGCTCGCCCGTTCTTAAGGGCTGTTTGCCAATCGGCGACGACCCTCGTCCGGTCATTGGGATGAAGAACCGCTTCCCACTTCCACCCGAATGCGTCCTCCAAAGCTAAACCTGTGAACTGCAACCAACGATCATTAACGAAATCAACCTGACCCTCGGGCGAAGTCCTCCAGACATACGCCGGAACCGTATTGACCATGTCGCGAAGTTCTCTCTCGCTCCGGCGCGCAGCTTCCGTCCGCTGCTTAATTTCCTCGAAAGCTTTCTCCAACTCGGCTCTGGCCTTCCACTGTTCGGTGACATCCATCGAAGTTCCGACAAATTCCACCAATTCACCCGACTGGTTCAGGACCGGATGGGCGACAGAGTAGATGCGTTTGATCGACCCATCCGGAAGAACGATACGGTAGGAGGCGTCGTACTCGGTCTTGTCGAGGTGAGCCCTTCTAATTGTTTCTTCAACTACCGGTCGATCTTCAGGATGGAGCCTGTCACGAAAGAAATCAGCCGGCCATGTGTCCTGATCGGACTCGATATCGTATATTCGTTTCACTTCCGGCGAGAACGTCGCCATTCCGGATGATAGGTTGTACGCCCAACTGCACATGTGGACCAATCTTTGACTTTCAAGGAGGTTGGCTTCACTGCGCCTGAGTTTGCGCTCTACTTGTTTGCGCTCGGTAATATCTCGATAAATGAGGTAGAAGGCTCCGTGGTCGAAGCCAAGCGAAATGCCCCTCGCGACGACGGAAACGTCCAAGCGAACACCGTCTTTACGCTGCCGAATGGCCTCCAGCTCCACTCTGTTTCCCGAACTCAGCCGATCCCTGTTATTGAGAGCCTCAGCGCGCAATTCCTCGGGGACTATTAAGTCGGGAAGCCATTGTCCCGCAACCTCTTCTGGTTTGTACCCGAACATTCGTGTGAATTCCTTGTTGACCCGCAACACGTGAAAGTCATCGTCGGTCAGGATTACCGCGTCGGGCGATAGCTCAAACAATGCATCGAGTTGCTCTTTACGCTTGTGGAGGTCATCATTCGCTGCCGTGAGCTCTGTAGTTCGGTCCGTGATCGCGACCTCTAGAGCCTCCTTCCTCCGTCTTACCCAGATCATGAGTATTGCAAAGGTCAGGAACACCAGCTCATAAAGAACGCGAGAGAGGCTGCTGGCTTCGCCCTCGAAGATGAAGCCGCGGATCAGCGACGCAAGCAAAACTGCCACAATACCGGGTTTCGTGCCGCCGTACCAAAACGTGATCGCGATTGCGGACAATGCAAATGCAGCAAACGGATGAGGCAGATTGAAGTGGCGAAACAGAAGATCGAGCAACAGAGCGCCAGCGACCGAAGCGAAAGCCAATCCATAGCGGCGCGCGAACGACGCAGCTTGCCGCGTTAACTTTTTTGCTGTAGCTGAATCAGCCATGGTTCAGCCCTCTCTCACCCTCAGATCAAGGCTACGATGGTTTCCGTACTGGTTATTGTTTATGAGCACCCCACTTGCAGCGACGGTGCGACTGCCAAGACTTGTCCGTCAAGTACCCCATAAGTGGATAGATGCAAGTCATCCCGATTCGGACACGTCAGGTGCTCTCCAAATCGAGGCGGCAGGCTCATGCGATTGTTTTCGAATTACAAGCCAACCGGAAGTTAACTTCCGAAACAGCTCGTTTACAGCGGATTCGTCCATCAGGCGGTATCGATTCGGCTCATGCCGGTGTAAGCAACAAGCCACGCGCGACGACTGCGGCAAAGCATAGCTGGACACAGAACGCGGCGAAATGGTTCGATCGCGACGAGGTACGGTCGCGTGAGCCACGACACGCGGCGGACGTAGACTCGCCAGTACAAACGGTACCCGTTCGGGCTGCTCACCAAGGCAGTGCAGATGAAGCCGTGGACAGTCCTGTTGCGGGTTTCACGAAGTGCTTCTCCCGGAAATTGATAATGTTACAAGACCCAAAAGTGGCGATCCAGAGTACCTGGCGTTATTTCGGAGTCGCGTCGGTCGCGTTCAGTCAGGCGTTCCAGAAATGAGTCTTCCGGCCGCATCGGTTCTCGATCCCAACCGAATACCCGCCCCAAGAAATATCGGAGGCCGTAAAGGAAAGTCGCGATATGGCTCGGAGCCGTCGCGGACTCGAGCGCACGAATGTCCGCGACGGTCCGCCCGCTGCCGCCTCCGGGAAGATCCACAGACGACACGTCATAGAGCGGAACGCCACGAAGAAGTTCGTGTCCACGAAGAGGCAAACTCCGATACTCGGCTGCGGACGCACGCATCGTGAGTGTCGACCACCGGTTCTTCACACGCGCGTTACCTCGCTCAAAGGACTGTCAGAACCGGAAACAACACGAGTGAGAATCACAGGTGATTTTTTATCGGCAATCCAGATCGACGTGACTCAGGCCCGCTCAATCGGTAAACACTAGGACTTATGAGTACTGATCCGCTGTCGATGACCGACTCAGCGATTTTGCATAACTAGTCTGAAAATATCCTGGATCGCTGCAAATGGGATGAGGCCGGCACTCGCATCATGCGATCGCCGCCCTCCCCCTTCTGTCCGAAGAGCGACAGCTTGTCTATACGAGTTTTGCAGTCGTTAGCACGTCGGCGAGGCCGATACGTCGTAATAGCTCTGCGCGAACCCGATCGGAGACCATGTTTACAACCTCCGCACCATCCTGTGTGGGATCGACGTGCACACGGAAAGGCCGCTTACCGAAGGGAGTATCAACAATCTTGACGATGGCCTCTGCGACAGCCGAAGCGTCAGCGTCTGCGGGAACGATGGCAGCAAAGCCTGTCATCACATCATCGGCGAATCCCTTGTAAGGGCCCGCCTCGTATTCCGCGACGCGCGCTTTATCAACGGGCCGGCCAGAATGTGCAAAGTGGTTCGTCCCACCCGTAAATGCGCCGGGAACAACGATAGAAGTTTCAATACCCCACCGCGTGAGTTCCCGAGCATAGATCACTGCCATCGCGTCCATACCGGCTTTTGCCGCAAAATAGGGAGCGAGGTACGGTGGCGTTCCACCTGCCGAACTGCTGCTCGATATCCAGATCACCAAGCCTTGCTTTTGCTTGCGCAGTTGCGGCAGAGCCGCACGGTTGACGCGCTGCGTACTCAGAACATTGATGTCGTAGAGCTCGGCCAGTTGTTCCGGCGTAAACGCCTCTGCTGGGCCAAAGACCATATGCCCGGCATTGTGAATCACAACATCCAGACGACCATTGTCGGCTATGATCTTCTGGATTGCTGCATTGACCGACTCTTCAGACATAACATCCAGTTCGATCGTTCGCAAATCGACGTTGTTCTCAGACGAAAACTCCTTTGCTGCCTTTACCTGTGGTGCATTGCGTCCAGCGGTATCACGCATGCTGGCGTAAACAGTGTGCCCGGCCTTGGCAAGAGCTTGCGCCGCAAGCGCGCCGAAGCCACTCGAAGCTCCCGTGATGACGATGACGTTCTTCATGTTCAATCTCCCTCTCATGTGTTCGTGATGCGTGGATGACATGGTTGTCTGATCTTCAGGGCCGGAGCCACCCGGCTACCCAATCAGGCGAAGCCGCCATTAGCCCGCAGAATCTGCGCATTGACCCAGCTCCCATCCGGTCCCGCCAGGAACGACACGACGTTCGCAATGTCCTCGGGCTGGCCCAATCTTTCAAGCGGTGCCAGCTTGCTGAGTTGCGCGACCTGCTCGGGCGTTTTGCCGTGGAGAAACAGATCGGTCCCAGTGGGCCCAGGAGCCACGGCATTCACCGTGATGCCCCGGCCTCGCAGCTCGTTCGCCAGCACTGGAACGAGGCCTTCGACGCCGGCCTTCGATGCAATATAGGGACCGTATGTGGGAAATGACTTCGCCAGTACGCTGCTGGAGAAAGCGATGATGCGTCCACCTTCAGCCACATGCTGGGCGGCCAGTGCGAAAACCAGGAATGTGCCGCGAAGATTAATGGCAATGACATTGTTAAACGTTTCTACATCTCCCTTCGCAATGGGTGAGAGTGGCATCACGCCGGCGTTGTTGACGACGACGTCCACTCGTCCATATGCCTCGACCGCCTTGTCGAAGAGTTGCCTGACATCCTCGGGATTGCTCACATCCCCTTTGATTGCCAATGCCTCTCCGTCAGCTTTGCGGATCTCGTTCACAACCTCCATCGCCTGATCGCTATTACCTGAGTAGTTCACCACGACTGCGAAACCATCCGCAGCCAGCCGTTTGGCGATGCTGCGTCCGATACCGCGGGACGCCCCCGTAACGATTGCCGTCTTGGCCATGATCTTCTCCTTTTCTCGACGGCTTCGTATGCCGAAGCGGTCAATGAATGGAGAATGCGCCGGTCCTCGGTATAAATCCAATACATAGTGCTAATATTGGTTATGCGTCTAACGCAATTACGGCAAGCCGATCTCAATTTATTGGTGGTCTTCGCCGTCTTCGCAGAAGAGCGGAAGGTTTCACGCGCGGCGGAGCGGCTCCTGCTGAGCCAACCTGCCGTCAGCCGTGCTCTCCAGCGCCTGCGCGACATGTTTCACGATGATCTCTTCGTGCGGACGGCTGTGGGGTATGAACTTACGCCGCAGGGACAACGGCTTCTGCAAGAGCTGGAGGTCATGCTTCCCAAGCTCGACCGACTTCTCAGTGGGTCAAGCTTCGATCCTTCTGTCGAGCCTGCCAGCTTCCGTCTCGCGGTCACGGACAACGCCGCCGCCGTCCTGGTGCCCGTACTATGTCGTGAAGTTTTGCCCATCGCGAAGAAAGTGCGATTCGATTTTGTTGCCTGGCACAAAGGAAGTTTTGATGAAGTCGCGCACGGAAGTGTCGATCTCGCCTTCAGTGCGAGTTCTGTTGAAGCGCCTTCGCCGCTACAGAGCCAAACAATCTACGAGGAAGAGTTCGTTTGTGCAGTCGATGCAAAGAGCCCTTGCACAAAAGCGCTCACGCTTGCACAGTACATGAAGGCGGAACACATCAGCATAAGCATTCTTGGCGGTATTCAGGTTGCCCCGGACAAGCCACTTGCCGCTATGGGCTATAAGCGTCAAGTTGCAATCCATGTACCGTACTTCGAAGCTGCAATACGAGCTGTTCAGGGAACGAAGCTCACTGCGACGGTTCCACTCAAATTCGTAAAGGGGATGCAGCCGAATCCGTCAATCCGAATTCTCAAGCCTCCGCCGGAGATTGCTGGATTTCGTTACGTGATGACCTGGCACCCGCGGCTCAATACGGATGCAGCGCACGCTTGGCTGCGTGCCACGATTCGGCAGATCGGGATCACCGTAGGCGAAAGCTGTAAGGCCAAAGGGTCTCAATCGCGCACGAAACCATCCTGACACAAGCGCACGAGACGCCAGGAATTCGGAACCTTGGCGCCTTTTGATGAAAGCGCTCTCAAGGAATCAACAGCGGCGTCTGCGGTAATGGTATTCTCACTTACTGACTACAGCCAATGCGCCCATTGAGATTCGTTTCCGGGCAGGGATTAGTACCCAACATACCTGAAAGACGATGCGGCTCGGAAAAATTGTCGAAGGCGGCCAATTCGAGATGATTCTGGAGTTCAGAGAAACCGATTCGCCCCGAACCTAATCCCAATTCCCCTTCTGCAGCCGATTGGGATGAATTTCTCGCTGACCTTTCAACCAGTGGGGCGGGCGCTGGACGAAATCTCATCATTGAAATCCTTTGAGGGCCACACAAGCTCTTCGTGCTCAGCGGCCAGGGCAAGAACCTACGCCCCGAGCCTCAGTCTCCATGTTGTCTGAGAACACAAACCAACATCTACATCCCCCGAATTTCTTGTAAAGCGTTCGCCCGCCCCTCCAGCATCAACTTTTCCCGATACCTCATTATTTATTCAGGTGGTTAGTTAGGAAGTTAGAGCGCAAACTTGTTGAAAGGCTGCGCTCTGCGGCGAGTCGACTAGTGACAAGTTGATGAGGTTCAATAAGATGACGCTTTAGACGTCGGTGGCCGAGTCGCACCGGTCCACCCACGATAAAAGGCTTTCTGCACTGCGAGAGAGGTTTAATAATCTCTTCTAAGTGCTTGAACACATAGTGGCCAGGGACGGAGTTGAACCGCCGACGCCAGCCTTTTCAGACTGGCGTTAATGAGTACTTACAAGGACCTAACAGGTCTTAGGTGGCTGCGTAAGTACTTTATAGGTCGTGGGAGACACCCTTATCTTGGGCTGGGATCTTGGGCCGGATGGACAGCCGTCCTGCACGCTTGCGGGCGAGTCCGGAATCGATCCAGCCATCGTTTACGCGATCAGTTGACACCAATGAACCGTTGGCATTCGCCGCCCGCTTCCTTCCTCATGTCATTGGCCCGCCTCTGGTAAGGCGTACTCAGAACATACGATCCGCGTTTCTTCATATTTTACCTCAACCACAGCATTGGTGAGATCTCGTGCGCCGATATGTTTGAGCGCCGCGCTGAAGAGTTCTCGCTGACAAACAGGCGTGACGCTGCGAACAATGATGATCACTCCGGCATGCAATGGTTCTCGGCCATGGAGAGAGCGAGGAAGTCTGAGCGATTGTTTGTTACAAACGTATACTCCTGCTGGCGGATAGTGGCCATGAGTTGCCAGTCTTTCAAACCGCCGAGACCGAGATAGTTGACATGATCAGCCACGTGACCAGCAGCATGTGCTAGTTCAACCAGAGATGTGTGTAGGCATTCATCGATCAGAAGCTTCACTGTCACCCTGCGAGCGCACGGCCATGCCGGGTTACAAGAACCGGTTTTCGTTTTGCCCAGGGGCGGGAAGCCGGACGCCCGCGGCGCGGAAAGGCTTGGACATACAGCGGAGCGAGCTCGACTCTCTCTCTATCGAGAGCTGGGTAGCCCTCCAGGATCTCTTCTGGCTTCGCTCCTTGGATCAACATGTCGGCAATCAGTTCGACTGGAATGCGCGTCCCACGATACACGGGGGTACCGCGCATGATTTCAGGATCGGAAACAATCATCTTCTCTGCACGTTGAAGTCTCTTGAGGTCCTTGTCGAGTTCCAGGCGCACCGACTTCACCCGAATTATCAGGGCTGAACCCTCCGTAAGAGTTACGGTGTCAATTTCGGGGGACGATTCAATCTTCTTAGCGATTGCGCGACGAGCGGCGATCGGCAACAGCCGCACCCCCTCTGCTTCGAGGCGTAAATATAACACCTGCTCGCGGCTCAGCATTCGTTGTATCGAACGGCCAGTGCGGAGCCGTCGCGGTCGAATGAGGCGACGGTCGATAAGCTTGTGAACGGCAGGAAGCGGGAGATTCGCAACCGCCGAAGCCTGCGCCGGAGTATATTCTGTGGTTTCCATTTAATTATCCTACCCCAACAAGGATAGAATTAATAGTGTTTGTCCGAGTCGATGTTGTGCGGTGTGTTTAGCGTCGGATACTGTAATTTGGGAATCCTGGCTTTGCTTTCGCCTGGCTTGAGCTATGGGGAAAATTTGGGGACTCCATGCATGCGGAGCCCATCTTCTACACCGTGTCAGAATTGGCGTAGACGATCGGTCCCGAAACGCGCCGGAATTCGAAACTTCGGTCTAACGGTGGCGAGTCTCGATCACGACACAACAAGCACCGCTCGCAGAGATCCCGTCGGGCGTCCACGGGCCCTGATGTGATCCGCTTTATGCCGCTCGGTCGCAGCGGTGGTGCAGGCCTCCCAGTCGCTCGTGAGAAAGGACCCGACCGGACGCCATGGAACGTGTCCTTGCCGTGGGAGTTCCCTTCCTGGCCCGAGATGCGTCCGGTCCTCGCGGTAATAACATGGATACTCAGAGACCAACCGCTTCAGATGTTGCACTGCGAGGAGACCAGCGCGGCTTGCTTCAGGTAGGCAAGAGCAAGGGCCGGCGGTTCTGCGGCTTATTTGCCAATTCCAGATGCGCGTTCAGTCGCAAGGAGTAAGTTTCGTCCATGACAATTTCCGCTGATGTTTTTGAGGCATTTCTAAAGTGTTCCACCAAGTGTTGGCTGCGGGCCGCTGGTGAGCCAACTTCCGGCAACGTGTATGCAAAGTGGGTGACATCGCAAAACAAGTCCTGTCGCGATGATGCGGCCAAACGGTTGATAGCAGACGTTCCCGCAAACGAATGCGATGTAGCTCCGGTCGCGGAGAACCTGAAGACCGCAAAATGGCGTTTGGCCGTGGGCGTGGAACTCTGTATAGGGCGGGTGTCCACGCATGCGGGTTCTGGAGGCATCCTGCCGCCAGACAATTCCTTTATCGTTCCCTGTTCCCCGGCGAAGCTGGAAGCCTCGCCATCCGCAAGCAGGATGCCCGCGCTACGTTCACTCGTTGCCTGTCTCCATGTCGTTGAGCGCGCGCCATCCACAGGCCGGGGGAAACCCGCCCAATTCATCCCCATCCGTTTCATCTTCACCAATAAGCTCACCAAGGACGACCGGCTGCTGCTGGCCTTCGACGCCTTCGTGCTCTCAGAAGCGCTGGGACGCGAGATCGCCGTCGGCCGGATCATTCACGGCGAAGACCACGTGACGTTGAAGGTAAGAACCTCGGCCCTGGCTGGCGAGGTGCAAAAACGCCTGGAAAAGATCGCTGCCCTACTGTCCAACCCGACGCCGCCTGACCTTGTCCTGAACCGGCACTGCGCAGAGTGCGAGTTCCAGACTCAGTGCGGGCGGAAGGCTATCGAGAAGGACGACCTCAGTCTGCTGGCGGGCATGAGCGAAAAAGAACGCAAGAAACTCCACAGCAAAGGCATCTTCACTGTCACCGAACTTTCGTACGCGTTCCGGCCGCGCCGTCGGCCCAAGCGACTCCGCGACAGACGGGAGAAATACCACCACTCGCTGAAAGCGCTCGCGATTCGGGAAACCTCACTGGGGGCGCACGCAAGATCCGGGAGCGTCTCCTGCGGCGTCTGCCGCGTGCCATCAAGACTCCCGCCGCCTCTACGATTCACGCCGTGCTGGATCGCCATGGGCTGGTCAAGCCCATGGCTCGGCGCCGCAGTCGAGCCGAAGGGACACCCTTGTCCGATGGCCTGCATCCCAACGATCTCTGGTACACCGATTGCAAGGGCGAGTTTCAGCTTAGCGATAAACATTATTGTTATTCGCTGACGGTCACCGACTACTCCTCGCGCTACCTGCTACTGTGTGAAGCCCTGGAATCCAATCGGGAAGAACTCGCCTTTCCCGCCTTTGAGCGACTGTTCCACGAAGGCGGCTTACCCCGGGCCATCCGCTCCGACAATGGTGTTCCCTTCGCCTCTCCTCATGGCCTGTTCAGCTCTCTAAGCTCTTGGTATGGTGGTTGCGGTTAGGAATCTCCATTGAACGGATCCGCCCCGGCCATCCCCAGCAGAACGGGCCGTCATGAACGGATGCATCTCACCTTGAAGAAAGAAGCCACTCGCCCGGCGGGCGCCAACATCCTGCAGCAGCAAGCCAAGTTCGACGCCTTCCTGGAGGAATTTAATCACGAAAGACCCCATGAAGCTCTCGCCATGAAATGCCCGGCCGAGGTCTACTCTGCTTCCTCTCACCCCTATCTAGGCATCCCCGAACCTCACTACCCGTTCCACGACCGCACCATTGTGGTCACCAGCTGCGGACGTCTTTGCCTGTACAAGAAGAAGATCAACCTCAGCGTATCCCTCGCAGGCCAGGCCGTCGGCGTCAAAGAAGTTGACGACGGCATCTGGCTGGTCAGTTTTATGAATTACGATCTTGGCTATATCGATCTGGAGGACAAAACCTTGCAGCCCTGGAGAAGCCCTTCGGGCCAAAAGTGTAATGTAACCTATGTCTCCGGAACGTTCTGTTACCTATGTCTCCGGAACGGACACTTTGAAATGTGGTGGCCAGGGACGGAGTTGAACCGCCGACGCCAGCCTCTTCAGCTATTAAAAGTGATTGCAAGTACTTAGAGGTGCCTCCCGGCGCTGTAAGTTACTGATGGTCACCGCAGGAAAGGCAACTGCCGGTAAAACTGCCGGTAAGTTTTATTCACCTTTGCTTCACACACGCTTGTTGTCTCTATTTTACGGGGTTTGCTCTATTATTCGACGAAATCCACCGCCACAGCGGAGGGTTTACGAACGGCGGCTTGTCCGGTGAGGAGGATTAAGAAGCTTTGAAGCGGTGCCGGTTTATGCCCAGCTTCCTTATTTTGGATTCGAGTGTCTGTCGGGGAATGCCCAGCTTAAAGGCGGCGCCGGCTGGCCCCCCAACCACGCCTTCGGATTCCCGGAGAGCGGCTTCGAGGATCTCTCTTTCGTGCTCGACAAGGTCAGCAAGCAGCGGAGCAGTCGTCGCAGCCAGTTTGGGAGTCACGTGCGTGAGCCAAGTCTCATCTACAAAGAAAGTCTCCCCTTCAGACAGAATCACCGCCCGCTCGACTACATTCTGCAACTCGCGGATGTTGCCCGGCCAATCGTATGCGTGGAAGAGTTCGATGGTCTTCTTGTCTATGTTTCGAATCTTCTTGCCCAATTTTTTGGCGTAGCGATCGATCAAGTATCCGACCACCAAGGAAATATCACTAATGCGCTCGCGCAATGCCGGCAATCGAATCGGAAAAACGTTGAGGCGGTAAAACAAATCCTGACGAAACCTGCCCTCGGCCAC
>Ga0307479_10004635_pt1 | contig 12593 bp, 12 predicted proteins | sample atmos_gasesECM4C_FD_203743 | JGI IMG/M metagenome (GOLD analysis project Ga0307479, IMG submission 203743) | Hardwood forest soil microbial communities from Morgan-Monroe State Forest, Indiana, United States - atmos_gasesECM4C_515 | ecosystem: Environmental > Terrestrial > Soil > Temperate...
CACCATCAGCCTCATCATCTCGGCCTCTATGAATCTCTATAATCGCTACATGGCTTTGGTGGAGCGCTGAGCCATGACGGACATCACGCAGGACGCCTCCACCGGCTTTATCGAGCCGCGGCGCGGCATCGTCGAGCGAGCCTGGGAATGGGCGCGCGCCAATCTCTTCAACAGCGTGCTCAACAGCATCCTGACGCTGATCATCGCTGCTCTCATCGCCCGTATCGCGATCCCGCTCTTCAATTGGGCGGTCGTGGACGCCACGTTCTCGGCGCCCAACGACGCCACGTGCAAGGCGGCGGGCGGCGCCTGCTGGGCCTTCATCGCGGATTGGGGCAAGTTCCTGCTGTTCGGCCGCTACCCCGAGGATCAGCGGTGGCGCCCCACGCTGGTCATCGTGATCTTCGTCGCGATGATGCTCATGAGCTCCCGCGCGCGGCTCGGCGGAAAATTATTGCTCGCGATGTGGGCGGCGGGCGTGGTGATCGCGGTCGCGCTGATGTTCGGCGGCTTCCTCGGCATGCCCTATGTCGAGACCGAGCTCTGGAACGGCGTGCCGCTCAATCTGCTGCTCACGGTCGGCGGTTGCGGTTTCGCCTTTCCGATCGCGATCTTGGCGGCGCTCGGCCGGCGCTCGCGCATGCCCGCGATCCGCTGGCTCTCGATCGCCTATATCGAGCTGATCCGCGGCGTGCCGCTCATCACCGTGCTCTTCATGGCGACCGTGATGGTGCCGCTGTTCCTGCCGACCGGCGTCACCATCGCCAAGCTCTGGCGCGCCGAGGTGGCGTTCACGCTGTTCTTCGGCGCCTACCTTGCCGAGGCGATCCGCGGCGGCCTGCAAGTGATACCACGCGGCCAATACGAGGCCGCCGATGCCTTGGGCCTGGGCTATTGGCGCAAGACCTTGCTCATCATCCTGCCGCAGGCGCTGTCGATCTCGATCCCGTCGCTGGTGAACACCAGCATCAGCGCCTTCAAGGACACGGTGCTCATCACCGTCGTCGGCATCTTCGACGTGCTGGGCGACGTGAACAACGCGATGAATGCGCCCGAATGGCGCAGCGCCTATTGGGAGGGCTACAGCTTCGTCGCCCTGCTGTTTTTTGCGGCCTGCTTCTACATGTCGCGCTACAGTCAACGCCTCGAGCGCAGCTTGAGCCGCACGCGCCCGGGAGCCCGGAGGAGATAGAATATGGCAGTCCAAGAAAGCGCGCAGCGGCAAGCCGCCGGCCGGCCGATGATCGAGCTGCGCAACGTCAACAAGTGGTACGGCGATTTCCATGTGCTCAAGGACATCAACATCGGGGTGCGCAAGGGCGAGCGGGTCGTGGTCTGCGGTCCCTCGGGCTCCGGCAAATCCACCATGATCCGCTGCATCAACCGCTTGGAGGAGCACCAGAAGGGCAACATCTTCGTGGACGGCATCGAGCTCACCGGCGACGTCAAGCACGTCGAGGCGATCCGCCGCGAGGTCGGCATGGTGTTCCAGCAATTCAATCTGTTCCCGCATCTCACAGTGTTGCAGAACCTCACGCTGGCGCCGATCTGGGTGCGCAAGATGCCGAAGAAGGAGGCCGAGGAGCTCGCCATGCAGCTGCTTGAGCGCGTGAAGATCCCGGAGCAGGCGAACAAATACCCGGGTCAGCTCTCCGGCGGACAGCAGCAGCGCGTCGCCATCGCGCGCTCGCTCTGCATGAAGCCGGAGGTCATGCTGTTTGACGAGCCCACCTCGGCACTCGATCCCGAGATGATCAAGGAAGTGCTGGACGTGATGGTCGGGCTTGCCCAGGAAGGCATGACCATGATCTGCGTCACGCACGAAATGGGCTTCGCGCGGACGGTCGCCGACACCATGATCTTCATGGACCGCGGCCAGATCGTCGAGGTCGCTCCGCCCAAGGAATTCTTCGCCAATCCCAAGAGCGACCGCACCAAGCTGTTCCTGAGCCAGATCCTGTCGCACTGAGCGGCGCCGCGCGTCACTCCAGCGGCGGCAGGAGCGGATGCTTGAGGTCGCGCCGGAGCACTCCGGTAACGCGTGGGTCGTCGAAGGTGACGGCGCGCCGCTCATAGACCTTGAAGCCGCAGCGCTGGTAAAGCCCGAGCGCGCGCGGATGGTCGAAAGTGCAGGTATGTACCCAGACCCGCTGTGAGGCGCCGAGCCAAGCGGTATCGATGGCGCTGGTCAGGAACCACGCCCCGAAGCCGCGGCCGATGAACTCCGGCACCAGGCCGAAATAAGCGAGCTCGGTATCGCCGCCGGCCGCCCGCACCAGCTCGAAATATCCCGCCGGCGTGCCCCAGGCATAGAGCACGTAGACTTCGACGTCCGGCCGCGCCAGGAGCTCGGCGACCCGTGCGTCGCTCCACAGCCGCCGCTCGTACCAGAGCCAAGGCTCGCCCACGACATCGTAGAGATAGCGATAGAACGAGACGGTGCAGCGCTCCGCCCGCATCAGCGCGAGCTTCGCCGCCGGCACCGGCGTCGGTGGCCGCACGGGCTTCGCGGTCATCTCGAGATAGGTGACGGTGTCGGGCAGTTTCGCTGGGGCGGCGGTGGTCACGGCGCGGGTCCGGTCTCCACCGGCGTATCGCCCGCCGCACCCCAATCGACCCAGGATCCGTCGTAAACCGCGGCATCGGGCCAGCCGATGAGGTGCAGCCCGAAGGCGAGCGCGCAAGCGGTAACGCCGGAGCCGCAGCTGGTGACGATCGGCCGGTCCGGCCGCAACCCGGCGGCGCGAAATCGCTGCTCCAAGGCATCGGCCGGCAAGGGAACCTTGGTCGCGGGATCGGCCAGCTGGTCGTAGGGCAGGTTGCGGCTGTCGGGAATGTGGCCGCTGCGAATGCCGGGGCGCGGCTCCGGCGCGGTTCCCTCGAACCGGCCTTGGGAGCGCGCGTCGACCACCTGATCGCGGTGCGCGCCGATCGTGCGGCGCACCGCCGCCTTGTCCCGCACCAACTCGGGGCGGAAGCGCGGCGTGAACTTCGCAGACGCGAGCCGCGGCACCTCCGACGTCACTGGCCGGCCTTCGGCTACCCATTTCGCGAAGCCGCCGGTCAAGATCGCGATGTCGTCGTGACCGAAGATCCGCAGCATCCACCAGACGCGCCAGGCCGAGCTCCAGCCGGTCGCGTCGTAGACCACGACCTGCGTGCCATCGCCGATGCCGAGCCGGCCCATATGAGCGGCGAATTCCTCCGCCGCTGGCAGCATGTGCGGCAGCGGGCTCGACCGGTCGGCGATCTCGTCAATATCGAAGAAGGGCGCGCCGGGAATGTGCCGTTGGTCATAGTCCTCGCGCGCCGTGGGCGTAACGCCCGGGAGCTTGAAGGAGCCGTCGACGACCCGGACCGAAGGGTCCGACAGGTGCGCCGCAAGCCAATCGGTCGAGACCAGGGATTCCGGATGAGCATAGGCCATGGGAACCGCTCAGCTTGCGAAGGCCAGGTTGACGCGCCGGTTCTGCCGGCCCTTGTTCTCGATCTTGGTCACCTCGACGCGGCCGATCTCGCCGGTTCGGCGGATGTGGGTGCCGCCGCACGGCTGCAGATCGACTTCGGTGATGTCGAGCAGCCGCACCTTGCCGAAGCCCGTAGGCGGCTTCACGGACATGGTGCGCACGAGATCCGGCTGCGCCGCGAGCTCGGCGTCGGTGATCCAGCGGGGCGTCGCGGGATGGTCGGCGGCAATGAGCGCGTTGAGCTTCTCGGTGATCGCGGCCTTGTCGAGGCTCTCGCCGGGCACGTCGAAATCGAGCCGCGCCTTGCCGTCGGAGATCTGGCCGCCGGTGACCGCGCCCGGCACCACCGCGCAGAGCAGGTGCAGGCAGGTGTGCATGCGCATCAGGCGATAGCGCCGCTCCCAGTCGATCTCCGCCGTCACCCTCTCGCCGGCCGCCGGCAGCGCGCTGCCGGGCGCCGGAATATGCAGCACGTCGTCGAGGCCATCGCCCTTGCGCGCATCGGTGATCGCGACCGCGCTGCCGTCCGCGCGCTTGAGTTGGCCGGTGTCTCCAGGCTGGCCGCCTCCCGTGGGATAGAACACGGTGCGGTCGAGGCGGATGCCGCGCTCGTCGACGCTGACCACGGTCGCCTCGCAGCTCCTGAGGTAGGCATCGTCGCGGAACAGCAGCTCGGCCATCAGCGCTTCTCCTTTGCTTGCATATCGAGCCAGAGCGGCACCGGCAGGTTCTTGGAGCGCAAAAAATCCGGATTGAACAGCTTCGACTGATAGCGCGTGCCGTAGTCTGCCAGGATGGTCACGATGGTATGGCCGGGGCCCAGTTCCTTCGCGGCCTTGATCGCGCCCAGAATGTTGATGCCGGTGGACCCCCCGAGGATCAGGCCCTCCTCGGTAACCAGGCGAAACAGGACCGGCAGCATCTCCTCGTCCGTCACCTGGAACCAGCCGTCGATGGGGGCGCCCTCGAGGTTCTTGGTAATGCGGCCCTGGCCGATACCCTCGGTGATCGAGCTGCCCTCGGATTTGAGCTCCCCGCGGGCATAATGGCCATAGATTGCGGAGCCCATGGGGTCCGCGAGATAGATCCGAGTCTTGGGATTGCGACCCTTGAGCGCCATGCCGACGCCCGCAAGCGTGCCGCCGGTGCCGACCGAGGACACGAACGCGTCCACCTTGCCGTCGGTCTGATCCCAGATCTCCGGCCCCGTGGTCTCGATGTGCGCGTGCCGGTTGGCGACGTTGTCGAACTGATTGGCCCAGATGGCGCCCTTGGGCTCGCTCGCCGCGATCTCGGTCGCGAGCCTCTCGGAGTAGCGGACGTAATTGCCGGGATTGCTATAGGGCACCGCCGGCACCAGGCGAAGGTCGGCGCCGCAAAGGCGCAGCATGTCCTTCTTCTCCTGGCTCTGGGTCTCCGGCATGACGATCACGCTGCGGTAGCCGCGCGCGTTCGCGACCAGCGCCAAGCCGATACCGGTATTCCCCGCAGTGCCCTCGACGATCACGCCGCCCGGCTGGAGCGCGCCCCTCTCCTCGGCGTCGCGCACGATGAACAACGCCGCCCGGTCCTTGACTGAGCCGCCGGGATTGAGGAACTCGGCCTTGCCCAGGATCGCGCAGCCGGTCTCGTCCGAGGCCCGGCGCAGCTTGATGAGCGGCGTATTGCCGATCGTGCCGAGGAAACCGTCTCGTACCTGCATGGCCATCTCTGCGGAGTTGGAGCAAGAGCTCTCGGGACCGCAGACTAGCCACCGGGCCGGACCCGATCAAGCGGACGCGCCGGCGATTGACGGCAGCCTATGGCCGATCCCACACTCCCCCATTCGGGCGCGTGGAGGCTTGCGCGCTCTCAAAGCGACCAAGACGGGAGCGGGGTCCATGAAATTCTCGACGATGCTGCTGGGGAGCGCGGCGATCGTGCTCGCCGGTGTGGGCGCGGCGTACGCCGACACGCCCAAGGACACGGTGGTGATGGCGAAGCAGATCGACGACATCATCTCGCTCGACCCCGGCGAAGCCTTCGAGTTCTCCGGCGGCGAAGTGGATGGCAACGTCTACGAGCGCCTCGTCTACTACGATTTGAAGGACGTGGCGAAGATGCATGGCGCCCTCGCGGAGACCTACGCTGTGGGCAGCGACGGCAAGACCTATACCTTCAAGCTCCGCCCCGGGATCAAATTCTCGTCGGGCAACACCATGACTTCCGCGGACGTCGTCTACTCGATCCAGCGCGCGGTGATCATGAACAAGACGCCGGGCTTCATCCTGACCCAGTTCGGCTTCACCAAGGACAATGTCGCCGATCGCGTGAAGGCGCCGGACGCCATGACGGTTACGCTGGAGACCGACAAGAAATACGCGCCGAGCTTCTTCTACTACTGCCTCACGGCCATTGTCTCCTCGATCGTCGACGGTGCCACGGTGAAGCAGCACGAGCAGAACGGCGACTTCGGCAACGACTGGCTGAAAACCCACTCCGCGGGCACCGGTCCCTACGTGATCAGGTCCTGGAAGGCGAACGAGAGTTATGTGCTCGATGCCAACCCGAACTATCACGGCAGCGCGCCGCTGACGCCGCATGTCTTCGTGCGCCACGTGAAGGAGGTCGCGACCCAGCGGCTGCTGCTGGAGAAGGGCGATGTCGACTACGCCCGTAACCTCGGCAAGGACGAGCTCGAGGCCATCCACAACAACTCCGACATCGCCTTCGACCAAGGCCCCAAGGGTGCCATCACCTACCTCGGCCTCAATCAGAAGAACGAATATCTGAGGAAGCCGGAGGTGGTGGAAGCGCTCAAATATCTGGTCGATTATGACGGCATCGACGACAACATCCTGAAGGGCGTGCGGATCGTCCACCAGTCGTTCCTGCCGATCGGCTTCCTCGGCGCGATCGACGACAAACCCTACCGTTTCGATCTGCCCAAGGCCAAACAGTTGCTGGCGAAAGCGGGTTTGCCCGACGGCTTCGCCATCAAAATGGACGTGCAGGGGCAGTACCCGTTCATCGATATCGCGCAGGCTTTGCAAGCGAGCTGGGCGCAAGCCGGCATCAAGGTCGATCTCATCCAGGGTGACAGCAAGCAGGTGATTACGAAATACCGCGCGCGCAACCACGAGATCGTGATGCTGGAGTGGGGGCCGGATTATCAGGATCCGCACACGAACGCGCAGACCTTCGCCTCGAACTTCGACAACTCGGATGCCTCGACGACCAAGACGCTTGCCTGGCGCAACTCCTGGGACATTCCCGAGATGAGCAAGAGGACCCAGGCGGCGGTGGAGGAGTCCGACGCCGAGAAGCGCGCGAGCATCTATGAAGGCCTACAGCGCGAGCATCAGAAGGTGGCGCCATTCGTGATCATGTTCGAGCAGATCGAGGTGGCGGCGCACCGCAAGGGCGTCGACGGGTTCAACATCGGTCCGGCCTTCGACAACAATTGGTACGCCGGCATCAAGAAGAACTGACGGTGGTCGCTGCGGCGCCAGCCGCTCCCAGGCGCGCGACCCCGCTCGCGCTCAAACGCCTGCGCGGGGTGGCGCGCTTCGTCGGCACGCTGGCGCTGACGTTCTTCGGCCTCCTGTTGGTGACGTTCCTCATCGGCCGCGTGGTGCCGATCGACCCGGTGCTGGCCGCGGTCGGCGACCGCGCGCCGACCGAGGTCTACGAGCGCGTGCGCTCGGAGCTGGGTCTCGACCAGCCGCTCTATATCCAATTCTACCGCTACGTCGCGGCGGTGCTGCACGGCGATCTCGGCAAGTCCGTGCTCACCTCCAATCCCGTTCTGGCTGACATCAAGCGCTTCTTTCCCGCGACGTTCGAACTCGCGACCTTGGCGACGCTGATCGGCGTGCTGCTCGGCATCCCCATCGGCGTGCTCGCGGCCGTGCGGCAAAATCGCTGGGTCGACCAGGTGATCCGCGTCCTCGGCCTGCTCGGATACTCGGTGCCGGTGTTCTGGCTGGGGCTCATGGGGTTGGTGCTGCTCTACGTGCATCTTGGCTGGGTCGCGGGTCCTGGCCGGCTCGATGTCTTCTATGAGGATCTGGTCGAGACCAGGACCGGCGTCATCCTGCTCGACAGTGCGCTCGCGGGCGAATGGACCGTGTTCCGCAACGCCTTCGCCCATCTCATCCTGCCGGCCTTGATCCTGGGATATTTCTCGCTCGCCTATGTGAGCCGGATGACCCGCAGTTTGATGATCGAGCAGCTCGGGCAGGAATATGTGGTGACCGCGCGCGTCAAAGGCCTCAGCGAGGCGAGGGTGATCTGGCGGCATGCGCTCGGCAACGTCATGGTGCCGCTGGTGACAGTGGTGGCGCTCTCCTACGCCAATCTGCTGGAAGGCTCCGTCCTCACGGAGACCGTCTTCGCCTGGCCGGGCATCGGCCAATACATCACGAACTCGCTGCTGAACGTCGACATGAACGCCGTGCTCGGCGGCACCATCGTGGTGGGCACGGTGTTCGTGGGGCTCAACCTGCTCTCCGATCTGCTCTACCGCGCGCTCGACCCGAGGGCGCGATGACTGCGGAGGTCGTCGCCCCCCGCGGCTGGCGCGCCTGGCTCACGGCGGAGGCGCCGAGCTCGCGGCTCCATGCGCGCCTTGTGCGCCTCTACGGCACGGCCCGGATCTTTGCCCGCAATCCCTTGGCGCTGCTGGGCGTCGGGATCGTGGTGCTGCTGGTGGCGCTGGCGCTATTGGCGCCCTGGCTCGCGCACGGCGATCCCTCGGCCCAGGGTCTGACGCGGCGGCTGCGCCCGCCGAGTGCCGCCTTCTGGTTCGGCACCGACGAGCTCGGACGCGACATCTATACGCGCGTCCTCTATGGCGCCCGCATCACGCTGGGGATCGTGGGTCTGGTGGTGGTGATCGTGGCGCCGATCGGCCTGCTGGTCGGCTGCGTCGCGGGCTATCTCGGCGGGTTCGTCGACACGGTGCTGATGCGGGTGACCGATATCTTCCTGGCTTTTCCGCGCCTGATCCTGGCGCTCGCCTTCGTCGCGGCCTTGGGTCCGGGGATCGAGAACGCGGTGATCGCGATCTCGCTGACGACTTGGCCGCCTTACGCGCGGATCGCGCGGGCGGAGACCCTGCTGCTGCGCGAGAGCGACTTCATCAATGCGGCGCGGCTCCTGGGCGCCGGATGGTTGCGCATCGTGTTCCTGCACGTGATGCCGCTCTGCCTCGCCTCGATGATCGTGCGCGTCACGCTCGACATGGCTGGCATCATCCTGACTGCCGCCGGCCTCGGCTTCCTCGGCCTGGGCGCTCAGCCGCCCTCGCCCGAATGGGGCGCGATGATCTCGGCCGGACGCAAGTTCGTGCTCGATCAATGGTGGGTGGCGGCCTTCCCGGGCTTGGCGATCTGCACGGTGAGCCTCGGCTTCAACCTGCTGGGCGATGGGCTGCGCGACGTGCTGGACCCGAAGCAGCGATGACCGCGCCGCTGCTCGAGGTCGCCGACCTCCGCGTCTCCTTCAGCAGCGAAAGAGGCGTGCTCGAGGCCGTGCGCGGGATCAGCTTCGCCATGGGCCGCGAGAAGCTCGGCATCGTCGGCGAGAGCGGCTCGGGCAAGACCCTCACCGGGCGCTCGATCCTGCGGCTGTTGCCGCCCGGCGCCGAGCTCCGGGCAGAGCGCCTGGCCTTCGATGGCGTCGACCTGCTAGCCGCGAGCTCCGCGCGGTTGCGCGAGCTGCGCGGGCGGCGGCTCGCGATGGTCATGCAGGACCCGAAATTCTCGCTCAATCCGGTGATGACCGTGGGCGATCAGATCGCCGAGGCCTATCTCGCGCATTCCAGGGCGAGCCGGGCCGAGGCGCGCGAGAAGGCGCTCGCCATGCTCGAGGCGGTGCGCATCCGCGATCCCCGCCGCGTCTATGCGTTTTATCCCCACGAGGTCTCCGGCGGCATGGGCCAGCGCATCATGATTGCCATGATGCTGGCGCCCGGTCCCGACCTGCTGGTGGCGGACGAGCCCACCTCGGCGCTCGACGTCACCGTGCAGATGCAGGTGCTGGCGATCCTCGACGACCTCGTGAGCGAGCGCGGCATGGGCCTGGTCTTCATCAGCCATGACCTCACGCTGGTTGCTTCCTTTTGCGACCGCGTGCTGGTGATGTATGGCGGCCGCGTGGTCGAGACGCTCGAGGCGCGCGAGCTGGGCCGCGCGCGGCACCCCTACACGCGGGGCCTCATGGCCTGCCTGCCGCAGCTCAGCGGCGCCGAGGGCGATTTGCCCGTGCTGAGCCGCGATCCCGCCTGGCTCGAGGCGCCATGATCGAGGTTGAGACGCTCAGCGTCGATTTCGGCGAGACGCGCGCGGTCGATCGGATTTCTTTCCACGTTGCCGCCGGCGAGGCCTTCGGCATCGTCGGCGAATCCGGCTCGGGCAAGTCCACGGTCCTGCGCGCGCTCTCGGGGCTCAACCGGAGCTGGTCGGGCCGCATGACGATCGAGGGCGCGCCGCAGGGCCCCGCGCGCTCGCGCGAGTTTCACCGGCGCTTGCAGATGGTCTTCCAGGATCCCTACGCCTCTCTGCACCCGCGGCAGACCGTGGATCGCGCGCTCGCGGAACCGCTGCGCATTCACGGTATCGGCGAGCGCGAGCGGCGCCTCTCCCGGGCCCTGCGCGAGGTCGGGCTCGGGCCCGAGCATCGCTTCCGCTATCCGCATCAGCTCTCGGGCGGTCAGCGCCAGCGTGTTGCCATCGCGCGCGTGCTGATCCTGGAGCCCAGCATTCTGCTCCTCGACGAGCCCACCTCGGCGCTCGACGTGTCCGTGCAGGCCGAGATCCTGAACCTGCTGCAACGCATCCGGCGCGAGCGCGGCCTCACCTACATTCTGGTGAGCCATAATCTCGCGGTGGTGGCGCATCTCTGCGCGCGGGTGGCCGTGATGAACCGCGGCCGCTTCGTGGAAGAGCTCGACGTCGCTTCGTTGCGCGCGCGCCGCACTCGGGAGCCCTATACGGCCCAGCTCCTGCGCGCGAGCGAGGGCTACGACCGGCAAGCCGCCGAGGCGCTGATCACTTTCGATTGATGAAAAAAAGAATGCGGCCGGTCGGGACGGCCGCAGTCAAGGGAGGATTGTTCACGACGCCGGGCAAGAGCGCCGCGAGCACAGGGTTTTTTTGCGTCTCGCAGCCGCGGATGCCGCGAGCGCGAAGAGACCCTATCTCAGCCCATCGCGCATCACGCGAGGCAAAGATGTGTCATTCACCCGGCGGTCGGGTCGCGCGCAACACCGGCAACTCGATGCGCATCAGCAGCCCGTGGGGCGAGCGGTTCTCCGCGCGGATCGTGCCGCCGAGCGCCTCGATATTGCGGCGCGCGATCCAAAGGCCGATGCCGAAATGCGAGGCTTGGCCCTCCATGCCCGGCCGGCGCGAGAAATATCGATCGAAGATGCGCTCGAGATTCTCCGACGCCACGCCGGGCCCGGTGTCGGCGATGCTGACCTCGGCCATGCGGTCGCCGCGGCGGTCGAGGCGCACCTCGATACTGCCGCCCCTCGGCGAGAAGGAGAGCGCGTTCTCGACGATGTTCTCCAGCACCGTCTCCACCATTTCCTCGTTCGCGTAGATGATCACGCCCGAGGGAATATGCCCGTCGAGCGCGAGCTGGCGCTCGGCGATGGCGTCCGCGTGGGCGTGCAGCAGGCGATGGAGCAGCATCGAGAGATTGACCGCGGTACGCGGCGTGTTGATGAGGTCGGCCGCGGCCTCGTCGAGCCGGCGGGCGGAGGAGACGAGACCATCCAACCGATCGAGCGAGTTCTCGATCAACCCGAGCGCCCGCTGGCCGCGCGGGTTGTCGGGCGGGATGGCGCGGCTTAAGGGCTCGAGCGATTGCCGGATCACCGCGATCGGCGTCTTGAAGGCATGTGCGTTGTCCTCGGCGGTGCGCCGGATCTCGCGCGCGGATGCATCGAGCGCCGCTACCATGCGGTCGAACTCGGTCGCGACGTCCGCGAGTTCGGGCACCTCGTTCTCGCCGGCGAAGGAGACGCCCGGGCGGCGCTCGCGGATGGCGCGGGCGCGCTCGGCAAAGCGATTGAGGCCGCGGCGCACGCCCCAGAAAGTGGTGAGCGTCACCACGGCCATCACGAGATAGATGATGGCGGCGATGCGCACTTCCGGCGCCATCCAGTAGGGCCGCCCGAGGTGCGAGCCCAGATAGCTGCCGGCGGCGAAGGAGGTAACCACCGCCCAGCAGCCGGACGGCACCTTGATCGGCGTCACCGATGTCACGACCTCGTCCTCGGCGCCCGGCGTGCTGTACCGGAAGGCGTAGGGCAGCTCGCCCTCGCAGGTCTGGGAGAGCTTGTCGAGGATGCCCTGCTGCTCCAGCTCTGCACGCTCCTTGTCGAGCTGCGCGGTGGAGACCGTGGGCCACGCCGCCACGTAATAGAACGCCGCCTGGTCGGTCGGACGGTAGATGACCTTGACGCGCGTGAGGTCGCTCGCAAAGCGCTGCAGTTGGCTGCCGAGGTCGGGGATCGACGGCTTCTCGGTGGCGCCGAGGACGGGCAGCAACGCCTGCGCCAGGACGCGGCCCTCCTCGCGCACTTCCTGCATGAGGAGCGCACCGGCTGCGTCGTCGGCGGCGCGGAACTGATCGTAGACGATCAGAGGCACCGCCAGGAATATCACCACCAGCAGCGCTGCCTTCGCCGAGAGCGAGCGGTGAAAGCGCCAGCGCCGGCGGCCGCGCGCCGCCCGGCGGGGGAGCGCCGGCGTCGCCCTAGGCGACGGTCCAGCGGTATCCGAATCCGGCGTAGTTGTGGATTTCGTCAAAACCGGGGTCGACATCCCTGAACTTCTTGCGAATGCGCTTGATGAAGGTGCGGACGTTGGCACGGTAGCCGTCGGCGCCGCTGCCGGCCAGGAAGTCCTTGCCGTGCACGAGATCGTAGAGATCGCGGTAGGAGGCGTCCTCGCCCGGCTTGAGCGCGAGCTGGGAGACCATGCGGAACTCGGTCAGCGTCAGATCGATGGCGGAGCCCTTCCAGAAGGCGCGGTTGATGTCGAAGCGCAGCTCCAAGGCGCCCAGGCGCACCTGCGGCGGCGGCTGTTGCTGCGAGGCGCTCGGCACCGGCCGTTGGCCTTCCGCGATGAGCTC
>Ga0307479_10004636_pt1 | contig 12593 bp, 12 predicted proteins | sample atmos_gasesECM4C_FD_203743 | JGI IMG/M metagenome (GOLD analysis project Ga0307479, IMG submission 203743) | Hardwood forest soil microbial communities from Morgan-Monroe State Forest, Indiana, United States - atmos_gasesECM4C_515 | ecosystem: Environmental > Terrestrial > Soil > Temperate...
GCGCGCGTGTCGGCGGCGACCGCGGGGGTGGCGGCGGGTGTGTGTGGGGGGGTGGGGGATATGGCCGAAGCGTCGGCGGAGAAGGAATTGGAGGCAGGGGCAGCCTCGGTGGTGTCGGTAGCGCCGGCGGCGTCACCGGCGGCGGCGCCACCACAGGCGGCGGCACCACCACAGGCGGCGGTATCACCACAGGCGGCGGTATCACCACCGGCGGCGGCGCCACCGGCGGCGGGACGAACGGCGGTGGCGAGGCCGGAGGCGGAACCGTGCCGATCGGTGGGAAGGGTACGGGCGTCTGTATGGGCGCAGGCGTGTTACCGGGAGGCGCGATCACCGCGGGAGCCGTGGTATTCGCCGGGGGAGCCGCCGGTGGTGGCTGAGTGTTGGGGATCATCCCGAAGCCGGGCGGTGCACCGGGTTCATGGGTGTAGGTGCTTTCCCACTCAACTCGGTTGGGGTGACGGCGATGTTGTGGTGGTAAAGCAAGGCGATCGTCAGCATCGATGAAAGGAACAAGGCGGCGGCGATCACCGCGATCCACGGGATCACCTGGCGGGCACGACCTTGGCGGGCGTCGTCGAGGTAACCCTGTTCATCCTGGCCCGCGGCATCGGATGACGAGGCCGCGCTCGGTGGGTACGTGGACCCGACGCCGCCGTCCATGGCGCTGGTCGAGCTGAGGCTGCCGCCGGCGGAGGTCAGCCGAATCTGGCCTAGGGTGTGGTCCCGAAGCCAGTCGGGGGCGGGGATGAACACCGGCACCCCACCCAACAGTGCAACTGGGTTGACTAAGCGGCGGCGCTCGTCTTCGCAGGTCGGACAGGACTCGATGTGGCGGGTGATGCGTTTGCGCATCAGCACGCTGAAGCGTCCGTCCCAACCCGCCAGGATCGCGCCCAGCTCGGCGCATGCCTTGGCAGCGTGTTGGGCGCGACGGGCCACCAGCAGCGCACCCAGCGAAGTTTCGATGGTGTCGCGCAGCCGCGACACCATCCTGTTGGCGTTGCCGGGGCTGACCTGCAGCGCGCTGGCCAGCTCGGGTCCATCCAAGCCGTGGCGATAGGCCAGCTCCAGTACCGTGCGGTCGCGGTCGGAGAGCCCGCCGGCGGCCTGGGCGATCAGATTGGCCAGCTCGTTGCGCGCGGCCAGGGTGTCCGGGCCGGCCTCGTGCGATGCCGCTTCGGGCAGATCGTCGGAGGCCTGTTCGCGGCGACGGTCCCGGATGCAACGCAACGCTTCGTTGCGGGCGATGGCATACAGCCATGGCCGCAGCCGGTCGGGGTCGCGCAGTTTGGGCAGTTGTGTCGCGACGGTGCAGAACACGTCTTGCACGCAGTCGGCGGCGGCATCGCGATCGCGCACCATGCCCGCACAGAAGTCGTGCAACCGGTCGGCGTAACGGTCATAAATCATGGCGAAGGCGCGTCGGTCACCCGCCGCGGCCGCGCGGGCCAACTCCGCGTCGCTGACAATGTCCCAATTGGATAGTGCGGTCGTCACGTCGCTGTCCCCGGCCGATAAAGCGTCGGTGCCCGCGTCACCTGGTAATCGACGCTGCGAATCAGTGTGCGCGCACGGGGGTGAAATCGCACCGGTGATTTCAGGTGCGCTGTAGGTGTGGGCGAGACCAGATCGACACCCAGCCTCGCCCATGCCCGGCGACTCATTTGCAGACGCCCTGCACAAGGTGGTGGGGAGGCAGGCACAGGAGCGGCGGCGGAGGCAGCGTCGGGAGCTTTGGCGGCGGCGGCAGGTGCGGTGGCGCAAGCGGCGGTGGTGGTTGCAGCGGCAGCCATACATGCGGCGGAGGCGCATTCACGATAACGACCGGGCCGGGAGGCGGGGCGCTAGGCGGGGAGCCGGGATCGGCAGGGGGTGGGCCGTTGTCGGGCGGCGGGGTGACCACCGGAGCGGGTGCCGGGATGCTGGCGGGTGGGGTGACCACCGGGGCCGGCGCCGGGATATCGGCGGGCGGGGCGACCACCGGGGCGGGCGCCGGGCCGTTGGCGGGCGGGGTCTGCACCGCGGCCGAGACTGCGGCAGGAACCGCGACCGGCGCGGCAGTGGGGCCCGGCGCCGCGCTCACGGGCCGCGGTTGGTTCCAATTCCCGAACAGGGCCATGCCCAGTGCGGCGCTCACACCGATGGTGGCGATCAAGCCTGCGGCCAGGACTCCCTTGCTGACGAACTTCGCCTTGGGCGCCGGGGTAACGGCGTCGGGCGAAAAGTCGTAGCGGTCCACGCGATATCCGGTCTCATCGGCATATCCGGCCTCATCGGCCGGGTCACCGAGGGGGCTCGACGACCACGCGGACGCCACGGTGAAGTCGTCGCCGCGCGGTGCATAGCTGGTCGGTGCATAGGTGGTCGCTTCCAGGTCGTGCGTGGTCCTCATGGCGTCTTCCTTAGGTGCGGGGAGCGGCCCGGGATGGGACGCCGTCATTGGTAGGAGCCCGCAGCCGGCACGTGTCGGACACTTTTTTGAGAACTTTATTGCCGAAGCCGCGGGTCGGCTCGCGAAAGATTTACGCCGTCTCCCCAACGAGGAACGCGAAATGGTGGCGTTTGCCCCAACAGCTGCGTGCGCTATCGGTCGTCGCGAGTCGTGGGCTTTCAGCTGCGGAGAGGAGTAACCAATGGCTGCAATGACATGGGCGTTGCTCTCTATCTTCGTCATCGCTCCCCTCGGTGCTCTCGCCCTTGACAGGCCCCTCTTCGGCAACTGGATCTGGCGCATCGACCTTGAGAATTTGACGGAGCATGAGTGGGCATTCCGGCGTCACCCGCCTCGGGGTGGTGACGGGTCCTCAGTCGGACACAACGGGGTATCTCATCAGTCGGGCTTCGGCTGGGGTGCTCGCCTGGGACTCCCGTAGCTCGTGCACCGCCGCCGCCAGCTGGTCGAATTCAGCCGGCCCCACCAGCACACGATTCCGGCTCTGATCAGAGATTGGCTATTGCCGCAGCCAGATTGCGTGCCAGGTTAGCCTGTCACTGTCAGATAGATCAGCATCCCGTTAAGCAGGCTGACCATCACCCCGACCGCCCAGCCAACGACAGTCGTCACCGGATGGTTGGTATCGCTACCCATCAGCTTGCGGTTGCTGGTCAGTCTGACCAGCGGAAGCACCGCGAACGGTATACCGAAGGACAGCACCACCTGCGAGAGCACCAATGTGCGGGTGGGGTCAAAACCGGCCGCCAGGATGGCCACGGCGGGGCACAGCGTGATCAAGCGGCGCGCCAGCATGGGAATAGACCGCTGCAGCAATCCCTGCATGATCATGGCGCCGGCATAAGCGCCCACCGACGCGGACGCCAGGCCGGACGCGAGCAAGCCGATCGCGAACAGCACCGCGATCGTGGTCCCCAGGGTGTCATAGATAGCGGCGTACGCTCCCTCGATGGAACCGGTGCCGCCACGGCCCTGCAAGTTGATCGCGGCGACCAGCAGCATCGCCGCGTTCACCGTTCCGGCGACCGCCATCGCCAGCATGACGTCTACGCGGGTGACTCTCAGTAGTCGGCGTCGGCCTTGCCCCGCTTCGGGATGTCCGTGCCGATCGAGGGCCAGACCCGAATGCAGGTACACGGCGTGCGGCATTACGGTGGCGCCCAGGATGGCCGCGGCCAGCAGCACGCTTTCGGTGCCGCGGAATCGCGGCAGCAGCCCGCGGACCACGTCGTCGGGCGGCGGGGTGGCGACGAAGAAACTGGCCGCGAAGCCGATGGCGATGACGAGCAGCAATCCGGTGATGACACGCTCGAATAGCAGCTGGCCGCGACGGTCTTTGATCGCCAGCAGGAGCAACGACACCACCCCGGTAATCACTCCGCCGATCAGCAGCGGCAAACCGAACAGTAAGTGCAAGGCGATGGCCCCGCCGATCACTTCGGCCACATCGGTTGCCATCGCCACGAGTTCGGCTTGAACCCAAAAGGCCAGCCGCAGCTGACGGCTCATCCGCTTGCCAATCGCCTCGGGCAGTGATCGTCCGGTTACCAGCCCGAGTTTCGCCGACAGGTACTGCACCAGGCCCGCCAGCACATTGGCCACGACGATGACCCACAGCAGCAGGTAGCCGAACTGCGCGCCAGAGCTGACGTTGGCGGCGACGTTTCCGGGATCCACATAGGCGATCGCGGCGACGAACGCCGGCCCGAGCAGATACCAGCTCGTCTTGAGCGAGGCCTGAGTGTCCTGCGCCAACGTTCGGACCCTCGTTTCACATTCGGCTAATAAAAAAGTTAGGTTAGCCGAATCCTGGATCCTGCAGCGACCTGCATGGTATCCAGCCCGCTCCGCTATGCGGCGCTGATGCTCCCGCCCCCGTCGACCCGAACAATCTGACCCGTGATGTAGCCGGCGTCTTCGTGCAGCAGCATGCAGATCACGTGCGCGATCTCGACGGGGGTACCGACCCGATGCAGCGGAATGGTGTTGAGGAAGCGAGCCTCACGCTCTGATCCCACTGGGCTACGTTCGCGATACAACTCGGTTTCTACGGGTCCTGGTGCCACCGCGTTTACGGTGATGCCGGTTGAGGCAAGCTCGCCGGCCCAAATCCGAGTGCAGGTTTCGAGTGCGCCCTTGGCGGCGGCGTACGGAGTGCGTTCGGGGGTGCCGAGCGTCGTCAAGCTGGTGACGTTGACGATACGACCCCATCTCGCGTCCATCATGCCGGACAACACCGCTTGCACCACCTGCACCGCGGTGCGCACGTTCATGTCGTAGGTGACAAAAAGGTCGTCCAGGGGGATCGAGCCACTACGGCCGAACCGCGCCAAACCGACGTTGTTGACCACCGCGTCGACCCTGCCTTCGCCGACGATCCTGTCCAGGGTTTGCGCGGTGGCGGCCTGATCGCCGAGATCTACCTCGTGGAACTGTCCGGGAAAACCCGACGGTGCGCTCCGGGCGAGCCCGATGGGTTCTTGGCCGGCGGCGGCCACGCGGTCGGCGACCGCGCGGCCGATACCCTTGGACGCTCCGGTGATCAGCACTCGCCGTTTGGCCATGGTTTCCCCTACCGCTATTCGGGCCAGCTGTTCTTCAAGATCATGTCAACGAAGTCGTCTCGCACGAATGACGGGTCGTAGTGTTCGAGCACATCGGCGTTGACATTGCCGAAGGTAGTCCGGGGGCGGTGCGTGTTGCCTTCGGTGAAGGCATGCAGGATGCGGTGTTTGAAATCTGGTCGCGGGTGCACCGCGGTAACGGCGCCGAGCTGATCGGGCGATAGGTCATCGCGACCGATGCCAAGCACGTCGGTCTCGACGCCCGCTGTCACCAAAGCGATTTCCGGTTCCAGGAATTCCGGCACGGCGGGGGTGGTGTGCAGCGCGATGGACAGCCAGACCTTGCTAGTCAGCGTCATCGACGCCGCGCTGCAGCAGGAAATCGCGTGCCGCGTTGGCGCCGTCCACCTCGAAGCGCAGGTCGGAGGTGCCATAGCGCTCGGTCAGGCCAAGATCGTGGAACATCGCGCCGACGTAGAGCAATTCCAGATCGGGCTGCAGGCCCCGGCGAAAGCCCTGCAGCGCGCCGAAGAAAAACACCCGGCGGGAATGATCAAACAGCAGGTCATTCTCGTGTGCCCGGATGTAATCGGTGACGTCACGGATAAGGGGTGTGTCGGGGAGTTGAATGCCGGCGATGGTGTTGCTTATTGATGTAGTCATGATCGAAGCTCCTTTGATTCGCTGGGGCTGATGCATCCAGTCTGGGTTTGAAGAAGCGCAGTAACCGGTGGCTGCTCTGCCATCTTTCCCACAGAAACCGACACAATCGGTGTGTGGCTGATCCTGGTGCGACACCGCGCACGGTAGTGATCGTTGTTTTCCAAGGCGTCAAGCTGTTGGACGCCGCTGGACCGGCTGAGGTCTTCGCCGAAGCCAACCGGTTCGGCGCGGACTACCGGCTCAAGGTCGCATCCGTGGACGGCCAGGACGTGACGACGTCGATCGGAACTAAATTTGCTGTCACTGAACGCATTTCGTCGATCGATTCGGTCGACACCGTACTGGTCGCCGGCGGTGACAACCTCGTCGGGCGACCAATCGATCCCGCCCTGGTGGCGGCACTGAAGGCGGTACCGGGTCGGACCCGGCGTCTGGCATCTATTTGCACCGGTTCGTTCATTCCGGCCCAGGCTGGCCTGCTCAGCGGCCGGCGCGCCACCACTCATTGGCGGCATGCCGCGCTGCTGGCCCGCGCCTTTCCCGACGTTGACGTCACACCGGACGCCATATTCGTACGCGACGGTGACGTGTTCACCTCGGCGGGGGTGTCCTCGGGAATCGACCTTGCGTTGGCTTTGGTCGAGCAGGACTACGGCAGCGCGTTGGTCCGCGACGTGGCCCGGTCGTTGGTCGTCTACCTCAAACGCGCGGGTGGCCAATCGCAATTCTCGGTGCTCGTCGAGGCCGAACCGCCGCCCGAGTCCGCACTGCGCGCGGCAACCGATGCCGTCGCCGCGGACCCCGCCGCTGACCACAGCGTGAAAAGCCTTGCGGCCCGGGCCTCTTTGAGTACCCGCCAGCTGAGCCGGCTGTTTCAATCCGAGCTAGGACAGACCCCGGCCCACTACGTCGAAATGGTCCGCGTCGACGCCGCGCGCGCCGCCTTGGACGCCGGACGCAGCGTCACCGACGCCGCACAGCTGGCCGGCTTCGGCAGCTCCGAAACACTGCGGCGGGTATTCGTTAACCGGCTCGGCGTCTCACCGAGGGCCTACCGGGACAGGTTCCGCACTACGTCGCCGGGACATAGAGCCCCCCACCGGTGACCAGGGGCAGGTCGAGCGTGGTCACGATACCAGGCTCGGCGGCTACGACGGCCGGAATCGCGTTGACGACCCGCATCGCGGTGGCGACCAGTCCGGCGTGGTTGTGGTCGCCCTTGCGGCTGCTCAGGCAGATGTCCATGGCGTAGCAGGGTTCACCGGTGATCTCGATGCGGTATGACCCGCCGGGCTGCGCGGGCTGCGGCCAATCGGGACACAGATCCTCGCGCAACCGGGTGACATGCTCCAGGACCACAACCGGGTCGCCGTTGACCAGTCCGAACACCTCGAACCGCAGTGCCGCAGCGCTGCCCTTGGGAATGTGACCCGACGCGATGTCGAAGTCATCGGGTGCGGGCTCGCGGACGTACACTTCGGCGACCTCGTCCAGCGAAATGCCCAGGCCCGCTGCCAATTGCCGGACGACCGATCCCCACGCCAGGCTCAGTACACCGGTCTGCAGCAGCATCGGAATCTCTTCCATCGGCTTGCCGAATCCCATCACGTCGAACATAACCACCGCGCTGTCGTAGGTGGCGTAGTCGACAATCTCCATGCAGCGCACGTGCTGGATGTTTTGGCAGGTGCCGGCCAACGCCAGCGGCAGTAGGTCATTGGCGAAACCCGGATCGATGCCGTTGACGTACAGACTCGAATTACCTTCGCGCGCAGCGTCTTCCAGCGGCTTGATGAGCTCCTCGGGGATCACCTGCCACGGATACTGCAGAAAGACCGGGCCGCTGCCGACGATATTGATCCCCGCCGCCAGCACGCGCCGATAGTCCTCTAAGGCCTCGGGCAGCCGGTTGTCGGCCATCGCGTTGTAGACGGCACATTTCGGGCCGGTGGCGAGCACGGCGTCCAGGTCGGTGCTGGCCTTTACGCCGGTCGAATCCGCAAGTCCGGCTAGCTCTGCCGCGTCCTTGCCCGCCTTGGCATCCGAGGACACCCAGACGCCGGTGAGCTCGAACTCCGGATTGGTAATGAGCGCTCGCAGCGCGTGGACGCCGACATTGCCGGTGCCGAGCTGGACCACGGGTATGGCCATGGGTGGCTCCTTATGAGTCGGGGTTTACAGGTCCGGGACAGGTATGTCGAGGTTGGGGAAGGTGAGGCCGCCGTCGACCTCCAGCGTCTTGCCGGTCAGGAAGTCACCCGCCGGAGACGCCAAATACACTGCGGCAGCGGCGATGTCGACCGGATCACCGAGGCGGCGCATTGGCGTCACCTTTTCCATCGGCTTGCGCAGCTCGTCGTTGGAGGCCACCACGTCCAGCGCCGAGGTGAGGATAGACCCCGGTGCAATCGCGTTGACCCGGATGCGCGGGCACAGGTCCAGCGCGGCCAGGCGGGTGTAGTGAGACAACGCCGCCTTGGCGGTGCCGTAGGCGGCGAAACCACGTCCGGCCAGCCGGCCCATGGTCGAGCTGATGTTGATCACGCTGCCGCCGCCGGAGTGCTCGAGCATCAACGGCACCGCCGCGACGGTCAGCGCGTGGGCGGTGACGACGTTGAAGGTGAATGCGTCCTTGAGGTCCTTGGTCGAGGTGGTCAGCAGCGTGTTCGGCATGGTCCCGCCGACGTTGTTGACGACGATGTCTAGTCGTCCGAAAGCCTCGACGGCCTGGCCGGCCAGCTGCGCGGTCACCTCGGGATGGGCCAGGTCGGCAGCGACGGTGTGAGCGCGGCGACCGGTGGCACGGACCTTCTCGGCGACGGCGTCTAGTTCGGATTGCGTACGCGAAGCGATGACTACATCCGCACCGACCTCGGCGAAAGCCAGCGCGATGGCCGCACCGAGGCCGCGGCCGCCGCCAGTGATGACGGCGACTTTGTCGTCGAGACGGAACCTGTCAAGGATCATTTGCGGCCTTTCTTTCTTGAGTTGTCGGCCGAAACGGTGGCAAGCCTCGCCGTCTCGGATGGCGGCATTTCTGGAACAGGTTCTAGTTTGTCATGTGCGCGCGGCGATGTTACGCCCCCTGCCGGGACCGTGTACAGAGCGGAAACTGTGGCTGAAATCGTGAATCCGCTACGCCCAGCGCTGGCCGGGCAAAATCGTCGAAGGGCGATTACTGTAGCGTCATGGCTGCGAGGAAGACGGTGGTTTGGCCGGCTGTGGCTACGGCGGCGGCGGTTATCTCGCGTCTGTACGTTTCAAAGGAATTGAATTGAAACTCAATCGGTTTGGCGCGGCGCTGAGTATCCTGACAACTGGTGCAATGATGTTGTCGGCGTGTGGCAGTAACAACAACGCTACTGGAGGAAATGCAACGACAGGCACGTCGTCAGCGAAGATAGCCTGCGACGGCAAGCCGACTCTGAAGGCCAGTGGATCCACAGCCCAGGCCAACGCAATGACCCGTTTTGTCAAGGCTTTCGAACAAGCATGCCCGGGGCATTCTTTGAATTACACGGCCAATGGGTCGGGTGCCGGAATTCGCGAATTTACAGGCAACCAAACCGATTTCGGTGGGTCGGACTCAGAGTTGCTCCCGCCCGAGTATACCGCCGCCCAGCAGCGTTGCGGCGGCTCGCCAGCGTGGAACCTGCCGGTGGTGTTCGGCCCCATCGCCATCACCTACAACGTCAAGGGTGTGACTTCGGTGAATCTCGACGGTCCGACTGCGGCCAAGATCTTCAACGGCGGCATTACCACCTGGAACGATCCCGCGATCCAAGCGCTGAACGCAGGTGTCGGCCTACCCGCTGAGCCGATTCGTGTCGTGTTCCGCAGCGACGAGTCCGGGACCTCGGATAACTTCCAGAAATATCTCGATACTGCCTCCGACGGTGCGTGGGGTAAGGGTGCCGGAAAGACGTTCCACGGTGGTGTCGGCGAGGGCGCCATGGGCAACGACGGCACCGCCACGGCCGTCAAGAGGACCGAAGGGGCGATCACCTACAACGAATGGTCGTACGCCCAGGCGCAACACCTGGACATGGCCAAGATCATGACGTCGGCCAGTTGGGACCCGGTAGCGATCAGCGCGGACTCGGTGGGGAAGACGATTGCCTCGGCCTTCATCCTCAAGGAGGGCAACGACCTCGCCCTCGACACGATCTCGTTCTACCGGCCGAACCAGCCCCGCGCCTACCCGATCGTGCTGGCGACATATGAGATTGTTTGCTCGAAGTATCCCGATCCCCAGGTCGGTATGGCCGTGAAGGCCTTCCTGCAGAGCACCATCGGCGCAGGCCAGAATGGCTTGGCGGACAACGGATATATCGCCATTCCGGACGCGTTCAAGCTAAGATTGTCGACCGCGGTCAACGCCATTGCATGAGCTGAGGTCATGATGACCCAAGGACCCCGCATGGCTCGGCAGCTGCTCCTGTTAGGTGTCGCGGTGGCGGTCTGCCGCAGCACTAGTTCGCCATAAGGTCGTCACGATGTAACCGGCCACTCATGTCCGGTCCACCTGGAAAGTTGGCGACGGCCGCATGACGAACTCGTGGAAGTCAGGCGGCTACGGGCGGCGGTTATCATGGTTCAGCTATCAATCAAAAGGAACTAAATTGACAGTCAACCGATTTAGCGCCGTGCTGTGCGTCGTGGCTACCAGTGCACTGGTGCTGTCGGGGTGTGGCAATGACAACCATGCGCGAAGTACGTCGCCGGGCGCGAACGTGAGTTGCGGCGGAAAGAAGACGCTGAAGGCCAGCGGGTCGACGGCCCAGGCCAACGCGATGACCCGGTTCGTTAACGCGTTCGAGCAGGCCTGTCCGGGTCAGACGCTGAACTACACACCCAATGGGTCGGGCGCTGGGATCAGCGAATTTACGGGCAACCAAACCGATTTCGGTGGGTCAGACTCTGAGTTGCTTCCGCCCGAGTACGCCGCCGCCCAGCAGCGGTGCGGCTCGCCCGCGTGGAACCTGCCGGTGGTGTTCGGCCCCATCGCCATCTCCTACAACGTCAAGGGTGTGAATTCGCTGACCCTCGACGGTCCGACCGCGGCCAAGATCTTCAACGGCGCCATTACCACCTGGAACGATCCTGCGATCGCGGCGCTGAACTCAGGTGTCAACCTGCCCGCCGAGCCGATTCGTGTCATCTACCGCAGCGACGAGTCCGGGACCTCGGACAATTTCCAGAAATATCTCGATACCGCGGGCAACGGCGCATGGGGTAAGGGCGCCGGAAAGACGTTCAAAGGCGGTGCCGGCGAGGGCGCCATGGGCAACGACGGCACGGCCGCGGCCGTCAAGCGCACCGAGGGGGCGATCTCCTACAACGAATGGTCGTTCGCCCAGGAGCAACACCTGGGCATCGCCAAGATCATCACGTCGGCCGGTCCGGACCCGGTAGCGATCACCGCAGAGTCGGTCGGGAAGACTATTGCCTCGGCCTACATCATCAAGGAGGGCAACGACCTCGCCCTCGACACGATCTCGTTCTACCGGCCGAACGAGCCCGGGTCCTATCCGATCGTGCTGGCGACGTATGAGATCGTCTGCTCGAAGTATCCCGATCCCCAGCTCGGTACGGCGGTGAAGGCGTTCCTGCAGAGCGCCATCGGCGCAGGCCAGAATGGCTTGGCGGATAACGGATATATCCCTATTCCGGACGCGTTCAAGTCGAGGCTGTCGACTGCGGTCAACGCCATTGCGTGAGGTGGGGTCGTCATTGCCCTTCGCGTTTGCCATAAGGTCGTCGGTTTGTAACCAGCCGCTAATGTCCGGTCTACCTGCCAAAGTTGCATTTGTGTTTGACTGCCGACGGCGATCTTGATGACACCGTCTCGCCCGGCGGCCGCCCTCTGGCGAACTTGTCAAAGTTACGCGGCTCCGGGCCGAGGCGATCATCATTGGGCTATCGATCAAAGGAACTAAATTGAAATTGAACCGATTTAGTGCCGCGCTGGGTGTCCTGGCTATCGGTGCAGTGATGTTGTCAGGCTGTGGCAGCGACAAAAATGCAAGCGCGCCGAGTTCATCGGCGACTGCGGCGGCGAATGTGAGTTGCGGCGGGAAGCAGACACTCAAGGCCAGCGGCTCAACAGCCCAGGCCAACGCGATGACCCGCTTTATCAAGGCGTTCGAACAGGCCTGCTCAGGTCAGACCTTGAACTACACACCGAATGGTTCCGGCGCCGGAATTAGCGAATTCAACGGCAACCAAACCGATTTCGGGGGCTCGGATTCACCGCTGAGCAAGGACGAGTCCGCCGCCGCACAGCAGCGCTGCGGCGGCTCGCCAGCGTGGAATCTGCCGGTGGTGTTCGGCCCCATCGCAGTAACCTTCAATATCAACACCGTGACTTCACTGAATCTGGACGGTCCCACGTTGGCCAGGATCTTCAATGGCGGCATCACCACGTGGAACGATCCCGCCATCCAGGCGCTGAACTCCGGCTTCACACTGCCCGGCGAGCCGATTCACGTCGTATTCCGCAGCGACGAGTCCGGGACCTCGGACAATTTCCAGAAATATCTCGATGCCGCGTCCAATGGCGGGTGGGGTAAGGGCGCCGGAAAGACGTTCAAAGGCGGTGTCGGTGAGGGCGCCAAGGGCAACGACGGCACGTCAGCGGCCATCAAGGCCACCGAAGGGTCGATCACCTACAACGAATGGTCGTTCGCGCAGGCGCAGCACCTGAACATGGCCAAGATCGTGACCTCGGCCGGTCCGGATGCCGTGGCGATCAGCACCGACTCGGTCGGCAAGACGATTTCCGCGGCCGCGGTCAAGGGACAGGGTAACGACCTGGTGCTCGACACCACTTCGTTCTACAAGCCGACGCAGCCCGGCTCCTACCCGATCGTGTTGGCGACCTATGAGATTGTCTGCTCGAAGTATCCCGA
>Ga0307479_10004637_pt1 | contig 12593 bp, 11 predicted proteins | sample atmos_gasesECM4C_FD_203743 | JGI IMG/M metagenome (GOLD analysis project Ga0307479, IMG submission 203743) | Hardwood forest soil microbial communities from Morgan-Monroe State Forest, Indiana, United States - atmos_gasesECM4C_515 | ecosystem: Environmental > Terrestrial > Soil > Temperate...
TTCGATTTCGGTCACCGTTTATTTTTCCGCCGGCAGATTTGAAAAACATTCTCGGCGAGCTGATCAGCAAAACCGGCCAGACACAGTTGCGCATCGCAGAGACCGAGAAATACGCGCACGTCACTTATTTTTTTAACGGCGGCGTCGAAAAACCGTTTCCTGGCGAAGAACGCCTGCTCGTGCCGTCGCCGAAAGTCGCGACCTACGATCTGAAACCCGAAATGAGCGCGTTCGAAGTCACCGAGGAACTTTTGAAACGGATCGACAAATTCGATCTCATCATTTTGAACTTTGCCAATCCCGACATGGTTGGTCACACCGGCGTGGTCGAAGCGGGGATCAAAGCCGTCGAAGCGGTCGACAAGTGTTGCAGCCGAATCATTCCAAAACTGCTCGAACTCGACGGCAAAGCGATCGTCACCGCCGACCATGGTAACTGCGAATTAATGCGCAATCCGGACGGCTCGCCCAACACCGCCCACACGACCAACCTCGTTCACTTCATCTACGTCGCGAAGGATGCCAAACAATTCCGCTGCCAAGATGGGATTTTAGCCGATGTCGCTCCAACTCTTCTCTTCTTACTCGGTATGCCTCAACCAAAAGAGATGACAGGAAAGAACCTGCTTACGCCGACCAATCACGGATGACATCTATGAGCTTTTCGATTTCGGTCACCACGCGATCCAGCTCATCGATCAGATCGGTCTGATCTCCGTGCTGACGAAACGCGGTGACGAGCGCGCGATAGTACCAAAGCGTTCCGTCCTTTTTGCCCGCGAAGCGTTCGAAAACTTCGAGGCCGTGTCTTCGCAGTTCGGCCAGGATCGCGCGCGTGTTATGAAGTTTGTCCGAAGCAGAGACGAGGCGCGTTGACGAATCGGAGTCTTTAAGATGGGCAATGTATTTTTTCTTTCGCTCCATCCACGGCGGCTTTGGCGTTTCGTAACTGTCGGTGCAACCATCGACGATCTTGGCAACGGCTTTACCGAATTTCTTCTCGATATCGCGCAACCGTTTTTCGCCGCCGCAATCCTCCACCGCATCATGCAGCAAGCCGGCGATCGCCTCGATCTCATTCGCGCCGTACTCCATCGCGATCGCGCTCACTCCCAGGATATGCGCTACGTAAGGGATCTTCGTTTTCTTGCGCAACTGCCCGCCGTGGATCCGCGTTGCGTAAACCAGCGCCTTCTCGAATTGTCGCGATAGTTTCACCTCTTCTCGAGGTCACCTTTCCGCTTTTGCGGTTTCCTCTCAACTTCTAAACTGGTGATCACTCAACTTCGTGGACAAAACCGAACTCATTCTGATTTGTCTCGTCGCGGTCGCGCTGCTGGCGATCGTTGCCCGGAGAATCCGAATCCCGTACCCGATTCTGCTGACCGTCGGCGGCGTGGTCCTCGCTCTGGTGCCGGGTCTTCCTGCGATTCGCCTCGATCCCCAACTTGTCTTTAATCTTTTTCTTCCACCGCTGATCTATCCCGCCGCCGTGTTCACGTCGTGGAGAGATTTTCGGGCTAATCTTCGCGCGATTCTCCCGCTCGCGGTCGTTCTGGTTCTTGTGACGATGACGGCGACCGCTTATCTCTTTCACGCTCTGGTTGGATTGCCGTTGGCGGTCGGTTTTGTCTTCGGCGCAATCATTTCGCCGCCCGATGCCGTGGCTGCGCTGGCCGTGACGCAAGATTTGCGCGTGCCGCGCCGGATCATTGTCATCCTCGAAGGAGAAAGTCTGATCAACGACGCCACGTCGTTCATCTCGTTTCGTTTCGCGGTAGCAGCGGTGTTGACCGGCGCTTTTTCGCTTGGGCAGGCAAGCTTGCAATTCCTTTTTGTTGCCGCCGGCGGAGTCGCAGTTGGTCTGGTGGTGGGCTGGCTGGCAACGCAGTTGCAAAAGCGTTTGGACGATCCGCCCGTTCAAACAATGTTCTCCCTTCTCACTCCTTACGTTGCTTACTTCAGCGGCGAACAACTGCATGTCTCGGGAATTCTGGCAGTAGTGATCGCCGGAATTTTCTACGGCTGGCGCGCCCCGCGCATCTTGAGCGGCCGGATGCGGCTGCAAGCGTTGCCGGTTTGGGAAATGGTCACGTTCATTCTGAACGGACTGCTTTTCATGCTAATCGGTCTGCAACTGCCGCAGGTGATCAACGCTCTTGCTCCGGGGACCGTCACTCGCGTGGCCGAACTCGCGATCGTTTTCTTCGCCCTCATTGTAATCGTTCGCTTTGCCTGGATGTTCGGCGCCGCCTATTTGCCGCGCCTGTTCAGTCGAAGTCGAAAAAATCGAATTCCCTGGCAGCACACGGCTTTGATCGCATGGATTGGAATGCGCGGCGCGGATTCGCTGGCTGCCGCTCTGGCAATCCCGTTTGCCTTGCCTAACAGCGAACCATTCCCCGGACGCGATCTCATCCTTTTACTGACGTTCTGCGTCATTTTCGCTACGCTCGTTCTGCAGGGGCTCACTCTGACGCCGCTGGTCCATTTGCTAAACGTGGTGGATGATCGCGTAACGGAGAAAGAAGAGAGACTGGCGCGTCTTAAGGCGAACGAAGCAGCCCTGGCGCGTCTCGATGAAATCGAATCCTCGCATCACGCCAGGCGGCAGACCGTGGAACGTCTTCGTTCGGAATATGAAGACCGCATCCGGCAGCTGCGCAGTGAAGTGCCGGATGAAGATAGCATCAGCCGCTTATTCTCGGAGGACTTTGAAGACCTCGCCCGCGAGATGTTGCAAACCGAGCGCGACACCGTGATCGGACTTCGCAATGAAGAGGCGATCAACGACCAGGCCTTGCGCCGAATCCAACGCGACATTGATCTGGCCGAAGCCCGGCTTCAGCCGGCCACACGGAAATCGCGACGAAGTTGAATCCTTATCCTCTTGCCCTAAAGATCATCAGCGTTTGCTGGACAGTGTTTGCCGTCGTCTGGTTGGTCGCGGCATTCTGGACCAAACGATCCGTTTATCGGGAGGGCCGACTCCAACGGCTGGTTTATGTGATTCCAATACTGCTCGGCGGATTTTTGGTCGCAAAAGGTCATCGGCTTTCCGATCCGTTCGATCATCGCGTCATTCCACACCATGACGTTCTGGCGTGGACCGGCGTCTTGTTGTCCATCGCGGGCCTCGTTTTTTGTTTCTGGGCGCGGTTCACGCTCGGACGCAACTGGAGCGGCGTAGTCACATTAAAAGGAGGGCACGAACTCGTTACTCGCGGGCCGTACGCGCTTGTCCGTCATCCAATCTACACCGGGCTATTGGCCATGTTCGTCGGGACCATGATCGTGCTCGGTCATGTTGCCGCGCTAATCGCGATGCCGTTGGTGTTCGTGAGCATCTGGATCAAACTGCGCTATGAAGAAAAGCTTATGCTTCAGAAATTTCCCGACCAATACGCGGCTTACCAACGGCGCGTGAAACGCATCATTCCATTTATCCTTTAAACTCCTCAATTTTGCCGGGGCGGCTCACACCTCAACACCAACGTCTCAACGTTCTTATGCGCGTAGTAATTTTCGATCTCGATGGCGTGCTCGCCGATTCCGAGCCGTGGTGGAACGAGATCGACGCAAAACTGCTCGCCGAACACGGCACCACTTATCGCGGACAATACCACCGGAATGTGCTTGGCGTGAGCTACCGGATCGCGTGCGAATTTTACAAAAAGAAGTTCGGTCTGTCCGCATCGGTTGAAGAATTGATGCAACGCCGCGGAGAGATCGCTACCGAGTACTTCGCCAATCGGATCGGACTTTTTCCAGCCGTAAAACCGGTGCTGCAAGAGTTACGGCAAATGAACCTGCGCCTCGCTGTTGCTACTAGCTCTGTCAGCGCGTCCGCGCGCCCGTTTCTCGCGCGACATAAATTGACCGACTTCTTCGATGTGGTTGTCACTGGCGAAGAAGTCGAGCGCGGGAAACCTGCGCCCGACATCTACCTGCGCGCGGCGGAGAAACTCGGTGTTCCCGCCGACGGCTGCCTTGTGATTGAGGACGCGCTTTCCGGCGTCGCCGCCGCCAAAGCGGCCAAGATGCCAGTCGTTGCAATTCCCGACCGCCGCTTTGTCGACCCACACGAGTACGAAAAACAAGCCGAATATGTGCTTAACGATTTGGGCGAACTCCCGTCACTAATCCGCAAGATGTCGGCCGCTGACTGGTGATGTCTGTTTCTTTTCCGGTTTCGTCAGTCCGTTACTGATCACTCGTCACTTGTCACTGATCACTTCTGCGAATCCGGCCTGCTTCAGCTGTTGGTTCACCGCTGGAAGATCGATCTCGAGTAATTTGCGCCACGCTTCCATTGCTGGACCGACCTTGTTCTGAAGATCTACGGCGGCAGCTTTCACCGCCGCGGTCGGCGCGGCATCAGCGCCTTGGATCTCGTCGAACAATCGCGTCGTCGCTTCCAAAACGAACAGCGACGGCGGCGCGCCCGGTCGCGGATGCGGAGGACCGAACTTAGTCAGTGTTTGCGCGAACGCGTTGAGTCTTTCGGTCACGTCCGGTCGTTCGGCCGCGCGCGCTTTCAGTTTCGTCAGCAGATCGGCAATGTCGTCGAATTTTTTGCCGATCGGCGCCAGTTGGAGCCGCACCTGATACAACTTCCATGAAAGATCGAACTGTTCTTGGAGATCGGTCGCCGAAGTCTTGACTCGCGGATCGATCTGCACGGTCAACGGCTGTGTGAAACTTTTCCCGTCCAAGGTTAGCGTTACCGTGTAATCGGCAGGCGCGACCCAGGGCGATGTCGGCGCCGGCGCGGTGTTGTGATAGATCGCCGACATTGGGAACTCCGGCTCCACGTCGGGCACCGGTGTGTAATGCATGTCCCACAGAAGCCGGTGCATTCCTGCTTTCGTCGAAACCGATTGCCACGGTCGAATCCAATAGCTCGGAATCTTTAGCTTCTTCGGGTCCGGCTGCGGCGGCGGATCGTTGCTCGAATATTTTCTCACTAACTCGCCTTTGCTGTCTTTAATCTCGATCGTCACCGGCCCGTCGGCGTCTTTCGCGAGGACATAGTCGATCATCGCGCCGTCCGGCGGATTTTCGCCGGCCGGCTCGTCCGGTGGCAACGGCGTATCCGGATTCAAACTAAAGCGAACCCGCAACGCGGTCTGCGGTTTGAACAAGAGATTGTCGATCTTGCTTCGATCGAACTGACGGAGCGGCGTGATGTTGTCCAGGATCCAAAACCCGCGCCCGTGCGTTGCCGCCACCAGATCGTCGTTCTTAATAGTAATGTCGCGGACCGAGGTGGCCGGCATGTTCAATCGCAGCGATTCCCAGCTCGCGCCATCATCGAACGACACGTAAACGCCTTTTTCGGCTCCGGCGAACAGCAGACCTTTGCGCACCGAATCTTCGCGTATCGCGTTTATGATCTGGCCCGCCGGAATTCCGTTCACGATCTCGGTCCAGGTTTTGCCGCCGTCGTGCGTCGCGAAAATGTGGGGCCGCAAATCGTCGATCCGCAAAGTGTTCACTGCCGCATAAGCCGTGTTCGTGTCGAAATGTCCGGCCTCGATCAGTGAAATCTTCTGCCACGCGGAAATATTCGGCGGCGTCATGTTGTTCCACGTCTTTCCGGCGTCGGTTGTGAAATGAATTAAGCCGTCATCGGTTCCGCACCAGATCACGTTGGCGTCGAGCGGCGACGGCGCGACGGTGTAAATCACGCCTCGCCGGCGCGCCTGCTTCTTCGCGTCCTCCTGATATTTTCCCACGCACGCGGGCAATTCGTAATTCGGTCGCGACAAATCCGGACTAATCTTTTCCCAGTGATCGCCGCGGTCTTGCGTTTTCCAAAGCGTGTTGGCGGCGAAGAACAACAAATGTGGATCGAGCGGCGAATAAATCACCGGCTCGGTTCGCAGAGTCCGGAAATCCTCCGTTTGCACCGGCACCGGTAGAATGTTTTGCGCCTGACCGGTCGGGCGATCGAACCGAGTCAGTTTCCCACCGATCACAATGTCCGGATCGAGTGGATCGGCGACGACGTAACCGTATTCCTCGGCCGAGACCGGTTGCCAGTCGCGAAACGTGATCTCGCCCGCGTCGCTGCGGCTTTTGATTCCGACCGAGCCGCTTTCCTGTTGTCCGCTGTAAAGGCGATAGGGAAACGCAGTATCCGCGCTCACGTGATACAACTGCGCGGTCGATTGATTGTACCATGAGCTCCACGTCTTTCCGCCGTTCACCGTCACGATCGCGCCCTGGTCCGAGCCGAGCAGAATGATCTCGGGATTGTTCGGATTGATCCAAACATTTTGGTAATCGTCGCCGCCGGGGGCGCCGCGCCAGCCGTCCCAGGTCTTCCCGCCGTCCACCGATTTCCAACAAACCACGCTCGCCGAATAAACGATGTCCGGATTTTTCGGATCGAACCGGACCACCGGCAGATCGCCGCCTCCGATCCCGAGACCCGGCCGCGGATCGTCGGTTGTCCCGCGCCAACTTTCGCCGCCGTCATCGGAGCGATACAGCTTGGCGATGGTTTTTGTTCGGACCGCGGCGAACAACGTTGATGGTTTGCTCGGCGCGATCGCGATGTTCGCCTGCACGATGTTCGGCGGCAGACCTTTGGTTAATTGTCGCCAGGTTTTGCCGCCATCAGTCGATTTGAAAACACCGCCGCCGTCGCCATTGAACACGCCGTTTTCCCACGGGCCTTCCCGTGATTCCCAAAGCGCCGCATAAACAATCTGCGGATTGCTCGCATCGAACTGGACGTCGCTCGCGCCGACGTTCTCGTCGCGATACAAAACTTTTTCGAACGTCTTCCCGCCATCGAGCGATCGATACACGCCACGTTCCGGGTTCGGTCCGTAGGGATGACCGGCAACCGCGACAAAAATTCGGTTCGCATTTGTTGGATCGACAGCCAACTGCGCGATTTGCTGACCGTCCTGCAATCCGAGATGCGTCCAGGTCTTTCCGGCATTTGTCGATTTGTAAATTCCGTCGCCCACCGAAAGATCAGGGCGATGCAATCCTTCGCCGCTGCCGACGTAAACAATGTTTGGATCTGAGACTGAAACCGCAATCGCGCCCACCGACGCAGTCGGTTGATCATCAAAGAGTGGCTGCCAGGTGCGAGCGTAATCGTTGGACTTGAAAACGCCCCCGTTCACCGGCGCCATGTAAAAGACATTCGGCTGCGACGGCACGCCGCAGATCGCGCGGGTCCGTCCGCCGCGATATGGGCCGACGTTCCGCCACCGCAGAATAGAATCGAACTCTCCCGCGTCCGCACAATTGAATCCGCAAGAGATAGCAAAGACGGCGACAGCAAGATGAAAGATGCGCATAGTCGTCCGCCATTTTGTTCTCTGATGAGCGGACGCGCAATATGCGGCTACTCGGCGTTCAGCTCCCCTCTGCCGCTCAAACTACTCAACTACTTTTGCCTAATCTTCGCTTGCCAGCCGCTTCAGAATCTGTTCCGGGCTAAGCTGCTCCTGTTCTGTATCGCCGGCGAAGCAACACGTGGCCGCGATTGCGGCGCACCATTCCTAATGCCAAGGTTGTCGCTCACTTTTTGAATTCATTAAAACGTTTTAGCGCCGCGCTTGTGATCGCGGCCGTTTTTGTCGGCAGTGGTTTGCCGACACTCTTGCGCACCTGGTCGGGCCGAAAAATCCCGGACGACTTCCTGGTGGTCTACGACGGCGCCCGGGCGATGTCGAATCATGTTGATATTTATGCCGGCACTGGAGGCATGTATATCTACTCGCCCTTTCTCGCCTTCATCTTTCAGCCTTTGGCCGTGTTGTCCGAGCGGGCGGCTGCAATTGTCTGGTTGGCGTTGAGCGGATCGATCATCTTCGCGGCGGCGATCATCGCGGCGCGCACCGTGGCCCAAAGGTGGCGGCTTTCGCAAAGCGATTTTTCCATCCCGTGGTTGATTTCGGCGACAGCACTTGTGTTGAGCTTCGCAAAGATCCGAAGTGATTTCACTCTGGGCCAAACCGATTGCCTCATTCTGATTGGCCTTGTTGGGATCTTGTGCTGGAAGGATCGTCGCCCTTTGGTAGCAGGGTTCATAGCCGGCGCGACCGCGAACATCAAATATCTGGCGCTAATCTTCGTCCCGTATTTTCTCATCAAACGAAACTTTCGCGCCGCGATCGCGTCGATCATTTCGTTCTTGTTTTTCTTTATCCTGCCGGCTGTCGAGATCGGCTTACGTCCAATCAAGACCTGCGCAATCGACGCCTTGGCTGTCCTAAACAAAGTCGTGGGCGAACATAACTTGATAAATCTCGAAACTGCCGGTCGAACTGCGAAACCGGTAGTGAATTCCGTTACCTGGGATCATTCGGTCTCTTTGACCTCATCGATCCTGCGCCTCACTCGCGCCCACGAACTTTCCGATGTCTTGGGCGCGACTCTGATCTTCATCCTGTTTGCGGCGATCCTTGTTGCTATCGTGTTTATTGGGCGCTCCAACGGCGTAAATCTTTTCCGGGCGCTGGCCGCGAAGAGTGCCTCGCGCGATCCCGGCACGGGAACCATCGAATGGGCGGGCCTGATCGTTCTCGCGCTTATTTTCGGTCCGCAAACAACCGCTCGTCACATGATTCTTCTGATGCTGGTCTACACGGTTGCGATGGCGATCATTCTCGCGCAGAAACGCCGCGGTCCACAGATCGCGTTAATCAGTTCGATGATGGCAACGGCGCTGGCGCTTTCATTGCCGTTTCGAGAAACGGGATCACATCCTTCGCTCGTGGCTTTGAAATTAATTGGGACGGCGAGTTGGTGTGCGCTGGTGCTAATTCTTTGTGTTGTCTGGATTGGCAGCCGGACAATCTCTAGTAACTCAAGCTTCAATTCTTGTTAGCGAACAGTGTTTCCGCGCAATTCGTGATTGGTCTGCCGATTTCGTTCAGCGTTCGGCGATTCGCGAAATAGTTTTGATCTCGCTTTTCGCCTAAACGGCTCAACCTCTCAGGCGCTCACCCTGTTTGATCAACGAAGCCGCAACGATCGCGGCGGGAACGCGAGGAGTCGCAGTGAATCGTCGATGTCGACCTTCGGCCAGCGTTCTGTCCACAAGTCTCGTATCGACTCCGCTACTTCCTCCGGCACGCTGGAGCCTTGCGCATAGGCGCCTGACCTCTGATTTGCGATCTCTGACTTGCCAGGCATCGGCCCCGCGGCCGGTGGTTTCGGCTCGCCACGCCGCAGCTCCTCGGAGGCGGGTTCGATGTTCGTTCGGTGTGTTGCGACCATCGTCCGCCACCGCGCAGTCGCGCGGGATGGCGCAGTCCCGGCCCGCCAACCCGTTACGCGCGCGCCGTTGATGAAAATCGCGTAATCGGTTTTTCGTCTCGAATGGACATTCACCGGACCCTCGAATTTCCCGTCTACCATTCGGCCCCAGTACCGCGCATAAAGTTGCGGCTTATCGAATCCGGACTCTTTGGTGTACCAGGCCAGCCTGCCAAATCCGCGGGCATAACCTTCGCTATCGCGCGCGCCTGACCACGTGGCAACGTCGCCGGGGTTAGGATGACTGTTCCAGACGAGGGTCCTGTTATCTCTCGTCTGTTGATAGCTGCCCTCGCCGTGCGCGACTCCGAGCACGAACACGAACAGCGTACCGCAAACCAAAAACAATCGTCCAGCCACTAAAGATCAAAACGAATATGCCAGACAACAATGCCATCCGCCACCGCGAACGCGTCGTCAGCGTTTCAGTTTCTTCGTCTTAACTTTTTGCTCGCGTTGGCGGTCAAAGTCGAGTTGTCTACGTCCGGAGAGTTTGGCGGCCTATGGATGCGGATGTCGAGAAGCTCATTACCGGCTGGTTCGAACGGGCGCGCGACAATCAACTGACGCATGACGACTGCAGCAGCCGGCTCGGCCGCTGGCATTATCGGCTCGGCGTACCAATCATTATCCTAACGACCGGTGTAGCCGCGGCCATTTTTTATTCGCTCGGACGTCCGGACGTCAGCGACCCGATCAGACTGGGCGTCGGGCTGGCTAGTGGCGCAGCCGCTCTGCTGGCCTGTGTGCAAACCTTCCTGGGTTTATCGCGGCGGGCCGATCAGCATAAGATTGCCTGTGCCCGGTATGGTGCGTTACGGCGATCACTTGAAATCCTGAAAACGTTTTCTCCATCCGACCCAATTGAGCTCCGTCAAGCGATTACCGACATTCAACGACAAATGGACCGGCTGGCCGAAACATCGCCGCCTGTTCCGCCGCGTTGGAAGAAAAAGATCGACAAAGAATTGGAGAACCGCAGTCAGGAACGCATTTTCCATCTTCCGGTTCCTCCCGTTCAGGTTGCGCCAGAAAAAGTAGAACTCGGAGCTGCTTAGCGCGGTCGGGCCCCGAGCCGCTAGCTGCGCTCGCCCTCGCCTCACCATACCATGGAAAGCTCCGCCCCCTGAATATTCGGTGCGACGATCGGTTGAAGTTTGATCCGGTGATGCTCGCGATTGAAACGCACGACGGTTTTCCCAACGTAAGTTCCCACAACCGCACCGGCCAACACATCGGAAGTCCAATGCCGATTGTTGTTGAGCCGCGCATAGCCGACGGTGCCGGCCAAACCGTAGGCCGTGATCTTAATCCAAAGCGCATCGTAATGTTCCGTGATCACGCTCGCCAATGTGAACGCTTCGGTGGTATGACCGGACAGGAACGAGTCATGTCCGCTAAACGGCTCGAAATCGTAGGCGCCTTTGCCATCAGTCGGCCGTGCCCGGCCCACCAGATATTTCGTTGAATTAACGATGACTCCCGAAGCGATACCGCTCGCCGCGACGCTGTCGAGCGCCGTCGCCTTTGCTCGCGGGTCTTTGAAAATTTCGCCCCACAGATAGAACGTGCCGACAATCCCGATCGCATATTCGTTCCCGAGCGGCTGCACATTATCAAAAATGTTGGTGAGCGTGTTGGTTCGACCGCGGCGAATCGCGTGTTGAATGTCCTCATCAAACACCATCACGGTTCCGATGCCAGCGCTGACGGCGCCGAGAGTTAGCCAATCGCGCGAGCTCCACCGCGCAGGCGAAGTGAAAACTTCCTTAGTGTCGAGCAAAACCAAATACCAGTAATTTCGCTCGAACAAATCTTCGATCGGCGAGGTGAACGGTGGCAGCGGATTCGCTGGATTTGTGCCAGGCTCGGTCACTGGTGTCGTACTCGGCGCCTCCGGAGTGGTCACTTCGTGGGCTGGATATGGGTTCACAGCAAAAGGGTTTGTGACCGCGTCCGCCGAGAAGGCTAACACTCCAATCGTGATGGTCAGAGTAATGCCATTGATTTGTGTCCGCACCTTCACTAACTCCCGATTTTAAAATCGAACGATTCAGCTTGGTCGGTCGCGTCATTTCGCGTCGGGCGGAGCCTTGCCCTCCGAATCACCCGACCTCGGCTTAATCGCGCAGCCTTGTTACACGATCTTGCATGGAATCACCGCGTCTTCGTCGAAGGAGTAAACCGCGCACAACCGATGATAACCATCGGCGATCTCCACGTTTCCATTACTGGTGTCTCTCACCAGCAGAAGCGGCGAGACCGATTCGCCGGCTTTAATTTTTCGGCGGTCCTTTTTGACGTGATAATTACTGACCCCAAGTAACGAAAGTCGCGACGCCCTGAAAATGTCCTTGGCCTTGAACTTGGAAATCGGCGCGCGCTTTAAGGCTTCTACCAACGCGGCTGCCCTCGAATCGTCGTAGATCAGACTCAAATAGGATTTGGCTGCCGGGTAGTCGTGCGTTTCCGGCTTACCCAACCACCTGATCTTGATTTCGCGGGCCATCGCGCCATGAGAATGAACCGTTCGCCAAAAAATTCCAAACCTGTTATCGCGCAGATGTCCGGCATAACTTTACCTCGGCGTTTCGACCACCCTGCCATCCCGGTTCGGACCTTGGTTTTGGTGGAAACCGAGCGGGAGCGTAACCCCTCAGGTAACAACTGTGTAACTTTTGCGGCGCGGCGCGCGCATCCAAACGGTTGTCGATTACAGTGACGTTTATAAAAGGAGCCCAATGAAAAAGACAACACCTACCCGGATCCGGGTCCGCCGTTTCATCACCGACCGATACGCCTACCGGACCCAGCCCAACTATTTATCTGAGCTGGTGGTTTTCGGAATTATCGTGCTTACCGCCACCTGGCCGATCTTTGTCTTGGCCAGCGCAATGGCCGGCACGCTGAAATGAATTCAAGTCGTACCAACAAAATTCTATGAGCTTCTTCATTATTCTTCATTACACCGTGCTGCGAGCCTTCAATCATGCCGCTGTGCGGCAATCTATAGGCCGGGCACATTCTTGATGCACTAGCGGGAGCGTAACGATCGGTCGCATTCGTAAGACGTCATCTGTCATGCTTTTCAAAAGGAACGGGAACGGGCAGCCGATCAGCGTCGCAATTGCGTATCATTGATGAATTTACGATTAATTTTTTCTGTTTCAGCCGTGTCCCCGCAGATCGTCAGAAGACTTCCAACTATGAAAACCTTGATTCTACTCATTTCAGCCACCATCGGATTAACACTCATCGCGCCAGCGGAGGACGTCCCGACCAAACACAACGAAGCGACTATTGCC
>Ga0307479_10004639_pt1 | contig 12587 bp, 11 predicted proteins | sample atmos_gasesECM4C_FD_203743 | JGI IMG/M metagenome (GOLD analysis project Ga0307479, IMG submission 203743) | Hardwood forest soil microbial communities from Morgan-Monroe State Forest, Indiana, United States - atmos_gasesECM4C_515 | ecosystem: Environmental > Terrestrial > Soil > Temperate...
ATACGCTGCCGAACAAGAGGTAAGCAGTCAGAGCATCCTGGGAGAGCTTGGCTGCTACGGCGCGGCCGGCCAGGAGGGCTCGTACTTCCGAAGCAAAGGCAAATCCCTCTGAAGTTTGCGCGTAATACAGAGGCTTGATTCCGAGCGGATCACGGGCCAGAAATAACAAGGGGACGATAGCGTAGCGATTGCGCAGATCCAAAAGGGCGAAGGCGAACATACCGCGGAGTTCATCGAGGCAATCCTCACCCCACTCCTCCCAGGCATGAACGAGGATTTCCGTATCGGATTGCGTGGCGAAGCGATGGCCGGCGCGACTCAGGAGGTCGCGCAGTTCGCGATAATTGTAGAGTTCGCCGTTGAAAATGACGGCGACGTCGCGCGTCTCGTTCCAAATGGGCTGAGCGCCGGTTTTTAGATCGATGATGCTGAGGCGGCGAACGCCGAGAGCCAGACCCGCTGCCCGCGGTTCATTGACCAGGAATCCTTCAGCGTCGGGCCCGCGGTGACGCATGGCCGCGGTCATGGCCCGTACGCAGGCCTCCGCTTGGGTCGGGCGGTTTGCGAAGACGATGCCGCAGATACCGCACACGCTTTATTTGAGCTCCGGAGGACTGAAAAAAGCCGCGCCCACGCGCACCACACGCTCACGAAGGCGAAAGCGCGGAATTTTCAAGCGATTGTCGGCATACCATGCCAGTAAGGCGCGCGCAAAAAAGAAGAGCAGCGAAGAAAGAAGAGCGACAGAGAATACAAAGAATGATTGTCGTTCAAGAAGGAGACTCCAATCCACAGCCTCCTCCCAATTCGGAGCGATGGTATTGAGTAGCCCGCGCAAATGAAAACCATCCATGGGGAGCCGAGCCAAGCGCACGTGGGCGACACTTTCATAATTATATTCAGGCGAGTAGTTGGGTATTGCGCGCGTTGCTTGCGCGAATACCGCTGGGTCGCGAAGCTCGGTACGGGTCAGCGGGCGGCCATTCGCGTCGCGCAACAAAACCCGGTAGCTTGCGTCGACCACCACCCAGCGGCCGTCAATCAGTACCTCGGCAACGACGTGCTTGGCCATGCGCCGGGAGTCCAGGAGCAAGAGGCGGCGCGTACTCAGGCCGGAGCTGCGGGAGAGATTCAAAAATGCATTCGTGGCAGTGCCGCAGACGTTCAGGAGCTGCTGATAATTCAAGGTGGCTTCGGGGTCTCGTTGAGACAAGGCCGTTGGGTTCGGTGCAGCAATTCGCGGAGCACCGCTGCGCATCCAGGAGAGAATCGCCTCCACCTTTTGTGTGGGAACAGCCGCTACCGGGACGATCGCGTCGGAAAAGCCGCGCAGGTATTGGCGAACGGAAAACTCCCAGGCGCCCGCATAAATGAGGGAAAGCAAGGCTATGGTGAGCAGAAGATTTGTGCTCCACCAGACGCCCCGGAAAAATCGGTGACCGTTTTGCAAGAAAGCCGCCTCAGGCCCGTGTGTATAGCGCGCGGCAGTCGTCTACGGGCGCAAGCCGCCGGTATAAAGCTTCCATTTCACGGGCGGGTTCCTCCCAGTCCAAACGAGAGACTACCTCGCGGCAACCAGAACGCAATTTGGCACGAAGCGCCGAGTCGCTGAGGATGCGCTCGATTGCGCGTGAGATGGAAGCCGCGTCATGCGCTGCCGTCAAACCTGCGACGTCCACGAGGAGCGGCGCAATGCCGCATTGTTGGGTTACGACTACAGGGGTTCCCGCCGCCAACGCTTCGGCGGCGGAGTTGCCGAAGTTCTCGTTTTGGGAAGGCAACACAAAAACGTCGGCATCGCGATAAGCGCTCCACTTTGCATCGCCGAAAAGCGGGTCACAAAATTTCACGCGAGGCGCCACCCCAAGTTCGCCGGCCATGCGCATAAGCTTGCGTTTCGTGGCGCCCTCATCCGGCCCCACGAACGCTAATTCCAGGTTCGCGTGTCTTTGTTGCGTGCAAAGCATAGCGAAGGCCTGGAGCAACAGATCGGGGCTTTTCTTCTGAGACAGACGCCCGAGGAACAAAATCAGTGATGCGTCGGCTGAAATGCCATGAGCGGCGCGGAACGTTCCTCGCTCTGGCATCATCTCCGGCACCTCTACACCATTCCGGCGCAGAACGATTTTTTCCGGAGGCAGACCCGCGGAGACAAGTTCCGCAACTTCCTGGCTGGAGGTGGCGATAATGGAACAGCAACCGCTAAGCATTCGGTTTCCCAGGAGCAAATGATACATTCGTTTGAGGAAAAAACTCCGTACAATCGGCAGAAACATTCCGATGGGTTCGACGATGTACGGAATGCGGCGCGAGCGGCAAAAGCCAGCGACTGCGGCGCCGAGAAAATCGTACAGTCCAAAAATGTGAACGACGTCGAACTCGCGCAAACGCTCGCGGCAAAAACGCGCCACCGCGGGGTTCCAGCTCAGGGAGCGATAGCGCAGCCAACTCGGCAGATAGAGCGTTTCAACAGGTCCATCTTCCCAACGCCATCCGAAGGAGCTTCGTGTCGCAGGGCTGTTCAGTCCATTTTTGGAGGTGGAGCGCCTCTCAAATTCCCAGTCGGCGGTGAGCACCGTCACTTGATGCCCAAATCGCATTAGCGCCTGCGAAAGCGCGCGCACTTTCACGGGCGGCCCACCAAATTCCATGAACGGGAAGTATGTTTGTGTGACGTTCAGAACCCGCATAAATCCCGGAAGATTCTCTTCAGATAGTCGGCAAACACATTAAATCGGTAATCACGCTGGACACGCTCGCGTCCGCGCGCGCCCATCTCCTGTGCCAGGGCCGGGTCGGACAGCAGCGTTTCCAGCGAGGTTGCCAACTGCGAGACGTCGCCATGCTGGACGAGGTAACCTGTCTTGCCATCCTCAATCACTTCGGGAGCGCCGCCATGGGCGCCGCCGATGACGGGTTTACCGCAGGCCATGGCTTCGAGGTAGACCAAGCCGAAGCCCTCGCCGCGGCTCGGCAAGGCAAACACCTCGCAAGCAGAGTAGCACGCGGCAATCTCTGGATAGGAGAGGCCCGTCAGGAAATGCACATGACGCCGCACCCCCCGGCCTTCCGCAATGCCTTCCAGCCAGGCTTGATCGTCTCCTTCGCCAACGGCGACGAGTTGCAAGTCGGGCCACTCCGTCAGCAGGCGGGGCAGAGCAGTAATCAATGTGTCCATGCCTTTGTAGCGTTCGTCGGACTGCCAGCGACCCACGGTCAAGATGATGCGGCCTTCAGGAAAGTCCACCGGCGGCGACAACAGCGCGCGAGCCCCAAGAAGCTCCTCAAATTGCGGATCGAGAGCCCAAGGCAACACGCGGACGCGTTCCCGTGGAACTTCTTGATCGATTTGCACATGATTCGCGGTGTCGTTGCTTGGGGCGAGCACTAAGTCCGTGCGTTGAAGAGCTCGGCGGCGCAAACCAGAAAGGGGTTCCCAAACCTCCATGCCATGGGTGGAGACGACGGTCTTCGCTTCCGGAGCGAAGAGCCGGAGCGCTTGCGCCACGGGCGCCAGATTGGGATGGGCGGCGACTATCAGCTTGGCGCGTCTGCGCGCGGCGCGCAGCGCTGTCACACCAAAGCGGGCTTTGCCGCGCTGGCTGCCGGTGAACACGAATTCGCGTGTGCCCACGGCCATCCGGTGAAGTTCCGGCGTGTCGTTCAGGCTGAGCAGGCGGCACTCCATTCCGCTACTCGACGCAAATTCTGATAGCACGGCCGCGACTTGACGGCCCGCGCGCTGTATCCCTCCCGCCGAGGCCAACTCAGGAAAAAGTCCAATAATCACGCGCCGAGTCTGACAAGCGGCGCGCTGGATAGCAAGTGCGCCGAATCGCGACGCTTCGCAACCGTGACGCCAGGATTGCCAGCAAGACAAGGAGCGCACCGAGACAGGAGACAGTCCTTCTGCTTGTCTGTCATCGCTGTGCTTATGAGGCACCTTCCTGGTCACTTGGAATGATTGCCCAGTAAGTCCAGCAGATCCGGGAATCGATCGAGGTACACGTCGGCCGGATAGGCTTGGCGATCATGCACGCCGAAGCCATAGGTAACGGCTGCAGCCTGTGTGCCGGCATTGCGTGCGGTCTGCACGTCCACTTCGGAGTCGCCAACAAGCAGCGCTTCACCGGCGCCAATGCCCAGCTCGCGCAGGATGGTCTGCGCACCCAAGGGATGGGGCTTTTTCGTGTCGAAGCTGTTGCCGCCGTAAATGGCGCGAAAGGAACGGGCTAATCCGAGCGCTTGCAAAATGCGCACGCTGATACGCACGGGCTTGTTGGTCAGGACAGCCATAGGGACGCCGCGCAACAGCGACAGGGTTTCCGGCACCCCGGGATAGGCGCAGGTGTTATCCATTTTGTGTTCCTCGTAGTAGCTGAGGAAAAATTGCAGCCCGTGCTTCAGCTCTTCTTGCGTCGCGGCGCCGCCCAGAGCACGCGCGACCAGTTGCGGTGCGCCGTGCCCAATGTAGCCGGAGATCACCTCGGCAGCGAGTTGCGGCCTGCGCATCTCATCGAGCATGGCGTTCACGGAATGGATAAGGTCGCGTTTGGAATCGATCAGGGTGCCGTCCAGATCAAAAATTATTGCGCGGGCATGAAATTTCGCGAGAGCCATGAATGAATATTCTAATACGCGGAAACCTTCGAGCTTTGAAGTAAACTAGATGTTCTGCACATGCAAGTCACACCGTCACGGAGACTCCATGGCTCAGGTTCATCCCTTTCGCGCCTTCCGCTACAATCCGGCGCTGGCAGCCTTCAACCGCGTCCTCACGCAACCGTATGACAAGATTTCGCCGGCAATGCAGGAGAAGTATTACGCCGCTGACCCTCACAACCTAATCACGATCGAGAAGGGCCGCGTTCTTCCTGGCGATAACCCCTCGAACAACGCGTACACGCGAGCCTCGGCGGCGCTGCAGAACTGGGTTCGCGACAGCATCCTCGTACAAGATCCAGAGCCGGCCTTTTACGTTTATACCCAGGAATACACTGTGCCGGGCAGCGATACGCGGCGCACGCGACGCGGCTTCATCGGCGGGGGGAAGCTGGAGGATTATTCCGCCGGTGTGATCTTTCGCCACGAACAGACTCTATCGGGTCCGAAAGCGGACCGCCTGGAACTGCTGCGGCACACGCGCATGCACACTGGCCAGCTTTTTATGCTGTACTCGGACCCGCAGCGGCGCGTCGATTGCATCTTGGCTGAAGCGGAAAATGCAACGGCTCCGGTCACAGAGATGAACGATGAATATGGCGTCACGCATAGACTATGGATGATCTCTGACGCGGAGCGCATCTCGGCCATACAACGAGCGATGGCCGAGCAGAAGCTGGTGATCGCCGACGGCCATCACCGTTATGAGACCGCCCTGAACTACCGGAGCGAGCGCCGCACGCAGGCCGGTCATAGCGATCCCAGCGCGTCGTACGAGCGCGTGATGATGACATTCATTAACTCATGCAGCGAGGGGCTGACCGTTCTGCCGACGCACCGCCTGGCCGCAAATCTCGTGGACTTTTCTTGGGCCAGCGTGCGCCGCCATCTTGAGCCGTGGTTTGCCGCGGAGGCGTTTGTCTTTCGCACCGAACCCGAGCAATCTGAAGCGCGCCCGAAATTCTTGGGGCGACTTGCGGCAGCGCGCACGCACCGGGGCATCGGCGTTTACCCCGCGGTGCGTGCGGCACAGCGCGCTTACTACGTGCTGACGCTTCGATCTGGAGCTGATCTTGCGCAGCTTCTGCCCAATGTGTCGCCGCTACAACGGGAGCTGGATGTGGTGCTGCTCCATGAAGGCATCCTGGAGCCGGCGCTAGGGATCACACCGCAAGCGGTCACTGGCGAGAAAAACTTGAGCTACGAACGCGACGCTCATGCCGCGCTGGCTGCCGTGGACGCAGGTAACGCGCAAATGGCTTTTCTGCTGAATGCCTGTGACGTCCAACAAGTTATCCGTGTGGCGACGGCGGGCGAGGTCCTTCCGCAAAAATCGACTGATTTCTACCCCAAACTGCTGAGCGGCATCACAATGTATTCGGTGCGGGATTAAGGAAGCGTTTCCTTAAGCAGGTGTACTCCGTACTTTCAAGAACGAGCTTCGGCAGTTAGCTCAATTTCCACGCACGATCCGAAGGGAATCTGGGCAACGCCAAAGGCGCTGCGCGCGTGCGCTCCCTGTTCTCCAAAGACTTCCAGCAAAAGCTCCGAGGCTCCGTTGGCGACCAGATGCTGCTCGGTAAAGTTCGCGGCACTGTTGACGAGCACCAGTAATTTGACGATGCGATTGATTTTGTTCAAATCGCCGCCGGCAGCCTGAAGGGTCGCAAGCAGCTCAATCGCAATACTGCGCGCGGCTTCCTTGCCTTGAGCCGTAGTGATGGTGTCTCCCAATTTGCCGGACCAGGGACGACCGTCTTTCTTGGCGATGTGGCCGGAGAGGTAGATGAGGTTGCCCGTTCGTACGAACGGAACGAAAGTGGCGACCGGCGGCTTGACTTCCGGGAGAGAGATATTCAAGACGCGTAGCCGCTCATAAACGGACATGTGGCACTCCTTGATATAGCCAGCCGGCGACTCTTCCAAAGCGGTTGGCGCTTTCCCTTAAGAACCGGTTGGCGTTCCGCGGCCGAAACTCACGGCCGTGGTGTTTCCGCCGCACAGCAGCGTGCCGACGCGCTCGTTACGCTCCGGCTGATATTGCTTGGAGAGCAGCGCAGCAAATGCGGCGGCACCGCCTGGTTCAGCGACGATGCGCAACGATTCCCAGAGCGATTCTTGTGCTTGAAGAATGGCTTCGTCCGGCACGACGATCACTCGTGCGACGTATTTTTGCGCCAACGGAAACATCAGTTCGCCAACACGTTTTGGCGCGAGGGAGTCCGCAGCGATGCCGCCGGCCGGGCTGTCGACCGGACGGCCTGCGCGAAGAGCATGGGACAACGTCGGCGCGGCCTGCGGCTCCACGCCAATAATTTTGACTCTTCCGGAATACCAGGCAGCGATGCCCCCGATGAGTCCGCCGCCGCCGACCGCTACGAGCAGCGTGTCGAGATCGGGGGCTTGCTGCTCGAGTTCCAAGCCGACGGTGCCTTGACCGAGCAGGGTTTCTAGCTGATCGTAAGCATGCACGCTGAGCGCGCCGGATTCCGCGACGCACTTCTCGCAGGCAGCGAGAGCCTCGGCATACCGCTCGCCGGTCACCACTAGTTCCGCGCCGTATCCGCGAATGCGCTCGATTTTTTCCGGCGAGGCTACGCTAGGCACGAAGATTTTGGCGGGAACGCCAAGTTTCATAGCGGCGAAAGCCACCGCGGCTCCGTGATTTCCGCCGGAGGCGGCTGCCACTCCGGCTCGAGGAACCTTGCGGGTCAACAGATTGGTGAATGCGCCTCGGGCTTTAAAGGAGCCCGAATGCTGCAACAACTCCAGTTTGAAAATGATCGTGGCAGAACCCAATCCGAAATCGGTCCCGTGGGCTTCTATAATAGGCGTCCGGCGAATGTGCGGGCGGATGATGCGCTCGGTTGCGGCGATGTTTTCGGGTGCAATGTTCGTTTTAGGCTTGGCCAGGCTTTCGATCATGGATTTTTGTTCCCGGCGGCTTCGTTCGCCGCATCCTGCCGCTGGACTTCAATAAGCTCCGTCAGTATACTTAGGGAGTTGGCTAAATGTCTATATGATTCTCGAACAATCGCTTCGCGCCCTGTCTAATGATCGCCGGCTGTTGATTCTGGAGTGGTTGAAGAATCCCAGAAAGCATTTTCCGCCCCAGGTCGACGGCGATTTGGTCAAAGACGGAGTATGTGGGCTGCTGATCGCTCGCAAGCTGCGCGTCAGCCAGCCGACGGCAAGCGAGCACATGAAGATTCTGCTGCAGGCCGGCCTGGTCCGCGGTAAGCGGATTAAGCAATGGACGTTTTACACGCGCAACGAGAGCCAAATCACGGCAATCAAGAAGCTCTTCCTGCGGAAGGTGTAAGGAAATTCTCGGGCGGCGAGATCGTCTCGAATAGGGCATATCGCTTCCGTTCCTAAATCCGAGGCACGGCACACGTCCCGCTTGGCAGGCGCTTGCCGATGTGTTCTCCTAGATGTAGCGCTATGAAAGAGAAGGTCCAGCTAAGGGCCGCTGTTGCCGTCTGCATACTCGGTGTGTTTGTGATGCTCGTGTCTGTGGCCTGCAACACCTCGGCGAAATCCGCGCAAAGCGGAAATGTGATTCGGTTCGTGCGGAATCCAGACGCGGCGCCCGATTTTAACCTGGAATCGATTGATGGCAAGCCGCTTAACCTGGCAGCGGCGCGCGGTAAAGTCGTTCTGCTGAATTTCTGGGCAACCTGGTGCGGCCCTTGCCGCGCGGAGATCCCGGACCTGATCGCGCTGCAGCAAACGTACAAAGATAAGCTACAGATCATCGGGCTTACGGTGGACGACGACGATCCCGAGGTGGTCAAGCAAGCCGTGTCGGAAACGGGAATCAACTACGTCGTGGGCATGTCCTCGCCGGAAGTTCGCAAGAAGTATGGAGGGATCGCGGCGCTGCCAACTTCATTTGTACTGGACACGGAAGGCCGCGTGGTGCAAAAACACGAAGGCTTGCGCGATCCGGCGCTGTATGAGACGGAGATTCGCGCGCTGCTCGGCATGCCGATTAATGCCAGAGTAGAGACTTTTGACGATACCGGCCAAGTCTTCCTGGCCCATGCGGATCGCGCGAGCGAACTGCCCGGCGTCGATCTCTCCAAACTTAGCGCCGAGCACAAGGAAGCTGCGCTGCATCGTCTCAATGCGGAAGGTTGCAGCTGCGGCTGTGGGTACACCCTGGCACAATGCCGCATCTACGACCACAACTGCCCAGTGAGCAAGGGTCGTACGGATGAGATCATTGCCGAGATTTCGGGAAAAGCACACAAACCTAAGTCGTCAAAATCGGCGGATCCAAATCCGGATGCAGCCAAGCCGGACTCGCCCCTGCATTAAAGTTCACAATGGTTGCAGGCAAAGCAGGAGCGGAATAGACTGCTCGGCTTATCGCACCACACTCGCGTCACCAACACACCACAGAACGGAGGTTCCACGTGAAACACACCACCGGTATACCAGGCACCGCGCGAACAAATACTTGGCTGGACCGCCGCATTGGTTTTTTGCTGGCGGGGCTCCTCTTGGGTGGGTTCATCGCAGCCAGCGGAGCATCTTCTCAGCCCGCCGCGCAGAACTCCCGGAGGGTCATCAATCTCCCCGGTAAATCGGACCAATTGCCGTTCAGCGATGGAATTCTCTCAGGCAATACACTTTACATTGCTGGCCGGCTGGGCGTGGACCCCAAGACGGGTAAGCCACCGGCTGAAATTGAAGACGAGGCCAAATTCCTGCTTGAGGGGATCAAGTCCGTTCTGGGGCAGGCGGGCATGACCATGGATGACCTCGTCTACGTTCAGATCGCCTGCACGGACCTCTCCCTTTTCGACAAGTTCAATGGCGTTTACCGAGGCTACTTCACCACAAAGGACTTGCCGGCGCGGGAGTTCATTGGAGCGGCGGCGCTCCTGCGGGGCGCGCATTTTGAGTTGCAAGCCATTGCCGTGAAGCGCTAAGGCATTCCAGATCATCACGTTCGCCAAACTGGAGATTCGGAGGCCTCTGTAAAGGGGCTTAGCCCTCGCAAGAGCCGGTAGGATCGGCGAATGGCCCGCAGCGGGCGGCCTCTTACTGCCTATTAGTGGGCACACTATTTGTGCCATAATCTTGTAATATGACCACATATAGTCATATCTGGCTTGTCCTTTAGCCCGCGGTTTCCCATGTAAATCTATGAAAGGTATTGGCTTATATGATTAGAGAAAATTCATCGGCACTGGTGGGCGAAGTGCATCAAACAGTGCACCACGAAAGAGAGTCAATGCTAAGAATTACAACCGAGAACAAGCGCGGCAAGGTCGTCCTTACGGTCGAGGGGCGCATTGCCAGCCACACCGTGGCCACCCTGGAGCAGTGCTGGCGAGAGCTCCGCGTGGCCTCGCCCGACGCAAAGTTCTGCGTGAACATTTGCGCGGTTACCTTTATCGACGGAGCGGGGAAAAGTCTGCTGAAAGAGATCCATCGAGAAGGGGGCCGGCTGGTTGCGGAAGGCTGCCTTAACCAGGCGATTGTAAAAGAGATCACGGGACAGGAAGAGGAAAAGGGCAAAAAGGATCGGCACAAGGGATCGCACATTCTGTTTTACATCGGCTTTTTTAGCCTTTTGCTGTGCCCACTGTTGACGAGAGCGCAGGATCAACGATCACAAAATGCCTTGCCCCCCAATCCGCCCACTGAAGTGTTGCGGCTGAGCCTGGAACAGGCTGTTGCGACGGCTCTGAAGCGAAACACCACGGCGCAAATCGCGGTGCTGACTGCCGCGCAAAGTCTGCAGGATCAAAAAATCGCCCTTTCGCAATTGCTGCCGCAAGCGGACTTCGGTGTCACCGAGGAGTGGCAGCGTCAAAATTTGAAGGCCTTCTTTGGCGGCTCGTCACCCTTCTCTGGCGGTCCCCTGGCGGTTGCGCTACCCGGTCACGTCGGGCCCTATCCGATTTTTTCTACGGGGCCGTCGTTTAATGGCCAGGTTTTCGACCTGAACCTTTTTCGCCGCTATCAGGCGTCGCGTAATGCCGCCGCCGCCAGCAAACAGGACAGTTTATCGACGCGCGAGCAGGTGATCCTGCTGGTGGTTTCCCAATATATCGGGACGCTGCGATCGGCCGCGGACGTATTGGCCTCGCAATCGCGTGTGGATCTAGCGCAGGCGCTCTACAACCAGGCTGCCGATTTGCAAAAAGAGGGCGTCGGGACGGGAATCGACACGCTGCGCGCAAACGTCGAACTTCAGAATGAAAGCCAAAGGCTGATCGAGGCGCAAGCAACGCTGCAGACCTCGCTGTTCGGTCTCAGCCGGCTCCTGAACCTTGACCCGCGGCAAAAGCTGGAGCTGGCGGATACCCTGGGCTTCTTCGACACACCCCAGCCCGACGTGGAAACGAGTATAGAAGACGGTCTGCGGGCGCGGCCAGAGTGGAAATCGCTGCAGGAACAGATCCGCGCGTCGGAAAATGACAAGAAAGCCGCGAGTGCTTCGCGCTTGCCCTCGCTACATTTCAGCGGGAATTGGGCGGAATTGGGAACGTATCCCTCGAATGCGATTCCAGCCTACACATACACAGGTGCGGTAAGCGTTCCCCTGTTTACTGGTGGACGCATTCGGGCACAAATGGTTCGCGCGGACCTGGACATCCGGAAACTGCATCAGCAACAGGCCGACCTGCGAAATCAAATCGCGCTGGACGTGAAAACCGCACTGATCAATTTGGATTCCGCGCGGAATGAAGTGCGCGTGGCAAATCTGGGCGTGCAGCTTTCCAAGGAGGAAGTCGACCAGGCGCGCGACCGCTTCAATGCCGGAGTGGCCAACAATATTGAAGTGATTCAAGCGCAGGATTCGCTGGCCCGCGCCAACGACAACCAGATTGCGGCGCTGTACCGCTTCAATCAGGCCCGCGCGGATTTGGCGCGAGCGGTCGGCGGGATGGAAAAAGTTTACGCAAAGTAGCCAGAGGAGCCGATGAGCGTCGAAATCGAAGTGGGATTAGAAAACGCTGCGAAGGTCAAGCCCCTGCCGGACGAAGAGATCCTGCTGGAAGAGCCGCCAAAGGGTCTGAAGAACCCCAAGGTGCGGCGCGCCCTGGCGGTTGGCGGCGTTGTGCTGGTTGTGGCGCTGCTAGGTATTTTTCTTTATTACCGCAACCGCGAGAGCACCGATGACGCGCAGGTGGACGGGCACATTACGCCGATCGCCTCCAAGATTTATGGCCGGGTAGCGGAGGTGCTGGTCACAGACAACGAAGCGGTGAAAGCCGGACAAGTGCTGGTGCGAATCGATCCGCGTGACTATCAGGCGAGTGTTGATCAGGCGAAGGCGGCGCTGGCTCTTGCCGAAAGCGACGCGGCATCCGCGGGTGTGGATGTGCCGCGCACGCGCGAAACCGTGGCTAGCGGGACTTCCAGCGCCGATGCGCAACTCGCCCGCGCGCTAGCGGATCTGGATAGCGCGCAGGTCAGCTATGAACAAGCGCGCACGTCTGATTTGGCTTGGGCGCAAGCCAACATCGAAAAGAGCCGCGCGAACGCCAAACTGGCCGAACTGGATTTAGCGCGCTACAAGCCGCTGCTCGACAAAGGAGAGATTTCTCAACAGCAATACGACGCCGCGAAGGCGAACGCCGACGCGACCTCCAGCGCGCTGCGGGCTGATCAGGAGAGGCTGGCACAAGCTCAGCACAGTGTGGACATTGCCAAGGCCCAGTTGCTGTCGGCCAAGGCGCGTGTCGAGCAAGCACAAGCCGGTGTTGCTACGGCACACGCAGACACGAAGCAAGTGGCCATGCGCACCGCGGATGCCGCGGGCAAAGTCGCCAAAGTGCAGCAAGCGCGCGCGGCGCTGGAGGCTGCGCAATTAAACCTGAGCTACACCGAAATTGTGGCTCCGGTGGATGGCGTGGCGACCCACAAGCAAGTGGAGCCGGGACAGATCGTGCAACAAGGGC
>Ga0307479_10004640_pt1 | contig 12587 bp, 14 predicted proteins | sample atmos_gasesECM4C_FD_203743 | JGI IMG/M metagenome (GOLD analysis project Ga0307479, IMG submission 203743) | Hardwood forest soil microbial communities from Morgan-Monroe State Forest, Indiana, United States - atmos_gasesECM4C_515 | ecosystem: Environmental > Terrestrial > Soil > Temperate...
GACATCAGATTGATGTCGAGGATGCGTTCCCACTCGGCGACCGGAATGTCTTGAGGCAGACCGTTCGTCAGTACACCGACGTTGTTGACCACGATATCGACCCGGCCGAATCGCTGCAGCGCCGCGTTCCGAATGCCTTCGAACGCCTGCGGATCCGAGACGTCGGCGCGCTGCGGCAGTGCCGTGGCTGCCCGGTTGCCCAGGTCGCCAGCGAGGGCTTGCAGACCGTCGGTGTCGAGGTCCACAGCCACGATATGAGCGCCCCGGTCAGCCAGTGCCCGGGCGATCGCACGGCCTATGCCGCTGGCCGCTCCGGTGATGACGGCGACCTTTTCGCGAAGGGTGTCCATGGGGCCTGAGCCTGCGCAGTCGTTGCCCTGTGTGGTGTATGGAGAGCACACAAGTTAACCACAGCGCTATTTCGCACGGGGACCTCGCCGCGGAATACCCTGTCGTGATGCGCAGCGTTTGGAAGTGGATCGGCCTGGCCGGTGTCGCGGGCGTCGTCGCCGGTGGGGCGCTGGTAGTGCGCGATCAACGGAAGCGGCGGGCCTACACAGCCGATGAGATCCGGGCCAGGCTGCACCAGCGGCTGGCCGAGTCCAATCCGGAGGGCTCTTAATCCGGGTCGGCGTCGGGTTCGGTTTGAACCGCGAACAAGCGATAGCTGCCGGAAAAGCCCTTCAATTCGACCTCGTGGCCTGCGTCGAACGCGATGTCGTCGCAATCCCTCAGGGCGTCACGCACGGGTTCGCTCACCAGGATCTGGCCGCCGACGGCTTGGGCGGCGACCCTTGCCGCCATTGCGACGTTGCGCCCGAACAGGTCATCGCCCCGGCGTACCGAGCGACCCATGTGGATGCCGATTCGAACCCGAATCTCCTCGTGCCGCTTGCGCTTTGCACTCTCGTGTAGCGCGTGCTGGAGGTCCATACCGCATCGCACCGCCTGCTCGGCGCGGGCGAAGGCGATCATGAATCCATCACCCTGACTCTTCACTACATGTCCGGAGCGCTGCCGCACGAGTCCTTGGACCAGTTTGTCGTGCGAACCGATCAGCTTGACCCACGCGCGGTCGCCGATCCGTTCGTTGAGGGCGGTGGATTCCTCGATGTCGGAGAACAAAATCACCACCCGGCCGTCGGGGGTCACTCGGGCCAGGTCGGGCCGCTCGACCTCGGCCCAGTCGGCGAGGTCCTCGATCGAGCTGCGCACGGCCGCGCCGAAGCCCTCCTTGCGCATGATGTTCGCCGTTTGCCACACCGTCTTGACCGCCCCGCGGCCGCCCGACAGCAGCCAATTGCGAGCGTCGGCCCGATGCCGCAGCTCGTCGACCTCCCGGCGACTGCGGGCAAGCAGTTGCCACAGCACGACGAGTGCTCCGGCTTCGACGACGGCAATTCCCGCCAGCGCGTAGACCGCGATATGCAGCGCATCACCCACGCCAGGCATCCTGCCAAATGCAGTGGTCGCTTCCGGTTGTCGGGCCTACCGGCACTGTCTAGGGTTGAGCTCGGACGCCCCCAGGTAGTGAATCTCAAGTGAGCCGACTAGGTGACTTTTGGGAGGTTCGGTCTTGGCCGACGACGGCGGTAGTTCATCGAACCTGCTGGTGATCTTCGGAATTACCGGCGATCTGGCCCGCAAAATGACGTTTCGAGCCTTGTACCGGCTTGAGTGCCGAAAGTTGCTGGATTGCCCGATCCTGGGCGTGGCCAGTGACGACATGCCGGTCGAGAAATTGATCGAGCGGGCGCGCGAGGCCATTGGCGACAGCGGCGAGAAGATCGACGACGCGGTGTTCGACCGGCTGGCGGGCCGGTTGGACTACCTGCACGGCGACGTCACCGATGGCGGGCTGTACGAATCGCTGGCCGAGCTGATCGGGTCGGACTATCGCCCGCTGTTCTACCTGGAAATGCCGCCGGCCTTGTTCGCCCCGATTGTGGAAAACCTTGGAAAAGTGGGGTTGCTGGAGCGGGCACGAGTCGCCGTGGAAAAGCCGTTCGGCCATGACTTGGCCTCCGCGCGCGAACTCAACACCCGACTGCGCGCGGTACTGGAGGAGGACCAGATCCTGCGGGTTGACCACTTCTTGGGCAAGCAACCCGTGGTCGAACTGGAGTACCTCCGCTTCGCCAATCAGGCGCTGGCTGCGCTGTGGGATCGCAACAGCATTGCCGAGCTGCACATCACCATGGCCGAGGACTTCGGGGTCGAGGACCGTGGGAAGTTCTACGACGCGGTCGGCGCGTTGCGCGATGTCGTGCAAAACCATCTGCTGCAGGTCCTCGCCGTTGTCGCCATGGAGGCCCCGGTGGGCAGTAGCGGCGATGACCTGAACGACAAGAAGGCCGAGGTGTTCCGCGCCATGCCGGAGCTGACGCCGAAGCGCTGCGTACGGGGCCAGTACCGGGGCTACACCGACATCGCCGGGGTGGCGAAAGATTCGCTAACCGAGACCTTCATCGCGCTGCGGACCGAGATCGACAACTGGCGCTGGGCCGGAGTGCCGATCTTCCTGCGGGCGGGCAAGAGCCTGCCGGAGAAGGTCACCGAGGTGCGGCTGTTTCTGCGTCGAGTGCCCGGGCTGGCCTTCCTGCCCCAGCGCAGACCGGCCGAGCCCAACCAGCTCGTGCTGCGGGTCGACCCCGACCCGGGGATGCGTCTGCAGTTGTCCGCCCAGGTAGGCGACTCCTGGCATGACGTTCACCTGGACTCCTCGTTCGCCGAGGATCTGGGCGAACCGGAGCGGCCGTACGAGCGCCTGTTTCATGACGCCTTGTGCGGCGATCGCCAGCTGTTCGCCCGGATAGACAGCATCGAACAGACCTGGCGCATCGTCCAGCCGCTGCTGGACCACCCTGGCGATGTCCACCAGTACGACCGCGGGTCCTGGGGGCCCGAGGCCGCGCACGCGTTGCTGCGCGGTCACCACAGATGGCAAGAGCCGTGGATGCCTCGAAGCACACACGCCGCACAAGAAGGAGACCGGAGCAAATGCAGCTAGGCATGATCGGCCTGGGCCGGATGGGTGCCAACATCGCGCGCCGTGTGGCCAAAGACGGACACGAATGTGTGGTGTACGACCACGACCCCGACGCGGTCGAAGCGATGGCCGGCGAGGCGCGGACGACCGGGGTGTCCTCGTACGCCGAGTTGCGCGACAAACTCGACACCCCACGTGTGGTCTGGGTGATGGTGCCCGCGGGCAACATCACCACATCGGTGATCGAGGAGCTGGCCAAGACACTCGAATCCGGGGACATTGTGATCGACGGAGGCAACTCCTACTACCGCGACGACCTCAAGCACTCAAAACTACTGTCCGAGAAGGGGATTCACCTGCTGGACTGTGGCACCAGCGGCGGCGTGTGGGGCCGGGAGCGCGGTTACTGCCTGATGATTGGCGGCGACGACTACGCTTTCGCGCACGCGGAGCCCATCTTCGCCACCGTCGCACCGGGAGTGGACGCGGCGCCGCGTACGCAGGGCCGTGACGGCGAGGTTGCGCAATCGGAGCAGGGTTACTTGCATTGCGGCCCAACCGGGGCCGGGCACTTCGTGAAGATGATCCACAACGGCATCGAGTACGGCATGATGGCCTCGCTCGCTGAGGGGCTCAACATCCTGCGCAATGCCGACATCGGCAATCGTGTCGAAAAGGGCGACGCCGAAACGGCGCCGCTGGAGCACCCCGAGTTTTATCAGTACGACTTCGACATCCCCGAGGTCGCCGAGGTGTGGCGCCGAGGCAGCGTCATCGGCTCCTGGCTGCTGGATCTGACCGCGAGCGCGCTGCACGGTTCGCCTCAACTGGCGGAGTTTGCGGGGCGGGTCTCCGACTCAGGGGAAGGCCGGTGGACCGCCATCGCGGCGATCGACGAGGGGGTTCCCGCACCGGTGCTGACCACCGCGCTGCAGGCCCGCTTCGCCTCGCGTCGCCTCGATGAATTCGCCAACCAAGCGCTGTCCGCGATGCGCAAGCAGTTCGGCGGACACGCGGAGAAGCCGGCCAACTAGCTGGTGGCGGCTATTCGCCTGACGAAGGCCACCACGGTGTCGGTGAAGGCATCGTTGTCGTCGCCGGCCGCGGTGTGTCCGGCATTGGACAGTTCGACGAACTCGGCGCGCGGCACGGTGGCCAGGAAATGACGCACGCCTTCGGGGCTGACCACGTCGGAGAGCTTGCCCCGGATCAACAGGATCGGGATCTTCAGATCCATGGCGGCACGCTCGAAATTGTCGGTACGCAGCTCCGGGTCGTCTCCGGGTGCGGTCATGAACGCCGGATCCCAGTGCCAGTACCACCGTCCGTCACGCAAGCGCAGGTTCTTTTTCAGGCCTTCGGGACTGCGCGGCTTGCTGCGGTGCGGCAGATACGCCGCGACCGCATCGGCGGCCTCTTCGAGCGAGCCGAAACCGTGCAGATTGGTCAACATGAAGTCCCGGATGCGCGCGCTGCCGTTCTTCTCATAGCGCGGTACCACGTCGACCAGCACTAATCCGGTCACCTTGTCTGGACCTGCGCTATCGGCGACCAGGATTCCGGTCAGTCCACCCATGCTGGCGCCGATGAGCACCACGGGGCCGCCGATCGCATCCAGAACGTGCAACACGTCGGCCATCAAGGTGTCGATGGCGTAGTCAGCGCCCGGCGCGCGGTCGCTGTCGCCGTGCCCGCGGCTGTCGAGCGCGACGACGTGGTACCCCTCGTCGGCCAAGATCTGGCCGGTGTTCTTCCAGGAGAATCTGTTCTGGCCGCCGCCGTGCAGCATCAAGATTGTCGGCTGGTCGGCCGGGCCCGCGTCGCGGTTCCATTCGTCGGCGACCAGCGTGATCCCACCGACACCGGAAAACTCGACCGTCTGGGGGCTGCCTTTCACCGCGCTCACGCCTCGACGTTACCTAGCCGGTTTAAGCAGCGTTCGCTCCGGGTGGCGGAGGCGGTGGTGCGTCGGGGAACAGCTCGGCGAAACTGCCGAACAGGATCCGATCCCGGGTCGCTTGATCGACGCCGTCGAAGAGCTGATGCAGTGTGGCCTGGGTGTGACCGAAGGTGCCCTCCATGTGCGGGTAATCGCTGCCCCAGAGCACGTTGTTGAAACCCAGTGCGGTCACGGTCGTTACCGCTGACGAGTCGTGCTGGAACGACGCGTACACCTGCGAGTAGATGATCTGCCGCGGGCTGCGTTTGAGCTTGGGGCGCACCACCATTGCGTGTTGCCGATAGCCCTCCTCCATCCGGTCGGCGATGAACGGCACCCAGGTCGCGCCGCCCTCGGACACCAGCACTTTGAGATTCGGGTGCCGATCCAGGGCGCCCGACGCGACGAGCTTCACCACAGCCCGCTGACCGCCGAATGAGGTCTCTGTGTAGTTGAGCACGGCGCCGCCTGGGCCGTGATAGGTCACCCCGATCGAGTTGCCGGCGGCGAAATCAATTGGCTCGCTGCCGATGTGGAAGGCGATCACCATGCCGATGTCTTCGGCGGTGGCCCAAAACGGCTCCCATTCGTCCCGGTTGTAATCGCGCTGTGCGGGATGAGGCGTCACCGGAAGAAATACCGCCTTGAATCCCATTGTGCCGCAACGCTTGAGCTCGTCGACCGCGTCTTCGATATCCAAAGTCGATACCTGCGCGGTGGGAATCAGCCGTGGCGAGTGATCCATGATCGCTTCTTTGGCCCAGTCGTTGGACGCCCGCATCGTCGCCCGCATCAGCTCCGATGTGCGAAACGAGCCGGACCATATGCCCAGCGAGGGGAACACCAGTTCCGACCAGATGCCCTCGTCGTTGAGGTCGGCGAGGCGTTTGCCGACGTCCCGTGAGCCGGCGGCGGCCACCGTGGCCTGCATGAACTCCTCTTGGGCGATGCTCGGCAGCCGGCGGCGGAACACTTGGCCGTCGACGTAGATGGACTCCCATTGGCCGTCCGGGTCCCGCTCGCTTCGCGGCACCAGTTCGGCTAAGCGCTGCGGCAGCCGCGAGCGCCACAGGTCCTCCGGCTCGATGAAGTGGGAGTCGCCCGAGTTGGCCCATAACTTCAGGGGACGCTGCGCGGTGGCCATCCGCAAATATTAGAATCGCGTTCTAATACTGTCAACGCCGACGCCTGCTTAGTTTCCGTCAATGAGAGAAAACGACGGCTACTTGATCAGTTGTCAAAAGTTGGCGGTAATGGCGTCGATCTACGACCCTGAGTATGCGCACTCCGGCGACCCCACCTGCTGGCCGGGCGTCGGGACGGATGAGGACTTGAGCGGCATGCCCCCGCATGTCATCTCCCTTAACGAGCTCGATCCGCTACGTGACGAGGGACTCGACTATTACCGCCGCCTAGTGCGCGCGGGAGTTTCAGCGGTAGGCCGGGTGGTCGTTGGCACGTGTCACGGTGGTGACATGCTGCTCGTCGGCGCCATGCCGGAGGTATTCGCAGCTAGCCTGCGCGATGTCAGCGGCTTCGCCAAGTCGCTTGCCTGAATCGTCGCGCGAGCTCACGCAGTGAGCCGGCCGATCAACTCGATCGTCGCGTCGGTTATGGCCGGCACATCGTCGGGGTTCTCGCATCCGGCGACCATCAGCGACGACTCGGCCATGGTCGCCACCAGGACACCGCTCAGGACTTGCCCGCGCACCGACTTGTCCAGCTCCAACACCGTCATCCAGCTGCGGAAAGCGGCTTGCATGCGGTCGCGGCGGACGACCTCGAACCCCGCCGGCGTGTCTCCGGACGTCAGCACCCTGGCCAGGCGCCGGTTCTCCCACATCGCCTCGAGGTAGGCGCGCACGTGGAGCTCGAATATGCGCCGGGGATCGGCATCCTCGCCGGCCTGCTCGATCGTCGCCTCGACGCGGCGGTCGACGGCGTTGGCCATCTGTTGGAAGATCGCCAGAAATAGCTCGTTCTTGCCCCCGAAGTGGTGGTAGATGCTGCCGATGCTGGCACCGGAGCCGGCCACCACATCGGCCATCGTCGCCGCGCTGAACCCCCGGGTCGCGAATACCTCAATCGCTGCGTCGAGGATCCGCTGCTGGGTGGCGCCGGTCTTGGCCCAGCGACGGGCCTGTGCCGAGGTCGCCATACCTAGACGCTATCGGGTTTGCCGGTCGCCGCCGGGATTTACCCGACTGTCGGGCGCACTGCTCGGCGCCGCTGGCCAGCTGTGTTGCGTGAAAAGCATTGTTGCAGTGATGGTTTCGCAAATTCGTCGACGCGGTCGGTGCGGTCTGGACTCGCACGCGTTACGTTGGTCCGTGCGGACGCGGCCGAACAGGGAGTAAACATGGCGGACGATGCTGAGGGGGCCATGCCGGCCGAGCGGCTCGCGCCGCATGCCGGGGTGATCTGGCTGATCTCGGGATGCGAGCGGATGGCCCGCGATGGCTGAGCCACACTGGATCGACGTGCCGGGCCCCGCCGGGGACCTGCGGGCGCTCACCTGGGGCCCGCCCGACGGCCCGATCGCGTTATGTCTGCACGGCTTCCTCGACACCGCCTACGGGTGGCGCAAGATGGCTCCCCGGTTGGCCGAGTCCGGCTGGCGAGTCGTCGCACCGTTCATGCGCGGGTATGCACCGTCGGCGATCCCGGCCGACGGTAGTTACCATGGCGGTGCGCTCATGGACGATGCCCTGCGCGTGCGCTCGGCTGCGGGCGGCACCGAGGGCGATGTGGTGATCGGCCACGACTGGGGCGCGCTGGCGGCTACGGGCCTGGCCGCAATGCCCGACAGCCCGTTCGTCAAGGCGGTGATCATGTCGTTGCCGGTCTCGGCCGGGTTCCGCCTGCGGGGGCGGTTGGCCGAGCGCGGCAGGCTGGCCCGCCTGCTACCGCATCAGCTGCTACGCAGCTGGTACATGCTTTACTTCCAATTGCCTTGGCTGCCTGAGCGTTCCGCTTCCTGGGTGCTACCGCTGCTGTGGCGGCGGTGGTCGCCCGGCTATCACGCCTATGAGGATCTGCGCCATGTTGACGCGGCGATCGGAACGCCAGAGAGCTGGCGGGCTGCGCTGGGACCATACCGGGCCACGCTCCGCAACACCCTGCCTCCGGAGCGGTATGCCGAATTGAACCGGCTCTGGACCGAGGCGCCCATCCTGCCGAGTTTGTATCTGCATGGCCGCGACGACGGTTGCATGACACCGGCTTTCGCGCACTGGACGGAAAAGGTACTCCCCGCCGGCAGCGAGGTGGCCATCGTCGAGCATGCCGGCCACTTTCTGCAGCTGGAACAGCCGGACAAGGTCGCCGACCTCGTGCTCGCGTTTATCGGCTCATCCGGCTGAGGCCGTGTCGGCGCACCGGATGGCGGCCGTCGATGCCCAGTTCTACTGGATGTCGGCCAAAGTGCCCAACGACGAGTTCCTGCTCTATGCGTTCGACGGTGCCCTCACAGATTTCAGGCATGCGATGGATCAGATCTGCCGTCGGGCCGACGCCTGCCCGGACCTGCGGATGCGGGTCCACGACGGAAGTTCGCTGACCTATCCGCAGTGGGTGCCGGCGGCTGTTGGGCCAGAGCAGGTGGTCTGTCACGAGCTGGCCGATCGCAGTTGGCACGGCTGCCTGGCGGGAGTCGTCGCGCTTGCCGGTGATCAGCTCGACAATCGCCGGATGCCCTGGCGGATGCACGTGTTCGCGCCGGTGCTCGGCATTCCGGGCGTCAGCGGCCCGGGCACCGTCGCCGTCATGCAGGTCACGCACGCGTTGGGCGACGGGGCTCGCGCTTCGGCGATGGCGGCCTGGCTCTTTGGCCGGGCGGCACCGGTGCCCGAGGTGAAGCCACCGCGAGCGGGCTTTTTTCCGTGGCGTGTGGTCGATGCCGCCCGAACCCATCGCCGGCTGGTCCGCGATACCCGCGCGGGGCTGGTGGCCCCGGGGGTCGGGTCCCGGCCGCTGCTGTCCACGAATGTCCGCCCCGACGGCGCCCGCTCGGCGCGCACGCTCGTGCGGCACCGGTCGCAATTGCCCGGCCCCACGGTCACCGTCGGGGTGCTGGCGGCGATCTCCACGGCGCTATCCGCTTTGCTCGGCGACGCAGCCAACACGCTGGGCGCAGAAGTGCCGATGGCTAAACCCGGTGCGCCACATGCGCATAACCACTTCGGAAACGTGGCGATCGGGCTATACCCCGAGCTTGGTTTGGAAGCTCGCATCGAGCGGATCGCAACCGACCTGGCCAACGGCCGGCGTCGCTTCGAGCACCCGGCCACGCGCTCGGCCGACCGGGCGTTCGCCGCGGTGCCCGCAATGCTGCTGCGTTGGGGCGTCGCCCAGTTCAGCCCCGATGCCCGTCCGACGCAGGTGGCCGGGAACACCGTGGTGTCCAGCGTCAATCGCGGGCCCGCCGATCTGAGTTTCGGGGATGCCCCGGTGGTGTTGACGGCCGGATATCCTGCACTGTCGCCGGTGATGGGCCTGACGCACGGAGTGCATGGCATCGGCGATACCGTCGCGATCAGCGTCCACGCGTCAGAGTCGGCCGTCGCCGACATCGATGGCTACGTGGCGCTCCTGGACGCCGCGTTATAGCCCCGATCGCCTATTGGGCGTCACCGGATCTGGCCGCTTCCTCCCGGGTCAGCCCAACGGCGCTGATCAGTTCCTCGTGCAGTTCGAACCACACGGTATGGTACGAGTCGATCAGCGGCCTGGCGAGCCAGGCGGTCTCGCCGTTCTTGACCTTGCCCAGTGCCACAAGCAATTTCGACGAATACGCGTTCAATCGCGGCAACTGCGTAGCGGCTGCACCGATGATCGGAACCACCCGGGAGTGCACATCGTCGAGGCGGGCCAGTACCGCCGCGTCGTATTCGGCGTTGTCGTGGGCGTTGGGCTTGCCCTTCGGTCCGCCTTTGAGCTGCCAGTCCGTGACCAAGCTCTTGAAATCGGTGTTCACGGCCCGGAAGTCGTGGTAGGCAGCGGCTATCGCGGCCGAGTCGACGTCCTTGCGCTCCTCGGCCAGCAAGGTCTCGAGCCGGGCACGGCCGCTCGGGCTGATCCTCAACGTCGTGCCCTCGATCAGTAAGCCTGACTCGGTCAGCTGCTCGACGGTGGCAGTGATGCCGTCGAGATCTTCGCCCAACGTCGTTGCCAGGTCGGCAGGAGTCACTCGGCCTTTTAGCCGGACCGCCTGCAGCACAGCCAATTCCGTCACGGGCCGACCTGACCCGCAAGCCGCAAAGCGGTCAGCATGATGATCAGTGGGGTGGCCGACGCCACGTCGGCATACCCGGCGTCCATGGCGGCGCGTACCGCGGCCTCGGAGGTGTCGTCCAGCCTCGGGTGGTCGCCGGTGGCGTGGGCGCGCAGCGGGCTGATCCGTCGTGCGACGTCGGCCAGCTCGCGCAGCTCGGGTGTATCGGTCTCCGACCACGCGGACAGGGGCAGATTGCCGTCGCGCACTTCGCCTTCGTAACCATCGACGGTGATCTGCTTACCGGCCAGCGATGCTGCGACCCCTTGGCCGCAGCCCACCACGGCCACCCGCCCGAGTTCGCGGCTCACCACCGCCGCATGGCTGGCGGCCCCGCCGACCTCGGTGACAATGCCTTGTGCGGCCAGCATGCCCAGGACGTCCTCGGGTTTGGTGTGGTCTCGCACCAGGATGACCTGCTCGCCCTGGTCGGCGGCGTCCAGCGCCGCGTCTACGTCGGTGTACGCCTTGCCCGATACCACGCCGGGGCATGCGGGCAGGCCTTTTGCCAGAAGTGGTGCAGTCAAACGGGTTTCGGGCTGCAGCGCCGGGCGTAGCAGGGTCTCCACGTGCGCCGGGGTTACCCGGCGCATGGTCTCGGCGTCGTCGATGAGCCCCTCGTGTCGCAGTTGCAGCGCCAGTCGTACCGCCGCCTGCGCCGAACGCTCGGCCGCCCGTGTTTGCAGCAGCCACAGCTTGCCGTCTTCGACGGTGAACTCGATCTCTTGCATGTCGCATCCGAGGCGCTCCAAGCGGCGGGCGGAGTCCATCAGCTCGTCGTAGACAGCCGGTTGTTCGTCGCGCAGGGCGGTGATCGGTTCGACGTCGACGAGTCCCGACACCACGTCGTCGCCTTGGCCGCCGGGTAGCCATTCGCCGAACGGTTCGTTGGCACCGGTGATCGGGTTGCGCGAAAAGAATGCTCCCGCACCGGAATTGGGGTTATGGTTCCCGAACACCATGGCCTGCACCACCACAGCGGTGCCACCCCGATCGTCGAGGCCGTAGTGGGCGCGGTAGGCCACCGCGCGCGGCGAATTCCACGAGGCGAACACGGCCTCGATGCCCGCGCGCAACTGCGCGTGCGCGTCGGTGGGCACGGGGTTCGATTCACCGCCCACGATGCGCTGATACATGCTGGTGAACCGCCGGCGGGTGTCGCGGGCGAACGCAGCCGAGCCGTGGGCTGCCAGCGCCTTTTCGACGGCATCGTTCATACCCAGGTTCAGGATGGTGTCCATCATGCCGGGCATGGAGAGCGTGGCTCCTGAGCGCACGCTCACCAGCAGCGGACGCGGGCCCCGCCCGAACGTGTGCGAGGTTTCTGCTTCCAGCCAGCTCATCCGGTCCAGCACGTCGTCCCAGATGGCGTCCACCGCTGCCTTGGGGTCGGCGAGATACCGAAGGCCCACCTCGGTGGTAATGCAGAAGGCCGGCGGCACCGGCAAGTTGTGCCGGCGCATCACGTCAACGCCGTGGCCCTTGTTGCCCAGGAGCTCGCGCGGGAGATCCGCGTCGCCGTTCAGCAACACCACGGCTTTGTCGTCGGGGGTGCCGGTGCCTCGTGGGATACGAGTCGTGGTGCACCCCCTCCTGGTTCAGCTACTTTTCGGGCAAACACGGGAACGCCGTTATGTTCCCACACGGATCGACGGACACAGCGGCTCGCCGCTGCCGTCATCCCATCCGCGGCGATGATCTAGGTTTGCATTCATGACTCCCTACGACACTTTCCACGATGTCGGGTTACTGATCCTGCGGCTGGTGTTGGGCGTGACATTGGCCTTGCACGGCTTCAACAAGTTCTTCGGCGGCGGCCGCATCCCGGGCACTGCGCGATGGTTCGAGAGCATCGGCATGAAACCCGGCAAGTTTCACGCCACCCTAGCCGCCGCCACGGAGGTGTCTGCCGGACTCGGGCTGGCGGCCGGGCTGCTCACACCGATCCCCGCGGCGGGTTTTGTGTCGCTGATGCTGGTCGCCGCGTGGACCGTGCATCGCCCCAACGGCTTCTTCATCGTCAAGGAAGGCTGGGAGTACAACCTGGTGCTGGCGGTCAGCGCCGTCGCCGTGGCGACGATCGGTCCCGGGAAGCTCAGCCTGGATTGGCTGATCTTCGGAAAGAACTGGCTCGACGGTTGGCAAGGTCTGGTGCTGTCGGTAGTGCTCGGCCTCGCCGGGGCGATCGGCCAGTTGCTGATCTTCTACCGACCGCCGGCCAAGCAAGCCGGATAGCTAAGGGTCGCCGTCCTCCTCGCACAGCAACTTCTCGGGATGGTGGAACGTTTTGGTGCGGGGTTGACAGCGATTTGCCGAAGTACATTTCACCACCATCTCGGCGACCCCGCCCCAGGAATCTACTGCGACCTGCAAGGGCGAGCAATTAT